>Ga0181531_10001466_pt1 | contig 14934 bp, 8 predicted proteins | sample PEATcosm2014_Bin_38_FD_119743 | JGI IMG/M metagenome (GOLD analysis project Ga0181531, IMG submission 119743) | Peatland microbial communities from MTU Mesocosm Facility, Houghton, MI, USA - PEATcosm2014_Bin11_10_metaG | ecosystem: Environmental > Terrestrial > Soil > Wetlands > Peat | place... | reverse complement strand
GAATATTTGCATCTTCGGTGGGTCCTTCTACGCCGCAGTTCCAGCTGAGATTGTTATTGTTGCCGTCCTGATTGTTTTCGCCGTTGGCTTCGTTATGTTTTTCGTTGTAGCTGACCAGATCCTGCAGTGTGAAGCCGTCGTGCGCGGTCACGAAATTTACGCTGGCATAAGGACGCCGGCCGCTGTGGGCGTAGAGATCGCTTGAGCCGGTGAGTCGATACGCCAAGTCTCCCACCACGCCTTCATTGCCTTTCCAATAGGAACGGACCGTGTCGCGGTAGCGATCATTCCACTCGGCCCAGCCGACGGGGAAGTTGCCGACTTGATATCCGCCTTCGCCTAAGTCCCAGGGCTCGGCGATTAGCTTGACCTGCGAGAGCACGGGGTCTTGGTGGATGATGTCGAGGAACGCGCCCAGACGATTCACTTCGTGCAGCTCCCGAGCCAAGGTCGCGGCTAAGTCAAAACGGAAACCGTCGACGTGCATTTCGAGAACCCAATAGCGCAGGCTGTCCATAATGAGCTGAAGCACGCGCGGATGCTGCATGTTTAGCGTGTTGCCAGTCCCGGTGTAATCCATGTAATAACGCGGATTGTCGGGCATAAGGCGATAGTAGGTCGTGTTGTCGATTCCTTTGAGTGACAGGGTGGGACCGTTGTGATTGCCTTCGGCGGTGTGGTTGTAAACCACATCGAGGATGACTTCCAATCCTGCGGAGTGCAGCGTTTTGACCATCGTCTTAAACTCGCGCGTGGAGTGGTCGGAGAGGTAACGCGGCTCCGGCGCGAGAAATCCGATGGAGTTGTATCCCCAATAATTTCGCAGGCCGCGCTCGACCAGATGACGGTCGTCGACGAAGCTGTGCACTGGCATGAGTTCGATGGAGGTGACTCCCAGCTTCGTGAGGTATTCGATTACCGGAGCGGTCGCCAGCCCAGCATAGGTCCCGCGCAGGTGCTGCGGGACATCAGGATGGCACATGGTGAAACCCTTGACATGCAATTCGTAAATGACCGTCTGGTGCCAGGGAATGCGGGGTGGCGTGTCATATCCCCAGGTGAAAGCGGGGTCGATGACGCGATTCTTGGGCATTTCGTTGGCATCGTCGCGGCGATCAAAGGATAAGTCTTCGAGCTTGTGTCCGACGCGATAGCCGAAGTGGGCGTCGCTCCAACGGATGGCGCCCTGAACCTGTTTGCCATAGGGGTCGAGCAGCAGCTTGTGATGGTTGAAGCGATAACCCTGCTCGGGGGCATAGGGGCCGTAGACGCGATATCCATATAACTGACCGGGACGTATTTCGGGCAGATAGCCGTGCCAGACCATGTCAGTTTGTTCGGGAATCTGTACGCGCAGAGTTTCGCGCTTGCCGGAGAGGTCGAAGAGGCACAGCTCAACTTTTTCGGCGTGTTCGGAGTAGAGCGCGAAGTTGACGCCTTCGCCGTCCCAGGTGGCTCCCAGGGGGTAAGGACGGCCAGGCCATACGATGGCAGCGGATTGCTCAGGCATATGCGTTCAGCCTTTCGATGCAGAATTGGGGTATGGGGAATGGTAGCAGCGCCTCGAAATCGGCGCGTGTCCGCGCGTGCAGGGATGCGATTAGCCTCCCGAAGGAGATTGCACCCCCACGGTTTTGGGCTGGCGGTGCGCGGGCCGATAGATTTCCTGCGCGGGCGTCGGGCCTTTCTTGCTGGGCATGTGAGACAAGTTGATTGTTTTGCCGGTGCGGATGGAATCGTAGATGGCGCGCACGATTCGGATGTCGGCCAGGCCTTCGAGCCCGGATGGCTCCGGCACTTTGTTCTTCAGGATGCAGTCTGAGAAGTAAAGGATTTCGGCGGCGAACTGGTCGCGCACGGGAAACTCTTTGTTGCTGTGTTTCTTGCCAATGGTTAGCGAGTGCTTGAGAGGCTTGGTGTAATCGAACGCGGGATCGGAGGTGAGCACGCCTTTGGTGCCGATGAGAGTGTAGCGGCTGATGGCGGCAGCGCCAAAACTACAGGTAAAGGAGGCCAGGCGATCTTTCGGATAGCGCAAGACGACGGTGGCCATTTCTTCGACTTTCTTGAATCGGGGATCTTTGGCGCTGGCGGCGAACGCGAAAACCTCGGTCGGTTCATCGTCAAAAAGATAGCGAGATGCGTTGATGCAGTACACGCCCATATCGTAGATCGGTCCGCCGCCTTCTTCCTGCGTGTCGGTGAGGCGAACATTGCCGGGAGGGACTTGTTGGGCGAACTCGGCCGTGAAGATGCGCAAATCTCCGATCTTGCCGCTCTTGGCGATGCGTACGGCTTCGAGGTTTCCCTTTTCGAAGTGCAGGCGATAGGCGATCATGAGCTTCACGTTATTGCTCTTGGCCGTCTTCAGCATGGCTTCGCACTCTTGGGCGGTAACTGCCATGGGTTTCTCGCAGAGTACGTGCACGCCAGCATTGGCCGCTCGCACTGCATATTCGCGATGAAGGTTGTTGGGCAGAACGATATACACCGCGTCGACGACTGATAGCGCTTTGTCGTATTCGTCGTAGGAGTAAAGATGTTTTACTCGATAGCGTTTGCCGAGTACCGTTAGCTTCTCGGCCTCGCCCGAGACTAAGGCCACGAGTTCGGAGTTTCGCGTGTTCTTGAATGCCGGCAGGATGGCCACTTGCGCGAGGTCTCCGAGGCCAACGACAGCGTAACGAATCTTTTCTTTTGCGGTCTGGTTCTTCATATTGATGTTGGATTATGCGACTTTTCCTGTGATGCCATCGGCGGTGAGGCCGTTATAGGATCCCGCGAGTCCGGCGAGAATCGCTTCCGTCTGCTTTTCTTCCGCCAAAGTCTGCCGCAGAAGGTGGGCGTGGCTATGTTCGGCGAGCAGTTGGGCGTAGAGGCACACCGTCCCGTAGAAAGCGATCTCGTAATGCTCGACCTTCCGGGCGGCGCCGATGACGCAGGCGTCCCGCAGGGCCTGATCTGTTGAGAGCCGGATCACGCTCTGACCCTCGGAGAGGATTGCTGACAGAGCCTTGCACTTTGTTGGATCCACCGGGGTTATCCCTTTGCTGAGTATTTGCTGCAAGCGCCAGACATGCTCTTTCGTATCTTGCAGATGGTTTTCCAGAACTTGCTTAAGCGTTCGATCCGTCGCGGCGTCCACCATGAGGGGAAGCGCGCCAGCGATTTGCGTCTCGCTGGCATGCAATTCCTCGAGTTGATTGCGATAGAGCCTTCGAAGGTCGTCGAGACTATTGAAAGAGAATTTCATACCGTGAACGCACCCCGCCCCGCTGGCTGAACTCTCCTCAGATGCCGTTTTAGCCCTAGGCTGTTCGGGTTCGACTGACAAAATGCAGTACTAAGGAAATGACGGCGAACACGAGCAAAAGGTGGATGAGTCCACCCGCAACGTGGAACACCACGAAACCGCCAATCCAACTAAGCAACAGAACGACAAAGAGTATGGTCCAGATATTCACAGCTTTCTCCTTAGGTTTGAATTGACTGCTTGCCCGCCCTAGCTGGCGCGTGGCATTGGTACATCTGACTTCTGCCAATCGGCAGATGCCTCGCCGGTGGAGGCTACGTCGGTCGCCCCCGTGCGATCGAGTAGTTCCTTGGCTTTTTTCGTCCAATTAGAATCGTCGCAATGTACGGAAAGCAGAATTCCGCCTTCCTTGACGCGGCCTTCGTAACGCTTAGCTTCGTATTCCGGAATACCCATGCCGATCAACGCGCCGGTGATACCCCCGATCGCTCCGCCCAGTCCTACTCCGGTGAGTGCGGCGACGATGGGGCCTGCCGCGATCAGCGGCCCGATGCCTGGGATGGCGAGGGCTCCGATTCCTGCGAGCCAGCCCAGGGCTCCGCCGATGACGGCGCCGGTGGTCACTCCCGTCGCGGTTCCTTCGGGCGCTTTGGTGTTCTTTTCTACCGCGAAGTCTTTGGTGCCCTGGTTTTCAGGAAACAGCACAGAAATGTCTGTGTTGCGAAAACCCTCGGTGCGCAGGGCGTCGACTGCGAATTCGACGTCCGCCTGAGTGTGATAGATGCCGAATGCTGCCGTATTTTTGGACATGGAGTTTTCTCCTTCTTTGATAAGTCTAGATTCGCACTAACGGCCGGTGCCGGTTGCGGTTTCGGCTTCGTACTCGTCTCGGAGCCGATCACCGATATTGTGCACACGATCCACGAGATTGCTGCGCGTTTCTTCTCCACTCGCGGGGGCCAACAAAATGCCCAAGCCCACGCCAATGCCGATACCGGCAGCCAAGCTGAGGACATTTCCCATCACGTTGCTGTCTTCGCCCTTGATGACTGCCGACGCTCGGTTCAAGCGATCCGCGGCGGTTTCATATTTTTCCTGCGCGGCATCGCGAAGGTCGTCGAAACGATCCGCGGCACGACCGCGTGCGCCTTTGGTGGCCTTGTCGGATTGTTCCAGCAGGTAGACTGCGGTGCCGAGGATTAGCTTTAGAGCTTTGTTCATAAATTCTCCCGGTGTTGCAAAGTTAGAGGCGCCGAATACGCGTCTACGAAACTGAGAGTATCCCGCGAAGGCAGAGTATCCAATCAAGTCGATGCTGTAGATGGGGTAGAAGAATTGCTGTATGTTTTCGGAAGTTGGTAGCGAACCAGTTCAGCTAAAAGCGGTAGCCCGGCTTCAACTGGCAGCGATAGACCTTGGTTTGGTCCTGGTTGCTGCGGACATCACAGTCGGCCCAGCTTAAGAAGATATCGGGGCCGATGGGGAAGGTAATGGTCTCGCGATTCAGGTCGGCATCGATGCTCACGCCCTGCGCGGACGGCGGCAGCGTGAAGTTCAGGGCCTGGCCGAAGATGACGGGATAAGAAATGTGGATCACGTCGCTCACCATGTTCCGCACGACATCCGCTTCGAGGAGGAAAGTCGCGGTCTCCGACCAGTCTCGCGCCGTCACGGAAATGGTTTGGCCGCCCCTGGAGAAATCGTCCGAGTCGATGCGCGTGAATGGGCACGGTCCTGCAATACAGGATGCGCGAGCATCGCGGAATTCATTGCCTATGCCGGCGTCCATCGTGGCTGAGGCGGTGGACGCTTTCCATTTGCCATCCGGCGAGCAGGGGCGCTGGTCTTTGCACAAAACATTGCCCTTGTTTTCAATCTGAAAGGTTTTCACCGCAGTGCCGACGTTCGCGATCGTCATTTGCTTGATCGAATAGCGAACTCGGACATTGGCCACAATGGTCTCGGGCTGCGTGACAGAGCGGTGCACTTTCTGAACGATTGGCGTCAAATGAGCGACACAAAGATCTCCGCCGATGGTTTCTGGAAGATCGAGCGGCTGATAATCCGGGTGCCGGAATCGAAGCACAACTTTCTCGCCGCGGCGAAATCCCAGGGGTAGTTTGAGGGCAAAGAATCCCGAGGAATCGGAGTTCGTCGAGGCCGCGGCGAAGGCATTGCTTACGCTGACTTCCACGCCGGAAATAGGCAGTTGGTTGCGCGGATCCCCGTCCAGCACCACGACCGCACCGGGCAACGACAAAGGCTTGCGATGGCGGAAGTGAACGAACAAAAAGATCAGCACGGCCGTCCCTGCGATGACTGCGGCTAAACTCCAGCTCAATTTGGTGCGGCGCAGGGTCATGCTCGGGTTTCGCTCATACTTACAATCAACATTTTAGGTCAGATAACGTGGGCCGCGGACAAGGCCCGACAACTCATATTATTCTTCCAGCGGTTTTCAATCTAAAGATCGTTTAGGATTTAAGCAAGCCACGCATGATTAAAGAATCCGATAAGACCTTGCTTTCGCGCCGCCGGGCCTTGCGCAACCTGCTGGGCATCGGGGGCTGCTTGTCCGTGCCCAGGCTTCTTTTTTCACAAACTCCTCAGGACCGGCAGCACATGGTGCCGGCTCTGCCGCCCGCGCCCAGCGCCCTTACTGCCGAGGACGACGAGTTTCTTAACGAATTGGAGAAAGCCAACTTCCAGTATTTCTGGGAACAAGCCAATCCGAAGACGGGTTTGGTGAAGGACCGCGCTCATACTCAAAAGCCCGACGACACTATCGTCTCGAGCATCGCTGCTACTGGTTTCGGCTTGACGGCATTGTGCATCGGCGCCCACCGCGGATTTATTGCAACTGAGTTGGCCCGGCAACGCGTTCTAGCGACGCTGTATACATTCTGGAAAAAACTCCCCAACCACCGCGGGTTCTTTTACCACTGGGCCAATGTGAACACGGGCGAGCGGGTGTGGGATTCGGAAATCTCGTCGGTGGATACCGCGATCCTGCTCTGCGGTGTGCTCATGTGCCGACAGCATTTTAACCGCGAAGACGTCACTGAAATGGCGAACGACATCTTGAATCGGGTCGATTGGACCTGGCTTTCCGAAGATACTCCTTTGTTGCCCCATGGATGGACGCCGGAAATGGGGTTCCTGCCGTATCGCTGGGATTACTACAGCGAGTTGATGATGATGTACTTGCTGGGCATGGGCTCGACTTCCCATCCCTTGCGGGAAGAGGCGTGGCATGCCTGGAAGCGGCTTACGTTTGAGTACGATGGCATGCGCTATATCGGTTCGTTCGCGCCTTTATTCGTTCATCAATATTCGCAGGCGTGGTTTGACTTTCGGGGCAAGCGCGATCAGTATGCCGACTACTTTCATAACTCGACCATCGCGACCGACGTTCATCGCCGTTTCTGTATTGAACTGGGCAAGCAGTTTCCGGACTACAGCGACGACCTTTGGGGAATCAGTGCATCCGATTCGGCTGGCGGCTATGTGATCTGGGGAGGGCCGCCCGCTTACGGTCCCATCGATGGGACGGTGGTTCCCAGTGCGCCTGGAGGTTCCCTACCTTTCATGCCGCAGCCCACGATGCGCGTGTTGCGCAACATTCGCACCCGTTATGGTGGCGCGTGGAACAAGTATGGCTTTGCCAACGCTTTCAATCCGCTCAAGAATTGGTATGACACCGATGTTGTTGGCATCGACACTGGAATCACCATGTTGATGGCGGAGAATGCGCGCACAGGCTTCGTTTGGGAAACGTTTATGAAGAATCCGGAAGCGCGGCGCGGCATGGAAAAAGCTGGATTCAAGGCCTATTAGCTTGCGTCCCCGGCAATATCGAAAACTCGGAAATCAATTCGAGCATCGAAGCTAGGCGATTCGATGCGGTTCTGCCAGTGGATTAAAGATCTCAGGGTGCCACACGAATGAATAAGAGCCACAGCGTCTGGAGCGGGTGGACGGACCGTTTTACCGCGCTCCGGAATGTCCCGCCGGTTCTTGGCATCGTGTGGGAGTCGGGGCCGTTTGTGGTCAGCATGGGCCTAGGACTGCGCCTGCTGGTAGCTGTCATTCCAGTGGCGGCACTGTGGATCACAAAGCTCATCGTAGACCTGATCGTGTCGACGGTTCGAGCGCATCAGTCGCCGCCGGTGCGTCTCTGGTGGTTATTGGCAATCGAGTTCGGCTTCGTCGTCCTGGGCAGCGTTCTCAGCCGCGCGATCGATTATCTGGATACCCTGCTGGCCGATAAGTACACACGACACGTCAGCATTCGAGTGCTGGAACACGCCGCCAGCCTCGATTTGTTGGCCTATGAAGACCCCGTCTTCTATGACCGGCTGGAACGGGCGCGGGTGCAGGCGACTGACCGGCTGGGGATGATTCAGTCCATCGGGAGGTTGGTGCAGCAAGTGATCACCACGGCGTCTCTTTCGATCACGATTCTGTTCTTCTCGCCGTGGCTGCTGCTGCTTCTTTTGGCGGGGATCGTTCCCGCTTTTCTCGGGGAGTGCCACTTTGCGTTTCTGGGCTATGCGAAGAATCTGCGGCAGACTCCGTTGCGCCGTGAGATGGATTATCTGCGTGTGCTCGGCGGCAGTAAAGAAGCCGCTAAAGAACTCAAACTCTTTGGCCTCAAGGATTTCTTGGTTGGACGTTTCACCACTCTTGCGGACGACATTTACACGGAAGACGTTAGCTTAGCTCGCCGCAGGCTGATGGCTGGAGCATTCCTATCCACGCTGGGGACGGTCGGATACTACTGCGCTTACGCATTTGTGATTTGGCGAACCGTCACCGGAGTGCTGACCATCGGCACGTTGACACTTCTCTCGGGCGCGATCCTACAGGCCAGCGGGAACATGCAGCAGATTTTTTCTCTGGTGGCGAGCATTGCCGATCAGGCGCTTTTTCTGACCGATCTGCTGGCATTTTTTCAGATGCAGCCGACCATTCGTTCCAAGTCGACCGCACAACTTGCACCCAGACCGATCTTACGGGGCTTTGAGTTCCGCGAGGTTTCGTTTCACTATCCAGGGAACGAGCGGCTGGTGTTGAATCGGCTGAATTTTTCTTTGCATCCTCGCGAGCGAGTGGCTCTGATCGGAGAAAACGGCCAGGGCAAGACCACCATCGTTAAGCTAATCACGCGGCTTTACGATCCCACGTCAGGGCAGGTCCTGCTCGACGGCACCGATCTTCGTGAGTACAGCCTGGAGGATCTTTATCGTGAAATCGGCGTGATCTTCCAAGACTTCATGCGCTATGAAATGACGGCGCGCAAGAACATCGGAGTGGGCAGGATCGAAGCGCTGGAGGATATTGAGCGGGTGCGGAGTTCAGCCCTTAAGAGCATGGCCGCGGAAGTGGTTGCCAAGCTTCCCCAAGGCTACGACCAAATGCTGGGACGGAGATTTGACGGAGGCGTCGATCTCTCCGGCGGCGAGTGGCAGAAGATTGCGCTGGCGCGCGCCTATTTGCGGGACGCGCAGGTATTGATCCTGGACGAACCCACCGCTGCGCTGGATGCACGCAGCGAGTTTGAGGTCTTTCAGCGCTTCGCCGAATTGACGGCTGGGAAAATGGCGCTCTTTATTTCACACCGCTTCTCGACGGTGCGCATGGCCGATCGCATCGTGGTGCTCGAAAACGGAAATATTTCCGAAGAAGGCAGCCACGAGCAACTAACTCGACGCGGGGGAAGATACGCCGAGATGTTTGAAATGCAAGCCGCAAGTTATCGCTGATTCCTATGGCGGAGGCGACACAAATTCCGAGATCTGAAGAAGTCAGCGGCGAGGCTAAGACTCGAGTGCCTCGCGAGATAAGCGAAGCTGGCGCGGAGTTGGCTCTGCGTCTGGGATGGGTGCCGAGTGTTTACTCCTCGAAAGTTCTAGCCGATCGCTGTCACGCATTGAAGATCGGGCTTAAGCCGGTTTTCCATGCAGTTGAGACTTCCGCGTCGAGTCGCCGAACTGACGATGATTTTCGCTGGCTCTACGACAACGCACAACTTTTGCTGACACAGATGTCCGACGCTGTGGAGACGCTAAGTCGGCAAAAACGAATCGCTCACGCTCGGACTCCAGAGGGCGAGATCGTTCCCCGGATATTGCCGCTGGCGGAAGGCTTTCTGCGGAATGTAGCTTATCGGTTTGACGCACAGGAGTGCGAGTCTTTTCTGACGGGCTACCAGAAAAGTGCCGTACTCGAACTGAGCGAGATTCGAGCGCTCCCGGCGGCATTCAAGCTGGTTCTTCTGGAGCAAATTGCCGCCCGTGGACAGCTTCTGCTTTCCTCCGCCGCTCCGAACGAGTCTGCCCCGAAGCCGCTAGGAATCGGTGTATGCGTGGAGAGCCTGCGCGAGACCTCGCAGACATCCTGGCAAGCTTTGCTCGATCCGTTGATTTTATTCGACAAAATTCTGAGCCGGGATCCGACTGGCGTCTACGAGCGGATGGACTCGTTCAGTCGTGATTTGTATCGCAATGAGGTGGCGCGCATCGCGGCTCACTCGGACTGCTCCGAGATGCAGGTTGCGCAGGAAGCGCTGGAATTGGCGAGTGCGGGGCATTCAAATCCCGACAACAATCCCCGCATCGCGGCACGGCAAGCCCATGTCGGCTATTACGTCCTCGACAAGGGAGCCCCACAGTTGTATGAGCGTGTGGCCTACGGTGCTCCGCTACTGCGTATCGCGCAAGATTTTCTTCGCAAGTATCCCGACGACGTGCTCGTCCCGGGAATCTCTCTTCTGACATTTGGCACTATGTGCGTTCTCGGGTTGTTATTCATTGACCCGCACAGTTCGCTGGAATTGATCGCGGCGCTCATGCTTTTGCTTTTGCTGCCCTGCTCCCAAGGCGCCGTGGAATTGATGAACTATCTGATCACTTCGTTTCTGGGGCCGAAGATTCTGCCGAAGCTTTACTTTTCTGACAGAGTGCCTGCGGAGTTTACGACGCTGGTCGCAGTGCCCAGCCTGCTGCTCAATGAGGAGCAGGTGCGCGGGCTGATCGAAAAGCTCGAAATCCGCTATCTGGGAAATCACGATCCGAACATTCATTTTGCCCTGCTCACCGACTTGCCAGACTCACAGCAGCCGGCTCGCGAGGACAGTCCGATGGTGAGTCTTTGCGGGGAACTCATCCAGGAATTGAATCGTAAGTATGCCGACCGCAAGTCTGGGACTTTCTTTCTATTGCATCGCCATCGTGTCTACAATCCGCGCGAACGCGTGTGGATGGGGTGGGAGCGCAAGCGCGGAAAGCTGCTCGACCTTAATAAGCTTCTGCACGGCGAATTCGATGGTTTTCCTGTGAAGGCAGGAGATTTATCCTTGCTTTCCGGCGTTCGCTACGTCATCACGCTCGACTCCGACACCGAATTGCCCCGCGGTTCGGCACACCGAATGATTGGAGCATTGGCTCATCCCTTGAATCAGGCGGTGATCGATCCCGCGAAAAATATAGTCGTTGACGGGTACGGCATACTTCAGCCTCGGGTCGGCATCAGCGTGCAAAGCACAGCTACGTCGCGGCTGGCGTCGATCTATGCGGGCGAGACTGGCTTCGACATTTATACGCGGGCGGTCTCGGATGCGTACCAGGAACTACACGGCGAAGGCATATTCACAGGCAAGGGCATTTACGAGGTTGCCACTCTACACGGCGTTCTCGATCGCCGCTTCCCACGAAATTCATTGCTCAGTCACGACCTGATTGAAGGCGCCTACGCGCGCGCCGGCCTGGTCAGTGATATCGAGATTATCGAGGATTATCCTTCACACTACAGCGCGCACAATCGTCGAAAACATCGCTGGCTGCGGGGCGACTGGCAGATTGTTCAGTGGCTGTTTTCACGAGTGCCGGACGAAACGGGCGCCCTGGTCGAAAATCCTCTGCACATCATTTCATTGTGGAAGATTTTCGATAACTTGCGGCGCAGCCTGGTGGAGCCTGCGACGTTTCTGCTGTTCGTGTTTATCTGGCTAGTGGCGGATCTGCCGCCCCTGCGCTGGACCGCGCTCGCACTGGCGATTTTGTTCGTGCCCTCGCTGGTTATATTTTTACTGAACGTGTCGCGCGCGATGTGGAGCGGCGAAATGAAGCGCGTGAGCGGAGCCTGGAATTCTTTGGGCACAACGCTGCTGAACACCAGTTTTCAGCTTATCTTCCTCGCGCATCAGACTCTCATTTCACTGGATGCTGTGGCCCGAGCGCTCATCCGGCGGAACTTCACGCATCAGCTTTTGCTGGAGTGGGAGACGGCGGAGGAAGCCGAACTGGGCGTTGCAAGCAAGAAACGATCTCCGGCGGACGTCTATCTGGATTGGACTCCCGCGCTGTCCACCGGAATCGGTATTTTGATCTTGTGGAACCGCGCGGCGGCTCTGCCTGCTGCGTTGCCGATACTGCTGCTCTGGGCTTGCAGTAAGAATATTTCCGCATGGCTCAATGAACCTCCGATTGCAGCGGCAAAAGAAATGACCGAAAAAGACGGCGCGCTTCTCCGTAGCACATGCCTGCATACTTGGCGATACTTCGCCGAGTTCAGCACAGAAGAGCACAACTGGCTCATTCCCGATAACGTGCAAGAGGAGCCTCAGGTCGTGGCCCCGCGTATTTCGCCTACAAATCTTGGTCTAGCTTTGAACGCCCGGCAGGTCGCGTGTGAATTTGGATACATTACAGTGGCAGAATTCGCCGAACAGACGCTGAGAACTCTGGACACTGTTTCGGGCCTTAGAAAATATCGCGGGCATTTACTCAACTGGTATGACACGCGAACGCTCGAGCCTTTGAAGCCGCATTTTGTTTCGAGCGTCGACAGCGGCAATCTTTTGGCTTCTCTCTGGACGCTGCAACAAGGGTGCCTCGATCTGCTCCGCAAGCCCCTGTCAATGACATGCTTGGTGGATGGATTGCGCGATTACGTCCGAGTGCTGGTCGATCTCAAAGTAATACCCAAAGAGCGGTATGCTGCGTTGAATACGGCTTTGTACTCGGAGGACTGGGTACAAGCGGCTACGGCTATCTCCGAGGCGGACTTTACGGAAGCTCGTGACGGGCTGTCGCAACAGAAAGCTGCCCGTGCACTTTGGTTTGCCGAACAAGCTGAATTGCGCTGGCAGACGATTCGCCGCACCGCGCGAGCTTTCATGCCCTGGACGTTGCCAGAGTTTAAGTCGCTGCGCGACGATTCGGCTCTTGATCTGCCCGCACTAGACAGTTTGCCGCTTATTCAGCTGCCTGAAGCTATCCGAGCGATCGAACGCAACTTGACCGGGTCGGCCAACGAGCCTCCAACCGACCCGAAGGCTGCCGTGGAAGATTTTTCCCGCGCACTCGGACTGGCACGAGAGAACGCGGACGGTTTGATCAAAGATCTCCAGCAGGTCGTGGACGAAGCCGCCAGGCTCGCCGACGCTATGGATTTCAGTTGCCTGCTAAAACGGAATCGCAAATTGCTCTCCATTGGACTCGACGCTGACACGGAGAAAATTCACGCAGCCTGCTATGACCTGCTGGCGAGCGAGGCTCGCATGGCGGTGTTCACAGCGATAGCCAAGGAAGATATCCCGCAGGAGACCTGGTTCGCGCTCGGCCGCACTCACACCATCGACCATCATCATGCGGTACTGCTCTCGTGGACGGGGACGATGTTTGAGTACCTTATGCCGTCGTTGTGGATGCGTTCGTATTCGAACACTCTATTGGATCGTTCCCGCACGGGCGCGGTGCGATCGCAACGAGCGTATGGCGCGTCGCATCGAGTGCCGTGGGGAATTTCTGAGTGTGCGTATGCCGAAAGAGACGAAGCCGGAAACTATCAGTATCGCGCCTTCGGAATCCCTAGCCTAGCGATTCACCAGGATGAGTCGCATCGCCTCGTCATCTCGCCGTATTCGACTTTTCTCGCGCTCAGTGTTGATCCGGGGGGATCGCTAAGAAATCTGTACAAGATGAAGGCCAAGGGATGGTGCGGCGCCTATGGATTTTACGAGGCTGCGGATTACACTTCGCAGAATCGCCGTCCGCGTCAGCCCGAGCTGGTCCGCTGCTGGATGGCTCATCACCAGGGCATGAGCCTGCTGGCGATGGCGAACTTCATCAAGGATAATGTCGTGCAACGATGGTTCCACGGCGATCTTCGAGTGCAAGCGACGGAACTGCTGCTGCACGAAAAGCCGATCGTCAATTTACCCAAAGACAGGTTGCTTAGAAGAACGAGCTCGGCATAGTCTAGTAGCCGATGCGTACCGAACAACTTCAACGCCTGGCTCTGGTTTTCGCCTTACTCCTCCTCGCGACATTTTCGCTTGCGCAAACCACGGACGAAGTCATCACTATCGACCCGAACGCGGCGACTCAACCCTTCCCGCATTTCTGGGAGCAGATGTTCGGCTCCGGGCGCGCCATTCTAAGTCTGCGTGACAGCTATCGCCGGGACTTACGCTCGGTCAAGCAGATCACGGGCTTTCAGTACGTTCGCTTTCACGGCATTTTCAATGACGAAGTTGGGGTATACACCGAGGATAAATCCGGCAATCCGATTTACAACTTTTCCTACGTCGATCAAATTTACGATGGCCTGCTGGCCGATGGCGTAAAGCCATTTGTAGAAATCAGCTTCATGCCCAAGCAACTCGCGGCGAAAGAGATGCTGCATCCCTTCTGGTACAAGCCCGACGTTTCTCGGCCAAAGGATTGGTCCAAGTGGGACGCTCTTATTGCTGCCTTCGGGAACCATCTCGTGGAGCGTTATGGCATCGATGAAGTTGCGACCTGGTATTTCGAGGTGTGGAATGAACCCAACCTCGATTTCTGGGGCGGAGAACCCAAACAAGCCACTTACTGGCAGCTCTATGATCACACTGCGCAGGCCCTTAAGAAAGTGAATTCTCGGCTCCGCGTCGGAGGTCCGGCGACTGCGCAGGCCGCGTGGGTTCCGATGTTCATTCAGTATTGCGCCGAAAATAAGATTCCCGTGGACTTTGTTTCCACACACGTTTATGGAAACGATGGCGCCCAGGATATTTTTGGAACGAATGAAATAATTCCGCGCGACAAAATGGTGTGCCGCGCCGTCGGCAAAGTCCACGCTGAGATCAAAGCGTCGAGTCTGCCCGATCTGCCCTTGATCTGGAGCGAGTTCAACGCCAGCTATATGAACGAGGTTGACGTTACCGATGCGACCTACATGGCGCCGTGGATGGCCGACACGGTGCGACAATGCGACGGACTGGTCGACATGATGTCCTACTGGACGTTCTCCGATGTGTTTGAGGAGCAGGGTGTAGTGAAGACGCCGTTCTATGGCGGCTATGGCCTGATCGCAGAAGATGGAATCGAGAAGCCGGCTTTCGCTGGGTTTGCCCTGTTGCACAAACTTGGCGACCGCAGAATCGCCACGAAGTCCGACGACGCATTGCTTACGCGCCGTTCGGACGGGACTTTCGTGGCCGCGCTGTGGAACTATGGGCCGCCCGGAAAAGCGGGTCCGCCGCATAAAATCACTCTTCAGGTCAAAGACGCGAACATTCGCCATGCGCTGATCTGGCGAGTGGACGATTCTCATTCCAATGTCCTCGCCACATATAAGAAGATGGGCGAGCCACACTATCCTACGCGGGCTCAAATCAAGCAGTTGCGGGAAGCTGG
>Ga0181531_10001464_pt1 | contig 14940 bp, 11 predicted proteins | sample PEATcosm2014_Bin_38_FD_119743 | JGI IMG/M metagenome (GOLD analysis project Ga0181531, IMG submission 119743) | Peatland microbial communities from MTU Mesocosm Facility, Houghton, MI, USA - PEATcosm2014_Bin11_10_metaG | ecosystem: Environmental > Terrestrial > Soil > Wetlands > Peat | place... | reverse complement strand
TTTACGTCAACCTCTATCACCCATCTACTCTGCGCGCCACCACGCCGGGTGGCGCGCAACTTACCCTGACTCAGAACGGTGACTATCCCATCGGCGAAAACATCGCTCTGCGCCTGAACCTCTCCCGCCCCGACACGTTCGCCCTCCGCCTGCGCATTCCCGCTTGGGCGGTTACTGGAGCGGCCCCGCCAGTCATCTCCGTCAACGGACGCAACGCCCCCGCAACCGCAAGCAAAGGGTTCGCCACCATCAGCCGCCAGTGGAAGAACGGCGACCAGGTCCACGTTTCTCTCCCGCTCCCCGTCCGCCTCGAGCCGATTGACGCCACCCATCCCAACGTCGTCGCCCTCGTTCGCGGCCCACTCGTCCTGTTCGCGCTCACATCAAGTTCGCCGAACATCATGCGCGCCGAGCTACTCGCAGCCCGCCAACTCCCCGGCCAATCCATATGGCAGGCTGAAACCAGCAAAGGGCCGCTGCGTCTGATCCCGTTTACTCAGATCGAGGACCAGCCCTACACTACCTACCTTCAAACGCAAACCTGATTCGCCCTCGAAGCGGCTCGCCCGCCCGGAATCGGCAAATCCGGGGCACCGCTGGTGCTGCATGCTAAATCAGAAAACCCAGAGAGCAGACTGCGGTATCGTTATAGGAGGGTTCCCTGGGCCAGCGCAGAACCGTTCCGTGCGACCGCGGCCCGCCGTAGTTGAGGTCCCCAATGCACATCTCCCCGGTCACCTCGGTTGTCACCTCCGTCTTCGGCGCCCTCGCTGTTCTGGTCTGGCGCATCCGCGAAGGCCGCAGCGCAGTCACCCTCAAAAAAATTCTCATACCGCCCGCGGGCATGGCGACTGGCTTTTGCATGTTTATTGTCCCGGCCTTCCGCATACCGTGGCTATGGGCCCTGGCATCCTTCCTCATAGGGGCAATTTTCCTGGCATGGCCGCTGCTCCGCACCTCGCGCCTTCATCGCGAAGGCGACACCATCGTGATGAAGCGGTCCCCCGCCTTCCTCGTCGTCATTATCGTTCTCGCCGCCGTGCGTTTCGCCGCCCGCGGCTACTTCAACACCATCATGTCCATCGAGCAGACCGGCGGCCTCTTCTTCATACTCGCCTTCGGCATGATCCTCCGCTGGCGACTCAGTATGTACTTTGAATATCGAGCCCTCACGCACCAGCCGCAGCCACCGCTCGAAGATACCTTTCCGCACGAACCCACGCAGCTCGACGGAACCAACGGTGCGCCTATTCGCCGTGCCTTAGATTAATTCGCACCTCGACCCCCCGCCCCATCGGCGTCTGAATCGCCGACACAGCAACCAGCTTCCCGTGCTCCTTCGATCGGTGGTTCAGCACATACCCGCCCACCAGCCAACCCAGCGCGCTGCCCACCACGACATCCGACGGAAAATGCTCCCGCGCCAGCACTCGCGAAACCGATACCGTGCTCGCCACTCCATACACCAGCGCCTTCGTCGCAATCCCGTCATACTGCCCCGCCACCACATGCGCAAACGCCCACACATTCATTGCATGCTCCGACGGCATCGACGGATTGTTCGGCCAACCCTTCGGCCCCTGTGGCCACAACCCGCCTCGCGCATCATCCGCCATCGGATACTCGCGGTCCAGGGCATACTTCAGCCCCTCATCCAGAATCGTCGCGTCCGCCATCGCCTCGGCCGATAGAACCGCCGTCTCCTTTAGATAATCGTCATGCCGAACCGCCGCCGCCGCGTACCCAACTCCCGCCGCCGCGTACGGACCATATAACCCCGCATAATCCGAAAGTTTATTGAAGTGATCCTCCCGCGACGGATGAACCCCCAAATCCTGAATTGCCTCGTGATCGTAATAGACCGCCGCTCCCGTCGCAGCCCCAAACGGTATCAGCCACAGCAACTCCTCCGCTGGCGCTTTCACCGGACTCAGCACGATCCCCTTCTCATCCTCAGCCACATGCATCACGCACACCAATAGGCTGTGCAGATCGCACGGCTGCTGCTCTCTCGTGGGGGGCAGACCCTGCACGGTAGGCGCCGCAGGCGCTGTGGGTAAAGTCTGAGCTGAACTCTGCGCTAAGTCTGCTGCCGAAGCCGAGCTCTGCCCCCAGCCCAAACCGGCGCCCCACCCCGCCATCGCCAAACAAAAAAAGAACTTCCCCATCCGCCCATGATACGAAACGCACCGATCACCGATCGCTTGCAACGGATAACTGTCACCTGCCTCCCGTCTCCCCTCTGCTGCCTCCGTTTTTCTGTACCCTGCACCCTTCTACCTTGCCCCCTCCATTTGGGAACCACACCGCATCCAACTCCGTATCGAAGATCAGAGGCCGCCGCATGCTGACCCTCCGCCAGGATATTGCCTATGCTCTGCGCCAGATGCGCCTGTCGCCTGTCTTCACCCTCACCGCCATGCTCACTGTGGCCCTTGGCATCGGCGCTACCACCGCCATCTTCTCCCTCATCAACACCGTCATGCTTAAGTCCCTCCCCGTCGTCGACCCCTCCAGCCTCTACCGCATCGGCACCGGCGACGATTGCTGCGTAGAGGGCAGCACCCAGGACACCTGGGGCTTTTACTCCTACGACTTCTACCGGCAGATGCAGGCCAACACCCCCGAGTTCTCTTCGCTCGCCGCCTTCCAGGCCGGCGGTTGGACCCTCGGCGTCCGCCGCGGCGAGTCCGATCGCGCCGCCAAACCCCTCCGCTCAGAAATGGTCAGCGGCAATTATTTCTCCACTTTCGGACTCGGCGCTTTCGCCGGCCGCGCCATCGCTCCCTCCGACGATCAGCCCAACTCCGCGCCCGTTGCCATGCTCAGCTATCGCACGTGGCAGCAGCAGTACGGCTCAGACCCCTCCATCGTGGGTTCCACCTTCATCGTCAGCGACCATCCTGTCACCATCATCGGCATCACCCCGCCTGGCTTCTTCGGCGAAACCCTGCGCAGCGATCCACCCGACCTCTGGCTCCCAGTCAATCAGGAACCCACCTTCGCCGGGTCCAACTCAAAGCTGCACCGCTTCCAGGCATGGCTCCGGGTCATCGGCCGGGTGCGCCCCGGAGCTTCGGTCGACACGACCGGCCCGCGCATGACCGCCCTCCTTCGTCAGTGGCTCGTAAATGACAGCGGCATGCCGGCGGACTGGATGACCGGCATCAAGGCCAACCTTTCCAAACAGAACATCCGCGTCATCCCCGCCGGCGTCGGCGTTGCCGTCATGAAAGAGGACTATGGCGACTCGCTGCACATCCTGCTCGCCGTCTGCTGCCTCGTTCTCCTCATCGCCTGCGCCAACATCGCCAACCTCCTTCTCGCCCGCGGGGCCGCGCGCCGCGCGCAAACTTCCATCCGCCTCGCTCTCGGAGCATCGCGCAAACGTCTCATCCGCCAAGCCCTCACCGAAAGCATCCTGCTCTCCCTCTTCGGCGGCGCGGCCGGACTCGCCGTAGCCTTCCTCGGCGTCAAGCTCATCGTCGCCCTCGCTTTTCACGGCGCGCACTTCGTGCCCATCGCTGCAACCCCGTCCGCGCCTGTTCTGGCATTCGCGTTCGCCGTTTCGCTCGTCACCGGTGCTGTCTTTGGAACCGCTCCGGCATGGCTTGCCACCCACGCCGATCCCGTCGAAGCTCTCCGCGGCGCCAATCGCAGCACCCGCGACCACGCCTCCTGGTCCCAGAAAACCCTCGTCATCGTGCAGGCCACGGTCTCCGTCGTCCTCCTTACCGGCGCAGGCCTCCTCACCCGCAGCCTGTCGAACCTCCAGCGCCAGGACTTCGGCTACGACACCGATCATCGCGTTGTCCTCGGCGTCGTCGCGCCCTTCACCTCTTATTCCCGACCCCGGCTCGATGCCATTTACCGCGAACTGCAGGATCGCCTCGCCCATATCCCCGGCGTCCAGCGCGCTGCCGTCGCCCAATACACGCCCCTCACCGACAACTGGGGCGAGATGGTCATCCGTCAGGGCCACCCCATGCCTGGCGCCAACGAAGAGTCAGGCTCCTCCTGGGATCACGTCGCTCCCGGATATCTCGAAACCCTCGGCCAGCCGATCATCCGCGGCCGCTCCATCACCGAAGACGACACCGCCTCCACCCAAAACGTCGCTGTCGTCGACGAGGCCTTTGTCCATCGTTTCTTCAAGCCAGGCGAAAACCCCGTCGGTCAGTATTTCGGCCTCGACCTGCCTCAATACAGCAGCACCTACCAGATCGTCGGCGTCGTCCGCCAGGCCAAGTACCGCGACGTCGCAAACACCGACCCGCCGCGGCCGATTTTCTTCGTGCCCCTCGCGCAGCGCGTCCACTACGACAACCAGATGATGCAATCTCTCGACGACCAAACCCACTACATTGAAGGCGCCGTTCTCCAGGTCCGCGGCAGCATGGATGGTCTCGAGCCGCAAATTCGCCGCGTCTTCTCCGAAGTCGACCCCAACCTGACCCTGCTCGACGTCATCCCCATGCGTGAGCAAGTGGACGCCAATTTCGATCAGCAGCGCGCCGTCGCCAACATGACCGGCCTCTTCGGCATCCTTGCCCTCATCCTCGCTGCCGTTGGCCTTTATGGCGTCACCGCCTACTCCGTCGAGCGCCGCACCAGCGAGATCGGTGTCCGCATGGCCCTCGGCGCGGACCGTCCCAGCGTCATCCGCCTCGTCCTCCGCGGAGCCTTCCTCCAGATCCTCATCGGACTCCTCATCGGCATCCCCGCCTCCATCGGCTGCGCGCACTTCATCGCCGCCCAGCTCTATCACGTCAAAGGATGGGACCCGCTCGTCCTCGCCGCCTCCATCTTCACCCTCGCCGTCTGCGCATTCATCGCCAGCATCATCCCGGCAAGACGCGCAGCCTCCATCGACCCCGTAAAAGCCCTCCGCTCCGAATAAAAACACGCGCGGTGGCCCATTCAAGCCTTCCGTTGGCTTGAATGGGCTCGGGCATCGATAACGAAACTTAAACCAGCCTGACGTTCCGTTGCACGCTCTTCACCACCGCATCCATTTTCCCCGTCAACACCTGCTTCGCGAAGCTGAGCGTGAAGCCCTTCGCCGTGTGAAAAGGAACATGGGAGGGAAGCGAGAGGGCAAATGGATCGACCACCGCGTCGACCACGACGGGCCCACTCTTGTAAGCAAGCGCCTCAGCGAGTCCCTCCCGAACATCTCCCGGCTCCTCGATGCGAATGCCCTTCGCGCCCATCGCCTCGGCGACCTTAGCGAAATTGGGATTCCTGAATTCCACGCCGAACGGGATCATGCCCGCCTCCTGCTGCTCGATATTCACGAAGTCCAGCGACTCATTGTTCAGGATGATCTGAACCACCGGCGTCTTTCTCTGCACCTGCGTCGCAAGGTCTCCCAACCCAAGCATGCTGAATCCGCCATCGCCGCACAGCGCGATCGTCTGGCGCCCCGGATAAGCCAATTGCGCGCCGAAGGCATTGGGCGCGGCATTCGCCATCGAAGCCCACGAGAACGAGCCGAACATCCTCCGATTGGCCCCGCCGCCGATATGCCTCGCCCCCCATATGCACGCCGTGCCGGTGTCAATGAAAAACATCGCATCGTCCGACGCCAGTTCGCTCAGCGTCGCTGCCAGAAATTCCGGACGTATCGGTTTTATCTCCGGCCCTTTCTCGACGTAATGCTGCAGAAGTTCGTGGAAGGACTTCGTCTCCGCCACCTGCTTCTCAAGAAACCGCCTGTCCGTCTTTTTCTGAACCCGGCCCAGCAACGCGCCAACCGTAGCCTTAATGTCGCCAACCAATCCCAGATCGACTGCCGTCCGTCGTCCAATGTGTTTCGGATTCCGATCGACCTGTACCTTCTTCACGCGGTCTCCAGGCAAAAATTCTGAGAATGGAAAGTCAGTGCCCAGCATCAGCAGAAGATCGGCCTCATGCATCGCACTGTAAGCCCCGCCGTAACCGAGCAGCCCGGTCATACCCACCGCATTGGGGTTCTCATGTTCCAGCCACTGCTTCCCGCGGAATGAATAGCCCACAGGCGCCCCCAACCGCGTCGCCAGCTCGATCACCTCATCCCGCCCATCCCTGCATCCATCGCCGCCGAAAATCGCAACCGTTCCCGCCTCATCGATCATCTTCGCCAGCCGATTCAAATCCCCGTCCGACGGCCGAAGGATCGCTGGAGAGGGAATCGCCGTTTCGGTTGAGACGGCTGGCGCCGTAGTTGCCGCCACGTCGCCCGCAATCGAAATCACCACCGGCCCTTTTTCCAAAACTGCCGTCAGGATTGCCGTCTGCACGATCGGCCGCACCTGTTCAGCATTGACCACACGAGCGGTGTAAAGCGACGCCGCCTCAAAGAATTTGTACGGATTCAGCTCTTCCAGCGCCGCCGTGTCCATGATGCTCGTTTCCACGTCACCCGCAATCGCAATAACCGCGGCGCCCTCCTTGCGCGCGTCCATCAATCCGTTAAACAGATGGACGACACCCGGGCCCGCCGTCCCGCACACCGCTACCGGATTGCCCGTGAAATACGCATCGGCGACGGCGGCAAATCCCCCATACTCTTCATGCCGGACGTGGATGAACTCGATTTTGCCGTTGCGGCGCAACCCATCGATGACTGGATTGAGAGCATCTCCAACAATGCCATAGCAGCGTTGGACACCCGCTTTGGCAAGCATCTCCCACAAAACATCCGCGACTGTTTGCGACATCGGATGACCCTTTCTCAGACCGGAGATTGAAGGGGCCCTTGAATCTCTCACTTAGTTGCAAACTGGCTCCCGGAGATGCATTGCGCCTGCCGTCTCCGCGCTCCACGGCGGGTGGCGAGCCCTCTTCAACTATCGTCTGCCCGATTCGCCGCTTTTGTCGAGCGCCGCCTTTTCATTCTCCGTGCTGGATTCGACAACTGCGGAAACCGGTGCCTGAGATCCCGTGACTTGTGCGGAGTGGCTGACGCATTGTCGACCCAACGGATCAACGGATCGAATGCGGCGCAGCAAGGCTCACAAATTCCGCGGCGTGACGATACAATATCCGCGCCCCCGCGGCGTCTTCATAACACTCCCCCAGATTTGTCACACAGCCCGCACTCCGTCCCGAGGAGGCTTCCGAATGGCACAACCGCCCCAACCCTGGGCCAGAACCACCGGCTTCATCTACCTTCTCTTCTTCCTCACCGCCGTCTGCGCCGGACTCCTCGTCAAGGGCCTCATCGTCCCCGCCGACGCAGCCGCCACCGCCCACAACCTCCTCGCCCACGAACGCCTGTTTCGCTCCAGTTTTGCGGTCACCCTCATCTCGACTGCCTTTTACATCGCTCTCACCGCTCTCTTCTACAACCTGTTCCGCCCTGTGAACCGCACCCTCTCCCTGCTCGCGGCCTTCCTAAGCCTCGTCGGATGCGGCATTCAGGTGGTCTTCGCTGGCCTCTACACCCTCGGTCCGCCACTCGTTCTCGGAGGCGACCCATACCTGGGAGCTTTCAACCCGCAACAACTCCAGGCCCTGGCTTTTTTCATCCTCAAACTAGGCACGCAGGCCTTCAACATCGCCCTCGTCTTCTTCGGATTCTTCGACTTCCTCATCGGCTACCTCATCTTCGAATCGACCTTCCTCCCGCGCTTTCTCGGCGTGCTCATGATGCTCGCCGGAGTAGGTTGGCTCGCCGCTCTCTCCCCCTCGCTCATCAAGCTTCTTTCCCCCGGGGTCGAAGTCCTCGGCTTCCTTGCCGAACTAGCCCTCATGCTCTGGCTCATCATCAAAGGCGTCAACCTTCAGCGCTGGAACGAGCAATCCGGTCGCCCGCAAACATCGCCGTAAAATCCCAACATGATGTTCACCAAGCGCCTTCGCGAAGGAGTTCGTCGCGGCGAGATCAACTCCAGCGTCCGCATCTGGATGCGTCCTCACGTCAAAGTCGGCAATCGCTACCGCATGGAAGAAGGCGAAATAGAAATCGACTCCATCGAACCCATCGGCTTTCCCGACATCACTCCTCAGCTCGCCCGCGCTTCGGGGTTCCTCGGTGTCCTGGACCTTCTGAAAGTAGCCCAACATGGCAAGGGACAGAACATCTACTTAGTCCGCTTCCACTACATACCGCCGAAACGCGCGCCAAAAGCCCAGTGGGCAAAGAACAGGAAGAAGGATTAGTCTGACCCATGAACTGCAATCCATCCGACTTACCTTTGAACCCCCAGGACCACACCTGTGAACCTACCCGTCAACCCGCCCATCCTTCCCATGCTCGCCAAACGCGTCGACGAAATCCCAGCGGCCGGCGATTGGTTCTTCGAGCCCAAGTGGGACGGCTTCCGCACCCTCATCTTCAAAAACATCGGCGATATTCTCATCCAGAGCCGCGACGCGAAATCACTCAACCGCTATTTCCCCGAGCTCCTCGAGCCACTTCGCGCCCAGCTCCCCGCCCACTGCGTCCTCGACGGCGAGCTCGTCATCGCCCACAACGGCCATCTCGATTTCGACGCGCTTCAGCTTCGCATCCACCCCGCCGCCTCGCGCGTCAAGCTCCTCGCCGGCCAAACGCCGGCCTCAGTCGTCTTCTTCGATCTCCTCTGCGAAGGCAACCACGACCTGCGCGGTGAACCTTTCGAAAAGCGCCGTGCCCACCTTGAATCGTTGCTCGCCCCCGCGACCCCGCCCATCCACATCACCCCCGCCACCCGCGATCGCAAAGTCGCGCTCGACTGGTTTCGCCGCTTTGAAGGCGCAGGCCTCGATGGTGTCGTCGCCAAGCCTGCCACCGGTACCTACGAGCCAGACAAACGAGTCATGCTCAAGATCAAGCACGAACGCGACTGCGACTGTGTCGTCGCCGGCTTCCGTTGGTACAAAGCGAGCAAAGGCTCCGCCGTCGGATCGCTGCTCCTTGGACTCTACGACGACCAGCAAACGCTCCAGCACGTTGGTGTCTGCGCCAGCTTCACAACCGAAAAACGCCGCGATCTCGTCCAATTCCTCGAGCCCTGGCGCAAGAACGCCCTCGACCGTCATCCCTGGAAGAACTGGGCCGGCTCCGATTCGCAAAGCATCGATGGCGAACATCGCATGCCCGGCGGCCAAAGCCGCTGGAGCCAGGGCAAAGACCTGTCCTGGGAACCGCTACGCCCCGAACTCGTCGTCGAAGTCGCCTACGAACACATGCAGAGCGGCCGCTTCCGTCACATGGCCCACTTTCGCCGCTGGCGTCGCGACAAAAATCCAACCGACTGCACCTACGCGCAACTTGAAGTCGTCCCGCCCGAGGAACTCTCCGCCATCTTCCCGCAAGGCCGTTGAGCTGCCACTCCCAGCGTCACGTTCTCGCACTCATCCCTGGATCCACCGCACGATCGGTCCCCAATACTCCACCTGCGGCCGATAATAGGGTTCTGCGTGCGTCAGCCTGGGCACAATCCTCTCTTCCGCCCCGCAGCATGCCGCCAGTTCCGCAGCCATCTCCACCGGGAACACCCGATCCCGTTCACCATGCACCACCAGAATCGGAACCTTGCATCCGCGCAGCGATTCCTCTGCATGCCACAGCCGTGGAATCAGCGGTCCCAGTCCAACCGGAACCCCCACCGAATGCGCCGCAGCTCGAAACGAAGTGAACCCCGCGCACAGTACCAGCCGGCTCGCCCGTACACGGCTGATCACCGCCGCCGCAATCCCGCTCCCCAGCGAAAACCCCAGCAACGCGATCGGCGTCCCCGGTGCCAGCTTCTCCAGATACTCGAACGATGCAATCGCATCGCGCTCACACTGCGCCGCATCGATCCGCCCCGTGCTTCGCCCATACCCTGAGTAGTCAAACACCAGCGAGGCCGCCCCGCTCGCTGCCAGCAGCTCCTGCACCGGCACCCAATGCCCCACCGTCTCGCCGATCCCATGACACACCAACAACACCGCCCCCACCGGCGCAGCCTCCGCACCAGTCACAGGCCTCACCCACACTGCATCCAGAACATTTGCCCCGCTCGCGATCCGGTGCCGCGTCACCGACGCCACCGGCCCCGTCCGATCCACAATCGGCCGCACCCGCCCCATCAGACGATCCCTCAGCAGCAAAGCCCGGCTAATCCCGGTCAAAGCAATCGTGAACGAGTATTTGTGCGACCGCATCCTTTACAGATGCTATTCCCGCGACCGCCTCGGAGGTCGTCGTGCACCCCGGGGTCCAGTCAAGGCTCCTCAATGTCAATCCAATACTCGCTCCGAGCCCGAAACACCAGCTCCCGCCTACCCTTAATCTCCAGATGAAGCGCATGCAGCCCTGGCGTAACCGTCGATGGCCGAAAACTCAGCACATAATAATTTGGCACATCGTTCGCAATCCTGATCAGACCCGCCCGTAAATCCTTCGCATTGTGAAAATGAAAAAACTCCCCTCCCGTCAGCCCCGCAATCTCGGCAGACGTGTTCTTCCTCAGCCCATCGCTTGCCGCAATCCACCCCATTGTCGCCAGTCGCAGCGGCGGAGCCAGCTCACTGATGCAATCCAGCACCTGTTTGCTGTAATGCCCTTCATACTCCGCCATGCTTACCGGATCGGTCCCGTCACGGCTGAAGCACCCATGCGCCGGCCCCGCCTCATCCGGCCGGTTGAACTTCGATGCCTCATGCGACACCGCCGCCCCAGTGCTCGAAAACCCAAAGCTGTACATCGTAATGTTGGCATCGCTGATCAGCCGCAGCCCTTCGTTCAGCGTCGTCCGGCTGCCCTGATCCCGCGTCTCGCTCAGCAGCAGAATCGCCCGGCGGAACCGAGGAGGCTGCGCCCGCAGCTGCTCCACCGCCATCGCAATACCATCCAGAATCGCCGCGCCATTATCCCCGGGATTCAGCCGCGACAGTCGCTTCGAGACATCCTCTGTATCGTGCGAAAAAGCCTGCAACAGATGCGCCGTGCTGTCGAACCCGATCATCGCCACCCGGTGCTCCACATTCCCGACGAGATTATCGAGGATCGCATCCAGCGCCTCGTAATCCGCCAGGTGCCGCGCCCCTGCTCCGCCCGTCTCGACCACAACCGCCAGCGCCAGCGGCTGCGCATCGGTGTCCTGCTCCATTCGTATCTGCTGCGGACTCCCATCGTCCGTCAACACAAAATCGTCCGCCGTCAGTTCGAAAACCACCTGCCCGCCCTTCGTCTTCACCAGAACAGGCACTTCGACAAGCGTCGATTGCACCGTTAATGTCGTTGAGTTCGACGGCGTCGTCTGCGCCTGGTCCGCCTGTCCGCCCACCTGATGTACCGCCCCACTCTGCTGCGCGCACAACCCCAGCGCGGCAAACCAAACCAGCATTACGAAAGCGCACAAACACCGCATCGCTAACGTCATTCTAAGTGGGACGATTCGGAGTGCCCCATAGCGGGCGCCCTGAACTTATCGAAGAGGCGGCACGGATCGAACAACATTTCCCGGCCCTGTCGACCTATCGTGTAAAACTTCTTCATGCCGCCCGATCCCCGAATCGCCGTGCTCATCGAAAAGGCTCTCGACGCCGGCATTCCCCAGGAAGCCCTCGTTGGAGTCCTCACCGCGCACGGCTGGCCCGAGCGCGAAGTCTACGAGGCACTCGCCCAGCACTATGAACGGGTCACCGGCATCGCCATCCCCCACCGCACCGGCGCCGGCGCCTCCGCAAAGGAAGCCTTCTTCTACCTCCTGCTCTTCGCCACCCTCGCCACCTGGACCACCGCCTTTGCCTATCTCGCTTTCGCGCTCACCGATCGCTGGTTCGCCAACCCCCTCTTCAACGGCTATCAGCAGGCCTGGGATACCTACACCATCACTTCGTGCCTCGCCTCTCTCATCGTCGCCTTCCCGCTCTATCTGCTCATCTCCCGCGCCGTCATTCGCGAAGCCGCCGCCGACCCTGGCAAGCTCGATTCACCCGTCCGCAAATGGCTCACCTACATGGCGCTCGTGATTGCCGCCGGATTCTTCATGGGCGACCTTATCACCGCGCTCGCCTATCTTCTGCGTGGAGAGCTGACCTCGCGCTTTCTCGCCAAATCCCTCGTGGTCCTCGCGCTCTCAGGTAGTGTCTTTTTCTATTACTTCGGCGGCCTGCGCAAGACCGGCTCCGCATCCACAAGAGCGAGCCGTGACCGCATCATGGCCGCAGTCTCCTCTGCCCTCGTCCTCCTCATTGTTATTTTCGGATTCCTGCAGCCAGGAGCGCCCCGCACCCAGCGCCTGGCCCGCGCCGACAACCAGCGAGTTCGCGAACTATTTCGGCTCAGCAGCGAGATTGACAATTACTGGACCGCCCACCACTCCCTGCTCCCTCCCAGCCTGGACAGCCTGCCAGGCCGAACGCTCGCCGATCCCGTTTCCCACGCCCCGTATCAATATGTTTTAGGCGAGGGCAGCCAATATCAGCTCTGCGCCAACTTCGCTCTCAGCAGCAATCGCCAGCAACAGGTCACTCCCGCCCCCGACGAGTGGGCACATCCTCAGGGATACCACTGCTTCCGGCTGGACTCTGCTATCCGCCAAGAGCCACCCATGCAGATCCCCATGGACTGACAGGTCCCGGAGTCACAGTTGTTGTCAACGCTCGCGTTCGCTCACTAGCCAGGAGCCTTTCGCTGAGAGGAGCCCTTCGCTGAGAGCCTCTCGCTAACAACCTTTCGCTGAAGGTCTCTTGCTCCCCTAACCCTGCTTCAGAAAATAAGCTTCCACCGCCACATTCAGCGACTCGCGATCGAGAATCGGCTCCCGTCCTTCGTACTGCGCCGCCCAGCAAACCTGATTGATCAGATCCCGCGGCTGGCACGCCCGCAATTCCTGATTCAGCCGCTTGCGAATAGTTACAATCAGTTCGTCGATGGTCTCATCGTCCACAGCCAGCGAACGCCGGTCCGCTACTGCGCAAAAGATCCGCCGAAACTGATCGTCGGTCGCCGAATCCACACGGATCTTCGTCTGCATTCTCCGCAGAAATGCCGCGTCCACCAGATCCGCCGGATCCATATTCGTCGAGAACACCACCAGCATCTCAAACGGAATCTCGATCTTCCTCCCGCCCGCCATCGAGAGAAAATCGATCCCGCGATCCAGCGGCACTACCCACCGGTTCAGCAGCTCTTCCGGCCGCACTCGCTGCCTCCCGAAATCGTCCAGGATCAGCGCTCCGTTGTTCGCCTTCATCTGCACCGGCCCGCTGTAAAACTTTGCCGTCTGGTTGTATTGCAGGTCCAGCATCTCGATCGTCAGCTCCCCGCCCACCAGCACCGACGGCCGCTCGCACCGCACCCAGCGGTCGTCGCAATTCTCCGTCTCCGGCCCAGTCACGCGCTTGTGAATTATCGGATCGTAGACCGTGATGATCTGCCCATCCACCTCCACCGCATGCGGAACCCAGACGTTGTCTTCCGCCAGCACCCTCGACATCGTCTCCGCAATCAGAGTCTTTCCCACCCCCGCCGGTCCATGGACAAATATCGATCCCCCCGAATTCAGCCCCGTCCCAATCTGCCCCAGAACCCGGCTGTCCATCACCAGATCGCGAAACGCGCGTTCCACATCCGCCTTCCGAACCACCATCTTCCGCACGCTCTGCTTCTTGACCTGCGTCACGTAGTTCCCCAGCGACACCGGCGCTGCCCCCGTATACTGCCCCTGCGCAAGCACCTCGATCGCCCGTTTTCTCCCTTGCTCGGTCAGCACCACCGTCAGCATGTTGCCCGCCATGCCCGTTACCTGGCATAGTTGATCCGTCCTCAGCCGTGCCACGATCTCATCGGCCACGTTCACGCTCACATGCATCTGCGCGCCCAGGTCGCGCATCGACAGCGCCCCGCACAGATAAAGCGACTTCATGGTCAGATCTTCGATGATCGCTCGCCGAATCCCCAGTTCCGCCACCGTGCGCGGCCGATGCTCCGGCGTAACCTCGGGCGCTCCAGCGGCCTGCTTCTCGTCCCTCGGCGCACTCCAACCCGGCATCGGCGCAGCTGCCTCCGTCTTGTCCTCAAGAATATAGTGCTGCGAACTCGGCCGGATATCGGGCGCTCCCACCGCCACATGGCCATGCGTGGGCCGGTGAGCCGTTCGAATAACTCCCAGGCGTGATTCGATTACGGCGTCGCTTGGCTTCAAGGTGTTGGCCTCGGGTTCATGACTCTGCCTTCTGCTTCGGCGGTCGTCCCGTGGACATTACACCTTGCTTCAGCACAGAACAGGATTGCCCTTTCGTGGAATTACGAACCTCTGAACGCCACTTTCGATTACTCCAGTGCCGCCTCGCCCCCCTTCGCGTTGACCGGTCTCCCCGTATCCAGCACCCAGCTCCCAGTTAGGTGTAGCTGCAACCTGTGCCCTGCACCCTGTACCCTGTAACCTGTGCCCCCCCGCCTCATCGTCGCCCTCGACTACCCCAGCGCCCCTCCAGCCCTCGCCCTCGTCGACCGCCTCCAGGACTCCTGCTCCTGGTTCAAAGTCGGCCTCGAACTCTACCTCGCCGAAGGCAACCCCATCGTCCGCGAACTCCGCCGTCGCGGCTTCTCCGTCTTCCTCGACCTCAAGCTCCACGACATCCCCAACACCGTCGCCGGAGCCATCCGCTCCGTAGGCTCGGACCCCGCCACCAGCCCGCAGCTCCTCACCCTCCACGCCGCGGGCGGCCCCGCCATGCTCCACGCCGCCGCCGAAGCCGCCGCCTCCCTCCCCAATCCGCCTCAGCTCCTCGCCGTCACCGTCCTCACCAGCATGGACGAGCGCCAGCTAGCCGCCATCGGCATCGACCGCTCGCCCGCAGACCAGGTCCTGCGCCTCGCCGAAACCGCTTCCGCCAGCGGCATCCACGGCTTCGTCACCAGCGCCGAAGAAGTCTCGATCCTCCGCCGCCAATTCCCCTCCGCCACTCTCGTCGTCCCCGGCATCCGCCCCGCCGGTGCCGATACCGCCGACCAGAAACGCATCGCCACCCCCGCCG
>Ga0181531_10001463_pt1 | contig 14942 bp, 14 predicted proteins | sample PEATcosm2014_Bin_38_FD_119743 | JGI IMG/M metagenome (GOLD analysis project Ga0181531, IMG submission 119743) | Peatland microbial communities from MTU Mesocosm Facility, Houghton, MI, USA - PEATcosm2014_Bin11_10_metaG | ecosystem: Environmental > Terrestrial > Soil > Wetlands > Peat | place... | reverse complement strand
TGGCGAAGCCGTTCGTCGCCAGCTTGGCGGCAAGGATTCCGTCGGCTCCGAGCCACACTGCTCGCGAGGCAGTATCGTCGGCGACCATGGAAATGACCGCATCGACTCCCTGGCACGCGTCTCTCGATGTCTCGTGGATTTTCGCGCCTTGGTGTAACAGTGATTTTGCGCGGGAAGCAGTGCGATTGTAGACACTCATCTGGTGACCGGCCTGGAGCAAGCGGGTGGCCATTTCCAATCCCATGTTCCCAAGACCGACGAATGCGATTTTTGCCATGTGCCTCTCAGTCAGTGCAACACCTGCTCCAGAAACGCCGCTTCGTCGGCGCGCTCCGCGGCCTTATCATCCAGCGAATCATTGAAGTGTCCCGCGTCGCCATTGGTTCTGATCCAGATCGGCATCCCGCTCGTAGTGGCGGTACGTAGCCGCGCAGCAAATTTCCCACTGTCCCAGGTGGACACGCGACTGTCGTTGAGGCCCACCGCCAGCATGACCGCCGGATAGCGCACGCCGTTATGGATACGTTGATAGGGGTCCATGGCCGCGATGGCCTTCAATCCTTTTGCGGTGCGTGGATCACCCACCTCGGCGATCTGGTTAGCCCCGTTTTGTCCGGCGAGGAGCCGTACCGGATTGAGCATGCCCGCATGAATGATGGCTGCGCCGAACTGGCCTGGTGCCCGGGTGATTGCGCCCCCGATGAGCAGCCCCCCGGCACTCGCTCCGTACGCCGCTGTACGCTCAGGAGTCGTCAGCTTCATCTTCACGAGTTGCGCGGCACAGGCGATGAAATCATCCACGCCCCGATCCTTGTGAGGCGGTTTTCCCGCAAGCCACCATGCATTACCGTTCTCACCGCCTCCGCGCACATGTGCGATCGCGTACACGTGTCCGGCCTTTACCCACTCGAGCAGCATCGGATCAAATTCGGGCTGCCAGCTGATTCCATAACCCCCATAGCCATCAACGACGGCGAGATGAGTTCCGTCCGGCACCGCGTCGGCGCGAGCGATGACCGTCAACGGAACCCTGGTGCCATCTGCACTCACGGCGTACGTCTCTGTCGCTATGATCCCCTGGTAGTCGCCGGGCGAAGTTTCACCGAGCTTCAGATCGGTCGACTTGTGCGTCACAGGATCGAAGGCATACGCGGCGCGCGGCGTCGTCCAGCCCACCAGTGTAAATACCAATCCATCCTCCTCAGGTCGCGTGGACATGAGGTAGGAAGCCCCGGCAAATGGCATTGCAATCGACTCCAGCGGCCCACCACCGTGGGGCAACCGCACGAAAGAGTCTACGCCGCGCCTCATCTGCCGCACATAGAGCGCGTCGCGGGCAGAGGCAAGCCCTGTGAGTACCGTATCGCTGGACTCCGGCACCAGCACCCGGGCCTGAGCCAGGTCCGCGGGATTCTTTGACAAATCCAATGCAAGGATGCGGCCATTCGGAGCCGCCTTCATCGAAAGCAGATAAAGCGTGGTTCCGTGTAGATCATATCCCTGCACCTCGTCCGCATAGTCCACAATGCACTGCCAGGGCGCGTCGGCGGACTGCGCCGCCGACTTCGGTGCGACGCAGATGCGCTGTTCAGGCCGCGCACCCCCGGCAGTCGCCAAGGCGTAGTCAGAGTCCGCGCTCGCGTCAATGACTGGAAACTCATCGGGTAGCAGGGGCACGCGTGCATTGGATCCAGCGCGCAGAATGATCGGATCGTCCTTTACGGGTTGACCCAGGCGATGCGTGCGCACTCGCATATTCGTCATCGGATCGCCCGCTGCGATCTCAGCTTCAGGCGCCATCTGCGTGTAGGTGTACCCACTTCCATCAGGCAGCCATATCACCGGGAATTCACCCCAGATGCCTTCGAGCACCTCGGGTCGCGCGCTGCCGGTATCGACATCCAACACACTGACCTCGGTGACCTCTCTGCCTCCCCGGTCGACGTTCACGGCCACGAGGTTGCCGTCAGGCGATGGGCTATATTCTGTAATCGTTGCCGTGCTCGACTGCGGTCCGGGTGGATTCGGGTCGAGTACGACGCGCTCGACCCCTTGTGCATCGCGCACCATGAGCACACCCGGCCGACCGTTGGCGACGCGCAGGAAGAACAACCGGCCCGCGACTCGCCGCTGCAGTCGGTTGATGGTGGCCGCACCGCTCACGGCCGCAAGCTTTGCCCGCCAACTCGCCAGTGCCGGCAAAGCGTCGAGCTGGGCACGGGTGTACTGGCCCTGCGCCTTCAGCCAGGCTTGAAATTCTGCATTGTCGGCACCCTCCATCCAGCGGTAAGGATCCGGCAGCACCAGACCGAACAAATGATCCACGTCTGGAACGGTGCGGGTTGGAGGCGGCGCCTGTGCCGCGTCGCCCCTGGCATTGAGAACAATGCCCATCAACAGAAACACGATCCATGTTAGTTTCATATCGGTGCTCCGGACCTGACCGGTCGCTTGCATGTGGCAGCCCTGTGGGTTCCGCGCCTGACCTTTTTTTAAATATTCGCGCGCCCGGAGAGATTCGAACTCCCGACCCTCAGGTTCGAAGCCTGATGCTCTATCCAACTGAGCTACGGGCGCAGCGAACGCGCATCGTGGCATGAAGCCTGGCAGCGCACCACCGGTGCCCGCGGGCGTAACATACGCCCATGATAGAACCTCGCGCTGCAGAGACGCTGATCAGCGAGCACCTGGCCTGCCTGCCAATCGAATCGCTGCCGGTGGGCCAGTGCGCCGGCGCGGTGCTGCGCGAAAACATCTATGCCGAACGCGACCAGCCGCCGTTCGACCGGGTTGCAATGGACGGCGTGGCGCTCGCCTCGGTCGCGGCGGCCGCCGGGCGCCGACGCTTCCGGCTGCAGGCGACCCAGGGCGCGGGTGAGCCGCCGATTGCGCTCGCGTCGCAGGCGAACTGCGTGGAGGTCATGACCGGGGCGGTGCTGCCCGGCGGCTGCGATACGGTGGTGCCGGTCGAACGGCTGCACAGCGCCGACGGCTACGTCGAGGTCGAGGCCGGCGTCGCGATCGCGCCCTGGAAGAACGTTCACCGGCGCGCCAGCGACCGTACCCAGGGCGCGCTGCTGCTGGCAACGGGCAGCGTGCTGAATGCGCCGGAGATCGCGGTGGCGGCGTCGGCCGGCATGGCGCGGGTGCGCGTCAGCAGCCAGCCGGCGATCGTCGTGGTATCCACCGGCAACGAACTGGTCGAGCCTGGCGAGCCGATTGCGCCGCATCAGATCCGTCGCTCCAACGCCTACGCGGTCGTTGCCGCATTGCGCCAGCGCGGCTTCCAGCGGGTCGCCGACGATCACCTGGCCGACGACGCCGCGCGGCTGCGCGAACGCCTGCGGCTGCACCTGCACACGCACGAGGTGCTGATCCTCTCCGGCGGCGTATCGATGGGTCGTTTCGACCTGGTACCCCAGGCGCTCGAGGACATTGGCGTACGCTGTGTGCTGCACGGCGTATCGCAGCGTCCCGGCAGACCGATGTGGTATGGCACCTCGGGCGAGGGCCGCTCGGTATTCGCGTTGCCCGGAAATCCGGTGTCGACCCTGGTGTGCCTGGTGCGCTACGTGATTCCGGCTCTGTACGCTGCGATGGGCATGCCGGCCGCCACGCGCGAACGTGTCGCGCTGTCGGCGCCGATTCACTGGGAACCGCAGGTGACCGGCTTCGTGCCGGTGCGGCTGTCGAACGATGACTGGGCACGGCCCTGGGCCACGCCCTGCCCGACCAATGGCTCGGGGGACTTTGTCTCGCTGGCGATGACAGACGGCTTTGTCGAGCTGCCGCCCGGCCCTGCCGATTTTCCCAAAGGCCACGTGGCACGCCTGTTTCGCTGGTAAAACAGCAGCTTGTGACCTGCGGTGATGGGGCGCAGGCTCCGATCTGGTAGCCTTGGTAGATGACCGGCACCAAAGTCCAACCGCTACTGCCGCGCCAGCGCCTGCTGCACGACAGCCTTGGCCGTCCACTGCGCGATCTGCGCCTGTCGGTGATCGATCGCTGCAATTTTCGCTGCCCGTACTGCATGCCGCGCGAGCGCTTCCACGATCAGTATCGTTTCCTTAAATCCAGCGAACGGCTGGATTTCAGCGAGCTGCTGCGCCTGACGCGCCTGTTCCTGCAGCTGGGCGTGGTCAAGCTGCGGATCACGGGCGGCGAGCCGCTGCTGCGCGCCGGGCTGGCTGAGCTGATCGGCGATCTGACCAGCCTGCCTGGCATCGAAGACGTTGCCCTGACCACCAATGGCGTGCTGCTCGCGCAGCATGCAGCCGCGCTGCGCGCCGCCGGGCTGCAGCGCGTCACCGTGAGCCTCGACAGCCTGGATCCGGCGGTGTTCGCGCAAATGGCGGGTGGCTTCGGCAGCGTCGATGATGTGCTCGCGGGCATCGCCGCCGCCCAGCGCGCCGGGCTCGCACCGATCAAGCTCAACGCGGTGATCCAGCGCGGCGTCAACGATCACCAGGTGCTCGATATGGTCGGGCACTTTCGCGCTACCGGCGTCACCGTGCGCTTTATCGAGTACATGGATGTCGGCAACCGCAACGACTGGATTCGCGAGCGCGTGGTGCCATCGCAGCAGCTGCTCGAGCTTATCCGCGGGCGCTGGGCGCTGACCGCGCTCGACCCGGCGTATCCGGGCGAAGTCGCGCGCCGCTATGCCTTCGACGATGGCGGCGGCGAGATAGGGTTCATTTCCTCGGTTTCACAGCCATTCTGCGGCGACTGCTCGCGCGCGCGCCTGTCATCGGACGGCCGGTTCTACACCTGCCTGTTCGCGGCCGAAGGCACCGACCTGCGTGCACCGCTGCGCGGCGGCGCCAGTGACGACGAACTGCTGCAACTGATTCGCGCGGTGTGGGAGCGGCGCGCCGATCGCTACAGCGAGCTGCGCGACAATCTGCGCGCCCGCGGCGTACAGCATGTCGAAATGAACTACGTCGGAGGTTGACGCGCCCATGCCACGCCGCGCCCCCAATGCCCGATTGACGCACCTGGATGCGCGGTCGCGCCCGACGATGGTCGACGTCGGTGCCAAGGCAGTTACCCACCGGATCGCGGAGGCGGAAGCGCGCGTACGCTTGCCCGCGGCGGTCGCCCGTGCGCTCAGGCGCAGCGGCCATCGAACCAAGAAGGGCCCGGTATTCGACACCGCGATCGTCGCCGGCGTGCTGGCGGCCAAGCGCACCTCGGAGCTGATCCCGTTCTGTCACCCATTGGCGCTCGAGCAGTGCCGCATCGACATCGGCTTCGCACCCGGCGCCGGCGCCGCCGTGGTCGTGGTGCGCTGCCGGGTCGAGGTGCGGCACAAGACCGGCGTGGAAATGGAAGCCTTGACCGGTGCGACGGTGGCCGCGCTGACGATCTACGACATGTGCAAGGCGCTGTCGCACGACATCCGCATCGCCGGCGTGCGACTGCTGTCCAAGAGCGGCGGCAAGCGAACCATCGGTGTGCGGGCAGGCGGCGCGCGGGCGCGCGAACGGATCGCCGCATGAGTACAACTGAACTCTATGGTCTGGTGCTCACCGGTGGCCGCAGTCGACGCATGCAGCGCGACAAGGCGAACCTTACGTATGCCGGCAAGTCACAGCTCGCGCGGGTGATGGAACTGATCACGCCGCTGGTGGCGCGCTGCTTCGTATCGGTGCGCCCTGACCAGCTCGAGGACCCGCGGCGCGCCGCCTACGACACCATCGTCGACGTGCTGGCGAACCTGGGTCCGATGGGTGGCATTCACGCGGCGCTGCATGCGTACCCGGATCGCGGCTGGCTGGTGCTGGCCTGCGACCTGCCGTTCCTCGATAGCGCGACGCTGCAGCACCTGATTACGCACCGTAACAGCACGCGCGTGGCGACCGCCTATCGCAGCAGCTTCGATGGCCAGCCCGAACCGCTATGCGCGATTTTCGAACCGTCCAGCCGTGCGCTCATCGATCAGTCGCTTGCCCAGTCGCAGCAGTGCCCGCGCGCGCTGCTGGCGCGCAGCGACGTCGAACTGCTCGACCTGCCGAATCCGCGCGCGCTCGACAACGTGAATACCGGCGAGGAGTATGCGGCGGCGCAGGCAGCGCTCGGCGCCGCGACGCCGCCGGCGGACGGCGGGACGCGGCGGCGGCTCAAGGTGCGCTATTTTGCGGTGCTGCGCGAGCAGGCCGGCCGCAGCACCGAGGAACTCGAGACCCACGCCGGCACCCCGCGCCAGTTGTACGACGAACTGCGGCATCTGCGCGGCCTGACACTGGCGCCGGAATTCCTGCGCGTGGCGGTCAACGACGAATTCGGCGACTGGCGCTCGCCGCTGTCCGACGGCGACACCGTGGTATTCCTGCCGCCGGTGGCGGGCGGTTGATCAGAAATGAACCATTTCAGCCTGCATGACATCGTGCTGCAACCCGGGCAGTTGCGCCAGCGGTTGCAGGATCCCACCTGCGGCGGTTACTGCGCGTTCGAGGGCTGGGTGCGCGACTGCAACGACGGCCGCACGGTGCTGCGGCTGGAGTACGAAGCCTTCGGGCCGCTCGCGCTGCGCGAAGGCGAGCGCATACTGGCTGAGGCGCAGCAGCGCTTCGGTGTTGCGCGCGCCTACTGTGCCCATCGTGTCGGGGCGCTGGCCATAGGCGAGCTCGCGGTATGGGTCGGCGTCAGCGCGGTGCATCGCGGTGAAGCGTTCGATGCCTGCCGCTATATCATCGATGAGGTCAAGCACCGGGTGCCGATCTGGAAGAAGGAGTACTACCAGGACGGTGACTCCGGCTGGGTCAATTGCGAGCGCTGCGCGTCACCGGCGGCGCCGGCTCACGCCGAGGTATCCGCGTCGGAGCACGCCGCTCACGGGCACCGTGGCAGCTAGCGCTTGGCTTACGGCCGCACCTGGCCGGCGCCGTGGACCACGTACTTGTAGCTGGTGAGTTGCTCCACGCCCACCGGGCCGCGCGCGTGCAGGCGATCGGTCGAAATGCCGATCTCCGCCCCCATGCCGAATTCGCCGCCGTCGGCAAACTGCGTGGACGCATTGTGCAGCACGATGGCGCTGTCGACACGCTGCAGGAAGCGCTCCGCGGTGGCCGCGTTCGAGGTCACGATCGCGTCGGTATGCGCCGAGCCGTAGCGCGCAATGTGGGCGATCGCCTCATCGACCCCGTCGACGACGCGCAGCGCGATGATCGCATCCAGGTATTCGGTGGACCAGTCGGACTCAGCCGCCGGCCTGACACGCCGGTCGACCTCGCGCGCCGCGTCGTCGCCGCGCACCTCGCAGCCGGCCGCGATCAGCTCGCTGATCAGCGCCGGCAGATGCATCGGCGGGCAGGCGCTGTCTACCAGCAGCGTTTCCGCCGCGCCGCATACGCCGGTGCGGCGCATCTTGGCGTTGGTGGTGATCCTGCAGGCCATGTCGAGTTCCGCGTCGCGGTCGATGTACACGTGACAGTTACCTTCCAGGTGGCCGATGACCGGGACTCGGGCCTCGGCCTGGACGCGCGCCACCAGGCTCTTGCCGCCGCGCGGCACCAGCACGTCGATGAACTGCTGCATGCCGCCGAGCATTTCGCCGACCGCCGCGCGATCAGCGGTCGGCACCAGCTGAATGGCGCTCGGCGGCAGACCCGCCACCTTCAGCCCTTCGAGCAGGCAGGCGTGAATGGCCGCGCTCGAGCGCCGGCTGTCGGAGCCGCCGCGCAGTATCGCGGCGTTGCCGGACTTCAGGCAGAGCGCACCGGCATCGGCGGTCACATTCGGCCGGCTCTCGTAGATGATGCCAATGACTCCCAGCGGCACGCGCACACGGCTGATGCGCAGCCCGTTGGGCCGCGTCCACTCGGCAATCGTGACGCCGATCGGATCGGGCAATGCGGCGACCTGTTCCAGGCCGCGTGCTATCGCCTCGACACGCGTGGCGTCGAGACTGAGCCGGTCGAGCAGCGCGCCGCCGATTTCGGCCTCGTGCGCGTCGAATACGTCGTCGGCGTTGGCAGCGAGGATGGCCGCGGCCTGGGCGCGGATCGCGGCGGCGGCCGCCGTCAACGCCAGATTCTTGGCGCCGCTGTCGGCCAGTGCGAGGCGCTCGGCGGCAGCGACCGCGGCGCGCCCGATGTCCTGCATCAGCGTGTGCAGATCGGAAGAATCCGTGCGTTCGGCGATCGACGTGACGACACTGCTCATGGTTTGACCTCGGCCAAGCCCGCGGACACGCCCGCTGGGGCGCGCCGCTGTTCCTGCGGCCGATCATCATGCTGCAGAATGACCAGATCGTCACGATGTATCAGCTCCTCGCGGCCGCGAAACCCGAGGATCGACTCGATATCGCTACTGCGCCGGCCCATGATCCGGCTGGCATCGCTGTCTGAATAGGCGGCGATGCCGCGGGCGACTTCGATGCCGTCGGGCGCCAGTACGCTGACCGTATCGCCGCTCTCGAAGCGTCCCAGCGTGCCGGTAACTCCAGCCGCCAGCAGGCTTTTCCCGCCCTGCAGCGCCCGCAGCGCACCGGCATCGATATGGATTGCCCCGGCGGGTTTGAGGGTGCCGGCGATCCACTGCTTGCGCGCCGCCAGTGGTGTCGAAGCCGGCACGAACCAGGTGCAGCGCGCCCCGGACTCCAGGCGCCGGATCGGATGGCGCTGGTGGCCGGAAGCGATGCACATGTGGCAACCGGCATTCACCGCGATGCGCGCGGCGGCGATCTTGGTCGCCATGCCGCCGGAACCGAGCTCGGAATTCGGTCGCCCGGCCATGGCCTCGATCTCGGGCGTTACCCGCAGCACCCGTTCGATGAAGCTTGCGCCCGGGTCGCGATGGGGGTCCGCGCTATACAGGCCATCGACATCCGACAGCAGTACCAGGCAGTCGGCGCTGGCCATCTGCGCGACGCGCGCCGCCAGCCGATCGTTGTCGCCGTAGCGGATCTCGGCGGTCGCCACGGTGTCGTTTTCATTGATCACCGGGATCGCGCCCAGCGCCAGCAGCGCTTCCAGGGTCGCGCGCGCATTCAGGTAGCGCGTGCGCTGCTCGCTGTCCTCCAGCGTCAGCAGCACCTGCGCGACGGTCACGTCGCCGGCTTCGAGCAGTTCCTTATAGGCGTGCGCCAGTCGGATCTGGCCGACCGCGGCCGCGGCCTGGCTCTCTTCCAGCCGCAGCGTCCCCGGGGCCAGTCCCAGATGCCGACGGCCCAGTGCAATGGCGCCGGAAGACACCAGGATCACCTGCTGTCCGCGACGGTGCATGCGCAGCAGGTCGGCGACCAGTGTCTGCAGCCAGGAGCGGTTCAGGCGTCCGGTCCTGGCATCGACCAGCAGCGCCGAACCGACCTTGACGACCACGCGTCGTGCGGCCGTCAGTGGGGTGGGTGATCGGTTTGTTCTGCGATCGATCATGAGCGGCCGCGCCATTGTAGAGCATCTGGATCATCGGCCGCCCGATTGCCTCGCTGCGGCTTCTGGCCCTAATATCCTTGCGCGGCGCATCGTGCGCGCCACACAGCTGTCGAGGAATCTGTCAGGTGGCCAGAGAATACGAGCCCGCGGTGGGCCAGTGGTACGAAAACATAGACGAGAACGAGAGCTTCCGCGTGCTTTCGGTGGACGAGGACGCCGAATTGGTGGAGCTCGAATACCTCGATGGCGATATCGAGGAGATCGATCTGGAAACCTGGCACGAGCTGGATCTCGACAAGATCGATGAGCCCGAGGGCTGGGCCGGTAGTGCCGCCGACGAGGATGAGGACGACGAGGAAGAGGAAGAGAAAGAGAAGGACGACCTCGACGACACCTGGGACGAGGATGACGATGAGGACGACGACGACTGGGACGAAGAGGAAAAGGAGAGCGACAACTACTGAGCGTCCGGTGGCGCAGGTCCCCCCCCAGCGTGCACCCGGCACCAGCGTGCACCCGGCGCCGGCGCGCACCGACGAGTATCTCATTGATTGCAGCGAAAATTGCGCTAACAGTTGAATTCCTGCGCGGCGCCGTCATCTAAGCTGCTGCAGCCCTTGAACGCCCGCTGCCGGGCGCCCGGCTGACACGCTGAGCTGACCGGAGTGGTTCCAAAATACTGTTATGAAACGCATATTCCTTTTCGTCGTCACGAATCTCGCGATCGTCCTGGTGCTCTCGATCGTCGCCCAGGTCACGGGCCTGGACGCCTGGCTGGCGCAGCAGGGTGGGAGCCTGGGCGGCCTGCTGGTATTTGCCGCATTCTTCGGCTTTTCCGGCTCGCTGATCTCACTCGCGATCTCCAAATGGATGGCGGTGCGCGCGCTGGGCGTGCAGATCATCCAGCAGCCGGCCTCGGCCGACGAGCAGTGGCTGCTGGCCACGGTGCGCTCGCTGGCGGATAAAGCCGGCGTCGGCATGCCCGAGGTCGGTATCTTCGACTCGCCGCAGCCCAACGCATTTGCCACCGGCCCGCGGCGCGATAGTGCGCTGGTCGCGGTCAGCAGCGGACTGCTGGCATCGATGAACCGGTCCGAGATCGAGGCGGTACTGGGCCATGAGCTGACGCATGTGGCCAACGGTGACATGGTGACGCTGGCGCTGATCCAGGGCGTGGTCAACACGTTCGTGATCTTCCTGTCGCGCATTGTCGGCAACATCGTGGACCGCGCGATGTCGCGCGACAGCGATGGCCGCGGCATCGCCTATTTCATTACCGTCATGGTGTCGCAGTTGGTGCTTGGCATCCTGGCCAGCATCATCGTGATGTGGTTCTCGCGCCGGCGTGAGTTTCGCGCCGACGCCGGCGGCGCCCGCCTCGCCGGTCGCGATCGCATGATTGCAGCGCTGGAGCGCCTCAAGGCCGCGCACGACGAACCACTGCCGGCACAGCTGAACGCATTCGGCATCGCCGGCGGGGAAGGCAGCGGCCTTGCGCGCCTGTTCATGAGCCATCCCCCGATCGAGGAGCGCATCGCGGCGCTGAGGGCGGCATGAGTCAGCGGAAAGAGCGCGCCGCGTGAACGATCGCGCTGCCGCAGCATGAGCTACCCGTGAACGATAGCGCGGCCGTTGGCGCACAACAGCTGCGGGAGCTGATAGGCGCCGACAGCCTGCTGACCGAGGCGGCCGATATCGCGCCATTCCTGGTCGATGAGCGGCGCCTGTACCGCGGCCGGGCATTCGCGGTCGCGCTGCCACGCGATGCCGAACAGGTCGCGCGCCTGGTCGGCTGGTGCAACCAACATCGCATCGGCGTCGTGCCGCAGGGCGGCAATACCGGCTATTGCGGCGGTGCGACGCCCGATGAGTCCGGGCGCCAGCTGCTGCTGTCGCTGCGCCGCCTGAACCGGATCCGCACGGTCGACGCCGATAATTTTTCCGTTACCGCCGAAGCCGGCTGCGTGCTCGCCAGCGTGCAGCAGGCCGCCGACGCGGTCGAGCGCTTCTTCCCGCTGAGCCTGGGCTCGGAGGGCAGCTGCCAGATTGGCGGCAATCTGTCGACCAACGCCGGGGGGCTCAATGTCGTGCGCTACGGCATGGCGCGCGACCTGGTGCTCGGCATCGAGGCCGTGCTGCCGGACGGGCAGTTGCTGCAAGGCTTGAAATCGCTGCGCAAGGACAACACCGGCTACGACCTGAAGTCGCTGCTGGTCGGCGCCGAGGGCACGCTCGGCGTGATCACCGCCGCAACGCTCAAGCTGTGGCCGAAAATGCGCAGCAGCGCCACCGCATTCGTCGCGCTGGCGACACCGGAAGATGCACTGCGGCTGCTCGGTCTGCTGAAAGCGCAGGCCGGCGAGCGGCTGAGTTCCTTCGAGCTGCTGCCGCGCATCGCCATCGAGCTCACGACGCGTCACATCAGCGGTGTCACCGATCCACTGGGCGAGGTCTATCCCTGGTACATCCTGTGCGAACTGACCTCGGCCGCCGATGAGCCGTTATCGGAACTGCTGCAGCACACCCTGGCGGAGGCCGCCGAACGCTCGCTGCTGCTCGATGCGGGGATTGCCACCAGTGAGCGGGTACGCAGCGCATTCTGGCGGCTGCGCGAGACGGTGCCGGAGGCGCAGCGCCATGCGGGTTCCAGCCTCAAGCATGACATCAGCGTGCCGGTCGCGGCCCTGCCACAGTTCATCCACGAGGCCTCGCTCTGGGTGCGCACCCACGTCAGCGACGGCGTGCTGGTGTGCTACGGACACGCGGGCGATGGCAACCTGCATTTCAACATCAACTGCATCGATCGGGAGCGCTCGCAGGCGTTCCTGGCCCAGGAACCTGTCATTCGCCGCGCGATTCACGATCTGGTGGCAAAGTTCGCCGGCAGCATCAGTGCCGAGCATGGCATCGGCCGCCTGAAGCGCGAGGAACTGCAGCGCTATGGCTCGCCGGTAGCGCTGGGCGCGATGCGCGCGATCAAGCAGGCGCTCGATCCGAACGGCATCATGAACCCTGGCAAGCTGCTTTGACCTGGTCGCGCAGGATGCCGGCCAGCAGTTGCGCGCCCGGCCCGGCGTAGTCGCGATCTGCATAGACCAGGTACAGTTCGGCCAACCCTTCCGCGCCTTCGCGCAGCGGCAGTGGCTTGAGCAGTCCGCGCTCGAGTTCGCTGCGGATCGTGTCCTCGGCGAACCAGGCGAATCCCAGCCCCATCGTGGCGGCGTGGATCTGCGTAGCCTTGTGGCTTACGGTCCAGCGCTGTCCGCTGCCGAGCCACGGCGCATTGCGGCTGCGCTGACTGCCGGAGTCCCGGATCACCAGCTGGCGGTACTTGCGCAGGTCCTGCGCGGTGAGCCTGCGTTTGAGCTGATGCAGCGGGTGCTCCGGGTGCGCAGCGGCGATGAATCGTATCGGCATCAGCGCATCGCCCATGAATCCGGGCGGGACCAGCGAGCAGATCGCAAGATCCACCCGCCGCTGGATCAGTGCCTCATCAGTGCCGCTGAGCACGGTCTCATACAGCTCGATGCGCGTGTCGGGACGCTCCCGCGCGAACAGCTCGAAGCAGGAGAGCAGCAGCCAGGTCGGAAAGATCACCTCGACCGCAAGCCGCAGCTCACTCTCCCAGCCGGCCGCCAGGTGGCGGCCGGCGCCCTCGAGCGACTCGGCCTCCTCCAGCAGTCCCTTGGCGCGCCGGTAGAGCACCTCACCGCTGCCGGTCAGCCGCGCCTTGCGGCCGCTGATCTCGAACAGCTGCACCTGTAGCAGCGCCTCGATCTTCTGCACCGCGTAGGTAATGGCCGACTGACTCTTGTGCAGGCTGGCAGCCGCCTGCGCATAGCCGCCGGCGTCGACCACCGCCTGCAGCGCGCGCCATTGCTCGAGCGAAATCCGTGGGGCGGCCGACATGATCTATCAGTATATTCGATTGAATATAGCCAATTATTCTACTTTTTTATCTGCTCAGCAAATAGTTAACTGGGTACGTCGAATCCACCCATCCAGCGAGGATTAGCCCATGATTACCTTGTTGCAGATCAACGCCAGCATCCATGCCGACCATGGCCAGTCGAGCCAGCTGGCGTCCCAGTTCGTCAATGCGTTTGCCAGCAGCCACCCCGATTCGCGCATCGTGCTGCGCGACCTGGCGGGCGAACCGGTTCCGCACCTGAGTGCCGAGCGCTTTGCCGCCTTCCTGAGCAAGCCGGGCGAGCGCAGTCGTGCGCAGGACGACGTCGTCGCCTACTCCGACGCGCTGATCGCCGAACTCAAACGCGCCGATGTGATCGTGCTGGGTCTGCCGATGTATAACTTTGGCGTGCCTTCGCAGCTCAAGTCCTACTTCGACCACATCGCGCGCGCCGGCGAGACGTTCCGCTACACCGCAAACGGCCCGGTCGGTCTGCTGAAGGGCAAGCGGGCCTACGTGTTCGCCGCACGCGGGGGCTTGTACGCCGGCACGGCGCTCGATACTCAAAGCAGCTACGTGCGCGATTTCCTGCGCTTCGTGGGCATTGAGCAGATCGAGTTTGTCTACGCCGAAGGTCTGGCGATCAGCGCCGAGAGCAAAGCCGCCGGACTTGCCCGGGCGGCCGCGGATATCGAACGCCTGGCGGCCTGAAGCCAGCAGTACCAGTAGGACCAGCAGTCATGCGTACCCTGACACAGATCATTCCATCCGTACCGACCTCCGACGGCGCCGGTGTGAAGCTGCGCCGCAGCCTCGGCAGCCAGCGCGGGCTGCAGGTCGACCCGTTCCTGATGCTCGACGAGTTCTACTCGGATGATCCGAAAGACTATATCGCCGGCTTCCCTGCTCACCCGCATCGCGGCTTCGAGACCGTCACCTACATGCTGGACGGGCACATGCGGCATGAGGATCACCTCGGCAACCGCGGGGACCTCTCGCCCGGTGACGTGCAGTGGATGACGGCAGCGCGCGGCATCATTCATTCGGAAATGCCGCAGCAGAGCGAGGGTCGCATGCGCGGCTTCCAGCTGTGGATCAATCTGCCGTCGAAGGAGAAGATGAAGCCGGCGCACTACCGCGATATCCCGGCGCGGCAAATCCCGGTGCTACCGCTGTCATCGGGCGGCACCGCGCGGGTGATTGCCGGCACGCTACAGCTCGATGGCGGGAGTGTCAGCGGCCCGGTCAACGCTGCGGATGCGCCACTGAGCACCGATCCGCTCTACCTCGACCTGAGGCTGCCCGCGGGGGCGGAACTGGTGGTGCCGGTGAGCGCCGGTCACAACGCATTTCTATACGTCTACGAGGGCGAGGCACGGGTCGGCGAGCCGCATCACGCGCAGACGCTGCCGTATCGCGCCGCCGGCATCCTGTCCGACGGCGATCGCGTGCGTGTGGCAGGCGGCGCGCGTGGGGCACAGCTGCTGTTGCTGGCGGGACGGCCGTTGCGCGAGCCGGTGGTGCAATACGGCCCGTTCGTCATGAACACGCGCCAGGAGATCGAACAGGCTGTAGAGGATTACCGCAGCGGGCGCTTTGCCGCTTAACCGCCGATGCGTATCAGCCCCTCCTGCGCGGTGCTGGCGACCAGGCGG
>Ga0181531_10001462_pt1 | contig 14947 bp, 10 predicted proteins | sample PEATcosm2014_Bin_38_FD_119743 | JGI IMG/M metagenome (GOLD analysis project Ga0181531, IMG submission 119743) | Peatland microbial communities from MTU Mesocosm Facility, Houghton, MI, USA - PEATcosm2014_Bin11_10_metaG | ecosystem: Environmental > Terrestrial > Soil > Wetlands > Peat | place... | reverse complement strand
GTGCTCAAGCAGCACGAGAAGCAGGAACGTTTCGCCGCGGCGAATGTGCAAGTGGAGACTGCGGAGCCGGTCCAGTTGACCATCTTCACGCCCCTCTCGCAGCGCATCGTAGACCGCATTGAGGCTACCGATGTGAACTCGCTTACGCCGCTGCAGGCGTTGAATCTGCTGGAAGAGTTGCAGCAGGAACTGAAGGAAAAGGGATGAGAAGCAGCGATCAGGGAACAGGGAACAGGGATCAGCTATGAGCGGAAATCTGCGCCTGGCGGTTGGAAGTTTACTCGTGGTGGGGCTTGCGGGCACGGAGCTGACCGGACTGGAGCGCGCGTGGCTGAAGCTGGTAAGGCCGGGCGGCATCATTCTTTTTCGGCGCAATATCGCCGACGCCGCGCAAACCCGGACCTTGTTGCATGAGGCTTCCGCATTGGGAGCGCCTCACGGCATTCGCTGCGTTGATGTGGAAGGCGGCACCGTTGACCGGCTGCGGGATGCGCTTGCCCCCATGCCTTCAGCACAAGCGGTGGCGCGAGTGGCGCGCGTGCCGGGCAAAGCCGGGCTGGCTCGCGACCATGGCGAACTTGTGGCGCGGGCTGTGCGGGCCTTTGGATTCAACACAACGCTCGCGCCCGTACTCGATCTTGCTTCGGAAGCCTCGGCAGCCGTGATGGGAACAAGGGTTGCGGATGCGACGGCAACAGGAGTGGTGGAGTACGCACGAGGCTTTCTGGCCGGGCTGCATGCGTACGAAGTTGCCGGATGCGGTAAGCACTTTCCGGGTCTCGGCGGCGGAGCGCTGGACTCGCACCTCGAGACTCCGGAAATAGAGCGTGGAATCCGCGAGCTTTGGAATGAAGATCTGGTTCCTTATCATGAACTGCGCGATGAATTGCCGATGGTTATGGTGAATCACGCGGCTTATCCCAACACGCCGGGGAAATTGCGGCCGGCGAGCGTGTCGCCTTACTGGATCGGGAAGGTTCTGCGCAAACGCATCGGCTACCGCGGGATTATTGTTTCAGACGATTTAGAAATGGGCGGCATTCTGAAGTTCATGCCGATGGAAGAAGCCGCGGTTGCGGCGATTCGGGCAGGAACGGATCTGCTGGAGATTTGCCATAGCCCCGAGTTGATTCTGCGAGCTTACGAGGCATTGATTTCCGAGTCCGAACGGTCATCCGCGTTTCGCACATTGCTACTGGAGCGAGCGGCGCGCATGACTCGCCTGCGCGGGCGTCTCTTCGCTGGCGGAGTTCCACGAGCACTCTCGCCCAAACAGTTCGAGGCGCTGCGGACGAGGATCATTCGCTTCGGCGAGACGGTGAAAAGCCTAGAGGAGATTCAGCCGGCATGAGCGAGAAGACCATGGTCGTGGCCGGAGTGATGAGCGGAACATCGGCCGATGGAATCGACGTGGCCGTGGTGCGGATCGCGGCGGGCAAATTGCGGCCGAAGCTCACGCTGCTGGCGCATGAGGGATTCAAATATCCGCCCGTGCTGCGGCGTGCGGTGCTGGCGGCGATGAACGCCTCGTCGACTTCAACTGCTGAATTGGCGCGCTTGAATTGGTGCCTGGGGTTAACGTACTTGGACGCCGTGCGTGAGACGATTTTGAAGCACCAGACAACGCCTGATCTCATTGGCTGTCACGGACAGACGCTTTATCACCAGGCCGAAGCCAAGGCCTACGCTGGGCGCAAATTTGCGTGCACATGGCAGGCTGGCGAGGCGGCAGTGATTGCCGGTGCTCTGAGAATTCCCGTCGTGTCGAATTTCAGGCCTGCGGATATGGCGACTGGTGGGCAGGGCGCGCCCCTTGTTCCCCTGCTTGATTATGTGTTGTTTGCAGATTCAAAGCGCGGGCGGGTGCTGCAGAATATCGGCGGCATTGCCAACCTGACGGCCATTCCCGCAGGAGTTGGGCAAGAGGGCGTGCTGGCGTTCGATACCGGCCCGGGAAACATGGTGATGGACGCGCTGGCGCAGGAGCTTTTTGGAAAGAGCTTCGATCCGAATGGCAACCTTGCCGCCCAGGGAAACGTGATTGCGCCTGTGCTTGCGAGGGTATTGAAGCATCCCTACTTCGCGCTGAAACCTCCACGTACCGCCGGGCGCGAGCAGTTTGGGCGTGAATACGCCGCAAGTTTCCTGTCACTTTGCATGAAGCACAGTAAGGCGCCGGAAGATGCGCTGGCAACGGCAACGGCGCTCACCGCGGAGAGCATCGCGCAGAGTTACAAACGGTTCGTAAAGACGAAGATGAAGGGCGGAGTGGACTACATTGTCTCCGGTGGCGGAGCGCGCAATCGCACGCTGATGGCCATGCTGGCGGGTCGGCTCGAACCGATGGGATGCGAGCTCGCGGCGAGCGAGGAGTTTGGCCTGCCCGCGGAGGCAAAGGAGGCCGCTGCGTTTGCGTTGATGGCCTGGCAGACATGGCATCATCGCGCCGGGAATGTGCCCGCGGCTACGGGCGCAACGCGGGCGGTGATTCTTGGGCAGGTTACCTATGCGTAGATTGCTGGCGCTGGCGGGACTGCTTGCGCTTGTAGGCTGCCGTTCACAGCCGAGGGATCCACGCACGGTTGTGTTCCTGATCGAAAGCAGCCCGGCGAATCTCGATCCGCGCATCGGCACGGACGCTCAATCGCAGCGCATCGATGCGCTTCTCTTCGACGGGTTGGTGGCGCGCAATGCGAGTTTTCAATTCACCCCAGCGCTGGCTGAGCGATGGGAGCAGCCGAATCCGCTGACGCTGGTGTTTCATCTGCGCGCAGGCGTGCATTTTCACGATGGACGGCCGCTGACCGCGCGCGATGTGGTCTGGACCATCGATTCCATGCGTTCGGGAGCGATAATCTCGCCAAAGGCCGCGGCCTATGCATCCGTGGGTACGATCGAGGCTCCAGACGAGCGTACTGTTGTTTTTCATTTGAAGCACGCCGACAACTTCCTGCTCACCAATCTTTCGACAGGCGCGACGGGAATTGTTCCGGAGGGCAGCGGAAAAGAATTCTGGCAGCATCCGGTGGGCACCGGGCCCTTTCGCTTTGTGAGCCAGCAGATGGACCAGGATGTGGTTCTCGAGCGCAATCCGCAGAGCTGGGCGGTTGTTCCCAAACTTGAGCGAGTCCGTTTCGCCGTGGTGCCCGATGCCATCACGGAGTCGCTCGAATTGGAGAAGGGCTCCGGCGATGTTGCCGTGAATTCCCTTCCCATGGATTCGCTTGCCGTGCTGGCCGCGCGGCCCAATTTGCAAATCGATGAGACGGGAGGCACGGAGATTCAGTACCTGGGATTCAATCTCCGCGACCCATTGCTCAAGGATGCGCGCGTGCGGCAGGCTATTGCTTGCGCTATCGACCGCGATCTGATTATCAAGACGCTGCTCAGCGGCCATGCAAGGCCGGCGTTGAGCCTGCTACCGGCCAGTCACTGGGCCTGGACCGGCGATGTGGCACGATACGATTTCGATCCGGCGCGGGCGGCAAAACTGCTTGACGAAGCGGGCTACCTGCCTGGACATGATGGCATACGCATCCACCTGACGATGAAGACCAGCACCCTTGAAGATACACGGCTGCTGGCTGCCGTGCTGCAGCAGCAACTGGCGCGGGTGGGCATTGCGCTGGACATTCGCAGCTATGAGACTGCGACCTTTCTCTCCGACGTAAGGCGAGGCGCTTTCCAGATGTATTCGCTGCGATGGATTGGCGGTAACGAACAACCGGACATCTTCACGTTCGTCTTCGCGACGGCAAGCTTTTCTCCAAAGGGCGCCAACCGAAGCCACTATTCAAACGCCCGCCTTGACGCCTTGCTCGACGACGCCTCGCAAAGCGGAGATGTTTCCCATCGGCGTGCGGACTACGTGGAGGCACAGCAGATATTGGCGCGCGACCTGCCGGCCATCAATCTCTGGTACCCGAATATGCTGGTGATTCATAACCGCCGGCTGACGCATGTGGTTCCTTCCGCGTCGGGGAGCTACACCTTTCTTGAGACCGTCGAGCTGGCGAACTGAGCCCCTGGCACGCCGATTGACGCCTGACATGCGGTCCGCAACATAAAGACATCGTGCCATTTAAGACTAAACATTGAAATTCCCATAATCGGAAACGCACCTTAAGGTTCGATCAACCTTTTGCCGCGATAGATCGTCTACCGGAGTAGAGACACGATTCCCGCCCAGGCCGGTTATCAATCCCGACCTGTGGAGAAGTGGTTTATGACGAGCAAGATGCAAGTTCGAGTTTCGAGGTTTCGCGCGGCGCTGTGTGGCGCTTTGCTGGTTGCCGCATGCCTGTGTTTGGAGAACGCATGGGGCCAGGCGGCCTCGCGATTTCTGGGCACTGTTACAGCCATCAACGGCACCACACTGACGGTGAAGACCGATGCGGGAGAGGTTCATCAGGTCGAAGTACCGGCCGAGGCTGTACTGAAACAGATCGCGCCGGGCGAAAAGGATCTGAGCAAGGCTGGGGCGATTCAGTTTGGCGACTTGGCCACGGGCGATCGAGTGCTGGTGAAGCTTGATCCCAATGCGCCTGCCGGAACATCGCAGGCGGCGCAGATCATCGCAGTGAAAGCGGCGGACCTGGCGCAGAAACAGCAGAAGGATCGCGAAGACTGGCAGCGCAACGGCGTAGGCGGATTGGTAAAGAGCGTCGATCCTGTTTCCGGCGTCATTGTGTTGACCAGCGGTGTGGGCGCTACAGCTAAGACAATCACGATTCAAACCACCAAGACGACCATTCTCAAGCGGTACGCGCCGGCATCTGTGCGTTTCGATCAGGCACAACCAGGCCCCATCGAGGCAATCCATCCATCCGACCAGGTGCGGGCACGCGGCGAAAAGAATGCGGACGGAACAGCGATTACGGCAACAGAGGTTGTATCGGGCAGTTTCCTCAATCTGTCGGGATCCATTGCTTCGCTCGATACCACAGGATCGACTCTGACAATGAAGGATCTGGCAACCAAGAAGCAGGTGACGGTGCACATCACTCCGGATGCGCAGATGCGCCGCCTGCCCGATCAGATGGCCCAGATGCTTGCGGTTCGTCTCAAGGGCGGGGCGGGCGCTGGAGCGGGAGGACGCGGCGCTTACGGAGGCGGAAGTGGCCAATGGAGCGGGAGCGCTCCAGGTGGGTCGCCGAGTGGAGCGTCAGGCGGGGGTCCTGGCGGTGCGCAGGGCGGCGCTGCGCAAGGCGGCGGTGGGCAATGGGCTGGCCGTGGCAGCGGCGATCCGCAACAGATGCTCAGCCGGGCTCCATCCATTCAGCTGGCCGATCTCAAGAAGGGCGATGCGGTCATGCTGGTTGCAACAGATGGCGCAACAGACGTTACAGCCATCACTTTGCTGGCAGGTGTTGAGCCGCTCCTTGAGGCTCCCGCCGCCAGCCAAAACCTGCTCAACAACTGGAGCATGGGCTCCGGCGCACCTGATGCGGGCGCCCAGTAAGCACACCGATTCATACTTTGAAATTCAGCGAGGGACGCGTGTATTCAAAATTGCATAGTCTTCATTTTTTTCTATTGACCCTTATATTCGGCATGGCCGGAACGCTCACGGCGCAAGGACAAACAACCGCATCTCCGGTACAAACCCCAGCGCCGGCAGCCACAACAGCCACCATCCGCGGGCATATTGCCGACCCAACCGGCGCGCTCATTCCCGGCGCGACTGTGACCATCACCACCTCGGCGGGCGGCACAGTGAAGAGCACCACCGCGGATGCATCCGGGGCTTATGCAGTGACGGGACTCGCGCCCGGTGGTTATATTGTCCAGGCCAGCTATCCTGGATTTGCCCCGTTCGCCTCACCCACCATTCAACTCGCAGGCGGCCAGTCGAAGCGTGTGGACATTGCGATGGCCATCCAGGTGGCGCAGCAGAGCGTAACCGTTACTGAGGACGCACCCACAGTCAACGTGGAAGCCGGCGGCAATGCCAATGCACTGGTTATCAAAGGCAAAGACCTTGAGGCGCTTTCGGACGATCCCGATGAGTTATCGAACGAACTGACGGCCCTGGCTGGTCCTTCCGCCGGACCGAACGGCGGCCAGATTTACATCGATGGATTCAGCGGCGGGCAGCTTCCGCCCAAGTCGGCAATCCGCGAGATTCGCATCAATCAGAATCCCTTTTCGGCGGAGTTCGATCGGCTGGGCTATGGGCGCATTGAAATTCTCACCAAGCCGGGAACCGATAAGCTGCACGGGCAAGCCTTCATCCAAGGCAACGACAAAGATTTCAATACCGGCAACCCGTTTACTTCAACGATTCCCTCGTATTACAGCTATCAATTCAACGGTACGGTGAGCGGCGCAATCTCAAAGACGGCTTCGTTCTTTGTCAGCGCGGAACAACGCAACACCGAGAATGTAAACGCATGGCTGATTCCGGACGCGGTTTTTCAAAACAGCTCCGGCGCATACGTGGACACCCAGGATTTCGGCGTCAATCTCCTGAATCAGCGCGTTCGCGACAATGTTTCGGCGCGAATAGACTGGCAACTGGGCGCCCGGAATACATTCACCGCGCGCTACGGTTTTTGGTCCGAATCGGAGCACGGGGACTTGAATTCCGGCTCGCTGGTCATTCCGAATATGCCGGCCGCGAACCCTTCTACCCATGAGTCGAATACCGACCACACAGTCCAGATGAGCGACGCGATTGTGATCAACGATCATGCCGTGAATGAAACTCGCTTCCAATTCGAGCGCCAGAACGAAAATCACTATCCGGATTCGGCTGATCGCACGATCAACGTGCAGGGCGATTTCACCGGTGGCGGATATTCAGGCCAGGCGAGCCGCGACCATACAACCAGGCTTGAGTTCTGGAATATTACGACCCTCAGCAAAGGGACGCACGCCATCAAGTTCGGCACTCGCCTGCGCGATACCAGGGACGCCAATTTTTCCAATTCGAATTTCAACGGCGCTTTCACATTCTCCAACTACACCGACTATCTGAACATGGCCAACGGCCTCCAAGAAGGTGGCAATACGTCCTTTAGCACGCTCGTTAACGAAGGCTATGGCCCTACTTCCGTGACCTTTGCTACTGGAAGGGAATCCGCAGTTGCCAACATGTTTGACGCCGCCCTGTTCGCGCAGGACGATTGGAAGGTTAATCCCAAGCTGACTCTTTCCGGCGGACTTCGCTGGGAGGCGCAAAACCACATATCCGATCACGACGACTGGGGACCGCGCGCTTCCTTCGCCTACGCCCTGGACGGCAATGGCAAGGATAAGAAAACCAAGACCGTCATACGCGGCGGCTACGGCTTTTTCTTCGATCGCTTCAACACTGGAAATCTGCTGACCATCAATCGCGCCAACCTGCAGCAGCAGATCGTGCTCAACAACCCGGACTGCACATCGACGGCAACCACGCTCGATGCCATCGACCTAACAACATGTTCCAGCACTGGCGGTTCCACCAGCACTGCGTCCACGCCGGTGAAATACGAGGTGGCTCCCGGCTACCACGCGCCTACCACGGAGCAATTTGGAACCAGCCTGGAACGGCAATTATTCGCTGGAACGAGCGTGACGCTTACCTATCTTCATTCCTATGGCGTTCACCAGTTGGTAACGCGCAACGCCAATCAGGCTGTTGGCGGGATGCCGCAGACCGGCACCGGCGGGTACTTATATGAGTATTTTCCCGAGGCTGTTTTCAAGCAGAACCAGTTCATCGCAAGCGTGAATTCCAGGGTGAACAAACAACTCAGCCTTGTGGGCTTTTACACTTTGTCTTACGCCAATGGCAATGGCAACGGCAGCGCTTCCAATGCCTACAATCTCGACCAGGACTACGGCCGATCCGGCTTCGTCACTCGCAACTCTGTATTCTTCATGGCCAATTACAGTGGTCCATGGGGCATTCGGTTCAATCCCTTTCTCATTGCCCAAGCGGGCCGTCCATTTAATATCACGCTGCCCACCGACCCGCTGAATAATCTCTTCAACCAGCGACCGACCTACGCCACCTCCACAACGCCCGCAGCGGACATTGTATCTACCGCATTCGGCAAGCTGGATAGCGCAGCGCTGCCCGGGGAAACCCTGGTCCCCGCAAATCTGGGGAACAGTCCAGCCTCCGTGGCCGTAAATCTGCGCATAAGCCGCGCATTTGGAATCGGTCCCAAGATAACCTCAACCGGCGGTGTCGCCGATGGCGGCGGGCCTCCTGGAGGAGGAGGTCCGCCCCCAGGAGGCGGTCGTGGCGGCGGGCCTCCTGGAGGCGGCCTTGGTCCGGGCGGCCTAGGCGGCGGAGGTGGCGGCCGCGGTGGTCCGGGCGGCATGTTTGGCCCCACGAACACAGGCCGAAAATATTCGCTGAACTTCAGCGCTCAGGCGCTGAATCTATTCAACGACATTGACTATGGAACCCCGACGGGAACACTTACCAGCCCGTATTTCGACAAGTCCACCAGCCTTGCTGGCGGCATCTTCAGCACCGGTTCGGCAGCTCGGCGCATCTTCTTCCAGGCAACGTTCGCTTTCTGATCGACCAGGGCAACCTCAACCAGAAGGCCGGAGCGCAATGCTCCGGCCTTCTCGTTTAGTTTCTTAAGTCTTTAGTGAACAGCCGAAACCGATGCGCCCCCGCCGTTTGGTGCGAATGCATCTGTAAGTGAGATGACTTTCAACTTATCCTTCAGAGCATCGACGGAAGCCGCACTGCCGGCTGTGATTTCAATGGTTTCTCCTGGCAGAAGGTCGAAGTAGTTATCTGACACCTTCACGTCAAGATCGGCGAAAGAGAGATAGACACTCCTCGCCAGCACGGGCGAAGTAATGCGGATGGAGGCACTGGTTCCCTTGCCCGCCGCTGTCTCCACCTTGAGTGTGGCCGGTTTCAGGTGGACCTCCTTGGTCGGGGCTAGATAGACCAGGTTACGCGAAAGCTGCTTTCCATACTCGGTCAGATCGGCCACCACAAACACGCGCGAGGTATCCGCTGCGCCCGCGTCTGCAAGCTTCTTCAGCGGCCAGTCGAGATACACCTTGCTGGTAAGTGGCGTAACATCCACCGGTCGCGCTTCCTCCAGCAGAACCTTCCCATCGAAGTCCATTAGCCGCACGCGCAGATTGGCCGGTTCGCTCTTTACCTTGTCTGAGACGATGTAGACCTTCACCGATCCGTCCTCAACGTGCGGAGAAACCAGGATAGGCGCATAGAAGCGGCGGGCATAATACTGCAGCGCCTTCCATCGTCCGTAATAATCGATCGACGACCACGAAGCCACCGGCCAGCAATCATTCAATTGCCAGAAGATGGACCCCATGGTTTCCGGCCTGCTGCGGCGGAAGTGTTCCGCCCCGATCTTGATTCCCTCCGCCTGCAATACTTGGCTGACATAGAGGAAGCTCGCAAAATCTTTTGGCTCGGAATAATCCTTGAGCAGGTAGTTGTGGATGATGTCGTTGCCTTCATCGTTTTTCTGGTGGCCGAGCATCACCGGCGTCAAGATACCAGTGCGATCCTGAGGCTCGGTGAATGCTTCGATCGTCCGCAACTCCGGAAATGATTGGAATCCATATTCCGTCACAAAGCGCGCGTGATGCGTCTCGTAAGTCGAAAACGGCACCCGTCCGTGCCACACATCCCAGATGTGCGCATCGCCGCTCTGGTAATGGTCGCTGAGAGCTTCATAATCGGAGCTCGGCGAGCTTGGCCAATATGGCGTTTCGGGGGCAAGCCGCGCCACAACCCGCGGCAGAATCCCGCTGAATTCCGTCAGATAGTCCTGCCAGATCTGAAACTTCACTTCCGCGGGAAGGCCCGGACGCGGAGCCCAGTTGAATGCGCTCTCTGTCTCGTTGTTGCCGCACCAAACCACGATGCTCGGATGATTGCGCAGGCGGCGTACCTGGTCCTCGGCCTCGGCTTCGATATTGAGTTTGAAGTCATAGGTGCCCGGCTGCCAGTCGTTGCCGAACATGAAATCCTGCCACACCATAATGCCGAGTTCGTCGGCGATCTGGTAGAACTCATCGGTCTCGTAGTAGCCGCCGCCCCAATGGCGAATCATGTTCATGTTGGCGTCGCGCGCGCTCTCAAGGATGCGGCGGTAATCCGCCGTTGTCACGCGATTGGGAAAGCTGTCGAAAGGAATTACATCCGCGCCCTTTGCAAACACCGGAATACCGTTGACCACCAACTCAAACGAGCGGCCCCATTTGTCCGGCTCGCGATGAAGAACAATGGAACGCAAGCCGGCCTTGGTCTTCTTCGTATCGGCAAGCAGCATTCCACCGGGACTTGAAGCGCTTACCGTACCCGCTTGCGCCGTGAATTCGTAAAGCGGCTGGTCGCCGTAGCCCGCCGGATACCAGAGCTTCGGCTGGCGAATCTGAAGCGGCAGGTCAATCACGTTGCGTCCCGCATGGACGCTCACCGTCGCAATCTCCGTGATCGGCTTGCCGTTGTCGGTGTATTGCACACCGACTTTGGCCGTACCCGCACTTACTGCTTCGACTTCCACCTCCGCATCCAGGTGAGCTACGTCCTTGCTCACGTCGCGCTGGCGAATGGCAAAGTCGGCAATTCGTAACTTGTCCCACGCCTCAAGCTGCGCAGGGCGCCAGATACCGCTGGTGACGAACTTTGGACCCCAGTCCCATCCATACTCATAAGCTGCTTTGCGTATGTACGTCTTGGCGGCGGTCTTGGACTTCGGCTGCCATGGGTCCAGAGCGGCCACTGCTTCCGCGGCCTTGATGGGCGACGGAAAGACCACGCGCAAAACATTCCGTCCCACGCGCAAATTGCCCTTCACCGGGACGCGCCAGATGCGAAACATGTTGTTCGCGGCCAGCACCTTTTCGCCGTTCACATACACGTCGGCTGCCGCGTCGAGCCCGTCGAAAACCAGGTCCAAGTTGGACCGGGCAAGAAGCGCCGATGTAGCGTCGAAATTCAGCCGGTACTCCCAGCTTTCATTCTCGATCCATTGCAATTTCGGTTCGTTATCGCGGAAGAACGGGTCGGGAATCTTCTTGTTGGCCAGCAGGTCCAGGTGAACGTCACCAGGCACTGTGGCCGGCATCCATCCGGTCTCGTCCTGAGCTCCAGTAGTGACCTGGCGGAATTGCCAGCCGTGATCCAAAGCCAGAACGGAATTCTGCGCGGGTTTTGCCTGCGCTTGCGCTGCTTCCATTTCCATGTTCGCCGCTATCCCCGCCAAGGCAAGACAAATGACCACAGTTACTCGTTGCATTCCACTCCTTCATTCGGACCATCAGTTTCAGCCGGACAGCTTCCGCGGCCCACTTGAGCATCCGATTCAGACCGCTGATAAGGGTATCACGATGGGGTTGAAAGAGCCGGTTACGTCCGGTCAGCGCGGATTCGCCAACGTCGACTGATACAACGTCTCCCATTCATCGGCTTTGTCATCCAGGTTGAAGTAGTGCTGGATGCGCGCACGGGCAGCACGGCCCAGCGTGGCGCGGTCCTCATCGGGCGTATGCATCATTTCGAGCATGGCTGTTGCCAGCGCGCCTGGGTCCTTTGGCGGAACCAGAGAACCACAAGCCCAAATGAGCTCGCGTACGCCGCCTACGTCGGTGGCAACCACCGGCTTTTCCATCGCCATTGCTTCGCCCACTGCAAGGGGCATGCCCTCCCACGCGGAAGACAGTACGAATGCGTCGGCGGCATCCAGCAGCGCGGGCAGGTCGCGGCGCAATCCGAGCCATCGGACACCGCCTGACGCACGCCTCTTGACGCGCGCCGCAAGTCGAGCCATGGGCCCGAAGCCCGCGGTATTTGCTTCTCCGGCGATCCAGAGCTGCGCGTTGGAGACGATGGCGCGCACCTGTCTGAATGCCTCAATCAGGTTCGGATAATCCTTTGCCGGCACAATGCGTCCCACTGCCAGCCAGATGAATTCGGCCTTCACTTCCACCTCGGCACGCGTGCTTGCACGGCGTTCGGCATCGGAAGCAAACTCGGCGGTATCGATCCCATTCAGCAAGACAATGCACTTGTTCCTGGGCATTGCTTTCAGCCGTACAAAACGGTCCGCGGCTGCCTGGCTGATGGCGGTGGTGTGGCGGCTCAGGCTATCGGTGACGCGGTAAGCCATCATCCGCGTCCAGCCGCCTTCATAGACGTTGTGAACTGTGGAGATCACCCGAACGGACGGGAAGATGACCTTGAGGAGACGAGCCAGAATGTTGGCATGAAAGCTGTGGCTATGGAGCAAGTCAGGCCGAATGTCGCGCAGGAGCCGGCGTGCTTGAACCATGCCCGCCAGGAAGCTGATGGGGGACTTGCGGATGTCGAGATGGACGACACGGTGCGAGGTGGGCCATTGCGCTTGAACGGGCGGGCGCAGGACCAGGATTGAAACTTCGTGCCCGCGCGCCACCATCCGATCGGCTAACGCCAAAGCCTGTCGTTCAGCTCCGCCCATCCCTAGCGACGTGAGCACATAAACGATGCGCATACCCTACCCACTCATTCTGAAAGATTGAGTGAGACCATGATAAAGGGCGAGATCAGTTTCTGTTTTTGGGAGGGTTGAACCATCGCGCGATAAGAGTGTCCAATGCGATCCAGCCGGGGCCGAGGATGAGGATAAGCAGCGCGGCGAACCAGTAGTTATAGGCGTCGGCGGCCTGGAACTTATCGGGGCTGGAAATGACACCCAGGAAGGCATCCTTTTCCGCTACCCAAAAGGCTACGGTCATGTTGATGAAAAGAACTGCCGAAACGAGGCGCGTGCCGATGCCAACTGCCAAGAGGATTCCACCGACTAACTGGACGAGAGCAATAAAGAGAGCGGTCTGAGCTGGCATGGGAAGGTTGAGGCTTGCGAAAAACTGAGTAACTTGATCCAGATGGTGCAGCTTGCGCCAACCGTCCAGTTCAAACTGCCAGCCCCAGTAGAGCCGAATCGCCAATAACAGCGGGCTTTGCAGCCAGTTTAGCGCCTTCGAGGCACGCGCATAGTTATCGCCGGCTAATTTCAAGAGCGATTGCATTGGTTCTCCGTTCTAACTTTCAATGAGGGATTCAAGATCGGGCGCGCAGATCCATCCAAGTTCGCCCCAGTTTGCAAACCATTCCCTGAGTCGCTGCGGCCGCTTTAAGCCGGGTATGCGCGAATCAACGAATCCAGCTTCAATGGCTTCGCCGAGGGGAAGCCCCGCGCGGATGGCAGCGAGCGTCAGAAACTCTTCACGTTGAAGACGCCGGTAATAGACCGATAGATCGACTCGATGAGAAGCCAGCCAGGTGGCTCGCCGCCTCAGCTTGGGAAGTTTCGCGGGAGCGCTGTCAACCCCTTCATGCTTTACGCCGGCCTCGCTCGTCTGCCGCTTCTCGCGGTCGTGGAGCGCAAGCACCAGGTCATCGGCGGGATAGTCGAGCGCGATGAGCTGCAGATGCGGCTGCAATGCCAGCCGTGATCCGCCCTCGAGCGTCGCAATTTGATCGAGAGTCAGTGGAGTGCGTTCCGCATTGTCGAACGACTCAACAAAAGCCCACTCGATGCGGACCACATCCACCGCCAACCGGTGCCGGCGGCCAGCCCATTGCGGGTTGGCGGCAAGCCATTCTCCTAGCTTCGATCCAAGGTTGCGCAGGGTGAATGAGCGGCTGGGATGCGCAGTGAGAAAGACAACGGACAGCGCCTCGAAGGCACTGGCTCCCACCACTGCGCGCAACGCGGGAAAATCCTCAGCCAGTGCGCCCAGCACGCGATACCAGTATTGCCGGTTGTAAATTTCCAGCCGTTCGAAAGCCGTGAGTTGGCTGTTGGGCGCAATAAACCCTTCCGCCACTTCCCTCATCGCGCGTCCGTCCGGCGCCACCGCGCGCATATCTTCGTCCGGCGTCAGTGGCTGCATTACGGCCGCCGCCATTTCGCGCTGCACCTCGAGCAAGCTCATGGGCACTGTGTTCATCGCGCAGCCTCTGCCATCGCGCCCGAGTAACGTTCCAGATAACGCTCGGCCTTCTTAGCCTCTGCATGAACCTCATCGAAGCTCGGAATATGGTCGTCCCACTCCAGCAGTGTGGGCGTTGGTCCGCAGCGCTCGATTGCCCGCGCGTAAAGATCCCACACCGGATCAATCACCGGATGATCGTGCGTATCCAGAATGTATTTTTCATACTTGGAATGGCCGGCAATATGAATCTGGGCCACGCGCTCCGCGGGCACGGCGTTCACATAATCCATGGGCGCGAATTCATGATTCACCGACGAGACGTAGATGTTATTCACATCGAGCAGAATGCCGCAGTCGGCGCGCTCCACCACTTCGGTCAGGAACTCCCATTCGGTCATCTGCGAAGATGTGAAAGCGGCATAGGAGCTGACGTTCTCCACCGCTACAGGTATCTCAAGATAATCCTGAACCATCTTCACGCGTTCCACGGTCCGCTCGACGGCTTCCCACGTGTAGGGCAGCGGCAGCAGGTCGTGCGTATAGGTTCCGTCCACGCTGCCCCAGCAAAGATGATCGCTGAGCCAGGGGGTCCCAGTGCGGCGGACCAGCGTTTTCAATCGGCGCAAATGCTCCGGATCGGGCGCGGACGCGGAACCGAAGTACATGGAGACGCCGTGCTGGACCACTCTGTATTGCTCGAGGATTCGATCGAGCGTCGCCAGCGGACGACCGGCATCGATCATGAAGTTTTCCGAGATGATCTCGAACCAGTCCACAACCGGCTTGCGCGAAAAGATGTGCTGATAATGCGGAATGCGAAGGCCGATTCCGACGCCGTGGTCCTGAAACGCATTGAAGCGATTGCCGGGCATTAGTGCTCCGCAGGTGACAGATGACAGTGGGAAAGCAGATGACAGGTTACAGATGACAGATGACAGTTAAGAGCGCGACATGGTTCGTGTCAGTCTCACCGTCGGGATATCGCAGGCGGCTCAAATCTCAAGACTGTAATCTGTAACCTGTCATCTGT
>Ga0181531_10001461_pt1 | contig 14951 bp, 13 predicted proteins | sample PEATcosm2014_Bin_38_FD_119743 | JGI IMG/M metagenome (GOLD analysis project Ga0181531, IMG submission 119743) | Peatland microbial communities from MTU Mesocosm Facility, Houghton, MI, USA - PEATcosm2014_Bin11_10_metaG | ecosystem: Environmental > Terrestrial > Soil > Wetlands > Peat | place... | reverse complement strand
TCAGTAATTCCGTGGCATATTGGCCCGGCAGCGGCGACGCCGCAGTGACATTTAACACGACGGCCACGCCGCCAGCGCAAATGCCCGGGAGTGTAGTGGTGACGGTGACCCCGCCCACGAATCAGCAGACCAGTACGTATACGGTTGTCGCGACCGGCTCCAGCGCCGGCGCCGGAATCGGCGGCGGAGTCATCACGCGCACCATCACGGCGCAAGTCGAACTCACCTACCAAATCCAGCAAGCCGTTGGACTAAATTCATTGGCCCTGGGCACGCTGGGGACGGGTTTGACGATCACCGGCTCCCCGTACGCCATTCGCGCCTCCGGAACCCTCACACTCAACGCCGGCTCCAACATCACCGGCGCCATCAGCGCCGCCAATGTTAACCAGGGCCTGGGCGTACTCAATGGCACGATCTATTCCGCCCCCGCCAGTCCGCCCGCACCCTCCACAACCACCTTGAATCACTACGCCACCTATCTCTACCAGGGCAACACCTACTCGGCCGTCGCGCTTTCAAGCGGAACGCTCACCCAGGCGACGCTGCCGGCATTTAACGTCACCCAGAATCCGCTCAACGTCTTTTATTTTGACGGTGATATCACCTTGGCCGGACCGATTAATTTTTCCGGGACGCTTATCGCGATCAACGGCAATCTGATCGTCCAAAGTTCCGGCAGTTCCATCACCGCCATGTCCACCATGCCGGCGCTCGTGATCGACAAATCGCTGGAGGTGCTCAATTCCAATCAGTCGCTTACCGTGAACGGCGCGGTCTACGCCGCCGCGGGAATCGCCAGCGGGGGGGGAACCAACACTGGATCGCAACTGACAATTAATGGCGGCCTGCTGGTCAACACCGGCTTGGTTACGCCGCCGAGCGGAACGACTTTGAACGTCACCTATAATTCCGCCCTGGCCTTTGCTCCCGCGCTCAGTTCCGTGCCCAACGCCGTGCAATTGGTTTCCTGGTCGCAATGAAAAAAAGTTTTTTGCAAGCGGAGTATTCCCATGAAAACGAATCGACTCTTGACTGTCATTTTGGTTTTGCAGGTGCTGACGCTCTTGAATCAGTTTATCTCGCCGTCGTTGCCCGCGGCGCGAGCGCAGATTCCGGATGCCGGTGCGCAGCAACTGCAGATCATCCAATTGCTCCAATCCAGCAACGACAAACTCGACAAACTCCTCTCCATATTAGAGTCCGGGAAACTTCAGGTGCAGGTGGCAAAACCCGATGAGTCAGATAAGCAATAGCCGCGTCATTGCGCGGGATAAATGGATTGTAAGTGGCGTTCTGTCCAAAGGTTGTATATGTACCGGCCAGTGTCTGGTCTTGGCGGAGACTGCGTTTATCGCCGCGGCTTTACCTTGCTTGAGATTTTATCGGTCGTGGTTGTTCTGGGGATTGTCTCCGCGATTGTGATCCCGCAAATCGGCCAGCGCGGCGATTTGCAAGCCGCCGCCGCCGCCCGCGTCCTGGTCGGCGATCTGACCTACGCGCAAAATCGAGCCATCGCCACCGGCGGCTGGACCTACGTCACCTTCGACACCTCCGCGCAAAATTACACGCTCTACGGCGGAACGCAGACTGCCCCGTCGAGCACCCCGCTTACGCATCCGGTCAATCAAAATAGTTACGTGATGACATTCGGAGGCTCCGGTCCCGAAGCCCTGGCCAATGTCACGCTCACTTCAGCTACCATTGCCGGCAACGCATCGACCCTCGCCTTCGATCCCACGGGAGTTCCCTACAGCTACGTTCCCGGCGGTGCTCCGCCGGCGCCGCTCAGCAGCGCGGCCACGGCCGTCATTTCCTGCGACAACTATTCCGTCACCGTCAGCATCGAGCCGGCCACGGGGGATATCAGCGCCCAATGAAATACCTCGACATGACCAAATTGACCCAACGACAAATCCAGCCCATCGGCCTCGATCTCGGTCACGACAGCGTCAAGATGCTTCAGATCGAAGTGAAGGATCGCGCGCTCTTCGTCTATCGCTCGGCGCGGCGTACCGTGGATTCCAGCGGCTCGGCGGCAAGCATCCGCGACGGCGAACTCGTCCGCCCGCAAACCATCCAGGTCATCCGCGAGATGCTCAGCGACAACGATTTTCACGGCCGCAATGTCGTGACCGCGCTGCCCCGGCAGATCGTGCAAATCAAAAACCTGCGTCTGCCGATGATGCCCGCCGCCGAACTCGCCGCCGTCGTTCAATTCGAGGCGCGAAACATTTTCACGTTCGATCAAAATGAGGGTCACGTCGAATTCATTCCCGCCGGTGAAGTCCGTCACGGCAGCGAAGTGCGCCAGGAAGTCATCGTCCTGGGCGCCAAGCGCACCGATATTGACCGCTTTTTGGAGCAATTGCATCCCTCGGGCGCGGTGGTGGATTCGCTGGATGCCGAGCCGTGCGCGTTGTACCGCGGCGTCGAACGCTTCGGCCGCCGGCGCGACGACGAACAGGAAATTCACGTTCTGGTCGACCTGGGAATGCATCGCACCCAGGTGCTGATCGGCAAAGGCCGCGAACTGAGCTTTTTCAAGTCGATCGACATCGGCGGCGGACGCTTCAACGAATCGGTGAGCCGAAAACTGGGAATCACCATCGAGGAAGCCCGCACCCTTCGGCGTCGCGTGGCGGCCGGCCAGGTCGAAGCGGCGCGAGATTCGGTTCGCCAGGCCGTCTGCGACTCCACGCGCAGCACCATGGAGGAACTGGCCAAGGAGATTTCACTGTGTCTGCGCTATTACTCGGTGACCTTCCGCGGCCAGCGCCCCGGCCGCGTGCGCCTCATGGGCGGAGAAGCCCAGGATACGCAACTGCTCTCGATCCTCAACGCCGTGGCGAACGTTCCGGTGGAGGCCGCGAGGCCTCTGTTCAGCCTCAATTGCGACGCGATCAAGGATTTCGACCGCACCGGGCCCTCCTCGGAATGGTCGCTATCGCTGGGACTGGGACTCAAGCGAACCGACGGCAAATTTGCCCCGCTCGATGGTACTCCGCGCGCCGCCGCTCTGCAGCGCTCGGCCGAAGTTGTCGACCTGAACAGCGCGATCGTGGCCGGCGCCGGCGCCTCCCCGGCGGGAATCGCGCCGATCGCCAATCCTCAGGCGGAGCATTTTGCCGCCGTTCGCCGCGCGGCGGGCACGGAGGTCTCCCATGCGTGAATTGGAATTCCTCCCCGCCTGGTATCCGGCACTGCGGCGCCGAAAGCGTTTTGTCGCGCTGCAGGCCTGGATGGCCGGCGCCATCGTCGTGGCGCTGGGATCGTGGATGCTGCTGGCCCAGCGCAACGTCAGCGCCGCCGAAAGCTCCCTCGCCGGCCTGCAAAGTCAGCTTCAGCAAACGGATGACCAGTTACACCGGCTCAGCGAATTGCAATCCCTCAAGCGGCAAATGTCGCAGCAGGCACAAGTCGTCGCCCTGCTGGGGCCGCACGTGCCAAATGCGAGGTTGATCGACGTGGTCGAGGAGGTGATGCCATCGGATATGGCGATCCTCGATTTTTCGATGGACAGCCAATCGCAAATGTTGGCGGCTCCGACGCTCCGCGCCGCCTCCGGAGCGCAGCCCGCCGTTAGCCGCAGCCTGCTGATTCGCCTTCATGGCGTGGCCCCAAGCGACGTGGATTTGGGAAATTTCCTGGCGAGATTGGCCGGTGTTTCCTATTTCGACGACATCGCCATGGCGTATTCCAAGGACCGCGTCGACAGCGGACATCTCATGCGCGAATTCGAAGTCACCTTTTCCGTGCGGCTAAGCGACGGAAATTAGCTCAAAGGATCGATCGTGGGCTCGCTCAAATCACAAATTCACTGGTGCGGCCGAATGCAGATCGGTCTGCTCGCCGTCGTCCTGGCGGTGGCGGCCACGTTCTACTTCGGCTGCTACCGCCCGGAAGACGCGCGCCTGCGGCAGTTGTCGTTCGACATCGCCGGAGCGCGGCGCGATCTGGGTATGAGCAGCGCCCGCGCACAGGGCTTGCCCGCCGTGGTCGCCGATATCGCTCATCTGCGGGCGGAGCTGGCGGATTTCAAGCGCCTGCCGCGGAATCTGGAATTGGGCGAATTTGTGACCGAGATCACCGAACTCTCCCGCGAGGCGAATTTGCAAAAGCTCGAATACAGCCTCAGCGGCGCGCCCCAGCCGGGCGAGCATTACACGGTCCAGCCGGTCACGCTGAAATTTGAGGGCGATTTTCTGAACGTCTTCACCTTTTTGCAGCGAGCCGAGGAGATGCAGCGGCTGACGCGCGTTTCAAGCATCGCCATTCATGATTCGGATTCCAACAGCGGCGATGTTCAGGTGGACCTGTCCATGGACCTTTACTTTTCGGAGGGGTGAATGACCCTGCCGCCGGCCCCAAAATGGTCTGAAAAACCGCTGAAATTGTTCCGTGCTTCGCCGAAAAAATATTCGGCGCTGGTGGGGCTGGCGCTGGTCCTGTTCGTGCTGGTCGGCCGTCTGATATTCGGGTCCTCCGGCCCCAGCAGCGCATCGGCTTCGATGTCGGCGGAGAATTCTCCGGGCGCGGGACATTCCGACGACGATTACGTCCTTCGCCGCAGTGCCGGCGGAGATTCGGCGCTGCTCGAATGGGCCCGGCAGCCGATTGTCATGCCGCCGCGAAATTTATTTGCCGTCCCGCTGGACTATTACCGCCGTGATGGTGAGCACGGGGGCGACTTATCGGTCGGGGCTGGTTTCTGGGACCGACTCGCAAAGTCTCTCTCGGCCCATGCCGATCAACAGGAACAGCGGCAGATCCTGATCGACAACCTCCGGATCATGGCCGGTGCTTTGAAATTGGAATCCATCGTCATGGGCTCCGAGCCCAGCGCGATGGTGAACGGCGAAGTGATTCGACCGGGCGACGACATCGCGGGCTTCCGTGTGGTGCGGATCGAGCCGCGCACGCTAGTCATCGAGCGTCAGGGCGTCCGGTTGGCCATCCTCATGGACTAGTTATGCGCAAGTGGATCCCGTTAGCCGGGCTTATTTTTTTGCTCGGCGGGTCCGTTTATTTCGATCAGGCAAACTTTGCCGGCGCGCAGACCACCCCGCGCGATTCCGATAACGCGTCCAGCGCCGGACAGATCACGATTCTGCCCGAAGGCGCGACCGAACCCCCCGCCAGGCAGCCCGCCCCCGATCCCGACGCCAAAGTTGTTATGAACGACTCCGGCACGTTCAGCATTCAAATCAGCAACAACATCGACCTGCTTCAGGTTTTGCGCATGATCGCCAGTCAGGCGCAGATCAGCATCATCCCCGGCAAGGACGTGAAGGGAACCGTCCCGGCAATGGATTTGTACAACGTCACCGCTTCCGAAGCCCTGGACGCGATCCTCCAGACCAATGGAATGCACTGGAAAAAGCAGGGGAATTTCATCTTCGTCTATTCGCCGGAGCAGTGGGATCAATTGCAAAAAGCCACCCATCTTCGGCAGACTAAGGTCTATTCGCTCTATTACGCGACCGCCTCGGACGCCGCGGATTTGATCAAACCCGCGCTCAGCCCCGACGCGGTGGTGCAGACCACCAAGGGGAGCGGCACCGGACTCTCGAGCTTCAACACCGACGCCTCAACGGGGACGCCGTCCGGCAGCGTAGGCGACTCCGGCGGGAACTCGCTGGCCGGCGTCGACATGATTGTCGTCAGCGACTACCCGGAAAATCTCGCCCAGGTGGATCAAATCATTTCCAAGATCGATCGCCGCCCGCAGCAGGTGCTGGTGGAGGCGACCATTCTCGAAGCCACCCTCAACGAGAATAACGCGATGGGGATCGATTTTTCGTTCATGGGCGGCGTAAACATGGACACGCTGCTAAACAACGGGCTGGGCGTCGCCAGCGCGCTGAGCGGAAGCATTCTGAATCCGGTGACCAATACTTCGGGCACCGGCGGAACCAGCGGCAGCACCAGTTCCAACGCCGCGCCGGTTGTCGCCAGCGGCTACGCCGGCGTCACTACCGGAAATTACGACACCCAAGTTCCCCCCGGCGGACTTCAAGTGGGCATCGTGAAAAATAACCTCGGCATATTCATCCAGGCCTTGGAAGCGGTTACCGATGCCACCGTCCTGGCCAATCCCAAAGTACTGGTGCTCAACAAGCAGCCGGGCGACGTGCTGGTAGGTCAGGAATTGGGCTATCAAACGACGACCGTCACTCAGACCACATCCACCCAAACCGTTCAATACCTCGACAGCGGCACCATCCTCACTTTCCGCCCGTTCATCGGCGACGACGGCTACATCCGCCTGGAAATTCATCCCGAGGATTCCACCGGCACGCTGGTGAACAATCTGCCGCAAAAAACCACCACGGAAGTGACCAGCAACGTGATGGTCAAGGACGGCAACACCATCGTGATCGGCGGCCTTTTCCGCGAAAGCAGCCAGACCACGCGCAGCCAGGTTCCGCTGTTCGGCAGCATGCCGGTCGTGGGGCCGCTCTTCCGCAGCAAGGCCGACACCACCGTGCGGCAGGAGATCATCATCCTGCTGACGCCGCATATCGTGAAGGACGATGCCGAATACAGCCGGCTCGGCGAACAGGAACTGCGTGAGGCCGAGCGTCTGCGCGTCGGCGTACGCAAGGGGATGATGTGGTTCGGCCGTGAGCGTTTGGCCGAATCGGCCTACGAAGACGCCGTCGACGAGATGAACAAGCCGAATCCCGACGTCAATAAAGCCATCTGGCACCTCGACTGCGCGACCAACCTGAATCCGAAATTCTCCGAAGCGATCGAGATGAAGGAAAAATTAACCGGCAAACAAGTGACCGACGTCGACAACAGCACGATCCGATCGTTCGTCTCGCGAGCGATTTTGGAGGACACGGCTCCGCCGACCACCGTTCCGTCTGCGGTCGTACCCGATCTTCCCGCTACGCGTCCGGTCAATGTCGACGCGGACGACAACGAATCGTTGCCCGATCCCAAAAAGCCCTGATCCGCCGGAGCGAACATGCGCAAATTTTGCATTTTCATTCTGATGACCGCGCCGCTGCTGACGGCTTGCGCGCAGCATAAGGACCCTTCGCAGCAGCAGGCCGCCATGACGCGCTGGAACGACGCCCGCAGCGCCGTTTTGCTGGGACTGGCGAAGGATGAATACGACAATCAGAATTTCGAAAAAGCCCGCCAGACGGTGGACGAGGCGATTCAAATGTCGCCGAATAGCGCCGTCGCGCATGTGCTCTCCGGGCGGCTTTATATCGAGCAGGGGCAGCTAGAGGCCGCCGAGCGCGAATTGGCCACGGCGCGGCAACTGGATGCGGCCAACGCCGAATGCGACTACCTCTCCGGCGTCGTCTATCAGCGCTGGCAGCAGCCGCAGGAGGCGCTCGAATTTTACGAGCACGCCTCCGCCAAAGCCCCGGCCGAATTGGCCTATCTTTTAGCGCGAGCGGAAATGCTCGTCGCGTTGGATCAGCGCGGCCAGGCCCTGGCGCTCTTGCAGCAAAAGGTCACCTATTTCGAGCATAGCGGTGCGATCCGCGACGCCGTGGGCTTGATCCTGGTTCAACAGAATCGGCTGCCCGAAGCGGTGGAGATGCTCCGCCGCGCCAGCATTTTGTCGCCGGATGATCTGACCATCCGCGAACATCTCGGCACGGCGATGTACGAGGAAGGGAATTATTCCGACGCCATCGAAGTGCTCTCGCCGCTGCTCAAGGAGGACGGATATCAGGATCGCGGCGATCTCTGGGCGGCACTGGGCGAAAGCCAAATGGAAAACGGCCAGCCAAGCGATGCGGTCGATTCGCTCACCACCGCGACGGATACCTTGCCCAATTCCGCCGGCGTCTGGCTGAGCCTGGCCAAGGCGCAAATGCAGCAGGGGAGCCTCCGTCTGGCGGACATATCGCTGCGCCGCAGCTTGTCGCTGGATTCCGGAAATTCACAGGCCTATCTGCTGCAGGGATATCTGCAGCTTCGCCTGGAGCATTTGCCCGATGCCCTGGAGGCGTTTCGCCTCGCCAGCCGGCTGGATCAAAGCGATACCGTCAGCCTCTGCATGATCGGCCTGACGCTGGATAAACTCGGACGTGCCAAACAGGCCGCCGCGTTCTACCAGCGGGCTTTGCAACTCAATCCTCACGATCAAATGGCCGCCCAGCTTATGGCGCGGCTTGATTCGCACGAATAACTATATAGCGGACTGCCTTGCGCCTTTTGTGCCGGCGCGGGTCCCATAACCTTCGAGTCAGTGAATCCCGTGGGGCCGGGATCGGGAGTTGTTGTGCGTCGCGGTAAAGCCCTGTCGATCGCCATGCTCGCCCTGGTGGCGGGCGGAATTCTCTGCTTTTCACAGAGCCTCGGCGAAGCCATACACGGCGGCACCCGTCTGCACATCGGCATCTTCGGCTCAGTCCTCTTCGTCTTGGGCGCCGGCGCGGGTTTGGCCGCGATCGTGCTGCTCCGCCGCGATTGCCGGTTCCTGATCGACGCGATTCATCGCATGACCAGCAGCGGCCGGCTCGACACACTGCGAACCACCAACCCCGAAATCCGCCCGCTGATCCTCGCCGTCAACGAAATGGTCGAGGCCGCCGATCAAACGGTCTCCGAAGCCGTTTTGCGGATGAAGGAGCTGGAGATCGAGCTGAAGGTCGCCACGGCGCAGCGCCAGCATGCCGAGGCGATTATTTACAGTATTTCCGATGCCGTGCTGGTGACCGACACCTTCGACGAACTGGTTCTCTCTAACGAAGCGGCCGCTCGCACGTTCCAGTTCGATCTGGAGCGGTCGCGGCGTTTACCGATCAATCAGATCATTTCCGACGAAAAACTCGTCGAACTCATCCGCGACATGCGGCAGAGCAACAGCAGCACCGGCCGGCGGATCGTCGAACACCGCGTCAAAAACCAGCGCGAGGACAAAATATTCAAAGTCACGCTCTCGGCGGTGGCGGACAACAACAACATGCCCGCCGGCGTCGTCGCCGTCCTGCACGACATGACGCGCGAAAAAGAGGTCGCCGAACTGAAAAACGACTTCGTCTCCAGCGTCAGCCACGAATTGCGCACGCCGCTGGCGAGCATCAAGGCGTATATCGAAATGCTCATCGACGGCGAATACGACGACGCGAAAACCCAAAAAGAGTTTTACGAAGTCATCCAAAACGAGGCCAATCGGCTCAGCCGGCTGATCGATAACATTTTGAATATTTCGCGCATCGAATCGGGGCTGGTTCAGATCAACAAGCAGCCGCAGAGTTTGATGGTGATCCTGAAGGAGGCGATCGAAGTCATCGCCCCGCAGGCAAAATTGAAGCAGATAAACCTTGTCGAAAAATTGACGCCGGTGTTTTATCAGACGCTGGCGGACAAGGACATGCTTTATCAGGCAGTGTTAAATCTTCTTAGCAATGCTGTGAAATATACCCCCGAGGGAGGCACCATCACGGTTCAGACCCTCGTGGACGAGGCCAAACGCAAGGTTATCACCCGCATCAGCGACACGGGGGTGGGAATTCCGCCCAAGGACCTTCCCTTTGTGTTCGATAAGTTTTACAGGGCCGAGGCCAACAATCACATGGCCAAAGGCACTGGTTTGGGCTTGTCGCTTGTGAAGCACATCGTTGAGACGGTCCATCGCGGTCGGATCTTCGTTGAAAGTCACGTGGGCAAGGGAAGTTGTTTTGGATTTGAGCTGGACCTATGCGAATGACGCGGGTTCATCGAGGGAGAAAAAATGGCGTCGAAGAAGATACTGGTTGCCGACGACGAGAGCCACATTCTCAACGTGGTGTCGCTGAAACTGCGCAACGCCGGTTTTGAGGTGATCACCGCCTCCGATGGGCAGGAAGCGCTGGAGCTGGCGCAATCGGAGCGCCCCGATTTGCTGATCACCGATTATCACATGCCGCAATTGTCGGGCCTGGAGCTTTGTCAGCGGCTCAAGCAGGACCCAGCCACCGCCAAAATCCCCACGATCATGCTCACCGCGCGCGGTTATCAACTGGATACCCAGGACACCGAGCAAAACGGGATTTTGCGAATGCTCAGTAAACCTTTCAGCCCGCGCCATCTGCTCAGCACCGTCAACGAAGTGCTGGCGGCGGCAGCGGCGGCGGCGTGAAGCGACGGCAAGCCATCGGTAGTTTTTATGGCCTTGCAGATCAACCATCACATTGCGGGTTCCGGCGGCGTCCGGGGAACAGTCCCCAAGGCCGTCCTGGACAATCTCGCCACGCGCTTCCGCCCGGCCGGGCTATTTCTGGCGCTACTCCGCGCCGATGGGACCATCCTCTTCCACGATGACTCGGCAGGGCTGTTTTTCCAACGTTACGTTCTGCCCCTGTTGCAATACGAAGATACTTCCGACTCCGGCATTAAACAGCAATTGCGCACGCTCAGCGCGACTTCGCCCGTCACGGTTTGGAATCATCTGCCGGGCGTGATCCTGGCGGCGTTTCCGCACGTCGATCGCCGGCAAATGGCGGGGATTCTCATCCTCGCGGCCAAGAGCGCAAGCTTCAAGCTCAGCGAAGAGGTGGTTCGCGTTTGCAGCCGGCTCGGGCTGGATGGAATCTGGCTCAACCAGCAAGCCGAGGAGACCCCCACTTTCACCGAGGAAGCGATTCAGCGCCAGGCGCGGATGCTGCTGGCGATGATGCGCGATCAGGTCCGTCTGTCGAGTTTGGAGGGCGAATTGGATTCGCTCTCCGGTCAGCTCGCCAACACGTATGAGGAATTGAGCCTGATCTACCAACTCAGCGGCGGGATGCTGATCAACCGCGGCGCCAACGACTTTTTCAAAACGGCCTGTCTGGACGTTTTGGAAACGATGGGTGTGCAGGGGATGGGCGTGGCCCTGAGCGGCGACGCGGCGCATCGGCAGGAGCCGGTGTTGTACGGGCCGCTGAGTTTGCCCCCGGGCACGGTGCATCGGCTCAGCGGCGAATTGATGCCGGTTCTGTTTCATCGCAAAAGTCCGCTCCTGATTAACGATCTGGCGAAGGACAAAACTTTTCATTGGCTGGGCGAACACGCCCGGCATCTGCTGGCAGTGCCGCTGCAACGGCAGGATCGCGTGCTGGGATGCCTCTTCGCACTGGAAAAAAAGGCCGGCGACTTTGACTCGCAGGACAGCAAGCTGCTCAATTCGATCGCCAACGAATCGGCGATCTATCTGGAAAACGTGATGTTGTTCGACGACGTGCACGGGCTGATGATGGGCCTGCTGCACAGCCTGACCAGCGCCGTGGACGCCAAGGATGCGTATACCTGCGGCCACAGCGAGCGCGTGGCGGCAATTTCCCGGCAGTTGACGATTGAAGCGGGCCTGCCGGACGCGCTGGCCGAGCGAATTTACATGGCCGGACTGCTGCACGACGTCGGGAAAATCGGCGTGCCGGAGAGCGTGCTGCAAAAAACCGGCCGGCTCACGCCGGAGGAATTCGAACAGATGAAGCGCCATCCGCAAATCGGCGCTAAGATTCTCCAGGACGTCAAACAAATCAGCGACATCATCCCCGGCGTCCTGCACCACCACGAGCGCTATGACGGCCAGGGATATCCGGGCCGTTTGACCGGCGAAAATATTCCCCTCATGGGCCGAATCATCTGTTTGGCGGACTGTTTTGACGCGATGACCTCGAACCGGACTTACCGAAAGGCGCTGCCGCTGGAAGTGGCGCTGACGGAAATCCGCCGGTGCTCGGGGACGCAATTCGATCCGATTCTGACGGAAGCATTTCTCAAGATCAGCGTTGAGAAATTCCGCCAATACATGAGCATGCGCCAGGAACAGGCCAAGGACATGATCGAATTGCAGCGCAATCTTCAACCCGCGCCAGCCGCGTGAGGCGCCAGAGGCGAATGAATTATGCCGGTCAAATGCGAAGAATATAGCCAGGTCTGCGTCATGGAAGTCCAGGGAGACTTCATGGCCGAGACCGCGATTCTGGCCAAAAAAAGTCTGGAAGACCAGATCGAGCAGCGGCGGATCGTCGATTTTGTGATCGACTTCCAAAAATCGGGATTCATGGACAGCGACGGTCTGGAAGCGCTGCTTTGGATGAAGCGGCGCTGCGAGGATTTGTTCGGGCAAATCAAGCTCGTCAACCTGGACGAAAATTGCCGCAAGATTCTGGGCATCACCCGCCTGGAGCACCGGTTTGAATGCCATCCGGATTTGGCGGCGGCTCTAAAGACGATGAGATAATCCATGGTTGCCACCATCGAGCGAAAACCTCTGGGACAATTGCTCATGTCCAAAGGCCTGCTGGCGCAGGAACAGTTGGACCGCGCGCTGGACGAACAAAAGCGCTGCGGCCACCAGAAACTGCTCGGCGAAGTGCTGGTCGAATTGCATTTCTGCACGGAGGATCAGATCACCGAGTCTCTGGCGCAGGCGTATGGCGTGCCGTACGCGCGGGTCAGCCCGAAAATCGCGGACCCTAAAGTGATCGCCGTTCTCCCCAAGGAATTTTTGGAAAAACACCAGGTTCTGCCCCTTTTTTTGGTGGAGGGGATTCTAACCGTCGCGGTGCCGGAGCCGGCCAACGTCTTTTTGCTGGAAGAGATCGAGCGAATCAGCGGGTATCACGTGCAGGTGGTCGCCGCCACCGTGCGCGACATCAAGAGCACCCTCCAGGCTTATCTGCCGAACGATAAGGTGTTCGTCATCGACGACATCATCGAAGAAGTGAAGCCGGAGGAATTCACGCTGATCGAGCAGCCGGTGCAGGACATCGCCTCGCTGGAGGTGGCTGCGGGCGATTCGCCGGTCATCAAGCTGGTTAACTACGTCATTTACAACGCCGTAAAAGAGGGCGCCAGTGATATTCATATCGAGCCGGGCGACGGAGTCCTGAGGATTCGCTACCGAATCGACGGACGATTGACGGAAAAACTGCGGCCGCCATTTCAGATGCACGCGGCGGTGGCGAGTCGAATCAAAATTATGGCGGCGCTGGATATCTCCGAGCGGCGCTTGCCGCAGGACGGGGGCATCCATGTGATGATGGATAAGCGCCCGATCGACCTGCGCGTCAGCACCATGCCGGGGAAATACGGCGAAAAAGTGGTCATCCGCGTCATCGACAACGACAAGGCATCGGTCAATCTGGAAAAGCTCGGCTTCGGCTACGACACGCTCAAGGCGTGGCGGAAACTGATCAGTTTGCCAAACGGTATTGTGCTGGTCACCGGACCGACCGGCAGCGGAAAAAGCACGACGCTCTATGCGGTGCTGCAGGAATTGAACCGCGGCGACGCCAATATTTGCACCGTTGAAGACCCGATCGAATACGCGCTGAGCGGCATCAATCAATTCCAGGTCAACGAAAAGGCCGGCTTCACCTTCGCCACGGCATTGCGGGCGCTGCTGCGCCAGGATCCGGATATTCTGATGGTCGGCGAAATTCGCGACACCGATACCGCCAAGCTTTCCACGCAGGCGGCGCTAACCGGGCACCTGGTTTTGAGCACGCTGCATACCAACGACGCGGCCGGGGCGATTACGCGGCTCTACAATATCGGGATTGAGCCCTATCTCGTCGGGGCGACCGTGATCGGTGTGATGGCGCAGCGGCTGGTGCGGAAGCTTTGCCAGCATTGCAAGGAGTCTTACGAGCCGGGCGCCAACGAGCGGCGGCAACTCGAGCGGTTCACCAATTCGATCGACAAACTTTATCGTCCCAAGGGGTGCTCGCGCTGCCGCAATATTGGGTATAGCGGGCGGATTGGGATTTATGAACTGCTGATACCGAACGACGCGATGATCGAAAAGATCAGCAACGGCGCGAATCTGAACGAAATCCGGGAGCTGGCTCGATCGCAGAACATGAAATCGCTTCGCGGCGACGGCGTGGACAAAGTGAAATCGGGAATCACCACGATGGAAGAGGTCTATCGCGTGACCGCTTGATTGGGTTGGCCGCATGGGAACGTTTGCCTATACCGCGCGCGATCACGCCGGGTCTCCCGCCAGCGGGACTCTGGTGGCCAATACGATCGCCGAGGCGATTCAGTTGCTTCGCGCGGACGGGAAATATCCGACCAGCATCAAGCCTGCCGGAGAAGCGGCGGCGGGGACGAGCGAGGGGGTTCGTTTCGGCCGGCGCGGGCTGCGGATGAGCCGCAGGGATTTGATTCAGCTTTCAACGCAACTGGCGATCATGGTGGATACCGGCGTGACGCTCTCGGAGTCGTTGCAGTGCATCGCGGATCAGGCGGATAAGCCGAATGTGAAGGGGATCGTTTCCGATATCAGCCAGCAGGTTCAGGAGGGGGGCGATTTGAGCTCGGCCCTGCAGCGGCATCCACGCGCTTTTCCCAGGCTTTTTATCGCTTTGGTTTCCGCCAGCGAAAAGAGCGGGATGATGGCCAAGCTGCTGAACCGGGCGACACAATATTTGCGGGACGAGTATGAGGCGATCCGCCGCATTCGCGGGGCGCTGACTTATCCAGCGATCATGCTCTGGTTTGCGATCAGTACGACGACGTTCTTGCTGACATTTGTTTTGCCAAGATTCACGGCGATTTATGCGTCTAAGAAGGCCGCGCTCCCGGCGCCGACGAGAGTTTTGATGGCAATCAGCGGGCTGGTCGTGCACCAGTGGCTCTGGCTGCTGATGGGGATCGCGGCCGGCGGGTTTGGACTGATGGCCTTCTTTTCGACGCGGCCGGGGAAACGGACTTTCGACTGGGTGCAATTGCATGTTCCGCTGATAGGGGGGCTGTTTCACAAAGTATATCTCGCGCGCGGTTTGCGCATGATCGGCACCATGGCGGGGTCCGGCATCAGTCTCGTGGATGGGGTCAAAACGGCTCACGATCTGGTCTCCAATACCTATTACCAAGATTTGTGGGAGAACGTTTCGCAGCAGATCCAACAAGGCCGGCAACTGTCCGAGCCGCTGTTTCAAAGCAAACTCGTTCCCAAGTCGATCGCGCAAATGCTGCATAGCGCGGAAAAAGGGGGCAAG
>Ga0181531_10001459_pt1 | contig 14956 bp, 14 predicted proteins | sample PEATcosm2014_Bin_38_FD_119743 | JGI IMG/M metagenome (GOLD analysis project Ga0181531, IMG submission 119743) | Peatland microbial communities from MTU Mesocosm Facility, Houghton, MI, USA - PEATcosm2014_Bin11_10_metaG | ecosystem: Environmental > Terrestrial > Soil > Wetlands > Peat | place... | reverse complement strand
GCTTTCGCGAGCACGGTGGTGGTGAAAGATGCCTCGGGAAACGCAACGCCGGTGGCGCACTCCTGCGGCCATGACCTGCATATGTCCGCGTGGTTTGGGACTGCCAAGCTGATGGCGGAAAACCGCCAGCGATGGCACGGCACGCTGATGCTTGTGGGACAGCCGGCGGAAGAAACCGTCGGCGGTGCGGCGGCGATGATCAAAGATGGGCTGTTCACGCGATTTCCAAGACCCGTTCTTGCGCTGTCCATGCACGACGAACCCTCTCTGCCCTCCGGACAGGTAGGTTTTCATCCGGGATACTTCCGGGCATCGGCCGATGCGGTGGACATTACGATTTTCGGAGTAGGCGGACATGGGGCAGTGCGGCAGGATTCCGTGGACCCGATTGTGATCGCTGCGCGAACGGTGCTGGCGCTTCAGAGCATCGTTTCACGAGAGAACAATCCGCTGGACGCGGCAGTGATTACGGTGGGGAGCATCCATGGCGGGACGGTGCGCAACATCATTCCAGACGAGGTGAAGCTGCAGCTTACGGTTCGCACATTCAATCCGCAGGCTCGCAAGAAATTGCTTGCGGCGATTGAGCGCGTGGCAAAAGGGGAGGCCATGGTGGGCGGCGCGCCTCGTGAGCCTCTGGTCAAGATCGATGAAGGTACCGACGCGGTGTACAACGATCCGGAGTTGACCAACCACATTGCCGGGGTATTAAGAGAGGCGCTGGGAGCGGAACACGTAGTCGAGATGCCTGCGAGCATGGCGTCTGAAGATTTCTCGCAATATGGACTGGCCGGAGTGCCTTCTGTGCTGCTGCATATTGGAGCGGTGGACCCGGCCAAACTGGCTGCAGCAAAACAAAGCGGTGTGAAGTTGCCGGGGCTGCATTCGCCGCAGTGGGCTCCCGACCGGGAGCCTACCCTGAAGGCCGCCATTGCGGCGGAAACGGCAATTTTGCTGGACGCGCTGAGCAAATGATGAAGGAGGAAGTGGGCCGGGCAGGCCAGGCACTTCACTCCCAAGAAAATGTGCGCGGTTATCAGCCAGCTGAGGTCAGGCCGGAGTTAGTGCCCGGTGGTGACCGCCATCTTTTTCACCATGGCGAGTACGAGCTTGCGGTCGCTGTCATTCAGATTGCTGGAGTAACGGCGAATCTGTGAGAGGAAGCGCACCTCTTCTTCGCTGAGCTGGGGAAGGTTCTTGCCGGTGTCGGTCGTATTATCGGTAAAAAAATTGCCGAGAGGGATCTCAAGAGAGCTGGCGATCTTGGCCAGTGTGTCCAGGGAGGGAACGGTGTGACCGTTTTCCACCCGGGACAGATAGCAGCGCAAAAGCCCGGTACGTTTCTCGATGTCACCCTGTGACATGCCCTTCTGCATCCTGAAGTTACGTATGGTCTCGCCAATATTCATAATGATCTTCGCTATTTCTGACGCGCGTGCGGGCGCGTAAACCACTTAGATTGGGGGAGACTGCATGGTAACCATTGTGCAAACCTGCGTGCAAGGGAATTCTCCACAAAGTTACTGACTATCACATAACTGTGTGACCGTGAGCGCGAGTTTTCCCTGAAAGCAAAAGCGGGGTCGCCGCGGCTGCGGATGAGCAATCTGAGAGTTGGCAGGAGCGCGGCAAAGGACATCCAAAAGAAGTATGAGATTTGTGCGAGCTGTTGCGGTCTGGCTTGCTCTTGGCATCCTGCTCTGTGGTGGCGCGGCAAGGGCGCAAGAGACCAAGACCGGAAACTCCGGGGCGGCAGCGAACACCGAAGCTGCGGGACCGGAGCTGCCCAATGCTCCGACTCCACAGCAAGCGCAGAAGGTCGGGGCAGAGGAGAATGAGCAAGGGAAGCAGACCAGGCGAATTCTGGGAATCGTGCCGAACTTCCGCTCGGTAAGCGCGAATGCCCACCTGAAGCCACAGAGTCCGAAAGAGAAATTCACGGACTTTGCGCAGGACAGCTTTGATTACTCGTCGTTCATTTTCATCGGTTTGCTTTCCGGAGTATCGCAGCTGGAGGGTTCCACTCCGGAGTTTCACGCCGGGCCTCCGGCGTATGCGCGATATTACTGGCACAACTTTGCTGACCAGACGGATGAGAACCTGTGGGTCGGCTTCCTGCTGCCTGTGGCGCTGAAGGAGGATGCGCGCTTCTATACGCTCGGAAGGTTCACGGCGGGCAAGCACAACGGAGTTGCGAAGCGGGCGGCGTATGCGTTTTCGCGCATCCTGGTGACGAGAACAGACTCCGGAGGAAAGGCTTTCAACTTCAGTGAGGTGGTAGGGTCGGGAGCGGCGTCGGGGATCTCTGATCTGTACTACCCGAGTTCCAACCGCACATGGACGAAGACCGGGCAGCGTTGGGCGCTGAATGTTGGGATTGACGGCGGGGTGTTCATTTTCAAGGAGTTCTGGCCGGATCTGAACCGGGCAATCTTCCACACAAAATAAAAATGGCGAGTGTATAAAATTGCTCACTTGCCGGGTTCGCCGTTTCCTATAATTGGCCACCTACTTGGTTGGTCGTTTCCGCGCTAGCCGACTAGAATTCGCGGGCCACCCGCCAAACCTTTACCTCCTCTCGCCACGCAAGAACAACCAAAGATCGCGAAGCCTTTTCCCACCTATGTCGGTTCATCTGATAAATCCGAGTGACAATTCGTTTGGCACGGCGGTGATCACGCCGCGCTGGCTGTTTGTGCTTGCCGCAGCTACGCCTGCGTCCATGGGCGATCCGATTCTTGTGGACGAGTCCCTAGAGCAACTGGATCCCGAAACCATCCACGCCGGGGATGTTGTCGGCATTAGCGTGCATACGGGGAATGCCTTGCGCGGATATGAGGTGGGTAAGATTGCTCACGAGCGTGGAGCGACCATCGTGTACGGCGGCATTCATGCGACGTTGTTTCCTGAGGAGTCGTTTGAACGCGGGATGGCAGATGCGGTGGTCAAAGGCGACGGCGACCTCGCATGGGGACAGGTGTTGCACGACCTGCAGCATGGGTGCGCGAAGCGCGTTTATGACGGCGGGAAGATTGATGGAGACCAGTTTGTCTCCGCGCGCTGGGATCTGATGCAGACAGACAAATATATGTGGGCGTCAGTGCAGACAATCCGCGGATGTCCGAAGCATTGCTCATTCTGCTCAGTGTGGCGCACAGATGGGCAGAAGCCGCGGCAGCGATCGTTTGAGAGGGTGATCGACGAGATTGTCGATCTGCGGCGCAGAGGTTTTCGGTTCATCGCCCTGGCCGACGACAACTTCTACCCAGTGACGTTGACCGACCTGCGGTTGGCGCGGGAACAGCACAACGCGGAAAAAGTGGAGTCACTGACGCAGACGCGCAATGAGCGATTCGCGCTGATGGCGGAGTTGGCAAAGCTGCCGAAGGACATGGTTTTCTTTACGCAGATCACGATGGAGTCTGCAGAAGACACGGAGTACCTGGATGCGATGCGGCGCGCCAACATCAAGGGCGCGCTGGTTGGGGTGGAGGCCGTGACTCCAGAGGGATTGAAGGCGGTCTACAAGGACTTCAACTACTCGGGAGATCGGCTCGTTGAGCAATTGCAGACGTTCCGGAAGCATGGCGTTCACGTGCTGGGATCGTTCATCTTCGGTCTTCCGACAGACAAGCCGAGCACGTTTGGCGCGACCGTGGAAGTGGCGATCAAAGCAGGAGTCACGTTCGCGCAATTCGTGATGATGACGCCGTTTCCCGGAACCGTGGATTTCATCCATTGGGAGAAGGCGCAAGCGGCGAATCCGACGATGGTGGAGGGCACGCCGATCACGCGATACTGGTTGATTCCTACGGCGATCAGGCCGAAGATGTTCACCCCACATCCACTGATGGGCTCGGATGAGATTCGAGACCGGACGCAGGGAGTGTGGGATCGGTTCTACGAGTTTGGCGCAATTTGGAAGAGATCCTCTTGCACGCCGACGCTGCGAGCTCGCCTGGCGTTTGTGCTGCTATCGAAGCTGTACAGGCAGATGTACGCAGGGACGGGCATCTCAACCGACAGCGCTCGGCGGAAAAAGGCGAAGACGGCAGCCCGATGGATTGCGCGACAGACGCGCAAGGTGTTTCAAGCGAAACCGATGCCAGAGCTGAGCTATCCGGTTTGGGAGCCGCGCGCGAAGCGGGAACCGCAGCTCACACAGGTGAAAACGGAGATAGCGAACTGATTTGGCGTGGCTGGCCGGTCAGCTGTCTTTGCGGTAAAGAAGGTTGCGCATGGATTCGCGGCGAGCCTCGTTCATTTCGCTGGTGGCCTTGCGCTCATCGGCGTCCTTGCGCGTTTTGGCTGCGGAATCGGCTGCTTCGGAATCGGTGCACTCCGGACAGCGGTTAGCGAAGCCGGGTTTGTCCGGCCTCAGTTCAAACTCTTCTGAGCAGATGACACAAACTTTGATGGGGAAAGCCATAACCCCTCCATGATAAATGGAGGCGAATTTGTTCGGCTAGTCCCCGGGAAAGATCCAGAGTCAACTACCCCACCCTCCGCCCAAAGTGCGGGCGGAAGGGTGGGGCATCCGTCCAGAAACCCGTTACATTCCCGTTCATCTCAGTGTTGTGGGCGGCACGGGCATTGGGTAAGCTAGTGCGTTCATCTTGGAGGGACTTATGAGTGCAGACGTTGCCGCAACTCTGAAGGTGCTGGATGAGGCGCTGGGGCGGTATGTTCGGCCGGATACGTTTCCGGTGGCGATCCGCATGATCAAGCCAGGAGAGGCGCTGCCAGAGGGCGTGAAGGTTCCCAGCAAGACGATGGGCGAGCAATGGATTGTGTGCCAATCGATTGGCGTGGCGCGAAGGTATGGGTGGGCGATTGCCGTGGGCAGGGACGATGTGATTTGTCCGCTAGCGTCGATTGCATTTGGCTTTCACAAGCCGAATGCGGAGTATCTGAAGGGCTTCGCGTCACTTGGAATGTATTGCAAAGACGAGGCGGCGGCGACCAGTCTGGAAGCCAGTACGTGGAGGTTCGAGCCGGGGACGTATGAGTACGTTTGCGTGGCTCCGCTGAACCGCACCAACTTTGAGCCGGATGTGGTGGCCGTGTATGCCAATGGAGCGCAGGTGATGCGGTTGGTTCATGCGGCGCTATATAAGCGTGGCGGTCGCGTGGTGTCCACCAGCGGGGGACGGCTGGATTGCGCGGAGATCGTCATCCAGACGCTGACGACGAATGAACCGAAAGTGATTTTGCCGTGCAATGGCGACCGCGTGTTTGGCATGGCACAGGATCACGAGATGGTGTTCGCCTTTCCGTGGTCATATGCTCAGGAGATTGTGGAAGGACTGGAAGGCACGCACAAGGGCGGCACTCGCTATCCGATCACGGTGGATATGCGCGAGACGGTGGTCATGCCTAAGTCGTACCAGGAATTGCTGAAGATGCTGGAGACGCAGGACTCGGCGGAGAGTAAATAGCGAATACGGGCAGGTGCCATCGTTGCGGCGGTACCCACGATCGCCAAAAGAGGGTTTCGCAGCCGGGTACGCGGCAAGAGCCGCCGCTCCGGCTGCGACGCCCGGCGGTTGTGGGCCACCTGTGAGTCGAGTGAGGAATAACAAAGTCAACTACCCACCCTCCGCCGAAGACGGCGGGAGGGTAGGGCACCCGGCTAGGCGGCGGTGCGGATGGCGGAGTAGAGGCGCTCAGCGACTCCGATGATGCAGAGAGCCAGCATGATGTGCAGGACCTGGATCAATCGCAGGCTGTGGAAGGTGACGGGGAGCTGCATGAATCCGATGACCGGGAGCAAGAGAGCGAAGACGAGGCCGAGACTTGCGGGGACGACGGCCTTTTTGGTGAAGGCGACCACGGCAAGGATGAAGACCGCTATAGAGACAAGAAATCCGATGCCGATGTGAGCGGCGAGAAGTTGCATGTGCTCGGCCCAGACGAGGGCTCCGAGGACGATGGATGCAAGGCCGAGGACACGAACCAGCATGATGAGAGCTTTCAAGGTCAGTACTCCTTCAAACGATCAAACGCCTGTTTGGATTGTAACTGGTTAGATTCAGCAGAGCGGAATTCGACTCTCGGACGAAAGCCGAAGCGAACACCACTTTTTGGCCTGAGGTTGCCGACGGTATGAGGATTCGCGATACACTCGGCCATGCGCTTTGAGTGCCAACCCGGATGTATCCGCTGCTGCGATCAGAAGGGCTTCGTCTATGTGACGCGCAAAGATATTGCGCGACTGGCCAAGCATCTGAAGGTTTCGCAGGCGGAGTTCACACGGCGCTACCTGTGCGGTGAGGCGCCACTGCTGCGCTTCCGCAAGCCGCGCGATAGGCAGTGTCCATTCCTGCTCTCCAATGGATGCTCGGTGCATGAAGTGAAGCCGCTACAGTGCAGCTCCTTTCCGTATTGGCCGGAACTGCTGGACAAGGCCAGCGAGCGGAAGGAAGCAGCGAAGTATTGTCCCGGGATGAATCACGGACCGCTGGTGAATATCACGCTGGCGCGCGAGACGGCGGATGAGATGCTGCGGGCGTTTCCGTCGCTCTACGAGTAACAGGTTGCGCAGGTTACAAAGGTTGCGCAGGTTGCGCAGGTAAGAGCGTGGTACAGGTTTCAAGGTTTCGCAGGTTAAGAGCAAAGGCAAGTTCAAGTTCAACTGCAAATTCAAAGACGACTTCAAATACAAATCAAATACAAATCAAATACCCCACCCTCTCGCTGCGCGAGAAGGGCAGGGCACACAAGTCCCGCTTGCTTATGGTTTGGGCAGGGTTGCCAGGTCGATTACGAAGCGGTACTTCACATCGCTTTTCAGCATGCGGACGTAGGCTTCGTTAATTTTCGCGATGGGGATGAGTTCGATATCCGAGACGATGCCGTGGTCGGCGCAGTAGTCGAGCATCTCCTGGGTTTCGCGAATGCCTCCTATGGACGAACCGGAAAGGCGGCGACGTCCGCCGATGAGGCCGCGGGCAGGCAATTCGGCGGGCTGATCGGGCAGGCCTACGAGAGTCATGGTGCCGTTGAGTTTGATCAGGTTGAGCAGCGCGCCGAGATCATGTTTGGCGCTGACCGTATCCAGAATGAAGTCAAAGCTGTTGCGATGCTTCTTCATCTGTTCGCGATCATTGGAGAGGACGACTTCGTCGGCCCCTAGGCGGAGGGCGTCGGCTTCCTTGCTTTTCGAGGTTGTGAACTGCACGACGTGAGCGCCAAAAGAGTGGGCGAGCTTTAGCCCCATGTGGCCCAGGCCGCCGAGTCCGACGACGCCGACCTTCATGCCGGGGCCGATCTTCCAGTGGCGCAGCGGTGAGTAGGTTGTGATTCCAGCGCAGAGCAGCGGAGCCGCAGCGGCAAGATCCAACTTGGGCGAGATGTTGAGGGCGAATGATTCCTGCACAACGATGTTGTTGGAGTAGCCGCCGAAAGTGGGCTCGCCATTCTCGCGCGCGTTATAGGTCCAGATGGCACCCTTCTGGCAGAACTGCTCTTCTCCGGCTACGCAGTTGACGCAGTGGCCGCAGGAGTTGACCATGCAGCCTACTCCGGCGCGATCGCCTTCCTTGAACTTCTTTACCGCGCTGCCGGCCTTGATGACGGTGCCGACGATCTCGTGTCCGGGGACCATGGGGAAGATGGAGCCGCCCCACTCATCGCGAACCTGGTGCAGGTCGGAGTGGCACACCCCGCAGTACTGGATCTCGATCGCAATGTCATGGGGACCAGGATCCCGGCGTTGAAATGAAAATGGCGCAAGAGGTTCCTTGGCTTGATGTGCCGCGTATCCCCAGGATTGCATCATGAGCTTTCCTCCAGTGACCAGTTCGGCGATAATTGTTCACCGAATCCGGCGCTGTCATTTTAGATACGCCTTTTGCCGGCGATCACACAAGTACAGCGGAGTGAGCGGTTGGAATGAGCGGACCGGAAAAGGAATGAAGCGGACGACTTGCAATGTGCCGGAAATGAATGGTGCGAAAGTCGCCGCTTCCATCTAGTATCAGTGTTTGCCAACTTTCCCAACAATTTGATTCTTACGGAGGGCACTTGTGCTCGTAGCAATTCTAAAAGAAGCGAGACCGGACGAAACTCGCGTAGCGCTTACACCGGATGCGGTGAAATCGCTCACGGGAAAAGGTGTCAGCGTTGCGGTGGAAAGCGGCGCAGGCATGCAATCGGGAGCCACAGACGAGGATTACACGGCGGTTGGCGCAACGATTTCAAACAGTCGGGCTGAGTTGCTGGCCACGGCCGATGTGGTTCCGGTGGTGAACGCGCTGCCCACTGCAGACCAGGAAAAACTGAAGAGCGGAAGCGTGATGATTGGCTTTCTGCGTCCGTTGGATGAACCGGCGGCACTGGCTGCGGCAGTGAAGCGTGGAGTCACATTGTTTTCGATGGAACTGGTGCCGCGTATCACGCGCGCGCAGTCCATGGATGCATTGTCTTCGATGGCGACGGTGGCCGGATACAAGGCGGTGATCGTGGCTGCCGACCATTTGCCTAAGCTGTTTCCGCTGCTGATGACGGCGGCAGGAACGATTCCTCCGGCGAAGGTTCTGGTGCTGGGCGCGGGTGTTGCCGGACTGCAGGCGATTGCCACGGCGCGGCGCCTGGGAGCCGTAGTGGAAGCCTATGACGTTCGGGCCGCCGCGGGCGAACAAGTGAAATCGCTGGGCGCGAAGTTCATAGAGGTTGACCTTGGCGGCTTGCAGACGGAAGACAAGGGCGGCTACGCGAAGGAGTTGAGTCCCGAGGCGCTGGAGTTGGGGCGGCAGGCGATTGCCAAGGCGGCGAAGACTGCCGATGTGGTGATCACGACGGCGCAGGTTCCGGGGCGACGTGCGCCGCTGATGATTTCGACGGCGGCAGTGGAAGAGATGCGGCCCGGGGCGATCATCTTCGATCTGGCGGCTCCTGCGGGCGGCAACTGCGAGGCGACCAAGCCCGGCGAGACCGTTGTGCATCACGGCGTGACCATCTTTGGCCCGGCGAATATCGTGGCGGAAATGCCGGTGCACGCCAGCATGTTGTACTCGAAAAACCTGAGCAACTTTCTGCAACTGATCTTGAAAAAGGGCGAACTAGTCATTGACCGCGCCGACGAGATCATTGCGGGCTCCTGTGTCGCCTTTGGCGGCGAGATTGTCAACGAACGCGTTGCGGCTGCATTGAAGCCTCGCGCGTAAGCGACCCGAATGGAGGAGATTGTGAATCCACTGCTCTTAATTGCCATGCAAGTCAGCCAACCTACGGCGGCGGAAGCCATGGATCCGAAGGTCCTGATTGCGGCTTTATACGTTTTTGCGTTGGCCGCATTTCTAGGTTATCTGGTCATTTCCCGAGTTCCACCGCTACTTCACACGCCGCTGATGTCCGCGACCAATGCCATTTCGGGCATCTCGCTGGTCGGCTCGCTGGTGATCGCGGGCGCCTACGAATTCAACGCTCACAAGCTAATGGCTGGAGGTGTTGACTCCCATCCGTCGTGGGCGACACTGATGGGTTTTGTCGCGGTCTTCACTGCCACGGTTAATGTGGTCAGCGGATTTGGCCTCACGGATCGAATGCTTAAGATGTTCCGCAAGGATATCAAAGTCAAGGAGGCCAAAAAGTAATGGCTCCCACGACCGAAGCGGTTTATCAGCTTGTGCAGTCCCCAAATTACACTCTTGAATTTACTTACCTGATTGCGTCCATTCTTTTCATCTTCGGATTGAAAGGCCTGAGCCACCCTGACACGGCGCGGCGCGGCATGTTCCTGGCCGAAGGCGGTATGGCAGCAGCCATCATCGGTACGCTCTTTCATCAAGACATTCACTTTTTCGGTTGGATCATCACTGGTCTGATTCTTGGTTCCCTGGTGGGCGCGGCTTTTGCCATTTGGGTTCCGATGACTTCCATGCCACAACGAACCGCGCTTTCTCACGCATTCGGTGCGATTGCAGCGGCCCTGGTCGGCATTGCCGAATTCACCATGCACGCCCACACAATGTCGCTGTTCACACGCAGCGCACTGGGTCTGGAAGTAATGCTGGGCGCGCTGACAACGACAGGCTCGCTGATTGCATGCGGCAAGTTGCAGGGCGTCATACGAGGAACCCCGGTACAGTTCAAGGGCCAGCAGCTTCTCAATCTACTGATCTTTGCCGGTATGGTGGGCTGCTTCGGTTACACGCTTTATGATCCGTCAGCCACGTATTTCTTCTACGGCATGGTTACCCTTGGCTTCCTGTTTGGCGTGATGCTGGTGATCCCAATTGGCTCGGCTGACATGCCGGTTGTGATGTCGCTGTTGAACAGCTACGCGGGACTGGCATCGGCTGCTACCGGATTCGTGCTGGGCAACAACATTCTGATCATTGCCGGTACGCTGGATGGTTTCTCGGGCTTTATCCTCTCGATCCTGATGTGCAAGGCGATGAACCGTTCGATCACCAACGTGTTGTTCGGTGGGTTCGGTGCGGTGCATCATGCGGCGGGTGCCGATGCGACGGGCGAGATGCGCGAGATCTCCCTGGACGACGCGGCGGTACGCTTGGCCTATGCCAGCAAGGTCGTCTTTGTTCCCGGCTATGGGTTGGCAACGGCGCAGGCACAGCACGCGGTGCGCGACCTGGCAAACGCTCTCGAAGAACGCGGAGTCACGGTGAAGTACGGCATCCATCCTGTGGCCGGACGTATGCCCGGACACATGAACGTGCTGCTGGCCGAAGCAAATGTGCCGTATGGCGATCTGTATGAAATGGAGCAGATCAATCCGGAGCTTTCCACCACCGATGTGGCTGTGGTTGTAGGCGCCAACGACGTGGTGAATCCGGATGCGCGTGACAACCCCGATAGCCCGATTGCCGGAATGCCGATTATCGAAGTGGATAAGGCCAAGTCGGTGATTGTGCTGAAACGCGGACAAGGACGCGGCTTCTCGGGACTGGAGAATCCACTGTTCTTCAAGCCTGTGACGAGCATGTTGTATGGCGATGCAAAAGCCACGCTGGCACGGCTTGCGCAGGAAGTGAAGAACGTTTAAGCGCGAAAGCAAACTCAGAGACAAACCCCCGGATATACCGTCCGGGGGTTTGCTTTTTGTGCTGCGTCGCCAGGTGCTATCTTGTGGGGATGATCGTGCGCAAGGCGACAGATTCGGATGCGGAGCAGGTTGCTCAGCTTTCCTTTCAGCTTGGATATTTGGTTACAAGCGAAGAGACCGCCCGAAGGATACTTGAGTTGAGTGGCAACTCCGAACACGCAGTTCTGGTAGCCGACGAGGGCGGGATGCTGCTCGGCTGGATTCATGTTCACCTGGCGCACTCGCTGGCGGTGGATGGGCGGGTTGAAGTGGCAGGGCTGGTGGTGGACGAGAATCACCGGGGTCGCGGCGTGGGGCGAGTGCTGATGGAGCGCGCAGAGATTTGGGCAAGGGAAAAGAACTGCACGTCGGTGAGGCTGCGTTCCAACGTGCTGCGTGGGGCGGCCCACTTGTTTTACGAGCGGCTCGGGTATCGAGAGACGAAGGTGCAAAAAGCGTTTCAGAAGCAGCTGCTCTAACCTACCTGCACAGCCAGCATCGAGATTGACCGACCATCTACGCCTTCCACTGGGAAGCTGATGGACTCGGCGGAATTGCGTGTGCCAATGACGTAGAGCAGCGGCAGGTAGTGCTCGGGAGTGGGCACGGAGAGCAGAGCTTCCTGTCCGAGCTTGTGCTGGTAGTCGAGCAGCGGTGCGGTGTCTTCGGCGAGGAGCGACTCACGCACGCGACTTTCGAACGAAACAGCCCAATCGTAAGGCGCGGCGTGCTGGTCTCCCCAAGCATAGGCGCGCAGGTTATGGACGAGGTTTCCGCTGCCGAGGATGAGAACTCCTTCTTCGCGCAAAGGCGCGAGACGGCGGCCAATGTCGAAGTGGAAAGCGGGCGGTTGAGTGGCGTCAATGCTGAGTTGGACGACGGGAATGTCAGCCTGCGGATAGGCGTGGCAAAGTACGCTCCAGGTGCCATGGTCGAGTCCCCAGTTGTCATCGGAAGCGACGGGCAGAGGCGCGAGCAGGCTCTGCACGCGTGCGGCCAGCGCGGGATCTCCGGGAGCGGGATACTCCACCTGGTAGAGTTCCGGCGGGAAGCCTCCGAAATCGTGAATGGTGCGAGGCGCGGTGCTGATGGTGACGGCGGCGCGCTGGACGTACCAGTGTGCCGAGATGCAGAGGATCGCCCTGGGGCGTGGAAGAGTAGCGGCAATAGCTTCCCAACGCAGGGAGTATGTGTTCCGCTGCAAGGCAATCATGGGATTGCCGTGGCCGAAGAAGATGGACGGCATCAGCACGGGCATGGACGCCTCCTGTTCAACTATTTTCGCAGATGTAGAGGGTTAGAGGTGAGTCTTGCGTCGAAGCAGCACAATGCACAGCGCGTTTCGTTGCGTGATTGACAGTGAGTTACAAAGCTCCTAGAGTCATTGCATCGGCTTCAAAATTTGTTAGCAAGTGTTGGATGCCGAGTTCTTTGCCAATTAAGCGTTCGCGCGCCCGAGGCTCCCGCCTCGGGCATGGGAAGCGGGTGAGAGTCCCGCGCTGCCGCGCAACTGTAAGTCGGGGAGACCGGCCGCATCGCCACTGTGCAATACGCATGGGAAGGCGTGCGGTGAAAGAGTCCGAGAAGACCAACCCGAATAGCCAGGAGACCGGCGCGAACACACAATCAACCCCTTTCGCGTGTGAGGGAGGATTTATGCGAGTTTTCCGCCTCGTAGTGTTCTGCTTGTTCGTTTTCTTAATTTCAACTTCTGCTTTCGCCCTGGACCTGAAGGTCCATGTTGCCGATCCTTCGTCCGCCATGGTCAGCGGCGCGCGGGTTGCTGTTTATGCTGAAAATTCAAGCCAGGCACTGGCCCTGGCGCAGAGCGACGCGCAAGGCGTTGCTATGTTCCACAAGCTGAACGCAGCCACGGTGCGAGTCGAAGTGCTGGCTCCCGGCTTCGCTCCGCTGACGATGGTGGTAACGAAGTCCGGCGATGTCACCGCACAACTGAAACTTGCTCCACAAGGGGAGACCGTGGTGGTTACGGCTACGCCTTCTCCGCAGGAAGCGGGCCTGACGGGGCTGAATGTTTCCAGCCTGGATGCGGCGACCTTGACGACCATGCAACCGATTGCAGTTGCCGATGCGATCCGCTTTCTGCCCGGAGTGATTCTGGGTGACTCGGGAAATCGCGGCGGACAGACTTCGCTTTTCGTGCGAGGTGGCGAGTCGGATTACAACAAGGTGCTGGTTGATGGCGTTCCGGTGGACGATCCCGGCGGCTATTACGACTTTGGCACAACGTCGATGACCGGGGCAGACCGATTGGAACTGATGCGCGGCGCAGAGAGCGTGCTTTACGGCTCAGATGCAATGAGCAGCGTTCTGCAGATCCACTCTGCGACTGGGCATACGAGAATTCCAGAGCTGCGTTTTGGCGCCGATGGCGGGAATTTCGGCACCGCACATGGGTTCGCGTCCGTGGCTGGAGCCAATGGGCGCTATGACTACAACCTGTTCGGCGATCAGTTCCAGTCCAATGGGCAAGGCGTGAACGACGATTACGGAAACTCCACGCAGGGGGCGAACCTCGGAATGCAGATTGCGCCGAATGAATCGTTGAGGCTGCATGTGAGGCACAACGATTCGCGCTCGGGCGTTCCGGGAGAAACAACTTTCCTCGGCAAGCAGTTCTTTCCTGCCGCCGACGACGCATGGGCACACCAGAACAATTTGCTGGCCTCGCTGGAGTTCAACCTGGCGGCTCCGACAAAGTGGCAACACCAGCTCACGGTGTACAACTACAACCATCAGCGGTACGACACGGACCTTGGCACTGATACGGCGGAGTCATGTTATCCGTACTGCGCGTTCGCAGCCGTATCGGACATCAACCACTTCGGCGTGCGTTACAGTGGCGAGTACTGGGAGTCGAAACAGGCACGCACAAGCTTCGGCTATGAGTTCGAGGATGAGAACGGATTCGTCGGCGATCGCACGGTCGTTCCACCGTTGAGTCACGGGCGACGCCTGAAGCAAAATATTTACGGTGAGCAGTTGGTCGAAGTGGGTGGGCTGACGGTGATTGCCGGCGTGCGGTATGTCAATGTCGGCAACTATTTTCCGGGCTCTACTCCTGCCACGTCCCACGACAACTGGTGGGTTCCGCGGGGTTCGCTCACGTATCTGCTTGCACGTCACGGATTGTTTTCAGGAACACGGCTGAAGGGAAGCTACAGTCTTGGATTCAAAGAGCCGAGCCTCGAAGAAACATTCGGCTTCACCGGATATGGAGTGTTTCCAAATCCCGACCTTAAGCCTGAGAAGGCACGCACGCTGGAAGCAGGAGTGGAGCAGCGGTTTGGCTCCCGTATCGGAGCCACTGCAACGTACTTCAACGCGTTGTACGGCGACAGGATCACTACAAACGGAAACTTTAGTCAGTACATCAACATCGACAAGTCGCTGGCGCACGGAGCGGAACTCGACCTGAGCGGAAGAATCAATCAATCCTTGCGCCTTCAAGGCTCGTATTTCTACACCTCGACACAGATTCTGGCCTCTTCGTCGACCACCTTCCCCAATGCGCCGGGCGATCCGCTGCTGTTGCGTCCAAAACACGCAGGGACGCTGCTGCTGGCCTACAGCCGTCCACGCTACGGCGCAACGATCGGAGGGTCGTTCATTGGACGGCGCGCGGACTCAGACTTTTTCGGTTTGGGGTACACGCATGCAGCCGGATACGCGCGGGTGGATGCGGGTGGCTGGTACCAGGTGGAGCGTCACGTGACGCTCTATGCGAATGTTGAGAATTTGCTGAATCAGCATTATGAAGAGGTGCTGGGCTATCCGGCGCTGACCGCCAGTTTCCGGGCGGGTATGCGCTTCCGCTTCGGCGGAGAGTAATCTCCGGGTTTTTGCTCATGCACACAGAGGCCGGATTCCCCCACCGGCCTCTTTCTT
>Ga0181531_10001458_pt1 | contig 14958 bp, 9 predicted proteins | sample PEATcosm2014_Bin_38_FD_119743 | JGI IMG/M metagenome (GOLD analysis project Ga0181531, IMG submission 119743) | Peatland microbial communities from MTU Mesocosm Facility, Houghton, MI, USA - PEATcosm2014_Bin11_10_metaG | ecosystem: Environmental > Terrestrial > Soil > Wetlands > Peat | place... | reverse complement strand
CGTAGGGAGCGCCATTAAATCAAGGACTTAGGCGCGGCACATGGCTGCTCAGCCGAGCCACGCGGCCAATGCCGGCGGGCTCTTCGCGTCGCGCTGGTCGATCGCGAATTGTTCGAATCTTTCGAGTGGCAGCGGCCTGCTGAAGAAGTAGCCCTGGTAATGGAGGCAGCCGGAGCTTGCGAGAAAATCGCGCTGTTCCGCAGTTTCCACGCCTTCGGCGATGACTTCCAAGCCGAGGGTTTGCCCCAGCGCGACAATCATGTTGGCGATCGCGGCGTCGTTCGGATCGGTCAGCACGTGGCGCACGAAGGATCGGTCGATCTTCAGCTGATCGAGCGGCAGGCGCTTCAAGAAATACAGCGAGGAATAGCCGATGCCGAAGTCATCGAGCGCGAAACTCACGCCTTCGAGCTTCAATTCGGACATTTTCCCGATCACGTCGTCGACATTGTGGACCAGCAGGCTTTCCGTCAATTCGAGCGTCAGGCGGCTCGGATCGACCGCGGTATCCTGCAGAATCGACACGACCTTCTCGACGAAATCCGGCTGCTGAAATTCGCGGGCGCTCACATTGACCGCGAGCCGCAGCATCGCGGTTTGCGGCCTGCTGCTCCATTGCGCAAGTTGCTTGCAGGCGGTCTCCAGCACCCAGCGCCCCAAGGGAACGATCAAGCCGGTTTCCTCGGCGATCGGGATGAATTCATTCGGCGGCACGAGACCTCTGCGTGGATGCTTCCAGCGCACCAATGCCTCGGCACCCGTGAGTTCGCCGTCCGGCCCAATGTGGGGCTGGTAATGAAGCTGAAACTGGTTTGCGACCAGGGCTTCGCGCAACTCCTTCTCGAGCGTTGCCCGTTCCTGCACCTTTTCTTCCATTCTCGCGTCGAAAAAGCGGCAAACATTGCGGCCGGAATCCTTGGACTTGTACATCGCCAGATCCGCTTGCTTGAGCAGATCCTCGGCCGGCGCTCCGTCGCCCTTGAACAACGTCATGCCGACGCTCGCGGTGCTCGTATGAGTCACATTGCCCAAATGGTAGGGTTGCGTGAGCACGCCCAATATTTTCGTGCCGACGACCTCGAGGGCGGTACCGGCTTCCTTTTCGTCGTTCCCGATATCGACGACAACGACCACGAACTCGTCGCCGCCGAGCCTCGCGACAGTGTCGCCTTCGCGCACGCTGGCCGACAATCGCTGCGCAACCTCGCGCAGCAAGGCATCGCCGACGTCGTGGCCGTAGGTGTCGTTGAGCGACTTGAACTTGTCCAAATCGACGACCATCAAGCCTGCGTAGTTACCGCTGCGCGCGCTGCGACCCTTGACCTGCTTGAGCCGGTCCATGAGCAATTTGCGAGTCGGTAGGCCCGTCAATTGGTCGAGTCGCAGCTCCGCGGCTTCGCGGCTCGTATCGCGCAAGACCATCAAGGCACGCGCCATGATGCCGACCTCATCGGCTCGCTGTACGTCGTGCACGTCGCCTTCCAATTGCCCTTTTGCGATGCCCGCGACGCGCTCCGCGAGGCGATTGAGTGCGCGCGTCAGGTCCGCACCGATCACGAAGGTCATCGCACCAGCCAACACGATCGAGCCGATGAACAGCCACAACTCCGCGAACAGGCGCGCGCGGAAAGTGCCGTCGATGTCATCGACATAGGCGCCGGTACCGATCGACCAACCCCAAGGCTCGAACAGCCGGGAATACGCGATCTTTTCGATCGGTACTTTCTGGCCGCCCTTGGGAATGCGATAGGTGGTGACTCCCTCGGCCTTGTCGCTCTTGGCGACTTCGATGAGTCTGCGCACCATGTAGGCGACGACCGGATTCTTGTCGGCGTCCGGCGAGTGCAGGAAGTTCTTGCCCTCGAGCGCCGGTTGGGCGCCGTGTGCGATGCCCGTGCCATCGAGGTCCCAGATGAAAAAATAGTTGGAGCCGTCGTAATGCATCGCGCGTACGGCATCCGCGGCTGCACGGCGTGCTTCGGCGTCGCTCATCAATCCTCGGCTGGCGCGGTCGTGGTAGTACACAACGGCGCTGTAGGCCGATTCCAGCAGATGCTTGACTTCAGTGACGCGATCCTGAACCAGCGACTCTCTGAGGTAGACCAGGGATCCGATCGAGATTGCGGCTTGGAATATCAATCCGATTGCGAGAACCAGCAGGAATCGAGTCGAAACGTTGAGCCGGCCAAGCAGCATGTTCGCAATACCTCCGAACAGGGTCGCCCGAAAGGCGCGCGCACCTGCTGTGTGACCATCTATCGGCCGTGCGAGCAGGTGCAACAGAGCGATGAACGTGTGGCGCGTCACAGCTGCCAGCAAAATCCGCGGCCTCATTTGACGAAACATATCCGTCGGCGTGCGTGCGGCGGCGGCGGAGCCTTGCGCACGGACTTGGAAAACGCCGATCGGTCCGTTCGCGATTCAAGCGCGCTATATTGGCGTCGTGGAAACGACGCCGATGCGCGAGGCAATACTGGATTTTTCCGCGGGGCGCACCGAAGCGGCGCGCAAGGCCTGCCTCGATCTGCTCGCAAATGCGCCCCAACACGCCGGCGCGCTGCATCTGCTCGGGCTGATCGCCCATCAACAAGGCGATGATGCCCAAGCGGCAAATCTGCTGCGCCGAGCGGCCGAATCGCCGGCGGCGACGACATTGCACCTGTTGAGCTATGCGGAGTTGTACGGCAAGAACCTCGACCATGGCGCGGCGCTCGCGGCCACGCGGCGCGCAGTCGCATTGGATGAAACTTCCGTCTTGGCGTGGTTCTGCCTCGGCAATCTGCTGCTCGAAATGCGCGAGTTCGCGCAGAGCCGCGAGTGTTTCGATCAGGCGCTGCGCCGTGATCCCGGATTTTGGCAAGCTCGAGCAAATCTCGCGCTGCTGCAGGCGCGGCTCGGTGCGGCCGCTGACGGGCTCGCGGTGTTCGGCAGTATGCTGCAGGAACAGCCAGACAATGCCGAACTGCGCGCGAGTTACGCAGGCTTGCTGCTGGAACTCGGGCGTTTCGAAGAGGCCGCACGCGAGGCTCGAGCGGCCGCGAGCCTGGAACCCGGGGTCCTCGAGCACCGTCTGCGCGTTGCCGAGATCGAGATGCAGCGTGGGCGATCTCTCGCGGCGCTCGAGTATATCGCCGAGATCGAGGCGCGCTGGCCGGACGACCACCGACTCTTGACGCTCAAAGCGCATGCCTTGCGCCACCTCGATCGCAGCGACGCGGCGGCGGCGCTGTGCGCCGACGCGCTCGATCGCGGCATCGAGTCCGCGGAGTTGCTGCGCGCTTATGGGCTCGCCGCGCATCTCAACGGCCAGGAAACGCTCGGACTCGAACTGTTCGAACGTGCGGCGACGGCATCGCGCACACCGCAAACGGCAGGACTCGCGCACTCCGATAAGGGCGTGCTGCTCGGTGAACTCGGTCGGCCGCTCGACGCCGTCGCCGCGTTCAACTTAGCCTTGCAATATGCGCCTGCGCTCGCCGAAGCCTGGTACAACAAAACCAACGCAAAATCGCATGATGCCGATGACCCGGATATCGACGCAATGGAGCGGCTGCTGCGCGCGCATGCGCCGTTCCGCGACCGCCTATTGCTGCATTTCGCACTCGGCAAGGCGCACTTCGACGCTCAGCATATCGACCGCGCATTTGCGCATTGGCACGCGGGTAACCGGCTGAAGCGCGCGAGCATCGATTACGATGCGGCCGTGGCCTCGCGGCAAATGGCCGCAATCGCCACAGAACCCGTGGATTGCGCGGCGCCGCCGCCGGTCGCGCCGGCGCGACTCTCGGAGCTGCCGGTTTTCATCGTCGGCATGCCGCGCTCCGGTTCGACGCTCGTCGAGCAGATCTTGGCCTCGCACGCCGACGTCCACGGCGGCGGGGAATTGCTGCAATTGCGCGTCTTGTTTGCGCCGGGATCGCCTGGCTCCGAAGATGCGCTGAATCGGCTTGCGGAGACCGCGCTCGCGAAACTGCGGCGCGCATCCGCGCGCGCAGCTCGCGTCATCGACAAGGACCTTGGGAACTTCCTGCACCTCGGGCTCATTCATCGTGTTTTCCCGCGCGCGCGAATCATTCATTGCCGCCGCGACCCGCTGGAGACCTGTTTTTCCGCGTACACGAGACTGTTTTCCGGCTCCCTCGGCTTCGTCTACCAAATGGATGAACTCGGCCGCTACTACCGCGACTATCATGCGCTGATGGCGCATTGGCGATCGACACTACCGCGGCAAGCACTCATCGAGGTCGACTACGAGACCTTGGTCGCGCACCCCGAAGCCGAAACGCGCCGCTTGCTCGAGTTTCTCGGACTCGCCTGGAGCGACGCCTGCCTCAGATTCTTCGAGAGCGGCCGCATCGTGAGCACCTCGAGTTTCGCGCAAGTGCGTCAGCCGATTTATCGATCGAGCCTGCGGCGCGCCGAGCAGCTGCGGCCGCAGCTCGGGCCGCTGATCGCCGCACTCGGACCGCTCGCGTCGTGACGATCGAACAAACATTGCGGTTGGCGAGCGACAAACATCGGGCCGGCGAACTCGACGCGGCCCGGCGCCTCTATGCGCAGGTGCTCGGCGAGGCACCGAACCACGCGCCGGCACTGTTTCGCAGTGGGTTGCTGGAATTGCAGGACCGCCGCCCGCAAGCCGCTCTGCCGCTCATCGAACAGGCGCTGCGGTGCGCACCCGACGAGCCACGCCATCACCTCGGCCTCGGGCAGGTGCTGCAGGCGCTGCAACGCTGGGACGCTGCGGCCGCAGCCTACGCGCGCGCCTTGCAGCTCGATCCGAATTCAGCCGACGCTCACTTCGCGTCCGGAATCGCGCTGCAGGCGCTCGGGCGCGAGACTGAGGCGATTCCGGCCTACGAGGCAGCCGTGCGGCTGCAGCCGAACTTCAGCGACGCGTTCAACAATCTCGGCCTATGCCTGAACCATTGCGGGCGCCTGCAACAAGCCGCAGACGCCTACCGCCGAGCGCTCGCGCTCGATCCGAACGATGCGCGCGCCACATCGAATCTCGGTGCCGTACTGCTGCGTCTCGGCCAGACCGACGCGGCCGTCGAGTTGCAGCGCCGCGCGTTGGCATTACAGCCGCTCGCATTCTCCTACGCGCTGAATCTCGGCATCGCGCTCTGTCAGCGCCGCGACTTCGCCGAAGCAGAAGCCGTGCTGCGCAGCGCGCTCGAACGGGACCCGGCGCAGGCCGAGGCAGCCTTCAACCTGGGTCTCGCGCTACGTGGCCTGGGCCGGCTCGCGGATTCGGCCGATCAATACCGCCGAGCGATCGCGCTGCGCCCGGGTTACGCGGACGCCTACAACAATCTCGGAAATAATTACAAGGAACTCGGCGAATTCGCGTTGGCGGCGGCGGCCTACGAAGCGGCGATTCGCGCGCAGCCGGACTCGGTCGTCGCACTCAATAACGCCGGATGCCTGCTGCGCACGCTCGGCCGCCTCGATGAATCCGAGGCCCTGTTCAGGCGCGCACTCCAATTGAGTCCGCGGCATGCGCCGCTCTACGACAACCTCGGCAGCGTGCTCAAGGATGCGGGCGAGCTCGATCCAGCGATCGATTGTTTCCGCCGCTCGCTGGAACTCGACCCCGACGGGGATGCGACGCACCGCAATCTGGTCTACGCGCTGTCATTCCAATGCCTGGAGCCGGCGCCGATACTCGCGGAAGCACGTCGCTGGAACCAGCGCTTCGCGGCGCCGCTCGCATCGACGCGGCGCCCCCTCGCGAACGACTGCAGCGCCGACCGCAAGCTGCGCATCGGCTATGTCTCTCCCGATTTTCGAGAACATTGCCAGAGCCTGTTCACGATCCCGCTGCTGCAGAATCATGATCGCGACGAATTCGAGATTTATTGCTATTCCAGCGTCGAGCGGCCCGACGAGACGACGCGCCGAATCGCAGGGCTTGGGTCCGTGTGGCGCGAAGTTCGCACGCAAGACGATGCGGCACTCGCCGCGACGATCCGTGCCGACCGCATCGACATCCTCGTCGACCTCACGATGCACATGGCCGACGGCCGCCCCCTGCTGTTTGCGCGCAAACCCGCGCCGATTCAAGTGGCGTGGCTCGCCTACCCGGGCACCACCGGTCTCGACGCGATGGACTACCGATACTCGGATCCGCGCCTCGACCCCGATGGATTCGATGCGGATTACCAGGAGCGGACCGTGCGCCTCCCGGATTCCTTCTGGTGCTATGACCCGCAGTCGAGCGAATCGCCGGTTGGAGCGCCGCCTGCGCTGTTGCGCGGATTTTTGACTTTTGGCTGTCTCAACAACCCTTGTAAATTGACCGATTCGACGCTGCAGCTGTGGGGCGCCGTCATGCGCCAACTGCCGACGTCGCGGCTGCTTCTGATGGCGCGCTCGGGGCGGCCGCGCGCATCGCTGCTGCTGCGGCTCGCCGCCCATGGAATCGCGGCCGAGCGCGTGAGCTTCGTGCCTTATCGGCCGCGCGCGGAATATCTACGCACCTACCACGAGATCGACATCGGGCTCGATACGTTTCCGTACAACGGCCATACGACCAGTCTCGACGCGCTATGGATGGGGGTTCCCGTGGTCAGCCGAGTCGGCCGAACCTGCGTCGGCCGCGGCGGCCTGAGCCAATTGTTCCAGATCGACCTGACCGCGCTCGCGGCCGACACCGATAGCCAATTCACGGCCGCCGCGCTTGCGCTCGCGCAGGATTTGCCGCGGCTCGCGGCGCTACGCGCAGGATTGCGGCAGCGGCTCGCGAGCTCGCCGCTGATGAACGCGCCGCGATTTGCGCGCAATCTCGAAGCATCGTATCGCCGGCTCTGGCGCGAGTATTGCGCAAAAGCGCGCTAAACGCCGTGCCTCTCGACGCGGGCGCGCACGAGTTATCGCGCCCTGAGGTTCCAATAGGCCGCGAGCGCATCAATAAACGGCCGCACCCGCCGCGATCGGAACCATGACGCGATCCGGGTCCAAGAATTCAGCGTGTTGCGCAGACCGCTGACCATCAGAAAGACCTGCTTGCACTGAGCGCGGCCTTCGATCGCGTAGGCGATCTTCAGTGCGTCGCAGACGATCGCCACCGGCAGCTTGTAGATGCGTGAGCGGGCCGCGAACGGGTCGAGCGCAAGGGCCCGATGGCTGCTATCGACCGCCAACAGCCAACTCGCGATACGCTCTACCACGAACACTTTCATCTGCACATCCACACCGCCGCGATAGGTGGTCGGCTCGCGCAGCTCCGCGCCGAGCGCATCGGACGGCGCCTCGGCTATCGCGAACAAGGCCTCGGTGATCGCAAACCATTCGCGCCAGAAGCGCGGCCTCGCCAGAAAATAATTCGAAGTCACCGTGTTGCGCGAATCGCAGACGAGCTCATCGAAATTGGCGCTGCGCCCGATGCGCTCGAAGAATCGCTTGGCAATCGCCAGCAGCCCCGGATGTACCGATTCGCCATGCTCGAACACGTTGAGGAAGTAGGCGCTGTTGTGGATGCTCGGGCTCAACAAGATCACGTCGACGGCCTCACCGGCATCGCGTGCAAGCGCTTCGACCGCGGCGGCGCCGAGGTTGGTCTTGGATTGGAATCGCGGCGAAAGGAATCCATAGAACGCGTTTTCGTCCAAGGATTTCGAGAGCAGGAACTGGCGAATCGGCCAATACTCGAACCAATCCGGCCGAGCGTTCTCGGAATTATCGAGCACCAGAAAACCAGGATCCAGATCTCGCGTCGACACCAACGGTGTCAAGATTTGGTAGATGAACACGGCCGGCATGCCGCGCAGGATACCGAATTGAGCCAGTCACCGCAGCCAATCTCGGCGCCGCGGGCGGCTATGCGGGGACCGGCTCAGTCGGCCGCGAGCTGGGCCAGCAGGTCCGCGTAGCGCGCGCGGTAGCTGCTCATTGCATAGCGCTCCTGCACGTGCGCGTAGCCCGCGGCGCCGAACCGCGCGCGCAGTTCCGCCGACTCGACCAGAGCCGCCAAACGCGATTCCCACTGTTCGAGGTCCCTCGCATGGAAGCCGGTGACCCCATCGATCACGGCCTCGGTATTGGCGCCGACCGGCGAGGCGACGCACGGCAGTTTCGCGGCCATGTATTGCAGCAATTTGAACGCGCATTTGCCGCGCGTCCAGTCATCGTCGCTGAGCGGCATGATGCCGATATGAGCGCTCGCGAGACCGTCGACCTCGGTCGCGCTGCTCCACGCGACGCGCTCGATCGTGATTTCCGGCCATTGCGGAAACGCCGAGCAAATGACCCGCAGCCGCAGATTGGCCACGCGGCCACTGAGGCGCGCGAGCGCGGGACGAATCATTTCCAAGTAGACGAGATTCTCCGGACTTCCGATCCACACGATCGTCGGCGCCGTCTCGGGTCCCGCCGTGGTCGGCCGATAGCAGGACACATCGATCGACGTCGGCATGATCGCGACGCGCCGCGCATAGCCGCGCGCAACGTCCGCGAGAACCTCATTGCCGGCAGCGACCACGTCGACGAACCGGCAGGTCGCCGCGAATTTTCGGCGACGCCAAATCGAATCATCGGCTTCCTCGCCGAGACGCCGCGGTTTTCGCACATAGATCGCGTCATCGAAGTCGAAGACCCGATGCCGGCAGAATGCCGCGAACAAACTCGCCTCGAGCGCGCTCAGTTTTATCTGATGCAGCACCGCCACATCGGCCCAACGCAGCAAACGGCGCCGCTCGACGGTGCGCAGGCCGTAGCGCCCGCTCGGGAACTGCTCGCAGCGCAGCTGCCAGCCTGCCGCCTGCAAGGCCGGGACCAGGCTTTGCATGCGGTGGCGGAACGACGGCTGATTCAAGCCGTAGCCGAGCAACAATGCGTTAGGCACGCGCGCGCTCCTCCTGCTCGCGGCCACGCGCCGCCTGCAATCGCGCCACCGCGTCGAGCGCCACGGCGATCCCATCGGCCAAGCTCAACGCTGCAGCGCGGGCCGCCAGCGCTGCGCGCGCGGGTTCATCGCGCAGCAGCTGCGATGCGCGCCGCACGATGTCGCCGACCTCGAGCCCGGACCGCACACAGACACCCGCATCGACCGCGCGGCGAATGCGCCTTTCCTGATCGCCGGCGATCGCGATCGCGAGCGTTGGTCTCGTGCAGGCGATAGCCTGCAGCAGCGTCGAGCCGCCATTCGAGATGATCAAGCGCGCTGCGCGCATCAATTCGACGAGATCCGCCTGCTCGAGCGACGCAGCCGAATGCAGCCGGGGGTCCGACGCGGCGGCATCCGCGGGACTCGGACCGATGTAGACGACGGGTTCGCCGTTCACGGCCAAGGTAGTCGCCGCAGCGTGAAACCGTGCGGCAGCGTCGGCCGCCCCGGGATGTCCGGTGCCGCCGCCCGGCACCACGAGCACGAAGGTACCGAATTGCAATCCGAACCGCGCGAGCAGAGCATGCCGGCGCTCCGCATCGGCAGGCGGCATTACGACATCGAGATAGCGCACCGCCGGACGCCCGAGCAGGCGCAACTTGAGCCGCTCCAGAAACCGCAATGAACCGGCGACGAACGCGGGATACGCGATCCAGTGCTCGGCCAGCAGGCTCATCCAGCTCAGTCGAAACGCCTTGCCGCGCTGGCGCGGCCGCGCGCTGATGTAGATCACATCGGCACCGCAACGGTTGGCGGCGCGAATTTGGGCGGTGCGGCCCGCATTGTCGAACAGCACGATGGTCGGGCGAAATTGTTCGATCAGTGCGATGACTTCGCGCGCGTGGAACGTCGGCGAAGAGGCCAGCAGCGTCGCCGGGAACGGCGCATCGGCGGCATACGGCGCATCGCGGCTCAGCACGAAGTGAATCTCTGCAGCGGGCCAGCGTGCGCTGACGGCACGCGCGATCGCGAGCGAGCGCATGTACTCGCCCATGCCATACGGGCCCGAAACCGGGACGCACAATAAACGCGGCGCTGCCGGCAACGAGCTCATGCTCAAGCGAAGGCGGTAAACCAGCGATCCAGCACGAGGATGTACCACGCACGGCGAAAATCGCTGTGCACCGCGCGTCGCAGAACGCCGCGCTCGCGCAAGCGGCGCACCGCGTCCTCGAGCAGGCTCGGATTGCGTTTGAGCCAGGATCGTAGCGGCAAACCGAAGCCCGACTTCGGTCGGTCCAAATGTCCCGGCGGCAAGCGTGGTTCCATCAATTCGCGCACCAGCAGCTTGCCGCGGTGTGCCGTCTGATCGACGAGCAGCGCCGGATCCACGGACAGCATGAATTCGACGAGACGATGATCGAGCAGCGGCGGCCGCACTTCGAGCGAATGCGCCATGCTGGTTCGATCGACCTTGGTCAGCAAGCCGTCGGCCAGATCCGTATTCAAATCCAGCCACCGCAACTGCGCGAGCGGCTGCAGGTCCGCGCGCCAGAATTTCCGGTAAAACCACAGGTAGTCGTAGCCGGTCTCGCGCCAATCGTCGCACAGTAGATGGTCGACTTGCAGCGCGTTGAGGCCGCCGAGGGCGGCCGCGTGTGCTTCGAGGCCGACGTAGGCGCGGCTTTGCATCGAGGAGCCGAATCGCGATAGCGGCGGCAACAACGCGGCCAGTGTCCGGTTGAGCAAGTTCGAGCGCTCGCCGACGTGCGACCAATAGCGCGGATAGCCGCAAAAGATCTCATCGCCGCCCTCGCCGCTCAATGCAACCTTGACCTCGTGGCGCGCGAACTCGGCGACGAGATAGTTCGACCACGCGGCGCTATCACCGAACGGCTCGTCGAAGAGCAGCGGTATCGCGTCCAAGGCCGCGCCATAATCGGCCGCTTGCGCAGTCATCTCGGTATGCTCGGTGTCGAGATGCTTGGCGAGCCTGCGCGCGGCATCGGCCTCGGAGCGCCCCAGGCGCTCAAATCCAAGCGTGTAGGTGCGAGGATGATCGAGGTAATAAGCGGTGAGCGCCGAATCGATGCCGCCGCTCAAGAACACGCCAACCGGCACGTCCGAGAGGGTCTGCGCCGGCAGGACCTCGGTGAGCAAGCCGTCGAGCATCTCGATGCTCGCGCGCGGAGTACGCATGCAGATCTCCGGCGACGGCTCCCAATAGCGCTCGATGCGCACGCGGCCGCCCTCCCAGGTCAGCGTATGGCCCGCCGGCAATTTGGCGATTCCCTCATAAATGGTCTTGGGCGACGGAACGTAGCCGTGGAACAGGAAATCGCGTACCGCGCTGCGGTCGATGGCCGGCTGCCAAAGATCCTTGAGCGCTTTCAACTCGGAAGCAAATGCGATGCCGTCGGGCAGCAGGCAGTAATAGAGCGGTTTGATGCCCAGCCGGTCGCGCGCAAGCAGCAGGCGGCGGTGATCGGCATCCCAAAGCGCAAACGCGAACATGCCGACGAGCCGCGAAAGGCACGCGCTGCCATCGCGGCTCAGCAGACGCAACAGAACTTCCGTATCGCCCGTCGAATGCCACGGTCCGGGCAGGTCCGCGCGCAAGAATTCGTGGTTATAGAGCTCGCCGTTGTAGGACAGCACTTGGCTGCCGTAGACCATCGGCTGGTGGCCCGCCTCGGTCAGGTCTTGGATCGAGAGGCGCCGGTGTGCCAGCACAGCGTCCCGCGCACTCCAAATACCCTCTCCATCGGGGCCCCGATGCCGCAATCTTTGCGACATCCGCCCGACAGCCTCGAGGCTGGCCTTGGGACCGATCATACCGGCGATTCCACACATGGCGCGCAGTCTAGCGCGGCCCCGCATTTCGCGGGGCGCGCTGTAGATCACGGTGTCGCCAGGACGCGCTAGCCAATGGGCGGCGCTTCGTTTAGGGTGCGGGTCGGAGTTTTCAAATTATGGCAACACCCGCCGATCAACGACTGCTGGACCTCGTCGAAAAATGGTTGAGTAGCCTTGAGCTGCATCTAAAATATGCCGCCCTGGACGATGACAGCTACTCGAAAGTTCAACCTTGGCCGCCTCACCAGCGGCCCAATCGCTGGGTCATCAGCCTTGCCAAACAGCGAGCCCTGGCACTCAAGGCACAGGTCGAAGAGCGCGTAAAAATGGGCGATGTGCGCTTCTCCGAAGCCCTCGAGATGATGGCTTTTCTCGCCAATCTGGTCGGCGCCCAGCACATCGAGCGCTTCATTCCCACGGCCGAGAAGGAGCGCGAACAACCGCTGCCGACGGCTTCGCCCGATACCTCGACGATGACTTCAATCACGAACGTCGCCCAGATTCCGGCGGTCACGGCCACGGCGACTCGAGAAATGCCCAAGTTTCTGACGCCGAAGCCGCGTGCATCGGCGCCGGCCGGGACCGCGCAGGTCGCGCGCACCGAACGCCGCGCACATGCCGCGAGACCCGCGCAGAAGCAGCCGAGCCGCGCAAACGGGCGCTTGAGCGCGAAATCCGCGGCCAAAGCGGCCGCGGCCGAGCAAGCAGCGGCGGCAGCGCAAGCCGAGGCGCAAGCGCACGCAGAAGCACAGGCACAGACAGCCGCTCAAGCCGCAGCAGCCGCACAGGCCGCGGCGGCGGCTCAGGCCGCGGCGGCAGCCCGCGCCGAAGCCGAGGCGCAAGCGCGCGCGCAAGCGCAAGCCGAGGCCGTCGCGGCGGCGGCGGCTCGCGCCGAGGTTCAAGCACAGGCGGAAGCAGCGGCCGCAGCCGCGGCCCGTGCCGAAGCACAAGCTGAGGCAGAGTCATTGGCGGCCGCAGCGGCGCAAGCCGCCGCAGCAGCACGCGCGGAGGCACAGGCACAAGCGCAGGCACAGGCCGCGGCGCAGGCCGCCGCAGAAGCGGCAGCTCAAGCATCCGCTGCAGCACAAGCCGCGGCGCAGGCACAAACCGCGGCGGCGGCACAAGCGGCAGCCGCGGCACGTGCAGAAGCGCAGGCGCAGGCGCAGGCAGAGGCCTTGGCCGCAGCGGCCGCCAAAGCGGCGGCAACTGCGCAGGCGGAGGCACAGGCACAAGCGCAGGCACAAGCCGCTGCGCAAGCGGCGGCTCAGCTTGCGGCGCAGGCAGCGGCGGCGGCACAGGCGGCGGCGACTGCACAGGCAGCGGCGGCCGCGCAAGCGACAGCGCAAGAGCAGGCCGAAGCCCAGGCGCGCGCGGCCGCACAGGCGGCGGCTGCGGCGGCTGCGCAGGCTCAAGTGGAGGCCGATACACAGGCGCGTGCAGCCGCGCTGGCGGCAGCGGCGGCGCAGGCGGAAGCCGAAGCGCAGGCGCAAGTCCAAGCCCGCGCGGCCGCGATGGCTGCGGCGGCGCAGGCCGAGGCCGAGCTGCAGATCCAAGCGCAGGCGCGGGCCGCAGCAGAAGCCGCGGCGCAAGCTGCGGCGGCGGTACAGGCCGCGCAGGCACAAGCGGAAGCGCAAGCGCGCGAGCAAGCGCAGGCGCGTGCGGCTGCCGAGGCGGCCGCCGCGGCACAAGCCAAAGCGCTGGCCCAGGCTGAACTACGCGCGCTGACTGAACGTCAGGCGCTCGCGGAAATACAAGCGCAGGCCGAACGCCAGGCGCAGGCCGAACGCGAGGCGCAAGCCGAACGTCAAGCACAGGCCGAACGTCAGGCATTAGCAGAACAACAGGCGCTCGCAGAACGACAAGCACTCGCGGAGCGACAGGCGCAAGAGGAACGGCAGGCGCTTGCGGAAAGACAAGCGCAGGCAGAGCGACAGGCGCAGGCCGAGGCGGCCGCGCAGGCAGCAGCACAGGCCGCCGCTCAAGCCGCCGCCCAGGCCGAGGCAAAGGCGGCGGCACAGGCCGCTGCGCGTACCGAAGCAAAGGACGCAGCCAACAGCGCTGCGGCGAGTCGTTCAAAAGCCTCGGCACCTAGTGAAGCGGCACGCGATCAAGTGCTTGCCGACGCCGTACGTTTGGTTCAATGGGGACGCAAGTGGTATGAATTGCCGGAGCTGATCGCCCGCATGGCGGACCGGCCGACGCTTCCCGAAGTGCGGCGTATACTCAAGGAAAATAGAGCGGTTCTCGATAAGAAAACGGGGAACAGCTGATCCTTTTGAGGAACTTCTGAGCGATTGACCGCTCCAAGGCGCCGATGATTACGATTTGTCACTTGAGCAAGCGCTACGGCGCGAAACTGGCCGTCGACGATTTGAACTTCACGGTCGCCCCCGGCGAAGTGCTCGGCTTTCTAGGCGCCAACGGCGCCGGTAAATCCACGACCATGCGCATGATCGCGGGTTTTGTCGCGCCTTCGGCCGGTCAAGTTTCGGTCTGCGGCCACGACATCGAGCGCGACTCGGTCGCCGCCAAGACCTGCATGGGCTATTTGCCCGAAGGCGCTCCGAGCTATGGGGAGATGACCGTCGGCGAATTTCTCGATTTCGTCGCCGACATTCGCGGACTGGCAGGCGAGCGGCGGCGCGAGCGGCGCGGCGTCGTCGTCGAACGTCTCGGACTCGGCGGCGTCATCGACCAGGTCGTCGAAACGCTCTCCAAGGGGTTCCGGCGCCGCGTCGGGCTTGCGCAGGCGCTGATTCACGACCCGCTGGTCTTGATCCTCGATGAGCCGACCGACGGCCTCGATCCGAACCAGAAACACGAGGTCCGCCGGCTCATCAACGAACTCAGCAAGGACAAATTGGTGATCGTCTCAACCCACATCCTCGAAGAAGTCCACGAGGTCTGCACGCGCGCGATCATCATCGCCGACGGACGCGTCGTCGCGGACGACACGCCGGCGGCACTCGAATCGCGGTCGCGTTACCACAATGCGGTGAGCCTGCGATTCGAGAAGGCCGAGCAGCTGGTCGCCGCCGGCCGCGACGTCGCCGCCCTGCCGGAAGTAGCGCGGGTCGAAACGGACCCGCGCGAGTTGCGACTGACGGCGATCCCGGCGGCCGGCAAAAACGCGCTGCCGGCGATCAGCGCGCTGATCGCGAATGCCGGCTGGAGCGTGCCGGAGCTGCATCTCGAAGCGGGACGGCTCGACGAGGTGTTCCGCACATTGACGCAGCCGCAGACCGGGGAAGCGCGCCCATGAATCCGGTCTTGAT
>Ga0181531_10001456_pt1 | contig 14963 bp, 12 predicted proteins | sample PEATcosm2014_Bin_38_FD_119743 | JGI IMG/M metagenome (GOLD analysis project Ga0181531, IMG submission 119743) | Peatland microbial communities from MTU Mesocosm Facility, Houghton, MI, USA - PEATcosm2014_Bin11_10_metaG | ecosystem: Environmental > Terrestrial > Soil > Wetlands > Peat | place... | reverse complement strand
CTCCTGCTCGCGCCGCTGGACGAGCTGCTGACGCGCACGCAGGACGACGCGCAGAGCCACGCGCTCATCTCGCTCGCACAGCGCAACGCGTTGCGCCTGCAGAAGCTGGCGAACTCGCTGCTGGATTTCTCGCGCATCGAGGCCGGCCGCGCCACCGGCCGCTTCGCGCCGACCGATCTCGCGGTCCTGACCGCAGACCTCGCCAGCAACTTTCGTTCGGCGTGCGAACGCGCGGGACTCACCTTGGTCGTCGACGCGCCACCGTTGTCCGCGCCGGTGTACGTCGACCGGACGATGTGGGAGAAGATCGTCCTCAACCTGCTCTCGAACGCGTTCAAATTCACCTTTCAAGGCGGCATCACGCTCGACCAGCACGCCGGCGAGGACGCGGTGGTGCTGCGGGTGAGCGACACCGGCGTCGGCATCCCGGGCGAGGAGTTGCCGCGCATCTTCGAACGCTTCCACCGCATCGAGGGTCAGCGCAGCCGCACCTACGAGGGCAGCGGCATCGGCCTGGCCCTCGTGCAGGAACTCGTACACATGCACGGTGGTTCGGTCGAGATCGAAAGCGAGGTCGGCGTCGGAACGACCATCACGGTGCAACTCCCGCTCGGCGAGGCGCACCTCGACCCGCGTTCGATCGTGCGTAACGAGGGCGCGCCCGCGACCTCGGCCGTCCGCGAGTACCTGGCGGAAGTCGCCGCGACGATCGGAGGCGGCGCTCCGGCGGCCGAGTCGCTGGCCAAGGGCGATCGCGGTCGCATCCTGCTCGCCGACGACAATCCCGACCTGCGCGAGTACGTCGCGCGCGTGTTGAGCGTCGCACACGACGTCGTCGGCGTCGCGGACGGGGTCGCCGCGCTGGCCGCCGCGCGCCGCGAGCCCTTCGACCTGCTGATCACCGACGTGATGATGCCGCGCATGGACGGCTTCGCGCTGCTCGCCGCGATCCGGGGCGACAACCGCTTGCGCACACTGCCGGTCGTGATGCTCAGCGCGCGGGCCGGCGAAGAATCGGCCGTCGAGGGCCTCAATCGCGGCGCCGACGACTATTTGACCAAACCGTTCTCGGCCAACGAACTGCTCGCGCGCGTCAACGCGCAGGTCAACGCCGCGCGCGAGCGCCGCGCCAAGCTCGACGAAGATCTGCGCACCAACGCCTGGTTCGACGCGCCCGGCGAGGAGCGGATCAGCGCCACCTCGTTCCGGGCCATCGCCGACCAGATGCCGTTCATCGTCTGGCTGCAGGACGCGAGCGGACGCGTCTCCTTCTGCAACGAGGCCTTTTACGCGTTCACCGGTTTGCCGCGCGACGCCGAGTCGCTGACGGCGACCGGATGGGCGACCTGCGTCCATCCGGACGACCTCCCGCGCGTGCTCGACGTCATGAGCCGCGCAATCGCGGCGCGCGACGCGTTCGAGGTCGAGTTGCGCATCCGTCCCCTCGAGCGCGACGACGGCGCGTATCGCTGGTTCGTTCATCGCGCCCTGCCGCAATATCACGACGGCGTCTTCCAAGGCTGGCTCGGCACGTCGACGGACGTCCAGGCGCAGAAAGACGTACTCGACCGGACCAAGCGCGTCGTGCAGACGCTGCAGGAGGGTTTTTTGCCGACCCACTTGCCGCAGACGGCGCGACTGCGCGTCGATGCCGTCTATCAAGCCGCCGAAGCCGATGCGCTGGTCGGTGGAGACTGGTTCGACGCGGTCGAGTTGCCCGATGGGCGTACCCTGATCTCCGTCGGCGACGTCACCGGTCACGGCTTGGGGGCCTCGTCGCTGGCCGCGCGACTGCGCCACGCGATCCTCGACTTTTCGCTCGGCGAGGCGGACCCGGCGAGCGTTCTGGCATCGACGAACCGGGTCTTGCAGCTCGAGCGCCCGGGAACGTACGCGACGGCGCTGGTCGCGTTCATCGACGCGCGGGGTGAAACGTTGGCATATGCGACCGCCGGCCATCCGCCGCCGTTGCTCGCGCGCACCGCGCACGAGCCGGCGGAGGAGCTCCGCCCCGGGGGCATCACGCTGGGCGTCGAGTCCGCGTTCGAGACGACCACCATCCGCGTCGCGCTCTCGCCCGGCGCGGTCGCGGCGTTCTACACCGACGGCGTGGTCGAGTTCGCGCGCGAACCCGCCATCGCCGAGGCCCGCCTGCGCGCGTCCGTCGCGCGGCTCGTCGGCGACGATCGGATCGAGCGGCCCGCCCTGGTCGTGCGCGATGCCGTGCTCGACGGCGCGGTGACGACGGACGACGCCGCGCTCCTCATCGTCCGCTTCCTCGCCGACCCCACCTTCGCGGGCGCCGCCGACGCTGCGCGGCGGTGGGAATACGACGCACGCGACGCCTTCGCCGCACGTGCCTGCCGGCGCGACATCATGGCGCACCTCCGCGAGTACACGGTGAGCCCGGACGTGCTGTTCGAGAGCGAACTGATCGTCGGTGAACTGCTCGCGAACACGGTCGAATACGCGCCGGGACCGGTCAACGTGCACCTCGCCTGGAGCGAGGGCCGTCCGATGTTGACCGTCCGCGACGGCGGTCCGGGGATGCCTGCGCCGAGCGCGCCCACACGTCCCGAGGGCCTGAGCGAACACGGCCGCGGACTGTTCCTGGTGCGTTCGCTCGGCCGCGAGGTGACGATCGCCACCCAGCCGGGCGAAGGCACCACGATCAGGGTCGTGCTGCCGTTCGCCAGCGCGAGCTGAGCGCTTACCGAGTGCTGGGACGCCAGCGCAGGTCGGGCTGGCGCGCGGCGCGCGTCTCGTCGACGCGGCCGACCGGCGTCGTCACCGGCGCGTCGAAGAGCGCCTGCGGATCGCGCTTGGCCTGCGCGACGATCTCACGGAAGGCGGCGATGAACCCGTCGAGCGTCTCCTTCGACTCGGTCTCGGTCGGCTCGATCATCAGGCACTCGGGGACGATCAGCGGGAAGTAGACCGTCGGCGCGTGATAGCCGTGGTCGAGCAGCGCCTTGCCGATGTCGAGCGCACGCACGCCGGTCTCGCGCTTGAGCGACTGTGCCGAGGCGACGAACTCGTGACGGTTGATCTCGTCGTACGGGATGTCGATCACCTCGCGCAGGTGCACCCGCAGGTAGTTGGCGTTGAGCACCGCCAGCTGCGAGACGCGGGTGAGGCCCTCGGCGCCGTTGGCGTAGCAATACGCGAGGGCACGCACCATGTGCGCGAAGTTCGACCAGAACGAACGCATCGGGCCGATCGTCTGCGGGCGCTCGAAGTCGAGCGCGAAGGTCAGCTCCGCGCTCTCTTGCCAGCCGCTCGCCGCGACCTCGCGCCCGTCGGCGTCGCTCGCGCGCACGATCGGCGTGGGCAGATAGTCGACCAAGTGGGCCGCGACGCCGACCGGCCCGGCGCCGGCACCGCCGCCGCCGTGCGGGATCGAGAACGTCTTGTGCAGGTTGAGGTGCATGAGGTCGAAGCCCATGTCGCCCGGGCGCGTGTTGCCCATCAGCGCGTTGGCGTTCGCGCCGTCGTAGTACATGAGACCACCGGCCTCGTGCACGACGTCGGTGACCTCGTGGATGCGCGGCTCGAACAGCCCCAGCGTGTTGGGGTTGGTCATCATGCAGACCGCGGTGGTCGGTCCGACGACCTTCTTCAATTCGGCGGGATCGACGCGGCCGCTCGCATCCGAGGGCAGCGAGAGGACGGTGAAGCCGACCATCGCCGCCGAGGCAGGGTTGGTGCCGTGCGCGGTGTCGGGGACGATGACGACCGTGCGCTCCGTCTCGCCGCGGGCACGAAAGTACGCCTTCGCGATCAGCAGCGCCGCCAGCTCGGCATGTGCGCCGGCCGCCGGGTTGAGCGAGAACGCCGCCATCCCGAACAGCGCGGCCAGGGCGCGCTCGAGCTCCCACATCACCGCCAGCGCACCCTGCGCCGCGTGATCGGGCGTGAACGGGTGCAGGTCGCGCAGCGCGGGCAGGTTGGCCATCGCATCGTTGATGCGCGGGTTGTACTTCATCGTGCACGAGCCGAGCGGATAGAAGTTCGTGTCGATGCCGAACGTCTTCTGCGAGAGCCGCGTGAAGTGACGCACTACGTCGAGCTCGCTGTTGTCGGGCAGCGGCAGCTCCTCACGCAACGCCGCGCGCGGCAGCAACTCTTCGAGCGCCGGGCCCGCCGGGAGATAGCGATTGGCGCGGCCGTCCTGGCCGGTCTCGAAGATCAGGGGCGTTTCAGGCGTGAGCTGCGGCACGAACCGGGATCTCCGAGAGCGTGGTGACGAGGCGATCGACGTCGGCGCTGGTGGTCAGCTCCGTCGCCGTCATGAGGATGCAGTCCTCGAGGTCGGGGTAGAAGCGCCCGAGATCGAGGCCGCCGAGGATGCCGCGCGCTTCGAGCGCGCTCAGCACCTCGTCGGCACGCCCGGGGACGCGCAGCACGAACTCGTTGAACGTCGCGCCCTCGAAGCGGGCGGCGAAGCCGGGCAGCGCGCTCGTTTTCGCGCGCAGTTCCTGCGTGCGCGCGACGTTGAGCGCGGCGCAGTCGCGCAGGCCGGTCTTGCCCATCGCGGCCAGGTAGATGGTCGCGCACAGCGCGCAATGCGCCTGATTGGTGCAGATGTTCGAGGTCGCGCGCTCGCGGCGGATGTGCTGCTCGCGCGCCTGCAGCGTCAGCACGTACGCCGTGCGGCCTTCGGCGTCGACCGACTTGCCGACCAGGCGCCCGGGGATGCGGCGCAGGTGTGCGGTGGTCGCCGCGATGAAGCCGACGTGCGGGCCGCCGAAGGCGACGGCGTTGCCGAACGACTGCGCCTCGCCGACGCAGATCTCCGCGCCCCAACTGCCGGGAGCGGCCAGCGCCGCCAGCGAGAGGGCTTCGGCGACGACCGCGATCGGGACGCTCTTCGCCGCGCTGATCTTCGCGCCGACGCCGGCCGGGAACGCATCGATCGCGCCGAAGAAGTTCGGCGACTGCACCGCGACCGCGGCGTATTTCCCGCTCGCGAGCGCGTCGTCGAGGCCAGTCCAGTCGGTGCGGCCGTCGGCGCCATAGGGCAACTCGTCGACGTCCAGCTCGAGCCCTTCGGCGTAGGTGCGCAGCACCGCGCGGTAGTTCGGGTGGATCGCCGCGGAGACGAGGATCGCCTTGCGGCCGGTCGCGTTGACGGCCATGATCGCGCCCTCGGCGAGAGCGGTCGCGCCGTCGTACACCGACGCGTTGGCGACGTCGAGCGCGGTCAGCAGTGCGATGTAGGTCTGCCACTCGTAGATCGCTTGCAGATACCCTTGCGAGACCTCGGCCTGGTAGGGCGTGTACGAGGTCAGGAACTCGCCGCGCATCGCCAGCGCGCCGACGACCGGGGGAACGTAGTGCCGGTAGGCACCGGCACCCAGGAAGCTGGTGTAGCCCGGCGCGGTCGTCCGGTCGGCGTGACGTCGGAAGCGCTCGGCGATCTCGAGTTCGCTGAGCGCAGGCGTGAGGACCAAAGGTTCGCGCAGGGCGACGGCGTCGGGTACACGGACGAGCTCGTCCAGCGACCCGACCCCGACCGCGCCCAGCATTGCCTCGATGTCCGAGGGGGTGTGCGGCGTGTAAATGGGACCACTCCGGGGGCGAAAGGTTGACCGGCGAGACTTCCCCGGCGCGGGGTGCTACGCCTCGGAGATCAGCTGCTCGTAGGCGACGGCGGCCATCAGCTCGTCCAGCTGCCCCACATCGGCGAGCTTGACTTTGAAAAGCCAGCCCTCGCCGTACGGATCGCGGTTGACCAGGGCCGGGTCGGCCTCGATCGCCTCGTTGACGCCGACCACTTCACCGCCGATCGGCGTAAAGATATCGGACACCGCCTTGACCGACTCGACCACACCGATGTTTGCGAACTGCGTGAGCGTCCCGCCGACGCGCGGCAGCTCGACGTAGACGATGTCACCCAGCGAGGACTGCGCGTAATCGGTGATCCCGACCGTCGCGACGTCGCCGTCGAGGGCGACCCACTCATGTTCTTTGCTGTAGCGCAATCCTGCCGGTAACGTGTCTGCCATGGTGACGGCTACCTAGGCTCCCGGGACGCGCCGCACCTGCCGCGCATCGTTCAAGCCTTCGGGCGCGTGTAGAACGGCAGCGCGACCACGCGCGCGGGGTGACGTGCCCCGCGCACCTCGATCTCCAGCACCGTCCCCTCGGCCGCGGCCGACGGTGCGACCAGCGCGGTGGCGACGTTCTTGCCGACCGACGGCCCGGTCGATCCGCTACGTACCGTTCCGACCCGCTCGCCGTTCGCGAACACCGCGTAGCCGCTGCGCGCCGGCACCGGGCCGTCCATCACCACCCCGACGATGCGCGGATAGTCGTTCGCGTCGCGCTGCGCGAGGAGCGCGTCCTTGCCGCGGAAGGCCGGCTTCTGGAACTTGATCGCCCACCCGATCCCCGCTTGCAGCGGCGTGATCGTCTCGGTCAGCTCGTTACCGTAGAGCGGCATCCCGGCTTCGAGCCGCAGCACGTCGCGCGCGCCCAAGCCGCACGCCATCAGACCTGCCTCGCGGTTCTCCGCCAGCAGCAGATCCCACACGCCGGTCGCGTCCTCGCCGGGCAGGAAGAGTTCGAAGCCGTCCTCGCCGGTGTAGCCGGTGCGCGCCACCAGCACCGGATCGGCGAGCCCGCGCACGCGCGTCCCGACGCAGCCGTAATATTTCAGCGCGGCGAGATCCGCCTCGACGTAGGGCTGCAGCCATTCGACCGAGCGCGGGCCTTGGATCGCGATCAGCGCACGTTCGCCATGGTAATTGTGGAACTCGACGTCGCCGTAGCGCAGCGTGCCGATGTAGTTCCAGATCTTCTCGACGTTCGAGGCGTTGACGACCAGCAGCCAGCGCTGCTCGTCGAGCCGATAGAAGATCACGTCGTCGAGCGCGCCGCCCGCGTCGTTGGTAAAGACATTGTAACGCGCTTGACCGGGCTTCATGTTCGCGACCGTGTTGATGGTGACGGTCTCGGCCCACGCGCCGACGTCGGCGCCGTGCAACTCGATCTGTCCCATGTGCGAGAGATCGAACAGCCCGGCGCGCTTGCGCACGGCGTCGTGCTCCGCGAGGATCCCCGTGTACTGCACCGGCATCTCGAAGCCGCCGAACGGTACCATGCGCGCACCGAGCGCGAGGTGCGCGTCGTAGAGGGCCGTGCGACGAAGGGCTCCGGTGTCGGTCATGCCCTCAAGGATCGCCGAAAGCCGCGTGAGGTCCTATCGGTACGATGTGCCGGCGGGCCGCCGACGGGCCGTGCAGGGGCGACCCACGGGGTTCCCAGCCACGCCGCGACATTCCGTCTCAGGCGAAAACGTCGCCGTCCTTCGCCAGCTCCGCACGCAAGTAGCGCGGCAGCGCGAACAGGCGGCGGTGCGTTTCCGCGTCGTAGAAGAAATTCTCGCCGCGCAGCTCACCGACGTAGGCGTCGATCAGCGCCGGATCGAGCGCGGCGAGGTCCTTCTCGTCGCTGCAGGCGATGAACGCCCAATCGTTGTCGAACGCGGGCACGTGGGTGTAGAAGCTGCGCACGTGGCGGAAGGAGCCGCGCAGCGAGCGCGCCATCTTCGCGTGCAGCGCCATGTTGTGGAAGCCGCCGGTCGAGGCTTGCAGCACGTAGACGCCGCCGGGTGCCAGGCGCGCTTTGATGTTGCGAAATACTTCGCCGTTGAAGAGCGGGAACGAGGGCGAATCGGCGAGCGGCTCGGTCAGGTCGCTGACGATCGCACCGTACCGGTCCTTGTCCTCGGCGAGGAAGCGCAGCGCGTCGCCGATGATGACGCGCGCCCGCGGATCCTCGAACGCACCGGCCGACCACTCCGGCAAGTAGCGCTTGCAGAGTTCCACGACGTCGCCGTCGATGTCGACCATCGTGCAGCGGCGCACCGAGGGGTGCCGCAGCACCTCGCGCAGCGTTGCGCCCTCGCCGCCACCGAGGATCAGGATGTCGGCGCGGTCGTCGATGGCGGCGAGCGCCGGATGAACGAGCGTCTCGTGGTAGATCTTCTCGTCGGCCTGCGAGCTCTGCGTGTCGCCGTCGAGGACCAGTAGCTTGCCGAACACCGGCGTGCGCAGCACCGCCACCGACTGGAACGGCGTGCGGCCCGCGTAGTAGGCCTCCTCGATCGCGTGCGCGTGGATCTCGGTCGGCGCGAACTGCTCGGTGTACCATTGGTAGAGTTCAGTTTTCGGCATGGCGTCGCTCGGGTTGGTCGCACCGCCGCAATGCCCTGCCGCGCGGGGTCCGGCAGCCCGCGCGCGGAACCCGAGGGCGATGCCGCCTCTCCTCGCGCTGGGCGCCCTGCTGCTCGCGCAAGCCGTCTCGCCGGCGCCCGTCGGCGTGAGCCCGACGCCGGTTCCGAACCAGGCTCTCGGGCCGGCCTTCACCCTGGTCTATCGCTGCACGAACGGCGGCACGGTGCGGGTCGGCCTGACCGCGCACGCCGCCGCCGTCAACTACGATGGCCGCTCCTTCGTTTACGCGCGCGGCCTCACGGCCGACGGAACCGGCATCCTGCTGTACGGCTCGGGCAGCCAGTGGACGATGCGCGGACGGCTGCTCACGCTCACGCGCGGCGTCGGCATTCACGCCTCCGTCGTCGAGCGGTGCTTCGCGACCGAGCAACAGTAAACGCGCGCGCGCCGCGCGGCGCCTCAGTGCTTCTTGCGGTGTTTGCTTTGGACGCCGACGCCGGTTGGTGGCGTCAACGCCACGGTGAGCGGTGCAGACTCGGTGTAGTTCGTGTCGGCGAACGTGAACGTCTGTGTCCCGCATGCGGTAGCACTGGCCGTCGTCGTGAACGTGAACTAGGTCGCTCCGGTCATGGGCGAGACGCTGCTGAGGATCTTGCCGCTGCAGGCATTACCGGTCACCTGCGTCCCGGCCACCACGGTGAACGTGCCGCTGTACCCGGCCTCGCTCACGGTCACCACCGCGGTCTGCGTCGACCCGCTGATGAACTGGAGTGATGCCGGCGTGGCACCGGTAGCCGGCACGAAAGCCTGGCTGGTCGAGCTGATGACCGGCGAGGGAGTAGGGGTGGGGACCGGCGTCGGCGTCCCCGTGACGGCCGGCGTCGGCGTGGCCGTCGCGATCGTCGCCGGAGGCGTCGTGCCGGTACTGCCCCCGCCGCCGCTGCACGCCGCCAGCAGGCCGGCACCGACGACGAGCGCGATGCCGAGGGCAGAGGTCAGGCGAGGGAAGGCGCGATCCATCACGTCTTCCCTTCTCCCCGGAAAACACGACGCCCGCTGCCGATCGGCAGCGGGCGTTCTTTGCTGGATTCTCCTGGAACCGATGTTCCCTCGAGGAGGAGCTAGGCCGTAGCGGCCAGCTCGCGGGTGTCGTGCTCGGTCGTGACGACGTGGGTGAATCGGCCGGAGGCCGCTTCGATTCCACGCTTCACTTCGGTCGTCAGCATCTGTTTGGCGTCGAGCGCCTCCGCGGCGTACTGGCACGCCGCCCACGGATCGGTGTGGTCGCCGCACGTGTAGAAATCCATTGCCGCGTAGCCGGTCTCCGGCCACGTGTGGATCGACAAGTGCGACTCTTGGATCACCACCACGCCAGACACCCCTTGGGGCTGGAAGCGATGGAAGGCCGTTTCGATGACCGTTGCATTGGCCGCCAGGGCCGCTGCTTGCATCATCGCACGGACGGCTTCGACGTCGGTGAGCTTGGCTGCATCGCAGCCGGACAACTCACAGACGATGTGCGTTCCGAGTGCTTTCAATTATTTGTGACTCCTCGGGTTCGGTTGGGAGAATCCCACCTCCAGGCGCGTCGTCCGACGTGTGCGGTACACCGTCTCGTCGTCGACCTATCAGCGAACGCTTGCCGGCACGGTTCCTTCTATTGCCGTACGGACGGTCCACTGCGATGGCGCGTTGGGCGCGCCGTCCCTCTACCGTGTTTGGTGACTAGGGCGCCCCCGGGTCGATACGGCCCGGGGGTCGTCTAAAAGTCCGACGCCAAGTGTACCCCCCCAGCCCCCCCCTGTAAAGTGCCTGGGTCGAGAACCCGGCAACCTTGACGATCCCCGCCCTCGCCCGGCCCTTCAGAGGAACAACATGCCTGCCGAACCGGAGGCCCCCTCGCCGACCGACGCTTCCGCCCTGACCGCCCGAGGCCGCCACCTGGCAGGCGCCGGCCGCCATGACGAGGCGCTAGCAGCCTTCGCCGCCGCCGTCGCGGCAGATCCGGCGGCCGTCGGCGCGCACCTGGGCATCTACGAGGTGGCGCAGATCGAGGGCCGGCCGGAGCTGGCGCTCGCCCACCAGGCGGCCGCGATCGCCCTCGCGCCGATCCACTCGACCCCGGCCAGCGGCACCGAGGCATACGCGCTGCTGGTCCCGAGCGTGCCCGGCCCCTGGACGGCCAACACGCCGGTCGACCTGCTATTCGATCCGACCAGCGTGACCCTCCACCGGTGGTATGTCGAACCCGCCCGGCCGGTCCCGCCACTGCCGCGGCACGACGCGGTGTTCGTCGCGGCCGGCGAGTCCCAAGCGGCACAGCCGGCACTGGCGTTCCTGCGCGACGTCCTGGCCGCCAGCTCGGTGCCGGTCCTCAACCACCCCGCCCGCATCGCTCGCCTCGGGCGCATTCCGTTCGCGCAGACCTTCGCCGGCTCGGCGATCCGCGTCGTCACGACGACCCGCATGACGCGCGCCGACTACGCGGCCCAGGGCGCGCCGGTCCCGCACATCGTGCGTCCGCTCGACGCGCACGGTGGTCATGGCCTCGAGCGCGTCGACGACGACGCGAGCCGCGCCGCCTACCTCGCCGCGCACGACGCAGCCGAGTTCTACGTCAGCCCGTTCCTCGACTATCGCAGCGAGGACGGATTCTACCGCAAGTACCGCATCGTGTTCGTCGACGGCGTCGCCTACCCGTTCCACCTCGCGATCTCGCCGCGCTGGATGGTCCACTACTACAACGCGCCGATGACCGAACACCAGTGGATGCGCGACGAAGAGCGCGCGTTTCTCGCCGATCTCGGCAGCGTCTTCCACGGTCCGCTCGCCGACGCGCTGCAGGAGACGGCGCGGCGACTGGCGCTCGACTACGTCGGCATCGACTGCGCGATCGACCGCGACGGCAGGCTCGTCATCTTCGAAGCCGACAACGCGCTGCTCATCCACTCGCTCGACGATCCGGTGCTCTTCCCGTACAAGCGCGAATACGTACCGCGCATCTACACCGCCATCGACACGATGGTGCGGTGGCGCATCGGCCGGTGAGCGACACCTCGCTCGACCCCGCCGATTGGGAGGCGTTTCGCGCGCTCGTCCACCGCGCCGTCGACGACGCCGTCGATTTCCTGGCGACGATTCGCGAGCGGCCCGCGTGGCAACCCGTCCCGCCATCGGTCAAGGACGCGCTGCGCGAACCGCTGCCACGCGAGGGCGAACCGCTGGAGGCGACGTACGCGCGCTTTCGCGAGCTGATCATGCCGTACGCGACCGGCAACCTGCACCCGCGCTTCTTCGGCTGGGTCCACGGCGGCGGCACGCCCGCCGGCGCGCTGGCCGAGTTCCTGGCCGGCGTGATGAACGCCAACGTCGGCGGCCGCGAACACGCCGCCGTCTACGTCGAACGCGCGGTGATCGCGTGGTTCATCGAGCTGTTCGGCTTTCCGGCGACCAGCAGCGGCATTCTCACCACCGGCACCTCGATGGGCAATTTGCTGGGAATCTGCGCTGCTCGCGATGCCGCACTCGGAGAAGGCGCGCGCGCGGGCGGGATCGGGGGCACGCCGCTGGTTGCCTACGCCGCGCGTGGCGCGCACAGTTCGATCGCCAAGGCGATGCGCATCGCGGGCCTGGGAACGGACGCGCTCCGCGCGGTCGACGTCGACGAGCGCTTCGCGATCGACGTCGACGCGTTGCGCGCACGCATCGCCGCCGATCGTGCCGCCGGCGCACAACCGTTCCTCGTCGTGGCAACCGCCGGTACCGTCGACACGGGCGCGTTCGATCCACTCGACGCCCTGGCAGCTCTCTGCGAACGCGAAGGCCTCTGGCTGCACGTCGACGGCGCGTTTGGCGCGCTCGCGATCACCAGCCCGCGCCACGCCCACCTGGTCGCGGGCATCGCGCGCGCCGACTCGCTCGCCTTCGACGCCCACAAATGGCTGCAAGCCCCCTACGCCGTCGGCTGCGTCCTCTTCCGCGACGAGCGCGCCCACCGCGCCGCGTTCTCCGAAACGCCCGACTACCTGGTCCCGACCGAGCGCGGGACGGCCGCCGGCGCGCCGTGGTATACCGAATATGGCCTGGAGCTTTCCCGCGACTTCCGCGCGCTACGGCTCTGGATGACCCTGCGGCATTACGGGATCGCGCGCTTCGGCGAGGCGATCGCGACCTGCTGCGATCTCGCCGCCGAACTCGGCCACCGCGTCGCCGCGGCCCCGGGCCTGGAACTGCTGGCCCCCGTCTCGCTCAACGTCGTCTGCTTTCGGGCCCGCCCGGCAGACGTCGACGACGACGCCCTGGACCGCCTCAATGCGGAACTCGCCGTCGCCGTTCAAGAAGGTGGCGCGGCCGTCTCCAGCACGACCCGTATCGCGGGCCGGCTCGCCCTGCGCCTGTGCATCATCAACCACCGCACCGCTGCGAGCGATCTCGATGTGGTGTTGGCCGCGGTACGCGCGGCCGTTGCTACGGCTTGCGGCGATCGACGCCCCGAGCGATGACGGAGTCGAGGAACGCCTCATTGAACGGACGGGTCCGCCCAGCGTCGAGGTCGGCGGGCCCGTTGTTGAGCAAGCGGGCGAGCGCCGTCCGAGCCCGGGTGCGGTCACGCAGCAAGCGTAAGCCTTCTCGAACGACGTCGCTGGAGGTCGCGTAGCCAGCTCCCTCGGTCTGCTCTTCGACATACTGGGCGAGGTCTTCGGGGACGGTCACGTTCATCGTTCGGGTCGGCACACCGCCATTGTACCCATCCACGGGGGAGGCGGGTTAGATAGTACAGAAACCCCTGCACTATCTTGACCGGTCCTCTGTGGGCCGGTAGCCTGGAGTCCTATGGCCGCCTCGCCCGACACGCTGATCGAAGAGTACCGACACGGGTTCCACGACTCGGAAGACAAGTATGTCTTCAAGTCCGATAAGGGACTCTCGCGTGAGATCGTCGAGCGCATCTCGGCGATGAAGAACGAGCCCGCGTGGATGCTCGACTTCCGCCTGCGTGCCTACGACGTGTTCCGGGCCAAGCCCATGCCGACGTGGGGCGATACCGAACTGCTCGACCAGATCGACTTCGACAACATCCGCTACTTCGTCAAAGCGGGCGAGCGCACCGAGCAGAACTGGGACGACGTCCCCGAGGACATCAAGCGGACGTTCGATCGCCTGGGGATCCCCGAGGCCGAGCGCAAGTTCCTCAGCGGCGTCTCGGCGCAGTACGAGTCCGAAGTCGTCTACCACTCCGTCATCGAGGAGCTGGAAAAAGACGGCGTGATCTTCTGCGACATGGACACCGCGCTGCGCGAGCACCCGGAGATCGTCCAGAAGTACCTCGCGACGGTCATCCCGATCGAAGACAACAAGTTCGCCGCCCTCAACTCCTCGGTGTGGTCGGGCGGTTCGTTCGTCTATGTCCCCAAGGGCGTCGAAGTGAAGATGCCGCTGCAGGCCTACTTCCGGATCAACACCGAGAACATGGGCCAGTTCGAGCGCACGCTGATCATCGCCGACGAAGGCTCCAAGGTCCACTACATCGAGGGCTGCACCGCACCGCAGTTCTCCACCAGCTCGCTGCACTCGGCGGTCGTCGAGCTGATCGCGATGGACGGCGCCTCGATCCGCTACACGACGATCCAGAACTGGTACCGCAACATCTACAACCTGGTCACCAAGCGCGCCAAGGCGATGCGCAACGCGACCGTGGAGTGGGTCGACGGCAACATCGGCTCGCGGCTGACGATGAAGTACCCGGCCATCTACCTGATGGGCGAGGGTGCGCGCGGCGAGATCCTCTCTGCGGCATTCGCCGGCCAGGGCCAGCACCAGGACGCCGGCGCGAAGGTCATCCACGCGGCACCCAACACGACCTCGGTCGTCACCAACAAGTCGGTCGTCGCCCACGGCGGCAAGACGACGTACCGCGGCCTGGTGGAGATCCATCCCGGCGCGGTCGGCGCGAAGACCCGCGTGCGCTGCGATGCGCTCTTGATGGACGACATCTCGGAATCGGACACGCTGCCGACGATGAAGATCGACGAGCAGCGCTCGACGGTCGAGCACGAGGCCTCGGTTTCGAAGATCGGCGAAGAGCAGCTCTTCTACGCCCGCAGCCGCGGCCTGAGCGAGGCCGACGCGACGGCGATGATCGTCAACGGATTCTTCGACTTCTTCGTCAAGGAGTTGCCGATGGAATACGCGGTCGAGCTGAACCGCCTGATCAAGATGGAAATGGAAGGCGCCGTCGGCTGACGGTGCCGTGCGCCGGGTCGCGCTGAGCGCACTCGCCCTCGGACTCGTCGTCGCGCCGGCGCCCGCCCGCGCGACGAAGGTCTGCGCCTACGCGATCTCGGCAGAGATGCTCGACAAGGTCGCCTCGGCGAGCGCGCGCGTCGGCGACCCGTTTCGCTTCCGCACGACGGAAGAGATGACGCTCGACGACGGGATGACGATTCCGGCCGGCACGCTCGGCTACGGCATCATCCGCGAAGCGTCGGCGGCCGGACGCCACGACCACAACGGGGTCATCGCGCTCGAGCCGCGCTATCTGATCGTCGAGAAGCCCAACGGCGAGGGCGCCGACCGGGTCGAAGTCGCGATGAACCCGACCTTGCCGCTCGCGTACACGCCCGACCAGACGATGATCGAGAAGGGCATCTCGCACGTCCCGCTGCCGGTCCCGGGCCTGGTGATGACCGGCGTCAACACGATCCGCTGGGGCAAGAACATCACGATCGGCCCCGGCTTCGCCTTCTCGGTGCTGCCGGTCGGCAATCTCGCGCGCTCTCCGGT
>Ga0181531_10001455_pt1 | contig 14964 bp, 8 predicted proteins | sample PEATcosm2014_Bin_38_FD_119743 | JGI IMG/M metagenome (GOLD analysis project Ga0181531, IMG submission 119743) | Peatland microbial communities from MTU Mesocosm Facility, Houghton, MI, USA - PEATcosm2014_Bin11_10_metaG | ecosystem: Environmental > Terrestrial > Soil > Wetlands > Peat | place... | reverse complement strand
GCGATCTCGTCCAACGCTGCGTCGGGGCCCTGCGCGGTAAAATGCTCGCTCGCCGACAGCAACACCCTTTCATAGCTCAGTCTCGCGTCAGTCCCCTCCGGTGGTGCCTCCGAGGAGTAAGGATTGATGGGCTCGGTAGTCGATTCATTGGAGGTCATGGCTTAAAATTATCTTCGTGGCTAGCACGCGTTCAAGCCTTTTTCAGGGTGCAAGCGGGGGTTTCTGTTGGCACACAGCCGGGGGTGTACGAGATCGCAAGGTACTACGTCCCTGGCATCGGGTCGGCCACTTCCCCGCAGAGGGTCTCACTGCCCGGCCGATAGCGATAGCGCAGGACATCAAGCGAGAGATCTCGAACAGACAGACAGCCGGCCGATCGGCGGATCGAAGAACGGCAGGGCTCGAAGAAGACCGGCTCATCTCGGTCGACCCGCTCCTTAGGAAGGCCGAGAATTCCGAGGGCAGAATTGCTCCCAAAGGGAAAACTGGGAGTCGACATCGAGCGCAATAGAATGGCTCGGTTCTCCTTGAGGAAAAGAGGGGGACGGAGCCATCGTTCTTGATTCGGGCTAGAAGGCGAGCATTCTCACACTGCGAACGGCCAGCCATTAGGTTGCCGAAGGGGGTACACCCCTCGGCAAAGTAGGGACAGCACCCTGGTTTCGCCTGGATTCACCTGTTTCACTGAACATATGCGCCAGAACTCCGCTTCCGTAAACTGGAGTTCTGGGACGGTGAGCCTCTGCGCTAGAGCCCCGTGCTCCCTAGGCTCGGCATCGAGGGGCTCATGAGCAAGCCCGTCTGGACGGATGGTCCAGGCTTTCCAGGCGGCGGTTTCGGCCTTCTGGATGCCATCGACGTCGCCGTGGCGGCGGTCAACACGGACATGGTCGTCACCTACTGTAACCCTGCTGCGACACTTCTCCTTGGGTGGACTTCTGATCACCCTGTCGAACGTCGACTGTCCGAGCTTCTGACCACAGCGGACTCAGAACTCACGGCGGCGCGCCTCGCCGTGTTTACCCACGCCGAGACCTGGTCGGGCCTGGTTTCGGTTCAACGCACCGACGGTATTGTGTTGGGGTTGCGGTTTACATTCGACCCCGTACGCAACGGATACGGAAAGATCGTGGGTGGCGTTGCCGTCATCTCGGAGATTGCCAAGGACTCAACAAGCGATGAGGCACAGTCTCCGCTTGCACCCATACATGTCATGTCTCCGCGCCAGGGATCTACGCAGATTGTTCCAATTACGGCTCTATTAGCGACCGACAGCCTTCTCGTCGGCGAGGGCCTTGACGCACTGTTTTCGAAAATTCCCGACATCACGGTCGTGGGTCTGGCTAGAGATCAACCCGAACTGGTCAGACTATGCACTGACCTCGAGCCGCAAGCAGTAATAATTAGTATCCGTTCACCCTCGGTTGCTTCAGAGAAAATGGTCGTTGCCGCCCGACAGCTGCGCGCCGATTTTCCCAACCTCGGCTTGGTGCTGATATCGGACTGCGGCAACGGGTTCGCTCTCGAGCTCCTTCGCGACGGCGCATCGCGGATTGCGTACCTCCTCAGTGATCAGTTACCCACCATGGAAACCGTGGTCGACGCCGTTCACGAGGTCACAGGCGGCCAGTCCGTTCTCGATCCCAGTATTGTCGATTTCTTGATGAACCACCGAAATAATAGCGGAGTGGATGATCTTACAAACCGTGAGACGGACGTGTTGGAATTGTTAGCCGAAGGTTGCTCCAATAGGGAAATAGCGGATCGCCTCCACATCTCGGTCAAGTCCATTGAAAAGAGCGTGACATCGATTTTTCGCAACCTCGCAGTGGTTGATCTCAGCCGCGTGGATCGACGAGTCGCGGCGACCCTTTCTTACCAACGAGCCAGAACCAGCGGCCTTGAGAAAGAGCTTCGCCGGATACGGAAGGGCCGTTCGCCGCTCGTGGTGACGCCCAGAAGGGGCGATGCCATCGGTTCGATGCAGGGGCGTACCACGTTGGGGGCGTGATCTCGGCCGCGAAGGCCGCCGTACCACTCGTCCTGCAGGTCCGGGGCAAACGCGAGTCAAAGTAATCCGGCGAGGCAGCCGGCGGGCCTTGTGGTTAGCGTAGCTGATCAAAATACTCAGAACGTCGGATCCAGTGGCGGTTTCGGCTGCCGCAATTGAATCACTCGGCTGGAAGACGCACGACCTGTAACCAGAACCCCTCTAGACGCGTAAGGGCATCGAGAAAATCCCCGAACCCCACGGGTTTCGTCACGTAGGCATTTGCGTGCAGTTGATAGGAGCGAAGGATGTCCTCCTCGTCTGCCGAGGTCGTAAGGACGATGACGGGTATGTGCTGGAGTGCCGGATCGCTCTTGATCTCTCTGAGGACCTCCCGACCGCCCATTTTGGGTAAGTTGAGATCCAAGAGCACCAGATGGGCCGTCTTGGAACCGACATGCTCGCCCTCGCCACGAAGGTAGCGCATCGCCTCTTCCCCATCCCCCACAACGTTCAGCTCGTTGGCCACGCGTGCGCTTTGGAGAGCTTCTCGGGTGAGACTGACATCACCGGGGCTATCTTCGACAAGAAGGATCTGGACCGCAGCAGACTGAGTCTCATTCATTTGCGAGTATCTCGCGGTCCGGGAACACAACTGTGAAGGCTGCTCCGCCGTTCGGGTTCTCGCCGACCTCAATGCTGCCCTGATGCCGCTCGACGATCTTTCGACAAATGGCGAGTCCGATGCCGGTTCCCGGAACATCGCGGCCGTGGAGACGCTGGAAGATGCGGAAGATTCTCTCGCGGTGCTCTTTCGGAATTCCGACACCGTTATCAGCGATTTCGAGTCTCCATGAATTCTTATCGTGGCGGGCCGAGACGCGTACGACGGGTGGAAGGTCGGGGCGACAGTACTTCAGCGAGTTGGCAATAAGATTAGTCAGAACCTGGACCAGTTGGGTACGATCCGCCAAGAGGGTGGGGAGAGTGCCATCGACGGTCAAGGAGCCTCCGCACTTCTCTAGGGCCGGGCCAAGGTTACGCCGTACCTGCTCCAGAGCATTCGCTACATCCACGGGCTGGAACTCGATTTCGCGCCCGGCGCGGGAATAGGTAAGGAGATCCTCGATGAGGACACGCATCCGGGTACAGCCATCGACGGCAAAAGCGATGTAGCGGTCGGCATTCTCATCGAGCTGACCTTCATAACGCCGGGCGAGTAGTTCAACATGACCGGCAATGACCCGGAGCGGTTCGGACAGATCGTGAGAGGCGACATAGGCAAATTGCGTCAACTCCTCGTTTGATCGCTCGAGCTCCACGTTGCGCTCTCGGAGTTCGGCGAGAACGAACGCAAGTTCCTGTTCGGCTGCTCGCGTCGCAGTGATGTCGAGGATCTGGCGGATCACACACGGGCGGGCCGGCTTTCCGTAGAGCAGTGGCTCGCCGGACTCCGCCATGGCTATGGAGGATCGGATGGAGCCCCAACGCGTGGTGCCATCGCGATCGAGCCATCGGAACTCACGCACTTCGGGGATTTGTTCTTCGGCCAAGAGGAAAGCAGCGTCTGCCTCTAGCAGCCCTCGGTCGTCCGCGTGGATATATGGAAGGAACGGACTAGCTACGAGGTGGACTCGGGAGACCCCGAGGAAGTCCTCCATGGCCCGGTTGGCCCAGATCACTACCTCGTCAGCCGACGTGATGACCATGCCCACGGGTGCGTGATCAAGCACGCTCTGCGAAAGAGCGAATCGCTCCGACGCACCGCCGTCATCCTCAAGGGCTACCATCAACAGATTGGATGCTTTCGTCATCGCCTGCTCCTACGCCTTCGTCTCAACTGATGGATGGAGATTGGCCCAAGACTGGGCGACTGGGTGGGGCACGACGGCAGCATCGCCCTAGAGTGACCGTTCACAGCGAAGTGTTGCCGACGTGGGCGGCGAACGCTTTATCACGCGATCTTGACTGGCTTCCGGCGTTGCTTTTCAGGGGATCGGGCTGGACCATTTCGATCACCCGAGCGCCAACGAGGTACCTTCGCCGCGTGGGCGAACGCTCGAGGTTCAGAGAGCAATCGATCCGCGAGGTCGCGGGGAGGGAGTGCAGAGCTCCACAGGTAACCCTGTCCAGCGTCGCAGCCAAGCCGGTGCAGTAGAGAGACCTGTTCAAGGGTCTCTACCCCCTCGGCAATGGTGCGCAGGCCGACCGCTCGCGCCAGATCAATGACCGAAGTGCAAATGGCCAGGTCTTCCCGCCGATCGGTGATGTGTCGGGTAAAGGAACGGTCGATCTTGATTGTCGTCACGGGCAATTGCCGCACAAACGTAAGTGAGGAATAGCCCGTCCCGAAGTCGTCGAGAGCGATCCCCACTCCTAGGGCGCGGATTCCTTCGAGCACCAACCGAATCGTAGGTACCTCCGCCATGATGGCGGTCTCGGTGACCTCAATCTCAAGCGCTTCGAGCGGAAACTCAGTACTGCCGGCAGCGTCGCGCACGGCGTCGATCAAGGCCACATCGCTGACATTGCGAGCGGAGATGTTCAATGAAAGAAGCGCACCTTGAGGAAGCACCCCGGCCGCGAGGAATTCGGCGCCGTCCTGACATGCCTGGTTCAACACCCATCTGTCGAAGTCGGCAATAAGCCCACTTTCCTCCGCCAGCGGAACGAAGGCTGCCGGTGGGATCCAGCCACGATCGGGGTGATGCCACCTGGTGAGCGCTTCCACCCCGACCACGCGCCCGGTGGCCAGCTCTATGACGGGTTGGTAGTGAATTTCCAGCGCGTTCTCCCTCAGGGCATTTCCAAGATCGCGTGTCAGCTCCAGCCGATCTCTGGCATTCGTGGCCAGCGAGGAATCAAACACGCGGATGCGAGCTCGTCCCCGTGCTTTTGCGTCGTACATCGCCGTATCGGCATAACGCAACAATGTGTTCCCGTCCGCTTCAAGCGGCGGGGAGGTCGCGATTCCGATACTTGCTGAGATGAACTGTAAGTTTCCCCCGACCTCGATGGGCTCATTGAGGGTTGCCGCCAGCCGCGCAGCAATGTTTTGGGCCTCGGCCACATCGGCGTCCTGGCAGACAACCACGAACTCATCCCCTCCAAAGCGCGCCAATGTGTCGGAGGGTCTGATCGCCGTTCCCAGTCTCTCAGCCACCTCAAGCAGCAACTCGTCACCGACCAAATGTCCGTTGGCATCGTTGATGGTCTTGAATCGGTCGAGGTCCAAGAACAATACCGACACCGATGCATCTCTTCGGGGAGCCCCGGCGAGAGCCTGGGAGAGACGGTCCGCAAGCAAAGTGCGATTAGGTAGACCGGTCAAAGAGTCATGCAGGGCTTGGCGGGACAGTTCTTGTTCAAGGCGCTTGCGGTCACTGATGTCGCGCCCGATAGACGAGGCGGCTACCACGTCGCCGTTCTCGCCATAGATCGGCGAGCCGGTTAGCGATACCTCGACGAGGCTCCCGTCGCGCCGGCGACGGATCGTCTCCAACCTTTGAATCGAATCACCGGCCCCGATGATGGTGAGTGCGGTCTCCCGCTCGTTCGGTGTCGTGTAGGTGTCTAGAAGGCTGACGTTCTTTCCGAGAACCTCTTGTGGGCGATAACCGTAGAGGTCTTGAGCGCCTCGGTTCCAAGTTAGGATGGTACCGTCAAGACCGATCGTAAGGATGGCGTCGGCAGACGACTCCACTATCGCCGAAAGCTCCTGAGCGGCTTGTTCTGCCCGTTTGCGCTCGCTGATGTCGATGGACACCCCGATAATGGCCCGCAGCTCACCGTATTCGTCCAGCATCGGAGTATTCGTCACCAATGCGGGAAAGATTGTCCCGTCACGTCGTCGCATACTGAAATCACCAGTCCAACTCGCTCCGGCGGTAATCGCTTCCATGATCTCAGCCGCTTGTTCCACAATCGCTGGGGTGACAAACTCCGTCGCCGCTCGATTGAGCACCTCTGCCTCACTCCAGCCATATAAGATCTCAGCGGCCCGGTTCCAGTACACGATGAAGCCGTGCGGATCCGTCGCGATCACTGCCTGTCCGACCGCCCCGAGCAGAGCCGCCTGGAAGTGGGCAGCCTCCCTTGCGGCTATGCGTTCGGTGACCTCACGGATCGATGCGACAACACCGTCCATATGGCCGCTCGCGGTGCGCAGAGGGTGTGTATTGACCTCGACCCATGAGATCTCCCCGTGGGCACGGCGCACACCGGTTACTGCGGCCCGGATGGGCTCGCCCGATGTCAATGTCTGCTGGACCGCCAGATCGCTCGCGGCACGGGGAGTACCATCACGGTGCACAAAGGTGCAAGGCAGCTCAGAGGCGAACAAGCCGACACACTCATTCGATGCGGCGCCAATAATCCGTTCTGCGGCCGGGTTCGCTGAACTCACCCGACCCTCGCCGTCAAAGACGACGAGCCCGTCTCCCAACGCCGCCATCACGGCAGCGGTTCGTGCAGACAGCCGCTCCAAGGTATCCTTTGATCGCGCTCGCTCGATGGCGTAGTTGATCGATCGGGGTAAACCCCGCGCGGACAGTTCACTTTTTACGAAATAGTCATCGGCACCATGTTGGATGGCCTTCAATCCCAGGTCTTCGTCGTTTCTACCCGTAAGGACGACAAGCGCGGTGTCACGGGAACTCTCTTTGAGTGCGTCGACCACGTCCAATCCGTCGCCATCGGGCAAGCCAAGATCGACGACCAGGCACTCGTAATGCGACCTCACCAGTTCCGCAATAGCGGCTTCGAGGGATGAGACCCACAGCACCTCGAAGAGGTCGTTCGGCTCGCCTAGTGCTGATATGACAAGACTGGCATCACCAGGGCTGTCTTCCACAAGGAGAATCGATTTCGGAATCAGCTTCGAATACTCGATCTCTTGTGTCGGCTCTATCATCAGAGGTTGCTTTCCCTCGATCACTTTGAATTGCGAGAACATCGATATATCCTTATATTCGGACGCGGGGCTCAACACCTAGTGTGGAGACACGTAGAACAGGTCTCATCATCACGCCATATGGCGTAGACCCTCTACCTTCGGGGTGCTTTTCCTATGAACGCGAATAACCTTGGCATCTATGGTCGATCCCACTTTCTTTGGATGGCTACGCCAGAGCGACAACCCAACAGCCCGGGTATGCTGGGTTGCGTTTCATCAAGTCGGGATCGGGGCCAGCACCGTTTCGACACGGTTGACCAGATCCTTCGGTCTGAACGGCTTTACGATGTAATCGTCGGCTCCGACAGAGTAGCCCTGGACAATATCGACTTCTTGGGCTTTTGCGCTCAGCATGATGACCTTCGTCGCCGCAAGTGCAGTGTTGGATCGCAACGCCTTGCACACTTCGACGCCGGACATATGCGGCATCATCCAATCAAGAAGCACCACATCCGGGCGCAGTATGCCCGCGGCAGTCAAGCCGGCCGCACCGTCTGACTCGAGGTGGACCTCGAATCCGGCGCGTTCGAGCATAAACACCATCACATCCCCCAAGTCGGGGTCGTCGTCGACGACTAGCGCAACGCGCATCTTACGGACGCCCCTGACTGCTAGGCAGTGACAAAGATCGAAATACTGGATCGGATTGCACAATTGGAAGTACGACGCTGAATGTCGTGCCAACGCCGGCTTCGCTTACTACGGTCACGTCCCCACCGTGTTCTTCGATGATCCTCTTGACAATCAGCAAACCGAGTCCAACGCCTTGGATATGAAGGCTCGTGGCGGTGGAACCCCGAAAGAAGCGATCAAAAAGAAGCCCCAGCTCCTCGGTGGCGATACCGATTCCGTGATCCTCTATCTCGACCACACATCTGTCGTTGACGGCGAGGATTCGGACTGCAACCTCATTGCCGGCAGGCGAGTACTTGATCGCGTTGGAGATGAGGTTGTCGATGGCCTGACCAAGCCGACCGGGGTCGCCCTTGAGAACAAGAGATGGCTGTTCGGAAAACAGCGTGATTTCAATGTCCGATTGTCGAGCACGGAGCGACATCGTCTCGATAGCCTCTTTCACGACCTCCACAATGTCGATGTCAATCATTGACAACGAAAGATGGTCCGATTCAAGCTGCGCGACAAGTAGCAGATCCCCGACTAACCGCTCAAGGCGAACGGAATTACGGTCGATTACTTCGAGGAATCCGCGGCGACGCGTGTCCTCCATTGGACCGTCATCGAGCAAGAGCTCTGCATGCGCGACAATCGAGGCCAAGGGAGTGCGCAGTTCGTGTGAGACCAGGGCGAGAAACTCATCTTTGAGTTGCTCGGCCTTCCGGCGATCCGAAATGTCCCTACCGATCGACGCGATACCAATCACGCTCCCATCATCACTGTAGATGGGCGAACCGCTCAGGGACACGTCGACGAATGTGCCGTCGCGCCGCCGCCGAACCAACTCTAAATCTCGGATCGTCTTGCTTCCCCCGATGGCGGTCATGGCGGATAGACGGGTCTCGAAGGCTGCGTCAATATCCAGAAAACTCATGTTCTGTCCGATGGCTTCCTCCGCGCTGTAGCCGTAGAGATCTTGGGCACCTCGGTTCCAGGTCAGGATGGTCCCCTCAATGTCCATAGTGACGATCCCGTCGGCAGACGACTCCACGATCGCCGACAGCTCCTGGGCAGTTTCGAGTAACTTATCTTTGAGCTGCTCTGCCTTTCGGCGGTCGGAAATGTCTCTTCCGATGATTGACGCGCCGACCACCTCACGCGCAGTTCCGAGCAGGGGTGACACCCTCAGCGAGACCTCGACCAGGGTGCCGTCCTTGCGCATCCGGATGGTTTCGAAGTCATCGACGACCTCTCGTTCGCTGACCCTAGTCAAGACGTCGAGTCCCTCGTCCACGTGGTCGTACGGCATCAGCATCGTTATGGATTGGCCGACAGCCTCAGAAGCGGTGTACCCGTAGAGACGCTCCGCTCCTGTGTTCCAGCTCGTGATAACTAGGCTCAGGTCCTTGCTTATGATGGCGTCGTAGGAAGACTCGACAATTGCCGAAAACCTGCGGGCCTGTACCTTCGATCGCGCTCGTTCGATGGCGTAGTTGATCGATCGCTGCAAGCCCCGAGCCGACAGTTCGCTCTTGACGAAATAGTCGTCGGCGCCATGTTGGATTGCGAGCACGCCAAGCTCTTCATCGTCTCTACCCGTGAGGACGACAAGGGCGCTGTCACCAGCCGCATTCCTTATGGAATCAACCACATCAAGACCATCCCCGTCGGGCAGGCCAAGGTCGAAGATCACGCACCCATATCGAACTTTCGACAGTTCCGTCACGGCCGCCTGAAGAGAATCCACGCACTTCACCTCGAACAGATCGACGGTACCTTTGAGTGCTAAACTGACGAGGTTGGCGTCACCAGGGTTGTCCTCCACGAGGAGCATCGATTTCGGAAATCGCCTCGAATAGTCGATCTCTTCTGTCGGTTTCATCTTGGCTGTCCCTTTCCTTCACTCACTTTTTGAGTTGAAAGAGCGTCGTTATCCTTATAGTTCAGCCGCGCCGCTCTACTCCTAGTGCGGAGACAAGTAGAACAGGTCTCGTTACGACGTCATATGACGCAGACCCTCAACGTTCGGGGGGTTCGCCCTATGATCGCCAAATGTTCGAAGCCGACCGTTGCGGCAATGTCATTTCCGTTAGCCTGTGGTTCACGGTATCGACCGTGTGCTGGTTAAAACGAAGGTGGCGTCCGGATATCCATGGTCAGACGATCCGGTTTGATCATCGTCATGTCCGTGACATTGATGACAATACTGCTGGGCCTCATGAACGGATCTGTTGGGGCGGCACCTCCCCAGGCTTCAGTGTCTTCTAGTCAGCTAACCTTCGCCGGTTATCAATGGACTGTGAAGAGCTCGACGTCCCCAATCGGACCGGGCCCGAATCTCTTCGACGCCGCCGGGCCGTTCGTCGATTCATCGGGGGCTCTGAATCTACAGATCGTAAAGACGGACGCCGGCTGGGAATCTTCGGAAGTGGTCCTCAATCCGACCCTCGGCTACGGCACCTACCGTTGGACAGTGGACGGCCCGCTGTCGACCCTCGACCCCAATGTGGTGCTCTCCATGTTCACCTATGACAACTCGAATACTGCACCATGGAATCGGGAGCTCGATTTCGAGGCATCCCGCTTCGCTGACGCAGAGGAACCGACGAATGCACAGTACGTGGTGCAGCCTTACTACACCCCGGGCAACCTCCAACGAATTACCCTGCCGAACTTGGGCGTCACCACCGTTACCATGACGTGGCTACCCGGCAGCGTTACCTTTTCGTCGGATTCACTCGCATCATGGACGAACAGCTCATCCTCTGTGCCCGCGAGCGCGACTGAACAGGTGCACATGAGCCTGTGGTTGTTTAACGGTGTCCCTCCGTCGAACGGGCAGGCGGTGTCGGTGAAGGTGACCGACTTCCAGTTCACCGCCACCACGGCGCCAGCCCCAACCGCGAACATCACTTCCCCCGCCAATAATCAGACCTACGCCGTGGGCCAGACCGTACCGACCAACTTCACGTGCGCGGACGGAACAGCCGGCTCGGCCATATCCACCTGCGTCGATTCCGATGGAACGACCAGTCCCGGTGCGCTTGATACCTCGAGCCCCGGTACCTACACCTACACCGTGGCTTCCACTGACCAAGACGGTGAGAGCGGAACCGCCTCGATCACCTACAAGGTGGCCGGCCCCCCGACCGCGAGCATCAGCTCTCCGGCCACCAATCAGACCTACGCCGGGGGCCAATCCGTACCCACCAACTTTACATGTGCCGATAGCGCTGACGGCCCGGGCATATCGAGTTGTCTGGACTCCAACGGCTCGACCAGTCCCGGCGTGCTTACAACCTCGACACCCGGGACCCACACCTACGCAGTCACCGCCACGAGCGGCGATGGCCAAACTGCCACCACATCGATCACCTATACCGTGGTGGGCGTTGCCCCCCCGCCTCCACCGCCGACTCCTCCACCACAGCCCCCCGTGACCTCCCCCCCGACCGCGAGCATTAGCTCGCCGGCCACCAATCAGACATACGAAGAAGGCCAATCCGTACCCACCAGCTTCACGTGCGCCGACGGCGCTCACGGCCCGGGCATATCGAGTTGTCTGGACTCCAACGGCTCGACTAGTCCCGGCGTGCTTACAACCTCGACACCCGGGACCCACGCCTACGCAGTCACCGCCACGAGCGGCGATGGCCAAAATGCCACCACCTCGATCACCTATGCCGTGGTGGGCGTTGCCCCCCCGGCCTCCCCGGCCACACCGCCCTCACCAGTCCCGTCGTCGCACGGCTACTGGCTGGTGGGTTCGGACGGGGGGATCTTCACGTTCGGATCTGCGGCCTTCCATGGGAGTACAGGAGACCTGAAGCTGAACCGGCCCATAGTTGGCATCACGCCGACGGCCGACGAGAGAGGCTACTGGCTGGTGGGCTCCGACGGAGGGGTCTTCGCATTTGGTGACGCCGGGTTCTATGGCTCCATCCCTGGTCTCGGTCTCGCCCCGTCCGGCGCGGCTGAGGGCAAGCATCTCAACGCACCCATCGTTGGCGTAGTTCCCTCGATCGATAACAAGGGCTATTTCATGGTGGGATCTGACGGAGGGGTCTTCGCTTTCGGTGACGCGCAGTTCGAAGGATCATGCCCGGGCATAGGGGGCTGCTCGGGTCCAGCGGTGGCTGTCACACCCGAAGCCAGCGGCCGCGGCTACTGGCTGGTCACCTCCACCGGGCACATCTACACCTTCGGCGATGCCCCCTACTTCGGGGCACCGGGCCCGCAGAGCTCGGCCATCACCTCCATGGTGCGCACGCCCAACGGCGGGGGCTACTGGATCCTCGATGCGAATGGCCAGGTCTTCAACTATGGAGATGCGGCACCCCTGGGCAGTGTCCCCGCCAAGACCACAGGCGAATCTGACCCGGCTATGGCCATTTCCGCCACCTCAGATGGGGGCGGCTACTGGGTGGCTTCGGCCCTGGGCACTGTCTACACCTTCGGTGACGCCCCCAATGATGGAGGTATGTCCGGCAAGGACCTCAACGGGTCGATCATCGCTGCGACGGGTTTCTAGCCGACAATTGGACCATTCGCAGTAAGGCGGTTCGGCAACTCCTGGAATGTTCTCGTCGCAACGCCGCCGACGTGATCGTGCTTTCGCATCTGAACGTGCAGAACTGCTAGCCAGTTGAGCGGTTCGAGGATGCCCCCTCGACTTCCGTGAACGTGCGCGACCCTGCAATGACAGCGTGTCTTGGCGGTCATCAGCGGACATCCCAGTGGGGTACGAGCTGCGCGAACCACAAGGTTCCCTGCTCACCACTCAAACCGACACGAGCGGACATGGCCCATAGGACATTGACTGCGACACTTTCTTCCTGTACGTAACCCAAGCAGACGACAACGCACTGACACATCGAAGGCAATTAACAAATGGCTTTAGCTGAATTGTGAAAAGAAATATAAATGCACCCACAACACACAGTTAGACGAGAGCTTATGAAATGGGGGTTCGGAGAGGCAATTCAGGCGCAAAAGGGAGTATGCCCCCTCAACCAATAGGGCGTCCCTCACTTCTTAAAGTGACCCGTGTGTGTTGAAATGAGGGGCAGAAATCAATCGGCACTTGGTCGGTAAGGCTTGCAATATGGAACCCGACAAATAGTGTGACAAGCGTCATTGCTCGGTTTGTGTAATGGAAATGATCCATCGAAGTCAACGGCTAAGTCTGTGGAAACTGGAGCTAAGTACCTGTGAATATTTTAAGACGAAACTGTGTCCGGGACGTGACCCAAGGAATGAAGCAACAATTTGCACTCTTGGTCTCAGGTGAGGCGTCGTAATGACCATCACTCCATTGGAGGACGAAGACCTCGGATCTGCTCTGGCCATGCTTTGGCAACGCCATCGGCAGTCCAATCTGGATCGCATCTCGTTACTCGAGGCGACCACGGCCAACGTATTACGCGCAACGATCGACGAGCATGGAATCGCTGACGGTGCCAGCGCGGCGCACAAGCTCGCCGGCTCGCTCGGCACATTTGGATTCGACGCCGGAAGTCGGGCCGCGCTCGAAGCGGAGTCTCTCCTTCGTGAGGCGGTCATCGACGGAAGGTTGCTGTCAGAAGCGGTGACGGCACTGCGATCCTCTGTGGAAGAGGTGAGCGACAATGCACGGCCTGAGCCTGCTACCGCGCCGTCCGACCCCGGGTCAAGCCCCGGTCCCGGCAATCTGATCGTCTCGTTCGACGGGGACCTCATCTCCCGTTTCACTGTCGAAGCGGCGGTTATCGGCATGGCCACCACCTCCACATCCCAGATGCCGATCATCGACCCCCAGAACGCGAGTGTGCCTGAGTCGATCATTATCGACGATGCCGGGCGGTCATGGTCGAGCCGGGAACTGTTCGACTGTGTCGCAGAGCTCTCCCGTACCGCACTGGTTTTTGTACTCACGGACCGCGAGAAAGTCGAGGATCGCGTGGAATTCGCTCGAGCCGGGGTCGCGGGCGTGTTTCCCCGATCCCAGGGCTCTCGTCAGATGGTCTCCTTCCTCGTTGAGGCGTTGGAGCGGAGGAGGTCCGCTGAGTCCAAGATCCTCGCTCTCAATGTCGACGAGACCCTCGCCGAGGCGCTGAGCGAGTCCATTGTCGGGATCGATTGCCGCCTCGATATTCGCGGAGATCTGTCGAGCTTCTGGCAAGCGCTCGAAGAACAGGGTGCCGATCTCGTGGTCGTGGGGTTCGACGGGGCTGAGGCAACCGGCCCCGAGCTGTGCCGCATCGTCCGCGCTCACCCGCGCTGGCATCGGCTACCTGTCGTTGTCGTTGGTGACCGCAAACGGCTGCACCTCGATGAAGCGATGATCGCCGGAGCGGACGACTATCTGAGCGAGCGCCTGACACCTCACGAACTCGGCGTTCGGCTACACAGCCAGGTAGAGCGCGGAAGACTTGCGCACACCCGGTCGGACACCGATCCGCTCACAGGAACAGAAAACCGGACGTCAACCGAACGCTCCTTGGATCGGCTTATGCGGCTCACCGCGCGCCACGCTCATCCTTTTGCTATAGCTCTCATAGCACTCGATCAAGCCGACCACATTCGGCAGACAGAAGGTGACGCAGTATGCGATGTAATCCTCCGACGTCTTGGTGTCCGCCTCCTCGGCAAATTCCGCGGTGAGGACGTTGTCGGGCGTTGGAGCCATGACGGCTTCGCGGTCGGCCTTTACGGTGCCTCCAGCGACATTGCCCACGAACGCATAACTGAAGTTCTCCGTGGATTTGCCACCGAGGAATTTCCCACCACTTCAGGCAAGCTCGCCCGCTACACGTTCAGCGCAGGCGTCGCCTCGTCGCCTGCCGACGGCTCTACATTGCCTTCGTTGGAACGACACGGTGAGACTTCGCTTCGTCGAGCGCGAGCCGCCCAGAACTGCGTCGTCAGCACTCATGAACGGCCGACCGGTCATCCGGCCAACGTGGTCGATGTCGTCCTCGTCGACGATGACGACGCGGTCGCAGACGTGATCGAGTATGCGCTGGGCTTGCGTCACTACGAGTTCCTGCGATTCAGTGACGGGGCAGAAGCAGCAAAGGCGCTTGGAGAAGGACATGTGAAGGCCCGCGTGGTGTTGCTCGACGTGGGCCTACCGAGCCTTGACGGATTCGGCGTTCTCCAGACCCTACGAAGTCAAGGCATTCTGGACGACACCCGGGTCATAATGCTTACGGTGCGATCCAGCGAAGCCGAGATGCTCCGTGCACTCGGTCTCGGCGCGACTGAGCACATTACCAAGCCGTTCAGCATTCCGGTCTTGCTCGGTCGACTCGACCAGACCCTTCCTCGGTCAAACGCATGACCGCCATCGATCTGCTAGTCGGCCTACTCATCGCAATCGGCAGTGCGATCATCGCGGTCTTAGGAGCGGTGGGAGTCAGCAGCG
>Ga0181531_10001453_pt1 | contig 14976 bp, 15 predicted proteins | sample PEATcosm2014_Bin_38_FD_119743 | JGI IMG/M metagenome (GOLD analysis project Ga0181531, IMG submission 119743) | Peatland microbial communities from MTU Mesocosm Facility, Houghton, MI, USA - PEATcosm2014_Bin11_10_metaG | ecosystem: Environmental > Terrestrial > Soil > Wetlands > Peat | place... | reverse complement strand
CGCTAGATAGCGTGGACGCACCGACGATCCAGTCAGATTGAGATCGATTGAGCGCGCGGTGTTGAAGTATGGGCGCCATCCACCTGCTTCTCAGGAGATTCCCCGCGCCCGCTACCCTTCTGAAACCGGAGATATCTAAGTTTCCGCAACGCCTGGGACGACTCTGCTTCAGCACGATGGACAATAAGGAGGTTCGCCCCGACCAGAGACCAGAGAACCACAACCAGAATCGCTGTTGACCAGAATCCTTGTTTCGAAATTTTCGCTATTTCCATGGGCGTCTCCCCGGTACTCTCACTTGGGTTTCTCACTTCGAAACCACCCTGATTTCTCCAGTTCCTCCCATGCCTTTCGGACGGCCTTCACTTTCTTCACGTCGATCACGTGGCCCGAATTGTAAGTCGCGGAAAAATCGTGCAGCGCAGCGAGCAAGGTATTAAGAGATTTGGTGAAATCATTCTCCTGCTCCGCGGGCGTCTCAAACTGGGCGCGGCTTTTCCATCGCGGAGTTTCACCATCCGCGCCGACAATCGCAGCTGAGCTCTGAACATCAGCCACTTGTCTTTTCAGAATCGGCCCTTGTGCGGATTGCGCAATCGATAGCTGAGCCGTGGCCATTAGCAGAGACAAAATGAATATTAAGTTTGGCGGTTGCATCGTAAAACTCCACCTGTTCAGACACGCGAGCCGCCCTGAGTATTCCCGGAGATACTAAAGTCACCCGCCGATTGAACCGGCTGTCTGGTCCTATCGCAGAGAAAGGACGACACCCGACGGTGTCCCGAAGCCACCGACCGTCGCCAGCAGCGGCACGTCACCGGTGCCGAGACCAGCCGGGACAGGAACTACATTGATCTGATACAGTCCCGCGGAAGAAATTCCCGAGAAAACGGGAGCTACAACGATTCCATTGATGAGTAGTTGGACTGAATTGGTGGTTGCAGCGTCTCCTGAATAGGGCTTTCCCGCGGGTACCGCCGGAGTAGTGGGCCCGAAACCAACGCCGAACAACACGAGAGTATCCCCCGCTCTCGCTGCCACCGTCTTAAATCCCAGAGAGGTGCCTGTCGGCCCGACAATATCGTAAGTCCCGCCGCCATACGCGCCGGAGCCGTCGGATCTTGGTATGATGCCGGCTACGTGCCTGCCATCGAGCACGCTGAACACCGGACCGAAGCGTGCTAACGTGACCGTTGACGCGGCGAATCCTTGCGGATTGGTTACTGTGACATTCACCGTTCCCGTAGTCGTGTCGTCAGGCGACTGAAGATTTATCTGGCCGGGGCTCACGAACATCAAAAAGGCCGGTTTGTTATTCACCGTAACGCTTGTTCCTCCAAGCGCGAGGGGAAAATCGCCATCCCAGGTTGCGGTTCCGGTCGCCAGATTGCTCCCGTAAATCGAAATCCAGGAGCCTGGTTGAATCGTGCCGACGGAGCCAAATATCGGAACGACGCCGTTGGGGGCGATGGAAGGCGCTCCGGGCTGGGAGGCCGCGAGCAGGCGGATTCTGTTGTTCCCCGCGTCCGCTACGTAGACTGCTCCCGCCAATATGGCCAGGCTTCTTGGGGAGTTCAGCGCAGCGCTGGTTGCGGTGCCTCCGTCGCCTGCGTAATCGGCGCTTCCGTTACCGGCAACCGTTGCAATCGTTCCGTTGGTGAGCAATACGCGGATCCGGTTATTGTCACGATCCGCTATGTATAAGTTGCCCGCGCCATCGAAGGCCATGCCTGCCGGGCCGGATAGCTCGGCGCCAGCAGCGGGCCCGCCCTCTCCGGTATAGCCGCCCCCACCGTTGCCCGCGACGGTCGCAATAATGCCGTTGGAAACCTTGCGAATTCTTTGGTTGCCCTGGTCCGCGATGAAGAGGTTGCCATTTCCGTCCACAGCCAGACCCTCCGGTCTGTTCAGAGCCGCGCTGGTCGCTGGACCTCCGTCCCCAGAGTAGCCCTCCGTTCCGTTGCCCGCGACCGTTGAGATGACACCGCCGGAATTTACTTTACGGATTAAGTTTGCGCTGCCGGACCCAACGAAGGCGCCGCTGGTAATGAAGAGGTTTCCGGCAGAATCGAGCGCCAGGTCACCCGGAGAATCTATCCCGGCGCTTGTGGCAGGGCCGCCGTCGCCGCTGGAGTCTGTATTCCCATTGCCCGCAATCGTGGTGATGATCCCGTCCGATGTTACCTTGCGGACGCGGTAGTTACCGTAATCCGAGATGCACAGATTTCCTGCGTTGTCCAGCGCGACGCGAAACGGTTCGTTCAGCAATGCGTCGGTTGCGGGGCCACCATCCCCGCCAAACCCCGCAACGCCCGTACCAGCCACTGTCGTAATGGTTCCGTTGGGCGTCACCTTACGAACGCGCGCGTTAAGATACTCGGCGATGTAGACATTACCGGCCGCATCGACTGCTACGCCATTGGGATCGTTCAGTTCTGCGACGATTGCGGAGCCGCCATCGCCGGAGTATCCGGCAACTCCGTTGCCGGCCACGGTTGAAATGGTAAACGTGCCTGGGCTCCGCTCACCCGCCGAACAGAGCAAAAGCAGAGCCGGGATCGTTAGAATGCAGCACAGGCATTTATTCGGAATCATTCATTTGCAGTGAGAGTGGGGCAGCCGGGCTGCCCTGAGATTACAGAGATTTTAGAAACGTCAGCAACTGCTGCTGTTGTGCGGCGCTCAAACCTAGGTACTGGTTTGTGACCTGTGTGGCTTCCCCCTGATGTCGCCGGATGGCATCGTCCAGTGTGAGTGAGTTCAGATCGTGCATGAACCGCGATTTAATATGCAGTCCCCAAAGTGGCACTGTCCGAAGCTTGTTGGCGGTATCCGCCGGTCCGGCCTGCACAATGCCGTCACCCGTGCCAACGTCGTGGAGAAGAAAATCGCCGTAAGGATGGATATATTTGTTGCCCACAGCCCCGGTAACAATGTAGGTGCCGCCGTTGATTATTGTTCCGACCGGGGCGGTCAGCATGGTCTCTACATGACAGAGATTGCAGCCGATTGAATCGAATAGCTGGTTGCCGGCCTGGGCCGACGGTGTCGCCGCCAGCTTCGCGTCGCGAGGGGGCGCCTGTGTGGCCCGAATGAACTGAGCGAAATGGTCGATGTTGGCCAGTCCGTTGCTGTCGGGAATGTCTTCGGGGTCCGACGTGACTTTGCAGACCGAAGTGACGTCGGTGGGCCGCAGACGATTGGTCACGCCCATTTCATTAAGATAAGCGTCGCCTACGAAGGACAGGACGGTAGGCTGCTGGTCCTTCCATCCAAATTTCCCGATTTGAGTTGTGCCAGGGCTCTCAAGGACGGGAATTTCAATGAATTCGCCCTGAATCATGCCTCCGGTTTGCGCCGCCTGGTAAGCCGAGATGGCCATCAGTGTTTTGTCCTGCACCGCCTCTACAAATCCGTCGCCCAGCGTATTCAGCACCGCGCGGCGCGCCTGGACCGTTTCGGTATCGGGAACATGCTCCTGTGCCTGTTCGCAGATTGCACGATCGTTGACGATCGATCTGCCGGAGACGGTAGTTGTACCTTCGTTGATCAAGATGGTCGGGTTCACAAATCTGCCCGTCGCGTCCTGGTGGCCTACGCGCAGTTCGGTTATCTGACTGGCGGCTCCGGTGACGCTGTTCTGATGGCACTGTGCACAGGAGGTCGCATTGAAGAGCGGTCCCAGCCCATTGGTCGGATCGTGAATCGTCTCGAATTTAATCTGGTCCGCTACGAATGTGTCTCCCGGAGGTTCATCCAGACCGTTACTCACGGTTTGAGGCGCCGGATTCTGGGTCAGAGGAGGCGTTGTAAATCCTGCAGGAGCTTCGGTGGCAGCTTCCTGCGCTATCAGTGCCAGACCAGCCAGCAAAATGGCGGCAGCACAAAAGCTTATGGTTGGTTTTCGCATAGGTTGCTCGTGAGAGTTGACTCGCCGGGCGCCCTAGTTATTCCCAGGTCGATGACTGGAGGCTCGGGAAATTTCCCAGATCGGATCAGGAATAAAGCAGCACGCTTTCCAGTCTGTATGAGAGGAAGGGAAAGGAAACGCGATACGTGACCAGTTCTGTACTCGCGGGATCGGCGGCTCCCGGGCAGGAATCCTGCGGGCCAAAACACCCGTCGCCCACGCCGGAAGCCTCGCATCAAGCCGCCGAGGTTCTCGTGTCCAACACCAAGACTACCGTTGAGTTCGAGCAGCTGTTTCTTCAGCATCTCAATGCGGCTTACAATCTGGCTCGTCTGCTGATGCGCAATACCAACGACGCCGAAGATGTGGTGCAGGAATCGTACCTGAAGGCCTGGAGGGCATTCGCGGATTTTCGTGGGGACGCCACCCGGTCGTGGCTTCTGACAATCGTACGCAACACCTCGTTCACATGGCTGCGCGATAACCGCCCGCGCGCCGAACACTTCGAGTACCGCGAAGGATTTCACGAGAGCCGCGAGCCCACGCCTGAAGCCGAGTCGTTGGGTCATGAACGGTCGCGGGCGATATCGCGGTGCGTACAGCAGCTTCCGCCGGATTTTCGGGAAGTGATTATATTGCGTGAAATGGAAGAATTGTCATACCGCGAGATTGCCGAAATTACCGGCGTGCCTTGCGGTACGGTGATGTCCCGGCTCGCTCGAGCGCGGGTACGGCTGGCGGAGTGCCTGAACAGCTGCGCCGGAAAGAGTCTGTTGCGCCAAACGGAGAGGCCATGACCTGCGATAACGTAAAGCCCTTGCTCAACGCTCGGCTGGATGAAGAGGTTGAAAATGCACACCGGGCAGCTCTGGATTCGCACCTGGAAGGGTGTTCCTCCTGCGCTACGGAACTCGGACGGCTGAAGAGCGTTCGAAATGCGATTCGTGGCGGGATGCCTTACTACCGAGCTCCCCTGGGGTTGCAGGATCGGGTGCGGTTTGCGCTGCGCGGAGCCGAATATCTGGACCGCGGCGCTCGCCGGCAGGACTGGAGAGCCTGGGGCGCGGTCGCAGCCACGCTGGCCCTTATTTCCCTGGCCTCCGTACCCTTTGTTATGAACGCGCGCAATCGGAACGAACTCGTAGCCGAAGACCTGCTCTCGGCGCACGAGCGGGCGCTGGTGGGAAGGATGGTCGATGTAGTCTCGACGGATCAGCATACGGTTAAGCCCTGGTTTAACGGCAAGCTGCCGTTCTCGCCTCCCGTGACCGATCTTTCCGCCGATGGTTTTCCGCTCGAGGGTGGCCGTCTGGATTTTGCGGGCGGACATCCCGTGGCAACACTCATCTATGGCCGGCGGCTGCATCGGATCGATGTGTTTGTCTGGCCGCTGGCGGGTCAGACAGCGCCGCCCGCCCACTTTGAGCGCGACGGCTTCAACGAGGCTGCCTGGACCCGCAATAATTTCCAGTTCACGGCTGTTTCGGATCTGAACGCCTCAGAGTTGAAAGAGTTCGCCGGTCTGCTCCAGACCCGATAGCGCGGTGCAATGGGGGCCAGGATGTGATCCTGCGCGCCAATTGTCAATCGGCGCCCGCGTCTTTTATGCCGAAGTATACGGCGTCGGCTTTAACCCTTTTACCATAGACGATCGGTGCGATACCATTACCGGTGCGTTGGCCATGTTCGAAGAATCCCCCGGCATTCCCCCCATACCGCTCACGAGACTGACACGATCGTGAAGCTCGATCTGCAGGGACACCTCGTGCTTCCCGGACTGGTTAATGCGCACGACCATCTTGAGTTCAATCTGTTCCCACAGCTGGGGCGCGGGCCTTACCCGAATGCCGCGGATTGGGCGCGCGACATTTACCACCCCGCACGCAGCCCGATCCGAGAGCACCTGCGTGTTCCTAAGCCCGTTCGACTCTGCTGGGGCGCACTCAAGAACCTGTTAAGCGGCGTTACCACGGTTTGCCATCACAACCCCTGGGAGCCAGCCGTTTTCGGACCGGATTTTCCCGTGCGCGTGTTGCGTCGCTTCGCCTGGGCTCACTCGCTGGCTTTTGAAACCGACGTCGCCGCGCGCTTCCGAAAAGCTCCGGCGGGAGCGCCATTCGTGATTCACTGTGCCGAGGGCACCGATAAGGCGGCGCGCGGCGAAGTGCACAGACTGGATGCGCTCGGAACCCTGGACGACCGTACCGCGATTGTTCACGGCGTCGGCATAACGCCGCGTGACGCAGAGGTCATGCGCCGCCGCCGCGCCGCACTCATCTGGTGCCCTACATCCAACCTTGCCCTCCTTGGCCGGACGGTTTCGCGCGCTGTGCTGCGCTCACGCATCCCGATCGCGCTCGCCACCGATTCGGCTGTGAGCGCGCCCGTCGATTTGCTGGACGAACTGGTCCTTGCGGGCAACTACGTCCCGCAGGACCGCCTCTGGGATATGGTCACGGCGGCTCCCACGCAGATTCTCCGGCTACCTCAATGTGCGGCGTCAGATTGGATTGCTGTCCGCTCGGAGGCTATACACCCGGCCGAAGCTCTGCGGACTGGTTCCATCGCTCTCGTATTCTCGCGGGGCCGTATTCGTCTGATCTCTCCCGAACTGGCGCGGCAGCTTGCCCCGCGCGAACGCCGCATGCTGCAACCGCTCGCTGTGGAACGCCGGGCCCCCGTGTTGGTGGATGCCGACGTGGGCATGCTGCGCAGGATCGCTGTAAAACACCTCGGAACCGAATTACGCCTGGCGGGCAAGCGGCTGCTCGATTGATTTCGCCAACGTACTTTTCCAGTTCAGCGAACAAACGCACCGGCGGCAAATGGGATTGCTCGCAACATCCAGGCCCGAGCGAAAAGCTACGGCCTGCGGACCATTCAGGATCTTGTAGAGACCGGCCTCATTGCCCAGGCGGCCGATGGGAGCATGAAAGAAGCACGGGCGCACCCATCCATCGGCCTCGATTACTGCCGAGTTCCAGGGCGCATTGCAGTCGGGCGCGACAGGTTCCGCGAGACCGATGCCGCAACGGAAATGATGCGCGATCGTTCTTAACCTGGCCGGCGATTCCAGGATGAAGCGCCCGCATTCTTTACTGCGGATCAATTCTTCGATCTGAGCGTCGAGTACGAATATGTCCTCGAAGCTCAGCCCGATCCGGGCAAGTTCTTCCACCGGGGTCGCCATGCGGTTGAAGGCCTCTGAATGGGTATCGGACGCGAGGAACGAGATGGAACTCAGACGGAGTTCACGGGCGGCCGCCACCGTTGCGGTCAGGTGTCCGCAGTTGGCCCGCTGCACGGTGCACCGGGCGGCAATTGGATAATCCCCGCGCTCCGCATGTATGCGCTCGACGCCGGCCCTGAGCAGATCGAAACCCAGTTTCACGCCGCGTATCCGATTGTGAACTGCCCCCGGTCCATCCAGCGATACGATCAGATCGTCGAAATTCTGAACAATTTCCGCCGCATATTTTCCGACAAGGATTCCGCTGCTCAGAAGGGTGACCCGAATGTTGCGGCGACGCAGTTGTGACGCCTTGCGGAAGACATCTTTATGAAGCAAGGCCTCTCCACCCGAAAAGACAACCCACTCAACACCGAGCCTTTCGATATCCGCTAGTTGGTTATCGAATTGTTCGGACCCTATCTCTTCAAAGGTTCTGCGTTTCCAGATATCGCACATCGTGCAGTGGCAGTTGCACGAACTGTGCGGATTAACAATCAGAACCGGGAGTGTATCAATTGTTCTCTGCAACATCCTCGCGACCCAATCTATTAAGACTTTGAACCGCCCGACAAAGAACTGAATCTCTCGTTCCGGCAACGGGAGTGCGTCAGTCTCAATTAACAGAGCTACACACGGCGCCGTGACCCAAAATTATCCAGCCATCCCCTGCCCCATTGAGTTGATCGAGTCTGCCACCCGGCTTCGCTTCATTTATCGTGCGGAACGAATTGCCGCTTTCATCCTCCTGATTATCCTCAGCCCCCTTGCCGTGGCAATCGCTGTAGCAATATTCGCGCTTTCGCGGCGCAGCCCGTTGATATCCCACAACCGCGTGGGATGGCATGGCGCGCCGATTGCCATGTTGAAATTTCGTACGATGTGGGGCGGTACGGACGCTCTTTCCCCTTTTCTGGCAATTGAGAATGTCGGCGGCGGTTCGTCGCAGTTGAAGCAGCGTTCCGATGCCAGGGTGACGAGCAGATTTGCCGCGCTGTGCCGGCGTTTTTCGCTCGATGAGATCCCTCAGCTTTATCACGTCGTGCGGGGTGAGATGTCATTGGTCGGGCCCCGCCCGCTGACCTTGCGGGAACTGCAGAAATACTACGGCCCCGCCGCGCCCGCGGTACTTAGCCTCCGTCCCGGATTGACAGGATTATGGCAACTGAAGGGGCGGAGCCGGCTGACATACGCACAGCGCCGCCGACTCGACCTTTTATTGGTGCGAAACATGTCGGCGGGGCTCTATATCCGAATTCTCCTCCAATCCCTACCGAAAGCGCTTGCCGGGGCCGACGCCTTCTGACACTTATTCCTGATGGCGCGCAACCCAGGTCTTATTAGTCGTGCGCGTCGCGTTAGTCCACTACTGGCTTGTCAACCACCGCGGTGGGGAAAAGGTTCTTGAAGCAATCTGTCGAATCTTCCCCGCTGCCGATATCTACACGTTGTTTTACGATCCCGCGGCAGTTTCGCCCCTGATTCGCTCGAAAAACATACACGCATCGTTTCTGAATCCGCTTCGAAAGATGTATCGGTCTTTACTGCCGCTGATGCCGATGGCGCTGGAAAGTTTCGATTTGCGCCCCTATGATCTGGTGATCAGCAGCGAGTCCGGTCCGGCGAAAGGCGTACTGACGTCATCGACAACACGCCATTTCTGTTATTGTCATACGCCGATGCGTTACCTATGGGAGTTATATCCCGCGCACAGAAACGATTTTCCGGGCAATCCAATTGTGAATGCCCTGTTCGCACCAGTTTCGAGCTACCTGAGAACCTGGGATTTCGCTACCGCCGCCCGCGTCGATGGATTCATGGCGAACAGCCTTAACGTCAAGCGGAGAATCGCTAAGACTTATCGCAGAGCGTCGCGCGTCGTTTATCCTCCGGTCGCCACCGAGTCGTTCCGATGTGAGCGGCCGGAGGGCTATTCGCTGATTGTCTCGGAGATGGTGCCCTACAAAAGGCTCGACTACGTGGTTCGGATGTTTGCCCGGACCGGCCGCAGGCTCAAGATCGCGGGAGCGGGGCCCCAGTACGCAGAGCTGAAACGCATGGCGGCGTCTAACATCGAGTTTTGCGGTGCAGTGTCCGAAGGAGAACTGCGGGATCTGTATGCGCGCTGTTCGAACTTTATCGTCCCTGGCGAGGAAGACTTCGGAATGACGACAGTGGAGGCTCTTGCGAGCGGCAAACCAGTCGTCGCGCTGGCACGTGGTGGTTCAGTCGAAATCGTTCAGAAGGGATGCGGCCTACTCTATACGTCGCCAGATGAGGACTCTCTCGACGAGGCCTTGCATTCGCTGGACCGGGTAGAGCATCTGATCGATCCGGGACTGTTGATCTCACGTGCTGCCTATTTTTCGGAGGCCCGGTTCGAGCAACGATTTCTGGGTGCAGTGGCGCGCCTTTGGACCCAGAGTGGCGGCACGAATCAATACGCGGAAATGGAGGAACTTGCCGGCCGCAGTCGGCAAGGCGGGCCACGATAAGTTTTCACAATTTGTTTACGACTCGAATACGACCTAAGCTATCTGAAATTTTTATGATCCAGGTATGGATTCTCTGCACGTCCCCGCTCCGGTAGCGGCCGATCAGGTTCAAGGTCTGTGCGATAACGCTTTAATGTTTCGGCTCCGGGCGGCGAAAACTCGGAACGATATCGACCTTGTTTTCGGCGAGTTGCATTCCCGCTATCGAACGAGGGTCTTGGACTGGTGTTGGCGGCTCGCGAAGTCCCGGGACCGCGCCGAGGATCTGGCTCAAGGCGTTTTTCTTAGAGCCTTCCGCTATCGCCACACCTTCCGGGGCGACGCGACACTCTCGACATGGCTCTACGCAATTACACGCAATCACTGCCTCACGTCGTTGAGAAAATCCTCCGTTGATCCCGGCGCAAACGCGGGTGAGCTGGATCGCGATCTGCGCGAGACGGACGCCGTTGACCCTTACAGGCAGCTCGAAGAGAAAGAGAAGTTCTCGGCAATGTGGAAACTGATCTCTGCCAGGCTCTCGCCCACGGAGGCCCGCGTTATGCGGCTGCACTACGGTCATGAACTTCCGCTGGCGTCGATCACGAACGAACTCATGCTGTCCAATCCCAGCGGCGCTAAGGCGTACATCGTGAACGCCAAGCGCAAGCTGAATGCCGTTCTGCTGAAACGTGGAAGCGGCGGCCGCCTTGCCGCCAGAATCCGCAGCATCCCGCTATACGGCCGCGGGTTCTTCCTGCCTTCTGCGTTCCCCACACCGTTCGGCGATCAGGCCCGCGATGTCACTCTGAAAGCGCTGCAGGCGAAAGCGTGTTTCCCACTCGCGGCGACCGTGCGCCGAACACCGTGAGAAGAGCTCCGAATTGGCGACCATTGCCTTGAGAGCTTGCGCCAGAGCCCCGCTGGAGGCGTTGGCGGTGAGCAACCCGGTATCCCTGTGGCGCACCATCTCCGGAATACCTCCGGAAGGATAGGCAACGACAGGTGTACCCGCCGAAAAGGCTTCCATGACGATTCTGGGCGTGGCTTCTACGGCGGACGACGGAACTGCAACGATATCGATCTCATGCAGCGCCGCCGGCACGTCATTCGTCCAGCCGCGGAACTCAATGGGGAGTCCCGCTGCCGCCGCGCGGACTTCCCGTTCGTACGTCGGATCTGAAAAGAGCGCCGCTCCAAACACGATGAAGCGCGCGTCGGGCATCAATCGCGCGGCGCGGACGAAATCCAGATGGCCCTTTTCCGGTGAGATACGGCCAATGATTCCGATTCTGGCGGGTCGCCTGTTACTCCAGCGCCGTACATAGCCTTGGTCCTCGACGCCGTTGTGAATCACGCGAACCTTAGGACCAAGTACGCGCGCTACCGATTCAGAAACGGCAATAGCCGCCCCTTTTGTACTTAGGAGGCAAGACTGCGCAATGATGCGCGAATACCTCTTATCGAGAAGGCTATGCGAATGGAAGATAAAAGGTCGTGAGGCTGCCGAGGCGGCGAGGAGTAACCGCGGCCCGTTGACATAAATCAGGTCGACCTCCCGGTGCCTGACGATATGCCGTATAGCCAACGCCGCGCGGGACATATCGAATCCGTATCGAAATACATCCAGCGCGCTCTTTCGTGCGCTGCTGTAAGGCATTGCCGGGATCGATTGTGTTGGAATGCCAGCGTCCCGGCAGAACCGGAAAAGCGGCCCGGTCCCCGGCGCGAGGAATGACATATCCCAGCCTCGCCGTCTACCTTCCAGCATGACGTCGCGAAGGCTCAACTGCGCCCCTCCCAGGTCGCTGAACTGATCGACGAACAGTATTCTCATGCGCTCCGCTCCGTTTCGCGAATGGCCGTTCCAAGCACCCAGAAGTAGACCGGCAGCACGCGCCAGTAGGTAATCAGATCGCCCGAGAGCATCTGGACCACTTCACCTGCCCAGAAACAAAAAAACCATTCTCCGAAAAAAGCTGCTCGGAGATCGGACGACCGTGCCGCGCGCAGAGCGCCGCGCATCATGGCAATGTTGAGTGCAATAAACGAGAGCAGGCCAATCGCGCCGGTTTCCATCAGCAGACTGAGGTAGGTGTTGTCCGCGATCACAGCCGCGCCGGCAAAGCGCGAATAAGGTAGCGTCTTGTAGCCGATCCCGAAGAACACATGCCAGGGTTCGCGCACCAGAAAATCCAGTAAGAACCTCCAGTTGGCGACCCGTCCCGAAAGCACGCCGTCCGGCGAGGTCCGGAAATACTGTAAGGACCCCGCAATGCGGGACCAGTAACTAGCGGAAAACGAGGGGAGCGCGGTCCGTAGGACAAGGACCACAACTACTGCCGCTATGCCTGCCAGCATCGCCGTCCTTGCAATCCGAACCCTGCGAAGGAACGCGAGAGCGATGCAGGCGACGGCAACGTTCAGCAATGACGCCCTCGAGTAAGAAAGGACAAGTGCCTCGCTGAAGACCAGGGCGCCCGCAGCCAACGCAAACCTTGACACCGGCGCTTGTTCCCGCGGGCGGCACAACGCCACCAGAATCATGACAAGAAAAAAGGCGCAGAAATTTCCAAAAGTGCTGGCTTCGTAGAAAAGCCCCTGGGCCCGCCGCACCACTCCCTCGTCCAGCCAGACGAATTGCTCTTCAAACCCGGCGGGAGGGGGGAACTGAAAATAAAAGTCGGCGCATCCAAACAAAACCGCAGCAAGCGCGGCAAAAAAGAGGAATTTTGTAAGGCCAAACGGATTTGGTGCGGGATCGGCCGGGCCACAAGCGGCGTACCAGAAGACGAACACGCCGAGGCTGAACAGGAGAACACGGATTATAGACCCGGCGGCTACGGGTCCGCCGGAATAGAGCATGGCGACGCAGGCACTGCAAAACAGCACCGCGAGGAAAACTCCGAAGGCCGTATTCAGTTGCGATGCTGCCAGCCGCCACTCGGGCATTCGGATCGCCGTTGCCACAAAACCGAGTATGACCGCGAACGGCGTCAAATGAACGCCGGAATCTCCTCCAGCGATTGGCAGGGGCGGGGTCAGCAACGCGGTGGCGAAAAAGATCATCAGCCAGCGCCCGGGGCGAAGGATGGACCACCACCCGATCACGATCAAAACGACGGGCAGTGCGATTGCGAGCCTGACGGCGCCGCCCGGAGCAAGGGCGAGCGCCGCGCTCCATATGCCCAGAGACAAAGGAATCCAGGGCTGCCACCGGGAACGATCAATGGCGATCATCAGCTTGCTCAGACGTGAAACAAGCTGTGGTCCGGCTCTCGCGCCGCGTGCAGGATCATAGTGCGCTCGTAACCGAATCGCAACGCGAGCCAGCAAACCGAAGCGGCCAGCGAGATGAGCACTGCGGCCACCACATTCAGGGGCGTATTCGGAAAACTGGGACGCTGCGGAACAATACCGGGATCGAGCACGTGCAGGCGCTCTCCGCGAAAGGCCGCCGACGCGTTGAGGTCATCCAGTTTCGCCCTCGCGGCGTCGAAGTTCAGGCGGGACGACTTTACATCGGCGTCCAGTTCCTCGCGGCGCACCGAAGAATGTTCTTTCGATTGCAGCGCCAGGTCAAGATCCCTGGCCTGCTTTTCGAGTTCGGCAATTCGGCCGTGGAGTGAGGCCGTTTTATCCCCGTCGTCCGGAACAACCGAACCCGCCAGTTCCGAGCGAGCGTCTCTCAGGTCGCGGTCGACACCGTATTTGAGCTCGGCGGTACTGTAGAGGTCGTCCGCCAGACCGGCCGGACCGAACTCGTCGCTTGCTTTAATGGCGGCGTTCAGTCGCTTTTCGGCGCGGTCGAAGTTGGCCTGCGCCTCTTTCGCCGTCCCCGCCGCGGACTCGCTGTCTAGAGAAGCACTCAGCGCCACCGTTCGCTCCGCTATATATTGCGCGAGGCGCTGCGCCTGGGCAGGATCTTCCAGTGTGGCCTCGATCTCAACGATCCGGGTATTCAACGGCTTGCTGGTTTTCAGAACGCTGCGTTTGAGGGATTCGATGGTGCGCCCTGAGGTTTTTCCGCGTATTCCCAAACAATTCAGGGCTTCCAGAAATAACGAGTCGCTCGACGCCAGGTGCTCATAGGTTTTCAGGGACTCGAGGTACACCGGGCTCAAGTTCGTTGCGCTGCGCGGGTCCATCCCGGCGGGCGGGTCAATCATCAGGCTGGCGGTCGCCGTATAGCGCCGCGGCAACAGAAACCCGGCAATTCCGGCCAGGGCCGCGGCGCACAGAGCGGCAATCAGAAGCACTCGCCAGCGGGCGGCGACGTATCCGGCGAACTCGATTGCCTGAACTCCGCCATTCATGTGATTCACTGGACGGCGATATTCGTTGTATTCGGGGTGGTGATGCCGCCCATCTGAATCTGCAGCGGAACGGCGGGACCTGAGGCAACCTGCGGAATAACGAAGTTCACCTGATACACGCCCGGAAAACCCGATGTCAGCCCCGAAAATAATACGTTCGACCCGGTGCCCCCAACCATAACGACGGGGTTGGTTGTCGTTGGCGCCGTCACCGTTCCGGCGCCATGGCCCGAAGCTACCGCGGGATTGGTGGGGCCAAGCCCTGTCGCATAGAGGAAGAGGATATCCCCAATCTGCGCCGGGAATGTCGTGAGTCCCTGAATCGATCCGGAGGGGGCCGAAATCGTCGCGTAACGCGCACTGGTCGGATCCGTGACGTTAACGGCAATGGCGTGATTATTGAACTGGAAGATGCCCGGCGATAACTGGCTCACAGTGATGGTCTCCGGCGCGGAGGGTGTTCCGTTATTGTTTACAACTACGTTAACCGTGCCTGTCGAGGGAACTTCGAAGGGGACCTGGGCGTTGATCTGTCCGGAAGAGACGAAGTCCAGCGGCGCTGCGATTCCGTTGAATGTAACCGATACGTTGGCCAGCGAAGTGGCCAGCGGAACAGAATCCGCCTGCGCCAGTTGCGGTGCGAGCGAGTTTCCGAAAATCGCGACCAGGCTGCCCGGAGCGATGGTCTGGCCCTGGACGAAGCTGGCGGCGTTGACGACCCCTCCCGGAGTTATAGACACGGGTTGGGCTTGCAAAACCGACGCACTTCCCGATGCGATCAGAAATGTTGAAAAAGATATTAAGAGTTTTCTCATTCGCCACCAGTATCCGGCAAATTCGCGAGGGTGTCGCGAACGAGATGTAAAACAGTTGTAAACGATAATCATCACTCCGATTTCTCCTTTAGACGAAAAAGAGTACTTGAAACTTCGGCGTTCCGGTCACCGTCGAGTGTCACCGCTCGCGCCGCTTCAGATCTCGCTGCCACCGAATCGCCCTGCCGCGACAGAAGCTCCGCGAGAGTCCAGTGTGGCTTAAACCAGTTGG
>Ga0181531_10001452_pt1 | contig 14984 bp, 12 predicted proteins | sample PEATcosm2014_Bin_38_FD_119743 | JGI IMG/M metagenome (GOLD analysis project Ga0181531, IMG submission 119743) | Peatland microbial communities from MTU Mesocosm Facility, Houghton, MI, USA - PEATcosm2014_Bin11_10_metaG | ecosystem: Environmental > Terrestrial > Soil > Wetlands > Peat | place... | reverse complement strand
CATAGGGAAGTTCGACCTCATCGTTTCGGATCTGAATATGCCGAATATGGACGGAATTCAGATGATCGCGGGGGTGCGCCAGCTGCCGGGATATTCGTTTACGCCGATCCTGATGCTGACCACGGAATCGCAGCCGGAAAAGAAGGACGCCGGCCGCAAGGCGGGGGCGACCGGCTGGATCGTCAAGCCGTTTCAGGCCGAACAACTGATCGCAGTGGTACAGAAGCTGGTTCGATAAGCCCCTTTGGATCGAAAACCCGAATCGTGGAAGTGGAGGAAAGAGCAACCGTGCCAGTCACATTTGATCGAAACGAAACGCCCGCGGTCATCCGTCTCGAGGGAGCCATCGACATCGGCTGCGCGGCCGACCTGAAGGCGGTCCTGCTGGAGGCGCTGGCCTCGGGAGGGGCGGCGCGCATTTCCGTCGAGAGCGCGACAGGGATGGACGTCACGGCGGTGCAACTGCTGTGGGCGGCCGAATGCGAGGCCAGGGTTTCCGGGATGGTGTTGGCTCTCGAGGGGCCGATTCCGGAGGCATTGCGGGCGACACTGGAGGAGGCCGGATTCGAGCGATTTCCTCTCGCCCGCGATGCGGAACACGCCAGCGAGGTGCGGGAATGACCAGCGACGCCGGCGGCGATCAATTCCGGCTCGCCTTCCGCGAAGAGGCTCGCGAACTTCTTCTGGAACTCGAATCGAATCTGCTCGAGATGAACGAGCGCCCGGAAGACGGCGGCCTTGTGGGGCATGTGTTTCGTGCGCTGCACACCATCAAGGGCTCAGGCGCCATGTTCGGCTTCGAGGACCTGGCCGGCTTCACCCACAACCTCGAAAGCGCTTTCGACGAGGTGCGTAAAGGCCGCCTGCCGGTGACGCCGGAGCTGGTGGATCTCACTCTCTCCGCGCTCGATCAGATCCGGACGATGGTCGAGGAGGACCCCGGCGGGACAGCCGCCGATCCGGCCGTCTCAGGCGAAATTCTGACCCGGTTGCGCGCGCTGAGGAGAATGGCCGGCAGCGCATCCGGAAACGACGGACAAGCGGGGAATACCCCGGAAGCGAGCAGGACCGGCGCGGCATCGGCGGTCGCGCCTGTCGTTGAGCCCTGGAACGAATCCGGCCTCTGGTCATCCCAGGCCGTCCCAGGGAGCGAGGCGGAGCGGTCATGGCGAATTCAATTCGCTCCGGGCCCCGATATGATGCGCAACGGCGCCGATCCGCTGTTGCTGCTGCGCGAGCTGCGCGGGTTGGGTCAGCTGATGGTCGATGCGTCGACGGCGGGGATTCCGCCGCTCCAGGATCTGGAGCCCGGGCGCTGCTACATCAGCTGGACGATGGTGCTGAGGACCCCGGCTGGCGCAAATGCGGGCGAGGACGCGATTCGGGACGTTTTCATTTTTGTCGAGGACAGTTGCGAGCTTGCTATTGAACCCGCCCCGGCTGAACCGGTCGCCGGCGCTCCTGTGGCAGAGGGTAAACCGCTGGTTGAGGATACGGCGGCGAATGCGGCATGCGAAGTCGCGTGCGCGGCGGACCAGGAGGCGCGAGGGCTCGACGAGAAGCGCCGCATCCCCGCACGGCGTTCCACCGACCAGCCGGACAACGCCAGCAGCTTGCGGGTACCCTCGGCGAGGCTCGATCAGCTGGTCGATCTGGTGGGAGAGCTGGTGACAGTGCAGGCGCGGCTGAGCGAGTTCGCGACGCGGTCCCAGGAAAACGAGGTCCAGGCCGTCGCCGAAGAGATTGAGCGGCTCACCTCGGCGCTGCGGGAGAACTCGATGACCCTGCGCATGCTGCCGGTTCGGGCTACATTCGAACGCTTCCGGCGGCTGGTGCACGATCTGGCCCGCGATCTCGGCAAGAACGTCGAGCTCACCATCGAGGGCGCGGAGACCGAGCTCGATAAGACGGTCATCGACCAGCTGGGCGATCCTCTGATGCATTTGATCCGGAACAGCATGGATCACGGTATCGAATCTCCAGAGCGCCGCCGGGGCGTGGGAAAGCGGCCGGCAGCCACCATCCATCTCTCCGCGAAGCATTCAGGCGCCAGCGTACTCATCGCGGTTTCAGACGACGGCGCCGGTATCGACGCGGAGGCCGTTCGCGTGCGCGCCATCGAGCGAGGGCTTACCAGCGCCGAGGCCCAGCTGACCGACGCGGAGGTTTTTTCGTTCATCTTCCAGCCAGGCTTTTCCACCGCTCAAAAGGTGACCGACCTCTCGGGCCGCGGGGTCGGCATGGACGTCGTCCGCCAGCGGGTCGAGAGCCTGCGCGGCTCCATCGACGTGTCCAGTCAGCCGGGCCGGGGCACCACGGTAACTCTGCGCCTGCCGCTCACCCTTGCCATCATCGACGGTCTGCTGGTGAAGGTCGGCGAGGCATTCTTCGTCCTGCCCCTGGCCTCGACCCTCGAATGCATCGAGCTGACCCGCCAGGAAGTCGAGCAGGCGAACGGGAAGCAGGTCGCATACCTGCGCGGAGAGATCGTCCCGTATATCCGTTTGCGTCAGTACTTCAGGGTCGGAACGCCGCAGCCGGAGCGCGAACAAATCATGGTGGTCGAGTGCGAGGAGGGGCGTTGCGGGCTGGTCGTGGATCAGGTGCTCGGAGATTGCCAGACGGTGATCCGAAATCTCGGGCGGCTCTACCGCCACGTGCAGGTCGTCTCCGGCGCAACCATTCTCGGCAATGGCGCGGTTGCTTTGATCCTCGATCCGCAGCGGCTGGTGCAGGAGGCCGTGCGGGCGAAGACACACTCGGGCCGCCCGCGTTCCCCGGGGCCGGCCATCGAGAACGGCCATCCACCGGATGGCGCCCGGAAAAGTTTCCTGACAAATGGTGTCGGCGCTGGAGCAACGGCCAGCGCCACTCAATAACGCGCTCAGCGCAAGAGAGAAAGGGCACAGGACATGCCGATAACAGGGATCAGCGAGGGCCGGAAAAGCAACGGCCACAAGGCGAATGGACATGGATTTCCGGCGAACCGCCACGGCGCGACGGAGCAGGCGACGGACGAGGTGCTTCTCGTTTCGCAGGAGATTCTGCGATTAGTGGAAGCATCGAAGGAGGGCCGGCTTTCCGAACGAGGCCAGGCGAATCAGTTTACCGGGATGTATCGCACCATGGTCGAGGGCATCAACGAGATGCTCGATGCCATCCTGCTGCCCATCGGCGAGGGCAATCGCATCCTCGCCCAGATCTCCTCCGGCAAAATCGACGAGCTGATCGCCCAGACCTACAAAGGCGACCACGAGAAAATGAAAGTCGCCGTCAACAACGTCGCCACCGTAACCCAATCCCTGCAGAAGGAAATGGCCCGGCTGATCGAAGCATCGAAGGAGGGCCAGCTCTCCGAGCGCGGCAAGCCCGACCAGTTCCAGGGCGCTTATGCCGAGATCGTGCGCGGCGTCAACGCCATGCTCGATGCCATCCTGCTGCCTATCGGCGAGGGCAATCGCATCCTTGCCCAGATCTCCTCCGGCAAAATCGACGAGCTGATCGCCCAGACCTACAAAGGCGACCACGAAAAGATGAAACAGGCGGTCAACAACGTTGGCATCGTGGTGCAGGGGCTGCATAAGGAACTGGATCGGCTGATCGAGGCTTCGAAGGCCGGCCAGCTCTCGGAACGCGGCCGCGCGGAGCAGTTCCACGGCGCCTATGGCGAAATTGTGCGCGGCGTCAACGCCATGCTCGATGCGGTGATCGCCCCGCTGAACGTATCGGCCAGGTACGTCGAAAAGATCTCGAAGGGGGACATTCCTGAGGAGATCGTCGATACGTACAACGGGGACTTCAACAAGATCAAAAACAACCTGAATACTCTGATCGACGCGATGAATGAGATCACGGCGGCGGCGGAACAAATCGCCAATGGCAACCTGACCGTCGTTCTGAAGGAGCGCTCCCCTGAGGACAAGCTGATGCAGGCTCTGGCGGCCATGGTGCTGGGGCTGACTCAGACCGTCTCGGAAATACGCACCATCGCCGGTGAAGTGGCCTCGGCCAGCCAGTCGATCTCGACCGCCTCGGTGCAGGTCTCAAAGGGCGCCAGCGCTCAGGCTGCCGCCGCCGAAGAAGCCTCCTCCTCCATGGAAGAGATGGTCTCCAACATCAAACAAAACGCCGACAATGCACAGCAAACCGACAAAATTGCCAACAAGAGCGCGCGCGACGCTCAGGAGAGCGGCAAGAGCGTCATCGAGGCAGTCGCCGCGATGAAGGAGATCGCCAACAAGATCTCGATCATCGAGGAGATTGCGCGGCAGACCAATCTGCTGGCGCTCAACGCGGCTATCGAAGCAGCCCGCGCCGGCGAACACGGAAAAGGCTTTGCCGTAGTGGCCGCCGAGGTGCGCAAGCTCGCCGAGCGGAGCCAGAAGGCGGCCGCGGAAATAAACCAGCTCTCCAGCACGACGTTGCGGGTATCGGAGAAATCCGGAGAACAACTGGAGAAGCTGGTTCCCGACATCCAGCGCACCGCCGAACTGGTCCAGGAAATCAGCGCCGCCAGCAAGGAACAGGACACCGGCGCCGAGCAGATCAACAAAGCCCTGCAACAACTCGAGGGAGTCATCCAGCAGAACGCTTCGGCGGCCGAGGAAATGGCCTCGACCACCGAGGAGCTGACCGGCCAGTCCGAGCAGCTGGTCGGCGCGCTCGGATTCTTCCAGACGGGCGAGGACGAGAGCGCCGGCGGACGCAAAAAGCCCGCGCGTCCCGTTCCGTCCGCGCGAGTGCAGAAGCCGGCAGCCCATGCCGTGGCCGGCGCGGCCAAAGCACCGACGAAGGGCGGCGTGAACCTGCGGCTCCAGGACCGGGCCGCGGACAAACACGACAAACATGACGCGCTCGACAGCGAGTTCGAGCGCTACTGACCTTCCTGGTGGCTGTGAAAAGGAACCAGACAGGCGTGGACCGCCCGAGGGCTGGCTGCAAGGCTGAGCCTGACGTCACCCACGCCCTGTCTTCCCGGAAATGGGAGAGGAGTGAGAGATGAATGTAAACCAGATTACCGAGACCCGGCAGTACCTGACCTTCAAGCTCGGCCAGGAAATATTCGCGACCGATGTGGCGAAGGTGCGGGAAGTCCTCGATCTGACCACAATCACCGCGATTCCGCGGACCCCGGAATTCATGAGCGGGGTCATCAATCTTCGCGGCAGCGTTGTCCCGGTCGTCGATCTGCGGCTGTGTTTCGAGATGTCGAAGACCGAAAGCACCCGCAACACCTGCATCGTGGTCGTCGAAGTGTTACTCGACAACGAACCTACAGTTATTGGAGCGCTGGCCGATTCCGTCGAAGAGGTCATCGATCTCGAACCGGAGCAGATTCAGCCGGCTCCGCGCATCGGAACCCAGATCCGCACCGACTTCATCCGCGGCATGGGGAAACGCGATGCGCAGTTCATTATGATCCTCGACATCGACCGCGTCTTCTCGGCAGAGGAGCTGGCGGTGGTGCGAGGCGTCGATTCCGGCAAGGCCGCTGCGGAAGCAGCGGCGTGAAGGGAGAACCCGCGGCGTCAGAACCACGCGCCCCGGCGCCACCATGAGCACCCACGAAGAGACGCTTTCCGACCGGGATTTCGCGCGGCTGTCTTCCTTTATCCACCATGAGGCCGGCATCCGCCTCGGACATGAAAAGAAGACCATGCTCGAAGGCCGTCTCAAGCGGCGGCTGCGCGACCTGAACATCGGGTCCTACAGACAGTACTGCGACTACCTCTTCGCCGAGCAGGGACTGCGCGAAGAAAAAGTCCGTTTTATCGACGTAGTAACCACCAACAAAACGGACTTCTTTCGTGAGGCGAAACATTTCGATTATCTGACGCAGCGGGCCTTGCCGGAGCTGGCGCCCCGTTTGGGCGATCCACTCCTGGTCTGGAGCGCGGGCTGCTCTTCGGGCGAAGAGCCCTACACCCTCGCGATGGTGCTGAGCGAATACGCCGAGTCGCACCCGGGCTTCCGGTTCCGCATCCTCGCAACCGATATTTCGACCATTGTGCTCGAAAAGGCGCGTCTGGGCATTTATAAATCCGACGATGTCGAGCCGGTCCCTCCCGCCCTGCGCCGCAAGTATCTGTTGCGCAGCCGTGAGCGCCATACCGATCAGGTGCGGATAGCGCCGGAGCTGCGCAGGCTGGTCGAGTTCCGGCGGCTCAATTTCATGGATGCCGATTACGGCGTAGCCGAAAAGGCGGATGCGATTTTTTGCCGCAACGTGATTATCTACTTCGATCGCCCGACCCAGCAGAAAATTCTTGGCAACCTGGTGAGGCACCTGAAACCCAGCGGATACCTCTTCGTCGGCCATTCGGAGACGCTGCACGATATGAATCTTCCCGTCGAGCCGCTGGGTCCCGCGCTGTACAGGAGAGTCCATGTCCGCCTCTGAACCAGAGTGGCCGGAGGTCTATGTGCACCCGGGCGAATCGCACCTCGTGCGCGGGCCGGCGGTCATGCGGACCCTGCTCGGATCCTGCGTGGGGGTCACCTTCTGGCATCGCAGGCTGGGAATTGGCGCACTCTGCCATCCGATGCTGCCCTGCCATCCGGGCGAGGCGCGCGGACGCTTGAGCCTCGAAGCGGCGCGGCGCTACGTGGATTTCGCGATCCGCGATCTGGCGACCCAATTCGATGCCCTCGGAGCTCGCCGGCAGGAGGTGGAAATCAAAGTTTTCGGGGGCGCCGATGTGCTGGATGTCCAGGAGGGCCAGTCGCGCCCGACAATAGGCAGGTTGAACCGCGAAATGGCGCTCGAGGTTCTGCGCGCTGAGGGATTCGAGGTGTCGGCCACCCGTCTGGGAGGCCCCTTCGGCTTCCGCATCGACTTTTATACGGCGACAGGAGAAGTGCGGCTGCGAACCCTCACCTCCGCGAGATCGCCAGCTGCGAAGAGCCATGGGAAGAGGCGAAGAAATGGGTAAATCGAAGATTCGCGTCTTGATCGTCGATGACTCGGCGGTCGTGCGCCAGACGCTGGCCTTCGTGCTCGCGTCGGATCCGGAAATCGAGGTGATCGGGTCGGCCGGCGATCCCTATGTGGCTGCGGAGCGCATCGCGGAACAGGTGCCGGACGTGATCACCCTGGACATCGAAATGCCGCGCATGGACGGCATCACCTTCCTGCGGAAGATCATGACCCAGCACCCGATTCCAGTGGTCATCTGCTCCAGTCTGGCCGAGGAAGGGACCCAGAGCGCGCTCGAAGCCCTCGATAACGGAGCCGTCGAAATTGTGACCAAGCCGCGCCTCGGCGTGCGTCAGTTCCTGGAAGAATCGCGCACCACGATTTGCGATGCGGTGAAAGCGGCGGCCGGCGCGAGAGTCCGTTCCCTGACCCCCGCACGCAGAGTGGAGCCCAAACTCACAGCGGATGCCGTTCTGGCCCCGGCAACCTGCGCTATGGCGAAGACGACCGAGAAGGTCGTCGTTGTGGGAGCCTCGACAGGAGGAACAGAAGCTCTCAAAACCCTCCTCGAAGCGCTGCCCCCGGACACACCGGGCATTGTCATCGTCCAGCACATGCCGGAGCTCTTCACACGCGCCTTTGCCACCCGCCTCGATGGCCTGTGCGCGATCACCGTCAAAGAGGCGGAGAGCGGCGACACCGTTCTGCGCGGACGGGCCCTCATCGCGCCAGGCAATCATCATCTGCTCCTGCAACGCAGCGGCGCCCGCTATTATGTCGAGGTCAAGGACGGTCCGCTGGTTTGCCGCCATCGCCCTTCCGTCGATGTCCTCTTCCGTTCCGCGGCCCGCTACGCAGGACCGAACGCCCTCGGCGTCATCCTCACCGGCATGGGAGACGATGGCGCACGCGGAATGCTCGAGATGAAACAGGCCGGAGCCACCACCATTGCCCAGGACGAATCCACCTGCATCGTCTTCGGCATGCCCAAAGAGGCCATCAAACTGAACGGTGTCGACAAGGTGATGCCGCTCGAATCGATCGCCGGATCGATCCTCCACCTCGCACGATGAGCCGACGGCTGCCGCGCCCACCCGCCTTCTGGGTTCAAGCGCTTCGCTCGCGTGTCTGGCTCATATACCGGCATTTTCGGCGAGTCAACACTCGCGGCGAACCATTTGTGCTCTTTTCGTCGCCTGCCGATCCTGCGGTCTTGCTCCCATGTCTCTGTCTTTGTCTCCGCTAACTCCCCGTGCGAAACGGCGGACGACTGGCCGGCCCGGGCCGCCTATCATTCTCTCGTTCGCCGATGAGGCAATCGACCAGATCGATGCCTGCGGAATTGGAAGATACTGTTGAGAAGCGAGGGTGTGGCGCGCAGCGATCCAGGCCACGGATGAAGCATTGGGCGCTGCACCGCGGTGCGTGTGCTAGGATTCTCCGCGAGTCAACGCTCGCGGAGAACGATTTGAGCTATTTTCGGCGCTTGTCCATCCTGCTGTCTTGCTCCCTTGTCTCTCTCCTTGTCTCTGCCACCTGCCCGGCGCAGCAGCAGACTTCCGCACCCCCGCAACTCTCCCCGATAAAGCCCACGCGTGATATCTACCTGCAGCTGGCTGCCGAGGTCGATCATGCGCTGCACCGGGACGTGCTCGACATGTGGTTTCCGCGCTCCATTGATCGCGAGCATGGAGGATTTCACTCGCATTTCACCCGCGACTGGCAATGGGCGCCCAGCGACGGAAAATTCTCCGTGTTTCAGGGACGCATGACGTGGGTGGCGGCCCAGGTCGTGCTGCGCGAGCCCGCGCTCAGGAATGAGTACCTGCCCTTCGTCAAACAGGGAGTGGATTATCTCGAGAACACGATGTGGGACAAGCAGTATGGCGGATTCTACTGGGGCCTCGACGACGAAGGAAAAACGACGCCGCAATTCACCGGCAACAAAAATCTGTACGGCGTCGGCTTCTGCATTTACGGAGCGGCGGCAGCGTATCAGGCCACGAAGGATCCGCAGGCCCTGGAGCTGGCGAAGAAGGGCTTTCTCTGGACCGACCAGCACGGGCACGATGCCGTTAACGGCGGGTATTTCGAGCTGCTTACGCGTGAGGGCAAACCCGTCACCCCCGAAGCGCCCAGCGGACAGGTCGTGATGCCACCGATCCCGATAGGCCCGGAAAACTACAAATCGATGAACACCCACATTCACCTGCTCGAAGCGTTCACGCAGCTGTATCAGGTATGGCCCGATCCAACCCTGCGCGCGCGCCTCGAAGAGATGCTGGCCATCGTGCGGGACAGGATCAGCGTTGAGCCGGGCGTGATGAATCTGTTTTTCACCAACGCGTGGCAGGCGATTCCAGGACACGATTCCTACGGCCACGATGTCGAGACGGCCTACCTGATGCTCGAAACCGACGAGGTCCTGCACGGCACGGCCAGCGAAAAGTCAGAGAGGATGGCGAAGCTCCTCGTCGATCACGCTCTCGCGTACGGTTGGGATGAAAAGAACGGCGGCTTCTTTCAGAACGGTACGACCTTCGGCCCTGCCGAGGATACGAACAAGGAATGGTGGGTACAGGTGGAGGGTTTGAACGCGCTCCTGCTGATGCACCAGCGCTATGGTAAGCAGGATCCGATCTATTTCCAGAAATTCCTGCGGCAGTGGGAATTCATCAGCTCGCACACCATCGACTCGCAGAATCATGGCCTTTGGAATCTAACCACTGCCGACGGAACGCCGGTCGTCCAGGATAAAGGTTCCATCTGGAAAGGCGCCTACCACGATGGACGCGCCTTCTGGAACGTAAGCGGCCGGCTACATCGACTCGCCACGGAGTGACGGAAAGCCCGCCTCGCCTCTCGCTTTTTGCGGCTCACCGTGTCGCAATACACTACATCCTTCCCAAAAAGTTGTAGCTCACGACGCCGATTGGGTGACGGGCGCTGGCAATTTTATTCGCTATAACGGCAGTGTGCGACGCGGTCCAGATGCGACGCAAAGTTGTTTCAACCAAAATTGCGGACCGCGATCCCTTGCTTTTCTTGAATGCTGGCCCGGCTCCTGCGAACCCAGGCAACCACCGGCTTGAGCATTCTTCTGCTTTGAAGGAGTTGCCGGCTTGCCCGAATCCTGCCGCGGTATCCATTTGCGACTTTCCGCGAAGATCGACGCAGCGTTGCCCGAATCTACGGCGAGGCTCAAATGAAGGAACTTCTCTGGCAGAGCAAGTCAGAACTGGCCGGGCCCGAGCCCAGCCAGGTGAACGGATTCGCGCCGCCAGAGGAGGAAAAACTCAGCAAGTCGCCCGACTTGCGGGCTTTTATCCAGAAACTCGAAGACGCGGGCCGTCTGCTCCGCGTGAAAGAGACAGTCGACTGGAAACTCGGCATCGGCCGCTGGTCGCGGTCGAGGCATAAGCCTCTGCTGTTTGAAAAGATCAAGGGTTACGCCGGCCAGCGGATTCTTACCAACGGTCTCGTCGATCCCACCTGCATAAGATTGGCGCTTGGGTTTGAGATCGGAATTCCCTGGAAAGAAGTCATAGCCGACTGTACATATCGGTTGGATTCCCCAGTTCATCCGAAGATGGTGAGAACCGGCCCCATACTCGATAACGTCGTGCCTGCATCCGTGCTCGACCTGCTCCAGTTTCCGGTCCCGCAGTGGAGCGACTACGACACCGGCCGCTATCTCGGGACCTGGCACCTCAATATCAGCAAAGACCCCGACACCGGACAGCGCAATGCCGGCATTTACCGGATGCAACTCCTGGGCGCAAAGCGCGCCACCATCAGCGCGTCGAGGGGCAGCCATCTCGCCCGCCACGTCGAGAACGCCGAAGCCAGGGGAATCGAGCTGCCCGTGGCCGTCGCGATCGGCGCGCCGGAGGCGATGGCGATTGCCGCAGCCGCTGCCTGCCCACCGGAAATGGATGAATTCGACCTCGCCGGAGCGTTGCAAAAGCAAGCTGTCGAGCTCATCCGCTGCGGCGGCCTCGAAGTGCCCGCCCATGCCGAAATCGTCATCGAGGGTCTCATCCATCCCGGCGTTCGCGTCGAGGATGGGCCATACCTCGACTACTCCGGCAGGCCTAACACCAATCCAAAGGCCTTCCTCTTCGAAGCAACGCGGCTGCTGCATCGCAGCCAACCCATCTTTCGCGGCTGTGCCAGTGGAAAAGCGGGCGCTGAGGATCACCAGTTGTTTGCGTTCCTCGCCCAGCTAAACCTCCTGAACCTTCACGCGTCGAAGATGAATCAGACACTCCAGAATTTCTTCTGGAGGCGTCGCGCCTTCCGCACTGCGCAGTGGGTGGGAAGAATGGGCAGCAATTCCGAAAAGCGAAAATAGCGCCCCGACTGCCTGACTCTGTTCGACCGATACTATCTTTCTGACCGCAGCCGGCAATGCGCGACCGGGAAAGCGCGGACGTGTCAAGATGGTAGTCGGTCGAAGATGCCGGGAGACAACGCGCCAGGCCAATTCTCGGAAAGCATCCCGAACCAGAACCGGCAGCGGTGGATGATCGCCGTCCTGCTGGGCGTGGGCGTGCTCGTCAACTATTTCGACCGCGTCAACCTTTCCGTCTCCCACGATGCTCTCTTCGCCGAATTCAGGATTTCCGACTTTACTTTCGGACTCCTTCTTGGCGCCTACAACTGGACCTATGCGTTGTGTCAGCTGCCGTCGGGCCTTCTGCTGGATCGCTTCGGCGTGCGGCGCGTCGGATGCGTCAGTACTTTTCTCTGGAGCCTGGCGTCCTTTGGCGCCGCAATCGCTCCAGGCATCGGCGGATTCTTTGCCGCGCGCTTCCTGCTCGGCATCGGCGAAGCTCCGTCCTTCCCGGCAAGCGCCAAAGCCGTCGGCTACTGGTTCCCGCCCCGCGAACGCAGCTTCGCAACAAGCTTCTTCGATGGCGCGGCTAAGTTTGCCTCCGCCATCGGCGTCCCCCTCATAGGATTGTTGCTGCTGCGCATTGGATGGCGGCTGAGCTTTGCCGCCACCGGACTCATCAGCCTGATCTACTTCCTGTTTTTCTGGCGCATCTACCGCGATCCAACCCACAAACAGAACGAAGCAGCCCACCGGAGCGAGACACCCGGAGAAAATCGGCTTTCCCCTCGGCGCGTTCCGCTCTCCTACCTGCTAAGCCGAAAAAAGGTACTTGGCCTCGCGGTCGGCTTCGGATCGTATAACTACGTCTTCTATCTCCTGCTCACCTGGCTCCCGGTCTATCTCTCCCGATCCCTGCACATCGACCTCGCCCATTCCTTCCTGTACACCGGTATCCCCTGGCTATTTGCAACCTTCACCGATCTTTTTATCGGCGGCTGGACGGTGGACAGGCTGATTCACCGGGGATGGAATGCGAGCCAGGTTCGCCGCACCGTCCTGATAACGGGCACCGCGCTGGGCCTCGGGATTTTTGGAGCAGCGAACGCCCACACAGTAACCCAGGCTGTCTTGTGGATCAGCCTTTCGCTCGGCGGCTTGTCCGCCGCCGCGCCCGTCGGCTGGTCGATCCCCTCCCTGATTGCTCCCGGCGACAGCGTCGGCTCCGTCGGCGCGATCATGAACATGTCAAACCAGATTTCCGGCATCGCTGCGCCCGCCATCACCGGCTACCTCGTCGGAGTTCGCCACTCTTTCAAGGCCGCCTTTACCGTCGCCGCTGCATATCTTCTGATTGGCATCGCCAGCTACATTTTTCTTCTCGGCGACATTCGGCCCATTCCGGAGCCCGATCGTACCCTGGCATAGCGGCACGAATGAGGCTGTTGCGAAACGCGCAAATCGGCCAGATGCCGGAACTTTTTTACGATTACTGAACAGAGCACGACATCCCATCGCTAATCCTGCCGCAGCGCGCCGGAAAGATGGAATGCTGCAGACGGGGTTGGGTCCGGGCTGGCTTCGCTTTCCTTAAGGTCCATGCGCTCGATGAGACCGTTCGCTATGGTATAGATGTGCCACACCTCGCTGTCGGAAAGGACAACGCCACCACGGTTTTTCACGAGCTGATGCACTTTGACCTCGGTAATGCCGTGTTCATGGTCGATCACCTCAACCGGTTCCACGTGAGGATCGAACTCCTTCCACTGACGGATCCAGTAGGACCGAATCTCCTCTTTCCCGACGATGCGTCCGCCTTCCGAGGCCTTGGGCCAGCTGACGTTCTCGCTCATGAGCGCCAGGGCGCTGTCGATATCCCGATGATTAAAGGCAGAATAGGCCTGTGCCAGCAATCTCTGTGTGTTCGGCATAAACCCTCCCGGAGTACATCTGTGGCGGATTACGGTTTGAGCGCGACCGTAGCTCGCATCGAGCCCGTCGAGATGCCCCCATCCACGAGCAACGTCTGCCCCGTTACATAACGGCTCGCTTCCGACGCAAGGAAGACAACCGCGCCGTCAAGATCGTGCGGCTGCCCCGGCCGCTTCATCGGAATGCGGTCGGTGAGATACTCCACCCACTCCTGATTTTCGTAGAGCACCTGGTTCTGCTGAGTCCTGAACCAGCCCGGAGCAAGACAATTGACGGTGACACCATCCTTGCCCCAGTCATCGGCGAGGCTCATTGTGAGCTGGCGAATCCCTCCGCGGCTCGCTCCATATGGCGCGAGTCCCGCATAGCCGAAAACGCTCGTGACGGACCCTATATTGATGATGCGCCCATAGCTGTGAGCAATCATGCCGCGTGCAATCGCCTGAGCGACGAAAAAGCTGCCCCGTAAATTCGTATCGAGAACCAGATTCCAGTCTTCCCACGTCACCTCAAGCGCAGGTTTGCGCACGTTGCAGCCGGCATTGTTCACCAGGATATGGATCTGTCCGAATGCGCCTTCGGCTTCGGCAGCCATCCGATGAATGCTGGCCAGATCGCGCACATCGAGCTCAAGCGCAAGACTGCGGCGTCCCAGCCCACGCACCTCTGTCTCGAATTCCGCGAGCGCCTCGCGGCGACGGCTGGTCAGAATCAGATCGGCCCCGGCTTTCGCGAGCGCGCGCGCGATGTACTGGCCAAGACCGCGGCTCGTGCCGGTCACCAGCGCAACCTGCCCGGATAAATCGAACAGGCGATCGCTGCCAGGGTTAGTCATGTCACGACCGTTCATGACGTGGACCCCGGCGCCAGCACAATCTTCATTAGGTTAGGCTCGTGCGCATAGAGCCGCTCAAACCAGCGTGGCCCATCTTCAAGCGGCGCAACCGCTGTAATGAGCGGCGCAACCTGAATCTTGCCGGTACTGACGAGATCGATAGCCTCCGGATATTCGCCCGCCGACGCGGCCGTGCCCTGCAAACGAAGCTGGCGGCTCACTACAACCTGCAGCGGGATCTGTACCTGGGGCGCAATGTTCCCGATAAGCGTCACCGTGCCCCCTTTGCGCACAGAATGGATCGCAGCCTGCACAGTCTCGTCGCGCCCCACCGCTTCAAGCGCCACGTCCACGCCCACGCCGGTACGCCGGAGAACTTCCTCCGGAAGATCGGAACCGGCCAGATTCAAGGTGTCGGCAGCCCCCAGCGATTCCGCCAAACGAAGCCGCGTCCGATCGACATCCGCAATCATCACCCGTCGGCAGCCCGCTGCACGCGCAGCCTGGAAAGTCAGCAGCCCGATCATCCCCGCCCCGATCACCAGCGCCGTCTCTCCCCCGCGAATCCCGCTGACCTTCACCGCATGCAGCGCTACCGCAACCGGCTCCAGCATCGCCGCTTCCGCAAACGACATAGAATCCGGCAGCCGGTAAACAATACGCTCAGGCACTGTTACGTATTCGGCGAACGCCCCCGCCCGCCGGTATTCTCCGCAGGAAACACCGATAACCTCGCGGCGGTCGCAAAGGTTGATCTCTCCCCGGAAACAGTAAGGGCACTCCCCACAGTAGACGGTGGAGTCAAAGGTGACCCGATCCCCGGCCCGGAATGCCATCACGCCCTCGCCGGCCGCAGCGACCACTCCTGCAGCTTCGTGCCCCATCACAATCGGGGGAATGCGCCGTCCAGAAGAACCGTCGTACCCGTGAACGTCGCTGCCGCAGATCCCGCACGCAGCCACCTG
>Ga0181531_10001450_pt1 | contig 15001 bp, 13 predicted proteins | sample PEATcosm2014_Bin_38_FD_119743 | JGI IMG/M metagenome (GOLD analysis project Ga0181531, IMG submission 119743) | Peatland microbial communities from MTU Mesocosm Facility, Houghton, MI, USA - PEATcosm2014_Bin11_10_metaG | ecosystem: Environmental > Terrestrial > Soil > Wetlands > Peat | place... | reverse complement strand
GGCGGCGCTGACCTTCGCGGTGGTGCGCTGGACGCTCGCGCGCTGGCAAGGCGCGATCGCGGTCGGCGTGCTGGGCGGCGCGCTGGCGATGGCGAGCGCCGACCCGGCCGCGACCGCGCACCTGTACGGCAATTTCCTCGGGCTGCTCTCGGTGTGGGCGGCGCCGTGGGCAGGGGTCCTGATCGCCGCCTGGCGGCGGCCGACCGTCCGTGCCGTCGACCTCGGCGCGCTGGTCGCGTGGCTGGCGGGGATCGCCGCCTCGCTCCCCTTCTGGCAGCAAGCCTGGTACGTCGGCCCGATCGCCGCGGCTCACCCGCAGCTCGGCGACATCTCCTACTTCGTCGGCTTCGCGGTCGCGTTCGCGGTGCGGGAAGCCTCGGCGCGCACGTCGCAGTCGCGGCCATGAAGCACCTCCGGACCGCGGCGGTCGCCGCCTTCGCCTTCGGCGCCGGCCTCGCCGCCGCGCACCTCACCTCGGCGGCGCGGGCCGCCGCACCGCCGCTCACGCCGGCCGTGATCGACGTCGGCGCGCTCACGCCGGCCGATCTCCCCACGCCGAACCCGGCCTCGCCGAACGTGCGCAGCAAGACGTTCGTCGTCGCCGACGGCGCAACGGTCCAAGTGCAGATCGGCACCGTCGTCAAGCATTTCCACGCCAACGCCAACGAGATCCAATACGTCGTCTCGGGCGGCGGCTCCGAGTGGCTGGGCGATCACCAAGTGGCGCTCCACCCGGGTCTGCTGCTGGTGATCCCGGAAGGGACGCCGCACGGTGGCACGACCGATCCGAACCTCAAGCTGGTCGCGTTCAAGACCCCGCCGCAGGATCCGACCGACATCCACCCCGTGCCCTGACCGTCAGGTCGGGGCGAGGCGCTCGCGGAAGTACTCGTAGGTCGAGCGCATCCCTTGCAGGAGCGGGACCTCGGCGTGCCAGCCGAGTTCCCGCTGCGCCTTCTTCGGGTTGAAGTAGATGTTGCGCGCGTCGCCGGGTCGGCGCGGTCCGTGCGTCACCGGCGCCTCGAAGCCGGTCACGTCGACCAGCGCCGCGTAGATCTGGTTGACCGACGTCTTCTTGCCGGTACCGATCACGTACGTCTCGCCCGATCCTTCCTCGAGGCCGATCAGGTTCGCGTTGACGACGTCACCGACGTAGACGTAGTCGCGCGTCTGCTCACCGTCCCAGTCGATGCGCACGCCCTGCTGCTGCAAGAACTTGGCGATGAAGATCGCGATGACGCCGGCCTCGCCGTTGGGATCCTGGCGCGGGCCGTAGACGTTGCCGTAGCGGAAAACCGTATAGTCGAGACCGTGCTCGTTCTTGAAGAAGCGCAGGTAGTGCTCGGTCACCATCTTGGTGATGCCGTATGGCGAGATGGGGCGCTGCGGCGTCGCCTCGTCGACCGGCATCTTCTCGACGTCACCGTAGGTCGCGGCGCTCGACGGAAAGAGCACCTTGCGCGTGCCGGCCTTGGCGGCGGCTTCCATCACGTTGAGCATGCCGACGACGTTGACGTTGGCGTCGAGCTTCGGATCGCGCGAGCCGATCGCGACCGAGTGCTGCGCCGCGTGGTGGCAGACGACCTCGGGCTTGACGTCGTTGAAGAGTCGGCCGATCGCATCGTCGCGGATGTCCATGTGCACGAACGTCACCCCGTCGGGGATGTGCTCACGCCGCCCGCCACCGTGCGACCACAGGCTGTCGACGACGACGACCTCGTGACCGGCGGCGTGGTACGCATCGACGATGTGCGACCCGATGAATCCGGCTCCCCCGGTGACGACGATCCGCATAGCGAGTGCTCCCGGTTCGGCTCGGGCCGGCCCGCTCCCGCCACCGCGCGCGAGAAAAACGAACGAGCCGCCGGATTGCTCCGGCGGCTCGCACGAACATCCGCTGGGGATGCGACCGCTAGCCGACGCCGACCGGAGTCGGCGGTGAACCGTTGGTCACCGGATAGCCGGGGATCGGGTCGATCCCGTGGATCGCGAGGTCGCCACCCTCCACGTCGCCGTCGGACGCCTTGAGCGGCACGACCAGCTTGATGAGGAAGAGGATGATCGAGGTCGCGATGATGTTCCACACGATGATCACCAGCGCGGCGAGGAACTGAATCCACAGCTGCTTGGGATTGCCGTAGAACAACCCGGTGACGACGACCGCGTCGGCCGCCTTCCCGTCCTTGTTGAGATATTCGATCATGTTCGGGTTGGCGAACAGACCCACGCACAGACCGCCCATCAGGCCGGCCACGCCGTGCGTGTGCAAGACGCCGAACGTATCGTCGACGCGCTTGAGCAGCGACCAATTGCCGATCTTGTTGAGCGAGATCCACACCACGATGGAGGCCACCAGGCCGGTGAAGATCGCGCCGAACCCGTCGACGTAACCGGCGCACGGCGTAATCGCGACCAGACCGACGATCATGCCGTTGATCATCGACACCGCTGACGGCTTGCCGATCGCGAACATGTCGAGGACCAGCCACACCAGCAGCGCGACCGCGGTCGCGATGTTCGTGTTGAGCACGGCCGCCGCCGCGTCGGCGTTGGCGAAGTACGGGTCACCGCCGTTGAAGCCGTTCCACCCGAGCCACAGGATGCCGGCGCCCGCGAGCGCCACGATCAAGTTGTTGGGGTCGAAACTCTTGCGGTCTTCCAGCAGCCGTGGACCGACCCAGGCTGCCGTGACGAAGCCGGATATCCCGGCTGCCAAGTGGATGACGTATCCGCCCGAATAATCGGCCGCCCCCATTGAGGCGAGCCAACCGCCGCCCCAGAGCATGTACGCACCGACCGTGTAGACGATGGTGCTCCAGATCGGCACGAAGATCATCCATGCTTTGAAGTTCATGCGTCCGAGGACCGAGCCCGCGATGAGCAGCGGCGTGATCGCAGCGAACACGAATTGGAAATAGATCATCGCTGAGCCCGAGAAGTGCAGCGGCGGCATACCGGCTGCGGCAGACGGGATGATCGCTTGACCGAGCTCGCCGTCAGCCCCGATTGCCGGATGCGGAATCCCGACCGACTGCGAGAGAATCCCCGGGCCCAAGTTCGCGGGCGCCCCGAAGCCCATGTTGTAGCCCCACAGGACCCAACAGACCAGGACGATCGAGAACGCGTAGAAGCACATGACGGCCGAGTTGAGCGCCCACTTTTTCTTGACGAGCCCCGCGTAGAGAATCGCAAGACCCGGGATGCTCTGCAACCCGACGAAGGTCGCGGCCGTCAGTTGCCACGCCGTGTCACCTGCATTGAGGAAGCTCGGCGCCGCAATGTACGGATTGGCGTCGGCGAGAAACGTCAAAACTGCCCTCCTCGGAAACGGAGTGAGGACCCCACCGTACCGCCGAGCGGACCCAAGGAGCATTCGACAACGGGGTAACGGACGCCGACGCCTGTCCGCCATCCGGTGAAAGTCTCCGGCGGACCGCACCATAATAGGAAGGATACCGAAGCCGGCGCGTGTTCGACGGCTGGTTTCTGTGTGCTCCGGCGCGCTTAGACGACCTCGGGAGTGCTCGCGGCGCCCTTCATGTCGCCGCCATGGAACGGCCCGAACACACGAGCCGACAGCACCCCGATCGCGATGAATCCGGCGCCGAAGCCGAGCGCATCCCACGTGTCGCGAAGATCGAACGCCCCGACGCGGAACACCAGCACGTATCCGACGACGACGTTGCACGCGCCCCATCCGACGTTGACGAGCGCGGAGGAAAGTCCCTTACCGGGCGGGTGCGCGAACGGGCTCTGAAACGCGCGCCCCATCGTCCCGCTGACGAAATGCGGAACGGCGTTCGCGAGAAACGCCCCGCCGAAGAAATAGGCTACGTAGGTGAGCCAGGTCATGAACGTGTCTCCATGTCGACGAGTCGCAGCATGATGTCACCGGCCGCGAAGAGCGTTTCGCGGTCGGCTGCCGAGAGCTGCGCGACGGCGTGCGCGAGCCAGGTCCGCTTCGCGTCTTTCGCGGCTTTGCGCAGCTCCGCGCCATGACGCGAGAGCGCGATGAGCACCTGGCGGCCATCCGTGGGATGAGCCTTGCGCTCGACGATGCCCCTCGCTTCGAGCGCGCTCACCGTCGCGCGCATGGACTGCGGTCGCATTCCCTCGAGCCGCGCAAGCTCGGCGGTCGTCGTCGGTCCGTCGACGGCGAGACGCGCGATGACGACGGACTCCGTCATCGAGAGCCCGTCGGCGCCCGCCGTCGCCCGAACGCGACGTACGAGCAGGCCCACGGCATGGGCAAGATCGGTTACCGAGGCCTCGATGCTCTTGCGCGGCACGTCACAGTCTTCTCCAAACTAGGGAGTTGACCTTGCAAGTTTACCTGCCTTGTTGGAAGCGCGTCGAGCAGCGCGCAGAGCACGCCCACGACGTACGCGGCGACCGCGACCGCAAGCGCTGCGGCCAGACCACTGCGCGCGACGAATGCACCGGCGATCAACGGTCCGGCGAACTGACCGCTGCCGAACATCATCGTGATCCAGGTGTAGGCGGCGGGATAGGCGCGCGCACTGGTGCGCTTGCGCGCCAGCGCGGTGATGGCGGCGGGTGTCGCAGCGAAGCCCAGACCGAAGCACGTCGCGCTGGCGAATGCCCAGCCGATCCCCGGGCCAAGCGCGAGCGCCGTGCCGAGTCCCCCGGCTGCCATCGAAGCGGCGGCGACGTAACGCCCGGCGGGCGCGTCGAGCACGGCCCCGGCCCACCAGATCCCGAGCACCGAGGTGACGCCGACGAGCGCCCACACCAGCGCAATGCCGACCAGTGGGAGACCACGCGCGGTGAACAGCGCGACGGCGTAGGTCGCGTACGCGATGTACGCGATCCCGAAGCAGAAGTAGGTCAGGTCGAGGAAGAGCAACCGCTGCGGACGGAGATTGTCGCGCGGATCGAACCGCGGCGCGCTGGCGTCATCGCCACCGGGTGTCGTCAGCCGCGGCAGGCGGCGCAGGCTGGTGATGAAGCCGCGCGCGATGAACGGTGCGCAGATCGCCATCGCGAGCCAGACGACGCGCCACGAGACGACCGGGTGCGCGCCCGCCGTCAGCGGCAGTGCCGGTGCGCACAGCGCCAGGCCGATCGCCGCCCCGCTCCACATCGCCGCGCTCGCGACCCCGCGCTGCGCCGGCGCGACCCGCTCGAAGGTCTCGATCGACGTCAACGCGATCGCGACGGCCGAGACAAATCCCATCACCGCGCGCGATGCCGTCACGGTGGCGACGTTCGGCGCGAGCGCGGCGAGCAGCAGCGTCACGCCGACGAGCGCGACCGCGACGACGAACAGACGCAGCCGCGCCGCCTCCGACCGCAACAGCCACGGCACGGCGAGCGTCCCGGCGAGGTACGCCACCAAGTTGACGGCGCTGCCGGCACCGAGCTGCACGTACGAGGCACCGAAGCTGTGGTGCAAGGTCGGCAGCAAGAGGCCGTACGAGAACCGCGCGAAGCCCAGGTTGAAGGCGAACGACGCGCAGGCCCAGATCAGGAGGGCGCGCCGAGCGGCCGGCTCGGAGACCGTCATGGCGCCCATCGTAGCGCCGTGGTACTATTCGGGAAAGATGAACGTTCCGCGTCCGCTTATCAGTGATTCCGATATAGCCGACCGCCTCTCGCTGCGGGACCTGGCGACCTTCCTGGCCGTCGCGGAACACGGCGGCGTCAGCCGCGCCGCGCGGGTGCTCGGGTACGCGCAATCGACCGTGTCGCTGCACGTGCAGAGCCTGGAAGCCGCGCTCGGCGTCCCACTCTTCCGCCGGGTCGGCAAACGGCTCGTCCTCGAGCCGGCCGGCCAACGTCTGGCCAGCGAGGGCGCCGATCTGCTCGTCCACGCGCGCCGGCTCTACGACCAGGCGGCGCCCGCGAACGGTGTGACGCCGCTCTTCCTCTCCTCGATCGAGCCGTTCGGTTCACGCCGACTGCCGGCGCTCATCGTGGCGTATCGCCGCGAGCATCCGGAGATCGAGATCAACGTCCAGGTCATCGGCAGCGTCGCCGCCTTCGACTTGCTGCAGGCGGAGCGGATCGCGCTCGCGATTTGCGCGCGTCCGCGCAACGCGGAGCCGGCCTTCCCGTTCACGCCGCTCTACGAGGAGCCGCTGGTCGCGCTCGTTCCCCACGGCCACCGACTGGCGAGCGTGAAGAGCGTGCGGCTCACCGACCTGCGCGGCGAGCGGGTCATCGTCAGCGAGGAGAGCTGCGTGTTCCGCCGTCTGCTGCAGCACGCGGTCGACAACGGCGGCTTGGATCTGGCGCTCAGCGCGACGTTCGGAGCGGTGACGAGCATCCCGTTCGCGGTCGCCGCAGGTATGGGCGTCGCGGTGCTGCCGCGCGGCCTGGTGACGCCGGAACCCGCGGGTGTGCGGGCGATCCCGATCGCGCGGCCACCGCTCACCGTCACCGTCGGGATCGCACTGCCGCGCAACCCGAGCCCCGCTGCCGCCGACTTCGCGGCGTTCGTACGGCGTTCGATGCGCGCGACCACGCCCTCCTAGCCGCGGGCGAAGGCGGCGTGAAGGGGCGGTGTGGTTCGCGCACCGCTGCTCCTGCCCGCGTTCGCGCTCGTCGTCGCCCTTGCCGCGCTGCGCGGCGCGCCGCCGCTCGTCGAGACCGAGACGCACACGCAGCGTTGGGTTGGGACGGTCGTCGGCGACGTGCGTCGGGGCGAAGGCGTCGCCAGCTTCCCGTTCGCGCTCGACGGTGGGCCGGTGGTGCGCGCGGGTGTGCGCGGCGATGTGGGCCCGGGCGATCGGCTCATCGTGCGCGGTCGACTCGCGCCGTTCGACGAGCCGCGCAATCCCGGGGAGCCGTCGCGGCGTGCGACCGCGCTCGGTGAGGGGCTCGCCGGGGAACTCGTCGCCGGCCGAGTGCTCTCGCGTGCGCCGCCCGATCCGCGCGATGCGCGCACATGGGCAGCACGGCTGCGCGCGGCGCTCTCGGGTCGGCTGCGAGCGCTGATCCCCGAACCCGAGGCGACGGTGCTCGCCGGCGCGTTGTGGGGCGAGCGCGGGACGCTACCGCACGCGCTGCGCGACGACTTCCAGGCGACCGGGACCGTCCACGTGCTCGTCACCGCCGGGCTCCATCTCGGCGTCGTCGCGGGGCTCGTGCTGGGGTTGTTGCGTCTGGTCGGTGTCCCGCGCATCGCGGCGTCGCTCGGCGCGATGCCGTGTGTCATCGCGTACGCGTGGCTGAGCGGTGCGCACCTTCCCTCGCAGCGCGCCGCGGTCATGGTGTGTTTGGCGCTCCTCGCGCGGGCGTGGGGAGCGCGGCTCTTCTCCTGGAACGCGCTGGCGCTCGCGGCGCTCGTCGTCGCCGCGATCTGGCCCGCCGCGGTGGCGACCGTCTCGTTCGCGCTCTCCTTCTCGTGTGTGGCAGCGATCGTACTGTTCGCCAAGCCGGTCACGCACGCGCTCGAGCGCGTGCCGATGCCGGCTCGCGTCCGCGAAGCGCTCGCGCTGACGATCGCCACGCAGATCGGCGTCTGGCCCCTCAGTGCGGCGACCTTCGGCGTCCTTGCGCCCTACGCGATCCTGGCGAACGCGGTCGTGGTCCCGGCAACGATGCTCGGCATGCTGGCCGGCATCGCGGCGCTCGTCGGCGCAGCGATTGCGCCGCTCGGCGCGCTCGCCGCCTATGTCGCGACGTGGGACGTCGACGCGATCACCTGGGTCGTGCGTCACGTCGCATCGCTCCCCGCTGCCCGCATCGCCGTCGCACCTCCCGCGATGGCCGCCATCGTCGCTTACGACGGGCTCGCCGTCCTCGCCGCGCGGCTGCTGCGCCGACACCCGCGCATCGCGCTCGGCATCCTCGTCGCCGCGAGCCTCGCGGTCTTGGCGACGACGCTGCGGCTCCCCGACGGTCACCTGACCATCACGATGCTCGACGTCGGACAAGGCGACGGCATCGTCGTGCGCACCCCGCGCGGTCACACCATCCTCATCGATACCGGTGGTCGCCTGGAACGCGGCCCCGGCGAGGGCGACGAGTCACCGGCCGAGCTCGTCGGCGAGCGGATCGTCCTCGCCTACCTACGCCGCGCCGGCGTCGGCCACATCGACCTGATGGTCCTCACCCACCCGCACGGCGATCATGTCGGCGGATGTGCCCCGATCGTTCGTGCGTTGCGAGTCGATGCGATTGCCGATAGTGGGCAGCAATACGGTGGTCGCGCCTACGTCGATTGTCTCGCCGCCGCTCGCGAGCGCGGCGTGCCGGTGCGGGTGGCGCGGACCGGAATGAGCTGGCAGACCGACGACGGTGTCCTGCTCGATGTGCTTGCGCCTTCGGAGCCGTTTCTTGCCGACACAGGCGACGATGTCAACGAGAACAGCATCGTCGTACTGCTCTCCTATCGGCTCCCTGACGGACGAACATATCGCGCACTCTTCACCGGCGACGCAGGCGAAGGGAGCGAAGCGCGCATGTTGGCGCGCGGCCTCGACCTGCGCGCTGATCTTCTCAAGGTCGGTCATCACGGATCACGCTGGGCGAGCACAACCGCGTTCCTCGCCGCCGTTCGCCCGCGAGTTGCATTGATTTCCGTTGGTCGGCACAACAGCTTCGGCCATCCATCACCAGAGACACTCGACCGCCTCGGCGCCGCCGGCGTGCCCGTCTACCGCACCGATCGCTGCGGTGCGATCCGCATCGTCGCCGACGCTGAGTCGTTTGCACCGCTGCTGTGCACCAGCCGACGCTGATCACTGCAGAGGATCACTGCAGAGAGGTCGTACCAGGTGGACGGGGTACTGGTGTGTAGGCCACGCGACTCTACTTCGCCCCGCTGTCAAGCGAGTGACCTCTCGAATGATCTCTCTCCGCCATCGCTACGGCCCGCACGGACGATTGACGGTTCACGATCGTGCAGCGTCGTTCTTGAGCGGAGCCATGTCCTTGGCGGTCTTCCTCATGTGTACGTCATGCGATACGTCCGCGCCCGAGCCGTCACAGCAAAGCATCGCGCAAGAGTTTCACACGCACCGGAGGGATTTCGGGACCTTCCTTCAGCTCTGCGCCCGGAAGCCTCGAATCCTGTTTGCCTATACTACACGTGAGCCGCTTCGCTTGGTAACGGCGTCGGGGTACCTCGCAGCAAACGATCCACGTTATCCAGTCGTCAAGCAGATGATGAATGACCTTGGGATCATACGGTTTGAGGCACGCCTCGGGGCAGCGGAATTCCATCTTTGGCAAGACACGTCGTCGCTTCGGGGCGGACCGTACGAGGGACTACTCTATACGACAAAACACGAGTCGCCGATCTTTCAAAGTGTCGACTTGCCATTCAACAAGGCGAGAGACCCCGGGAACGATCCATCGATAGATAAGAGATCCTCGGACCGCAGCTATGCGCGCCTCGCTCCGAACTGGTATATCTTCTTTGACCCGAACAACGAGTAGAAAGCCCAACGCCGCAGCGCAACAGCAATTTGCATACCACGAGTATAACCGGCTGGGCCTCCGTCTATCAACTCGCGAGGCCCAACGATGTGCGTGTAATCCCACTGCGATCACGTCGGTGGCTGTGCCCCGATCGTGCGTCCATTGCCGGTGACGACGTCAATGAGAACAGCATCGTCTTGCGGCTTTTCTGCCGACTTCCTCACGGACGGACGTATCACGCGTTCTTGTGACCGGCAAGCTCCCGAAGGCCCACATGTGGTCGTCATCAGTCAGCGCTCGCCGGCACCGTTCTCAACCGAGAGCTCCCACCGATAGCCGTCCGGATCCCGAAACCAGAGGCCCATGCTCGACGAGCCCGGCGCTACAGGGCCGATCTCGTCGCCCGGGTCTTCCAGCTCCACGCCGTTTCGCTTCAACGTCTCGAGTGCTTCGCGTAGCGCGCGCATACTGTCCAGGCGAAACGAGATGTGATCGATCGTGTCCGGCTGAGGTGTCCCTTTGAAAAAGCCCATGATCATGGCGTCGTTCGTCAACCCGATCGCCTCATCGGACCGGAACATTTCCTGCAGATCGAAGTTCGTAGCCCAAAACTGCGCTGTCCGTTCCGGGTCGCTGACGGCGAGGCTGAAATGCCAGACCGGGCCAAGTTGTACTTTCATCGTCAGCGCGCCGTCATTCCGCCATCGACGCCATAATTCGCACCGGTTATGAACTTCCCGCGATCCGATGCGAGGAGCGCGACAACCTCAGCGACGTCCGTTGTGGAGCCGATGCGACCCAGCGGAATATTCTGGAGCCAAGCATCAGAGGAAAATCCCGGAGTCGTCTTGGCAAACTCATCGGACCCCGGCGTGGAGATGACGCCCGGCGACACGACGTTCACGCGGATGCCGCTCGGCGCGAGCTCCACCGCAAGCGTGCGCGAGTAAAAGTTGAGCGCCGCCTTCGCGGCACCGTAGTGCGCAAAGGCGCCAAATGGCATTGTCGCAGCCGCGGACGAGATGTTCACAACGGCTGCCGACGTCGACGCTCGAAGTGCCGCGAGGACCGCGTTGGTGAGGCGGATGGCGGCGAAGACGTTGAGCGCGAAAGCATCATCCCACTCGTCGTCGGGAATCGTCCAAGACCCTCCAAGAAACGCGCGTCCACCGCCCGCGTTGTTGACGAGAATGTCCAGGCCGCCGAGTGTCGCGAGCGCCTTGGTCGCGATTGCCTCGACGCCATCGCTCGTGGTGACGTCGCCGGATACGAACGTCGCCTCCGCGGGTGTATCGTCGCTATGTGTACGCGCAGCGACGACGACGTTAGCGCCGGCATCGAGAAAGCGCTGGGCGATGGCCGCGCCGATGCCACGCGAGCCGCCGGTGACGAGCGCACGGCGGCCGATGAGTTCTTTGAGGGGTTCGGTCATTACACGTTCCTAGATGGTCATTTCGGCTCTTGCCCGATCTACGACACTTGTTGCATAATCGGTGAGTGTTGACTACATTACATCTGTCGATCACAGAGGTCAACCGACAGATGGGCGAAAGTGTTGCTTTTCCGACAAAAATGAGAAATTGATGCTTCGTGAAGTACCACGACCTTCGTCGCGCGTGGATCCGCGCGTAACGCGAACGCGCAAGCTGATCCGGGACGCGCTGACGTCTCTTCTCGTTGAGAAAAGTTTCGCAGCAATCACCGTACAGGACGTCGCCGAACGAGCTACGATCAATCGGGCGACGTTCTACGCGCACTATGCTGATAAATTCGCTCTCGTCGATGCTTTGGTTCGGGAGGACGTTGCTGCGCGTCTCGCCCAGGGAGAGCCGCTGAACATTCGAGGCGTTCAGCCAATGCTACTGGCGGTCGGCACCAACGTCTTCGCCTTCGTCGCTTCGAAGCGAAAATGTCGAATCGACCGCGACTTTGAGACGCCGCTACAACGCGCCATGGAGACGGAGCTTACCGACTTCTTGTCGCCGGCCTTCCCACCTTGTACGGCGATGCTGGTCGCCTCGGCACTCGTTGGCGCCGCCATGAACTGGCGCCATCAGGCGCCGAAGTCGCCGACGGGACCAATCGTAACAGAGATCGTCGAGATTCTCGTGGAAGGCGTGAAGACGCGTCGGCTGAGCCGCCGCTGACGCGCACCGGCTATCGTTGCTACCGCATGCCGGCCGCGTCTCGCACTTGATGGACGCCGCCAGCAGCGGGTACGCTATCGACGACCTGCGGAGAAGGCGAGCACCTTTCTTTATGCCTTGAGTTGCTGCTTTATCGCATCGCACGCTTGACGCAACGCGGCTTGCGTTGACGGCTGATCGCGAATGCCATTCAAGAGGACGAAGTCGTGAATCGTCCCGTTGTACCGGGTCGCCGTAACAGGGACGCCGGCCTCTTTGAGCCTGCGAGCGAACGCTTCGCCTTCGTCGCGAAGCGGATCGTTCTCGACGGTGATGACCAATGCCGGCGGTACACCCCGCAGCTGGTCCAGACTGGCGACGATCGGGGCCGCATACGGATTGCTTCGCGTCGCTGCGTCAGGGGCATAGATATCCCAGCCGAATTTCATGAATGCGCGCGATAAAAACCGGCCCGATTCGAAATCCTGATAGGAGTCGGTGTCGAAGTTCGTACCTGTCGCGGGAAAGAAGAGGACTTGCAAACGAAAGCGCGGTCCGCCGCGGTCCTTCGTCATGAGCATCAACGCCGCCGACATGTCGCCGCCGACCGAATTTCCCGCAACGGCCATTCGAGTCGAGTCGAGACCGTGCTCGCTCCCGTTGTCGACGATCCACTGTGCGGCCGAGTAACACTGCTCCAGCTGCGTCGGAAACACCGCATCGGGAATCGGTGTGTACTCGACAAACACCGCCGCTGCATCGGTTCCGACAACGAGGTCCCGAACCAGGCGTTGATGGTTCTCGAAGTCGCCGGCGATCCACACGCCTCCGTGGATGAACATGAAGACGGGCATCCGCCCGGCGCTCGCGGCCGGCTTCATGATGTAGAGCTTCACGCGCCCGGCTCCCTGGCCGATGGTGACGTCCGAAATGGTTACGCCGGACATGTCGACTGGGGTCTTGCGCTGCAGGCCCGTGAGGACGCCGCGGACCTGCGGGCCCGGGAGCTCCCAGTATGGGCTGCTGTCCTTGTTCAAATCCGCGAGGAACAGGCGGATCTCGGGGTCGATGCGCGGGTCGGTCGCCGCGTCGGGCGATAAAGTCGTCATTGCTGTCGCTCCTATGTTTGTTGTGGCAGCGTCAGAAAGCGAAGGGAAGCCAACGATAGCCCCCGCCATTGATGCGGTAGCCAAGCCTAGGAATTCGGCTCTCCGGAACTCTGGAAAGCGTTTGCGTGAATCGCCGAACATTGGGGCGGTGCCTTTCTGCTCTCGCTTTGCAAGCTAGCGAGCCTGCGCTCTTGAAGCCGCGCTTGGTGAACACGACGAACCGTAGCAGCCACCCGTGAGGGAACGATACCGACAGCCCGAACTGTACGGGCAACTGTCAACATCGAGCCCTCGCGACGACGGTGCTGGACACCGGCAGCGGTCGTAGGAGATACTAGTTCGGTGCGTCTCGACACAGGCCACGCCTCACGGGCTCACCACGACGCGCTCAATGCGATGCCGAGTTTCGCCGAGTTGCTGCGCGCCTATCGGCTGCGCGCACGGTTATCCCAGGAGCTCTTGGCGGAGCGCGCCCAGATCAGTCTCGCGGCCGTGGGGGCCCTGGAGCGTGGCACGCGACGTGCGCCGTACCGCAGTACGGTCGCTCTTCTCGCAGATGCGCTTGCGCTCAATGCAGACGAGCGCGAAGCACTTGAAGTCGCTCGGAGAGTCGTCCGGCGAACGCCGGTGCGGAGCGACGCCGCCGAACACCTTCCGTCGCAACGGACGTCGTTCGTCGGTCGTGACGACGACATCGCAGGCATCATCGCGATCCTGGGCGGATCGCGCTTGGTGACGATCACCGGCTCCGGTGGCGTCGGCAAGACGAGGATCGCACTCGAATCGGCCCGCCGCCTCGCAAACGGTTCGTGGGACGAGATGTATTTTGTCGATCTCGCACCACTCTCCGAAGGGGCACTTCTCCCGGCAAAGGTTGCGGCTACATTCCGACCTCCGATACGGAGCCCGGTCGAAACGATGTCGGCGCTTGCCGCAGCGATCGCGAAGCGCAAAATGCTGCTGATCCTCGACAACTGCGAGCACATCATCGCCGACGTAGCAAATGCCGTCAGGATGCTTCTCGAGAGCTGCCCACGGCTCGCCATTCTTGCGACCAGTCGCGAGACCTTGAGTATCGGCGGAGAGTCTGTCTACCGTCTCCCATCGCTGGCGGTCCCGGAGTCCGCACCCACCAGCTTTGAAGATGCGCAGACGTATTCAGCGATCGACTTGTTTGTGCAGCGCGCGGAAGCCGCCGATACACGAACGTCATTTTCGGCAGCGAATCTTGATCTGATCGTGCGCATTGCGCGCCGCCTAGACGGAATCCCGCTCGCCATCGAGCTCGCCGCCGCCCAACTCCCGGCCGTTGGTCTGCACGCACTCCAAGCGCGTCTCGATCAACAGCTCGACCTTGCCCCGATGCGACGCGATCTGCCGGCTCGACAGCAAACGGTGAACGCGACCATCGGCTGGAGCTTCGGCCTCCTGAGCAGCGAAGAGCGCCTGGTGCTCTGCACGCTCGCGATCTTTTCCGGTGGGTTTACGCTCAGCGCCGCCGAGGTCGTCTGTGCCAGCGGAGCCATCGACCGATCGTCCATCGCGGCCATCCTCTCGTCGCTCGTGAACAAGTCTCTCGTCGGCGCAGAACACACCGGCGACACGGTGCGCTACAGGTTGCTCGAGTCAGTTCGCACGTTCGCGCAGCAGCAACTCGACGGATCCCTCCTCGTGAACGCAACTGCACGACGTCATGCGGAGTGGCTTGCCAACATCGGTGACGGTATCCCGCGGCCGATGCCGTTCGAGGTCTTTACCGAACTCTTTCCCGAACTCGACAATGCCCGAGCCGCCATCGCCTGGGCACTCAACTCACCTTGCGAGGACGACCTCGCCTTGGGCGGTCGAATCGTCGCCGGTCTGCGAGACCTGTGGTATATCAGCGGCCATTCGAGCGAGCTGCGGCGATTGAATGCGGCGACGCTCACGCGTATCGACGAAGGACAACATCCGATACTCGCGGCGAACTTACTGCACAATTACATTGTCAGAATCCACAACGAGCCGGAAGCTCTGGCCGCCATCGAGCGGGCGATTCCGCTTTTCGACCGCATCGGTGACGCGCGTTTGCTTATGGCGCTGCATTCTTCCTTGACGTTTATCTTTGCATACCGTGGGCTCAATGCCGATGCCCGAGCATCTGCTGAACGCGTCGAGGAACTCTTTGCGAAGGAACAGCTCCAGACATCGCGCGACTACGCCACCTTTCTTTATGGGCGTGCAATGTTATACGAGAGCGAAGCGCGGTTCGACGATGCACGTGCCGACGTCGGAGCCGCCGAGGCGATTTGCAAAGCACACGGCGACGAGCTCTACATCATTCGCAAGCTCAAGGTTCGAATGATCTATATTGAGTCCAGTGCCGGTAACCTGCGC
>Ga0181531_10001449_pt1 | contig 15006 bp, 15 predicted proteins | sample PEATcosm2014_Bin_38_FD_119743 | JGI IMG/M metagenome (GOLD analysis project Ga0181531, IMG submission 119743) | Peatland microbial communities from MTU Mesocosm Facility, Houghton, MI, USA - PEATcosm2014_Bin11_10_metaG | ecosystem: Environmental > Terrestrial > Soil > Wetlands > Peat | place... | reverse complement strand
TTCACCGCCCGCGATGTCGTCTCGCGTTTGCCGTCGGGGGAGATCTCAGCAATGTAGGCTTCCGTACCGGTGAGGGGCAACTGGGCCTGGGTGCTGCCACTCATGTTGGTTGCCCAGATATTAGAATTGGCAGCAAAGACAATGGCGGAGGCGCCGGCGTTCATCGAGGGTCCGTACACATCACCTTCAGTCTGGGTCGGGACCATGGTCGGGGAAGACCCATCCACATGGATGACCCACATCCCACCGGAATCCGATCCGGCTCGGTCGGACCAGAATGCCATTTGGGTGAAAACCGGGTTGGAGAGGGTTGAGCTGGAACCGCAACCCAAGGTGAAGGCGATAGCGGTCAAAGTAAGCAGTGACACCAGGGCAAATTGCAAACGTTTCATCTTTTCCTCAAAGTGTTGGTTTTGAATGCGTCTGTGCAGCAGCTCGCTCAGGCTGTGTCACGAAAGCCCAAGCACGCGACGTACTCCGTAAAGGCACCCCGACAGCCAATCGCTCGGAACCCAGCTTGGGGGATAACCCCATCCTTCGCAGGGCTTTAGCGAGGCCGGGCAGGCTCGCGCGAAATCCGCTGCAGTAGCAGAGATGTTCAAGGGGAAGAATGTTGTGAGGATTCCGGACTGGGGTGTCCCATCACAAGTTTCCGCCATTCACTTTTGATTCAGAGCAGTGGTCCTCACCGATGTGAGGTTGCAATCCGGACTCTTGCCGGTTTGCAACTGTAACCCGATCACGCCCGGCGGATTTTGACTGGTAGAGGCATTGATCTGCCGCTCTGACCAGCTCCTCGGAGCTGGAGCCGTGTTTGGGGAACGTTGCCACTCCGATTGAGAGAGTAATCGCTGCCAAACTCGTACCGCGGTGCCGCAACTCCAATTTCGCGATGGCGGCACGCAGTGCATTCGCCCGTTCCGTAGCCTGTTCGGCAACGGATTCGGGAAGGATGACGGCGAACTCCTCCCCGCCCCAGCGGCAGGCGATATCGTCGCCGCGGAAGAAACCGATCAGTAGTTCGGCAACAGATTGAAGCACGAAATCCCCTGCATCATGGCCAAAAGTATCGTTGAATTGCTTGAAGTGATCGACATCGAGGAAAAGCAGCGAGAGCGGGCGGTTCTTGCGCGAGGCCCGTATTATTTCTCGATTGAGAGACTCTTCCATGAAACGCCGGTTGAACAATCCCGTAAGCGGGTCGCGGATCGATTGGTTGGAAAGCTTTTCGCGCAACTGCAGGCTGGCCAGGGAAAGAGCGATCTGCGCCGCCGCTGAAACTGCCAATTTCTGCCTGGAGTCTTGCGATCCGGCTGGTTCTCCATCCCCGCCTGCAAACCCAAGATCCAAAATGCCCAGCGTTTCCCCTTGTCCCATCATTGGTATACAAAGGTGTCGGCCGTTAAGCACTCCGCTCAAATGTTGGCAGGCAATGCCTTCTCCGTCTGCAATGTTGCTCCAGTGGGGTAGACCTCGGCGTAGTCCCCAGCAGGCTTCCGGCCCAAATACCGCGTGAGATGATCCCGAATCTCCCCACACGGTGGTAGCCTCAACCAAGTTTCTTGAAGCCCGGAACGTGTAGAGACCCACAAAAATGGCGCCCGGGAAAAGCTTGCGGATTGAATCTTGAACTACCGTGCCGGCTTCGCTAATGGTCGCGCAACACTCCAACATGCTGGCCAGTTCGTTGAGCAGCGACATTTGGGAGGTTTTAAGTTCCAGTTCCTGCACCAACCGATTCAGCACGGCGGCGTGTTTGCGCTCGGCCTCGGAAGCCCTGACCTGTTCCGAAATATCCCGACAAATCGCATATCCTCCCCGCACACCCCCATCTACCATCAGGGGAGCGGCCTGCATTTCCAGGTCGAGAACCTTACCGTCGCGGCGCTGTCTGCGGATAACACGATGGAAGGAGTCACCACGTATGACTTGCTCTGACCAAGGGACCTCCCCGGCGCGATTGATCGGGAATAAGTCATGCAGGCGACTGCCTGCGAGTTCGGCAGGCTTTTCAAATAGAAACAGTTCGGCGAAAGCCTCGTTGGCGATTTCCACCCGTCCCTGGCGGTTGAGCACGATGATTCCCAAAGGGCTGTTCTCGATCAGTGAATTCATATAGACAGTTCGCTGGCGAAGCTCGTCTTCTGTGAGGAGACGATGTGTAACCGTGGATCCTACGATTAGGCCGGCGGCGGACACCACGAACATGAGTGCACCGACCTTGGCGGCGATGGGCATGGGTAGGGGAAACCGGTGCATGGCAAAGATGATGCCAAAGTTGAGCGCGACAAGTCCGGTAGTGACTCGCCGCATGCCCTGACGCATGGCCATCCAGAGAACTGGGACGAAGCTCATGAAGATAAGATTCCCCAGTGGAGGCCAGAACATAATCCACAGCACACCGAGCAAAGAGAGCGCCTGGCCGATCGCTTCTGGCAGCAGCGACGGAATTTTGTTGGCCTCAACCTTCATTGGATCGTGCGGTGCGGGTTGACCGTCAACCTCGTTGGACCACAAGAGCCCTTTGCGAACCGACGGGAATACATGTATGAGAAGGAACGGCGATAGCGCGAGCAGGCCAATCTCATCACCGACGAACCATTTCGAGGCTGCGGACGAGAGATCGCGTAGGACAATGGTGTGATCAGCCAACAGGCAAAAGACGCCAGTGGCTGTCGCTCCCAAGGCCGCAACTGACGTTACAGCCAGATAACGAATTACATCGTCGCCTCGGCGGAAAGTCGAGTCGATACGGAGTGGTCCCCGTAGGAGGTAGGCGGCTCCCGCATACCAACCTGCGACTCCAGCAGCGCCCAAGGTTTCGCCAAAAGACCGGAGCGGCTGGTGATAAATCAGGGCCCCGGAGAGCGCATCGGAAAACGCAACCAGCCAGAGATACCAGGGGCTGATGTGCAGCAGAAGCGCGAGCACGAGTCCGTTAGCCGGGTACCAGGTCGAGGCTCCAAGCCGGTTGAGAAAGATTGTTTCCGGCAGATTCAGCAGGAGATACGTACCGACGAATAAGATGGAAAGGAGGATGTGGCGAAAAACCAACGGCCAGTCGAACGCCGGGGAAGATTTCAACCGCGCAACGGATTGCCATCGACGCTCGTTTTCTCGGATCGCGGGGGCCCATCGGCCAACCCCGTTAGACATGGGTCTTGTCCTCGAGACCATCCCGGCGGAACAAGTCGAATGCGTTGCCCCCGCTGCTCTTTACGCGATACATAGTGATGTCCGAGCGCCTGATCAGCACCTCACTGCTGACGCCGTCGATGGGATACCTGCTGAGCCCGATGCTGGCGGTCACATTGAGACGAGTGCCGTCCTCGATTTCGATCGGCTCCTCGACCGTACGCAGAATTCGCGCCACCACTTTCAGCACATCCGTTTCCAAGTCGAGACCGGGCAAGATGATAATGAATTCGTCACCACCCAACCGGCCAACACAGTCTTGGGAGCGCACCTGATGCTGCATTCTCTTGGCGGTGATTTTGAGGATCTGGTCGCCTGCGGCGTGGCCATGACGATCATTGACCGGCTTGAAGTGATCGAGATCGATGAACAAGACAGCGAGTTGTGAGTCATCGGCCTCCGCTTGCTTTACGCATTGCTCCAGCTTGACGTGGATGGCATGCCGATTGAGCAATCCCGTTAGCGCATCGTAGTTAGCCAGGTGCCGAACGTGCTCTTCAGACTTGCGCAAACTCTCGGACGCTCGCAACCGAATCAATTGCTCACGCAGGAAGGACGCATTTTCTAAATCAAGTTCGCTCCAGGGCACGCTGTGCCCACGCACAGTCTCTCTCCAAGCTGCAAATGAGGCGCGCGGGCGCACCCGGCCCTGCTCGTCGAGGCGAGCCTCTTTATCTGGATTGCCCGCCCAGACCAGCGTCTTTACGACTTCGCGGCGGAGCAACAGAAGATAGTCGCCTGTCCCTTCAGGGAATCCCATGTACAGCGCTCCACTTGCCTGATCCGCATAAGACGCGGCGCCGGGGTCGAGGGCGGCGAGCACGTTAGAACTGGCGATCCCGCGCACTGTGATGGTATGGAACTTCGCGATGACCGGACGCAGCAACTCTTCAGTCACGCAGTCGCCTCGGTACGCTATGCACCCGTTGACACTGGAAACCAGGCCGTCTGCGGCCAGTAATTCGAGGAGTTCCGCCAAAAAAGAGCCTCCTGCCTGAGCCGGTGATTCTGAGGCTTCGACTCGCTCGATATGTTCTTCGAGCTTTCGGCGCGAAGTCAGCCGGGACTGTAACGCGAGGTTTTCGATCCGCAGGGTTACCTGCGCCGCGAAAGTCTGTGCCATCAGTTCGCAAACCGAACGGGTCGGCTGATCCAAGCGGTGCGGCCCTGCGCCATGACATGCAACCAAGCCCCAAAGCCGGCGGTTGACGACAATCGACAGAGTCACGGATGACTGCACGGCCATATTGCGCAAATACTCAAGGTGAATGGGTGCGGCGGTCCGCAGAAAAGAGCGCGTCATGTCCAACGGTTTTCCGGTCAAAGGGCCGATCTCGGGAACGATCGGCACCCGCTCTGCGGCCACATCCCCGATTGATCGCGATGGATTCATCAGAAAAAGAAGCCGTGCCTGGGCGGGAATGTCACTTTCCGGGAAGCGCGAACCGAGGTACAACACCGGCAGAGGGCCAGCGGCCTCGGCGATGACTTCGCCGTTCCAATTTTCATCGAAGCGATAGATCATGGCACGGTCGAATCCGCTCAGCCGTCGGATTTCTTCCGCGGCCACCCGGAAAAGATCCTGATCCCCGGTAGCGTGCTGCATGCGTTCCAATGGAAACCGGATGTGGGTATCAAGTTCGAGAGGTTCAAGAGAATGTGCTCCGGGTACAAGATCGAGTTCCACAATCAGCACCCGGTCGTGGCGATGGGCGATGCAATACATCTCGATCACACGACCGTTTGTCCGGATGCGAAGGAGTTTCGTGCGAAACGGTTCGTTGCCCTGTATTTGAGATTGAAAAATCTCGAACTGCGGCGCACCCAAAACGGTCTCAATCGAGCGTCCCAACAGTGTCGTCGGAGGGATCTCAAGCAAGCTTGTGACGTTGGCACTGACTTGCCGGATGATCAGATCCGGTTCCGAGAGTGCGAACAGCAGCCCATTCGGTTGGATGTGCCCGATGATTTGAATTGGTTCCCTGGCGCATTGGGAGAGGTCGGGAATCGGGTTGACTGGTTCCGCCAAGATCTCCATCAGTGGTTACTGGCTCGGAGGTATGGCTCCGATAACCACGCAGAGTAGGCATCGAATATTCTTACAGCTGTAGCGCAAATCGCCTCTACATTTTCGTTCCCTCGTCGCTCCAGGTCCGCACAAAACGAAGCCCAGAGCGCTTCGGAGCGTCCATTCCCGTCGCCGTAGAAATGAAAACTGGCAGTGGGCCCGAGAATGGCGCGCAATCGCTTGACGATGATTTTGCCACCCATCATCGAGCCGAGAATTACATAAGCATAGCCGTATATGCCGTCTGGCTCGATGGGAGTCAGCCAGCAACACCGCTCCAGCGAGTCAATTTCGTGAGTGGTTGCCCCCATAATGCTTAAGTCGTCACGCAGGGCGCTCGATCTGGCGAGAGCGCGCACGGGATCGGCTGGCTCGGCTGCGCAAGCCACGGCATTTTCCAGTGGCTCAAAAAAACCCAGTAACCGACCGAGATGTGCCCGATATTCCAGGATGGTATATTCAGCATCGAACAGGCGCGACAGCGCGGGACTCGATCCTAGCTGTGCGTGGCGCGAGCGCGTCACACCCCGAACGGCTTCGAGGACAATGCCGCTTGCGAAGGGAGCGATTATAGGATTTGGAGCGTGTCCGCTCGCCGCACGAGTAGACGATCCGGAGAACCCACGAGATACTGGCAGCGAATTGCTGTCACGAGATTGGAATGTCATGGCTGCTTCTCTTTCAGTCGGCAATGACAATAAGTGTGGGCCCGCGTTTCCCGGTTTCCACGAACTTCTCGGGGAAGTTCCGAGTGAGAGGCCGCAGCGCCTCGTTTCGCGCACGAACCAGAGGACGATTACGCCGCGGCCCCGAACAGCGACATGCACGATCCGGGCCGAACTCGCAGAATCGCCGGATTCTTCCAACTTGCCTACAATGTTTCAATTGAAAGGGCCTTTCTCGTTGTCACTTGGACTCGGGGGAATGCCCGGCTGAGTGTTTTCCGGGCGTTTGTCTTGTCATGAGACACTAGTAAGCTTAAGCCTGCTGATGAAACCTCAGGGATGAACTACTGTTATGGTCAACTTAGGTAGACTGGTGAGGTTTGCGGAGATAGTTACGCAGAAGTGACAGTTCAGATGACTTCAGAACTCGGATTGCACCTACACCCGAGCCCGCCGGAAGGTTTTTTGTCAGCCGGCGCAAACAGCAATGCTGAACAATTGCTGAGCGATGGTGATCATCTAATTGAAGTCTTTGGCGTCTCGGGGCATCTTTACGATGGTAAACCAAAACTCCTCGATCGCCTGGACAACTTCCGAGAACTCCTCTAGGTCCAGAGGCTTGCTAATGTAGCAGTTCGCGTGCATGGCGTAGGCCTGGAGGATGTCATGTTTTGCTCGTGAACTGGTCAGAATGATCACTGGAATTTCCCGCAAATCGTCTCGGCCCTTGGCGAACGACAGAACTTCCTTGCCAGTCTTGCCTGGAAGATTGAGATCGAGGAGAACCAAATCGGGCCGCGGGGCAGACCCGTGCCTACCTTCCTGACCTAGAAACTGGATGGCGTCTTCACCGTCTCTTGATACAAATAACTCGTTAATAATTCGGCAGTCTTTGAGAGACTCGCGGGTGAGCCGCACATCGGCAGCATTGTCTTCAACCAGCAAAATCTTGGCAGGCACTCCCACTACGTCGCGCATAACAAGCGTCCTCTCTTTGTGCAGCATTGCGGACCCAGCGCATAGACCATATAGCGAGGGGCGAGCAAACTCAAGCAGCCAAATTAACTACCTTGGTTCGAGTTTCTCTGGCATAATCAATGTACAAATTCATTTAGCCACCGCTCCCGCCGTCTTGACACCCGGCAATTTCACAATGGAAAACCAGAAGCCCTCAATCGCATTGACGACTTCTCCGAATTCGTCAATGTCCAGCGGTTTGCTGATGTAGCAGTTACAATGCAAGGCGTAACTCTGGACGATGTCTCGTTCCGCCCGAGAACTAGTCAAAACGACGACCGGAATCGCCTTCAAAGCCGGACTTTCCTTAATGAATGCGAGAACCTCCTTTCCGTCCTTCCTAGGAAGATTCAGATCCAGCAGAATCAAGTCCGGCTGAGGCATGGATTTGAATTTCCCTTTCTTCGACAAGAAGTCGATGGCCTCGATCCCATCCCGCGCGGTAAACAGTTCGTTTATGACCTTACAGTCTTTGAGAGACTCCTGGGTTAACCGCGCGTCAGCAAGGTTGTCTTCCACCAGCAAAATCTTAACGGGTACTCCGACAGGTTTAGCCATATGGTTTTACTCTCTTAATCTGGCATAAGTTGCATATCGGGCAGGTGCATTTTTAAGGCCACGTGAAATATACAACTGTGCCGTGCCCTTGATTTGGCTCGACCCAGATGTTTCCGTCACGTTTCTCAACAATTTTCTTGCATACTGCAAGTCCGATTCCTGTGCCGTCGTAATCTTCCCGGGCATTCAGGCGCTGAAAGATCACGAAAATGCGATCCTTATATTGGGCGTCTATGCCGATTCCGTTGTCCGCCACTGAAAAAATCCACTGGTCACCCTGCTCGCGGGCCGAGATGTGCACGCGCGGGTTTTCCTTACTCTTGAACTTAACCGCGTTGTCGATCAGATTCTGAAAGACCTGAGTGATTTGCAGTTCGTTGGCTTTTATCTGCGGAAGCGGATCGTGAGTGATCTCAGCTCCAGCAACCCTATTTTTGTGGGTAAGGGTAAGAAGCACATGTTCCAGCACTTGCTCGCAGTCGACCATCTCTTCTTTGACTTCTCCCCGTCCGATGCGTGAGAAGGAGAGCAGATCGTTGATGAGCAGACTCATGCGCTTGGCGCCATCGGTAGCAAATTCGATGAATTCATCGGCCTCGGCATCCAGTTTTCCCTTGTAACGCCGGGACAGCAGTTGCACGTAGCTGGAAACCATGCGCAGGGGTTCCTGCAAGTCGTGAGCCGCAACGTACGCGAACTGTTCCAATTCACGATTGGAGCGCACAACTTCTTCGGCCTTCTCCGCCAGCTTTTCCTCGACCGTCTTGGCAAGAGTGATATCCCGAAAAGAGGAAACAGCTCCGTTCTGCCCTCCCGTTAACGGGCGGGAAGTCACGCTGATCCAAAACCCCCCCGGGCGAAACTCGTTTCTGATCCAAAGCTCCACATCATCGCAGGATTCACCGCGTAGGGCGCGAGCCAGGGGCAAATCTTCCACCGGATAAGGCGTTACCTTATCGGGCAGGTGGACTCCGACACCCCGGGACCAGTCGGCGTGAGTTTGGTCATGCGGTCTTGTGCCGAGTATCCGCTCACATGCCGGATTCCAGATAGAAGCCTTTCCGGAGGCATCCGAGACAAAAATGCCATCGCCACTACTTTCCATGATGGATCGCAAGAGATCCGCTTCCCGTCGCTGCCAGATTTCCCCGCGCCGCGCGACTTCCACTTTGCGGGATAGCGCGCTGTTGCTCAGGTTCTGGTCGGTCATGTCCTGGATGGAGAGGAGGATGGCTTCCTTTTCCGCGAGAAGATTCGCAGACACCAATAGGAATCGGTTGCCGAGACCGGGAATACAGCAGTTAACCTGCAAATCGCGCACTGCCGAGCCGCTTTTCAGTTCGTGCAAAAAGTTAGACGCTTCTGGACTGTCCAGAACTTCCGCAAACGGCCGACCCTCAATTTTAGACCATTCGACTTCAATCCACTGACAAAAGGCTCGATTCGCGAACATCATGAGCAGGTCCTCATCCAAGACCAGAATGGGATCTTTCCATACTGTCACGATGCTCTGCGCCAGCGTCTCGGGTAGCCGTGCCGAAGTAGCGAATGCAGCGGTCGTTGTCATTCTTCGCGCCTCAATCCTGGAGCCGGTGTGGGTCTGTTGCCATCAGTCGTTGTTGGTCTGCCGAGCGCATCTCTATTCCGCGAAGCATGTGAAGGAGCGAGCGATGATTTAGGGGCTTATCGAGAAAGGCGTGCGCCCCGGCATCGAGCACCTTGTGTTGGGTGACGACAGAACAGTCGGCACTCATGACAATTACTGGCACGCCCGCAATCTCGGGGCAGGACCGGAATTCCATCATGACTGCAAGTCCGTCTTCTTTGGGAAGGTGCAGATCCAGAAGGATTGCGATGGGTTTATGAGCGAGGGCGAGTGCGACCGCAGAAGGTCCACTCTGTGCCAGCACCGCTTGATAGTTATTCGCGCGCAGACGCAATTCCAGTGCGTGCGCGAGGTCTAGGTTGTCGTCCACAATCAAGACTTTGGATGGGTCCACAAATCGCCTTTCACAAACCGCTGGTCTTTAGAATCAACTTTTCGATTTCTTGAGAAACCCATTTCAACTGCTCGTCCAGACCTCGGTCGACCGCGACCGTCTTCGGAAGAGGGATGCAGAAAGTTCTGTAAATACTGGTGTTGGTTATTTGCGGGGCGGCGATCAACTGCCCCAGTATTCTTTTTTCCAATACCGAAGCGCCTGATGGGTCCGTGCACGCCAAAATAAAGATCATTTCCCGTTCGCCAAGAGCTTGCATGGAAGGAAGTAGAAGGTCTTTATCTGGAAGGATGCAGCGCTCGACAATCGCCCGGGATCGTCGCCGGGTAAGCTCCCACACCTCGTCGGTTACTTCTCGACTCCCACGCGCCATTTCTACTCCGACGAGAGATGCCTCTTGTAATCTACCCTCGTAAACCAGTACCCGCGAGACAATGGCGGACAGCGAGAACTGGGGTACGGTGAAAGTGAATACGCTGCCTTTCCCGAGTTCGCTTTCCACCCAGATCCGGCCCCCATGTTGTTCCACTAATTCTTTGCTGATCGCGAGTCCCAGTCCCAGGCCTTGCCGGTTAGAAACCGCGTTTTGCTCCTGATACAAACGGTCAAAAATGAGGTCCAGGTTTTGCGGATTGATCCCCTTACCCGTGTCGGCGACCGTGAACTGAACAAACCTTGGATCCTGCTCAGAGATGCTGGCTCGCAAGTTTATCTCACCACCGGCGTCCGTGAATTTCAGGGCATTCTCAACCAAGTTAACGAATATCTGGACCAACCGGCGCCGGTCGGCTTGCACAGCAGGAATCTGTGCCCCGATTGTTGTTGTCAGGCTCACGCCGCGCGTCTTGGCTTTTGTGCCCAGCATCAAAACCAAATGCCCGATGACCTCCTGGGTGTCGACACGCGCTGGTTCAATTGTTAGCTTTCCCACATTCGCCGACGCGGCATCGAGAAGGTCATTGATCAGATTATTTAGTTGCCCCGCGTTACGCAGCACGCTTTGCAGATATTCACGCTCTTTAGCGGTAAGTGGGCCGGCCAACCCGTCGAGCATCACCTCGGCAAACTGGTGAATACATGCCAGCGGAGACCGCAATTCATGAGAAACGTGGGATAAGAATTTGTCTTTGAAGTCCAGTTGCTTCTGTCGACTTTCCCGCAAAGTCGCGATCACCTGATGCCGCTCAATGGCGTGATGCATGGCGCGCGTGAGCGCATTACTGTCCATCTGTCCCTTCACGATATAGTCTTGGGCTCCGGTGCGCACCGCCTCTAACGCCAAGCGGTCGTCGTCTGAGCCAGTCAGCACCAGGATAGGCACATCGGGAGCTTTATGAGCGACCCTCTTGACCGTGTCGGTGCCCTGGCTATCGGGCAGATTAAGATCCAATAAGACGACGTCTGGCCTCCCCATTTCCAATTTCTCGAGTCCTTCCGAAAGACGTTCCGCGCAATCCAAGTTGTAGCGCTGGGACGCTGCGGAGAGGGAGAGGCGCACCAAATTGCGGTCGGCAGCGCTGTCGTCTACGACGAGGACCTTGGTTGCCATATCATTCATCATCACTGTCGATAAGCTCATGTCACCCCTGTGTAAGTGCGTACATCGATCCATCTGCAAATTACCCGTTGGACGGCTCCGCTCGAAGCGTGCACGCTCGGATTGAGGTTCAGCCAATCAGATTGCCGGGTCGAAAGATCTTACTTAAACATTTTGCTGCCACCCAAAACTAAAGGCGGACCAGGTTTCGAGCCGCTTTTGCCGTCATCGGGGACCAAAACGGTCGCGTCGCCATCTCTCTGTTCTCGGCCATTGCCAAACTATTTCGCATTTTCTCGCATTGTGATCGATAGCACTTCTTCAGCCAATCTGGTGTCCGCCGGATTCGAGCGTTGTAACTTAAACCAATGACAAGTGGATGAAGAGTGCCAAGTCCGCTCGCGAATCATTGGCCTTCTCCAACCTACTTGTAAAGATGTTGAACAGGTGTGTCCGGCGTCCGAACAACAGCTGTTGCCGCTACTAACTCTGGCGTAGCCCTTCGGTATCGCATTTTGGTTCGCATGTGAGGCCCAAAGTGGAAGACGCGACCAGCCTATGAGAAAATAGATTTCTCGTATCGGCTTCAGAAGGAACATCAAGACATCACTCTGAAAGCTTGCCGTCCGGTGGCACGTTGGGAAGAAAGGCCGAGGGCCGAAACTCATTGACCCGCGGCAAAAGCAGAGCGAAATCGATAGCTTGGAGCAAAGATTCGGAATCCTCCAACCTCGTCTTCTCAAAGTAGCTCACCGCGCCTTCTCTTCTCAATTTCGACTCGTTACTCTGAGGAAGACCGCTCAATGCGATCACTGGGATGTGCGATGCCTCCGGGCTCTGCTTGAGGGCTCGTAGCACTTCGACACCGCCAAGTTTGGGTAGCAGCATGTCTAGCACGATAACATCCGGCATCTTCTCGAGAGCGACGCGCAAGCCTTCCTCCCCATCACTCGCAAGGTGAACTTTGTATCCAGCGGACGTTAGTATCTTTTTGAAAGCAATCTGAAGATGAGCATTGTCGTCAATAATGAGAATAGTCAACATTTCCAATGTCCCCTTACTTGAATCTTGGTCTTCTCGCCCAGCTATTTATCCACGAACAATCTGCCTTCAGGGAAATACAGCGCCTTGTTAATAGCCATTAGAAGCTGGCCGTCCTCCACGGGCTTTTGAAAGAAGGCGACGGCTCCCGCCTTCAAGGCTCGATCTCGGTTGTCCGCCAATTCGCGTCCGGTGAGCACAATGACCGGGATTCCAGCCAGGCGGTCGTGGTTGTTCAATCGTTCCATCACGACGAACCCGTCCCCACAGGGGAGCCCAAGATCAAGAATCACGAGGTCGGGCATCTCCGTTACCAGCGCGGCGGTGGCCGAGATAGCGTCTACAGCAAAGGAGACCGCGTATCCATTTGCGCGCAGACGTACGCTCAGACCCTTTCGGATCGCGGCATTGTCGTCGACCACCAATATTCTCGCTGTATCCGTTGTTCTGGCAGTATCCATTTCCGTATCCATTCTTGAAACGATATTCGGCTTGTTAGTGTGTGCTTTGGGAGGCTCCTTCTAATGCCTCGTCGAGCACGGTGCGGATTTTTGAAGCGTTTTCGAGCATAATGCAGAGATACTCCCGCTGTTCTTCCGATACACTGCCCGCCAACCCGTCGATCATGATGGTTCCAAATTGATGAATGCATGCCAGGGCATTCCTCAGCTCGTGAGATAGATGAGCAGTCAACTGCGCTTCCGCATTCGTCGTGCGCGGGCCAGACTGATCTCGGCCAGCCGTGAAATGCTTTCGTTCGATCGCGTGTGTCAGACTCTGGGTGAGGAGGTCGACATGACATCCCCTTACGACATAGTCGTCGACCCCAAGACGCAATGCATGGGCGGCCTCTGCAGTCTTGCCCTCGTTGACAACCGCAAGCACCGGCAAGTGACGTGCTTTCTGCAATATCTTATTAACACACTCGTCCGGGGAACCGGCGGCGAGCGAAAGATCCACAAGGACCAGATGAAAGCGCAGTTCTTGCAGGGCATTTAGCCCCGTGGCGAGAGTCGGCATTCGCGTAACGGAAAACTTTTCAAAGCTTCCTGTGTTAGCCGTAGGGCACAGGCCGCTTACTTCACCCGCATCAATCAATAAGACTTGTGTTTTATTCATGGACCTTTGAGAGCTGTCTATCGAACATTAAGCATCTCAGTTGCCAGAACACCACAGGGAGGTGGCAAAACGCCCCAGGTCATGATTAGACGGAGTTTTTTCCTGTGAATTATAAAGATGCGGCAAGACCATCAGGAAGGTGTCTGTCTGACTTCTGGAATAATCGTATTCGTGCCGGACGCATCGCTACGGGCTACCTGTTAGCCGAAGGCCCCCGGCGGCGTTAGGTCGCACCACACGTGCATCCTAAGGCGTACCAGAATTTCCCCGCCAGTTCTCAGTCATCAAAGATAAAGATTATATGGGAAAGAACCGCAATGACCGAGCGAACCCGACATCGTCGGCAAAGCGTCCCGCGTTTGTACACTGTTGAGCACTTGTCGGACAGTTTGACGTGGCGTTCCCACGCCGTTGAGGGGTTTGCGCCCTGTTTTGAGGATGGCTACCGTCGTGCTTGGTTCATAAACGTACTGGTGCAGTCGAAAAGGTCCCCCTAACTGACGGGGCGGAGCTGTCTTCATCCAGGCGAGAGGGGTCAAATGGCGGCATTCGGAATCAGTCCAATTGGTGCCTCGCGAAACATGGAATGGTACGTGGTACATACCTGGCCACGGCACGAGAAATCTGTGTTTGGACAACTACGCAGCAGGCAAGTCGAAACCTTCTTGCCGCTCTATCGTCCTTCGAAACGTTGGAAGAATGGCCAGATCGGCGGCCAAGTGCCCCTGTTTCCGGGATACCTATTTGTGCGAATCGACATTCAACACCAATTGCCGGTGCTGCAGACATCGGGGGTGGCGAGATTCATCGGGTTCGGCCCAAGGCCCGCGGTTGTTTCGAACGAAGAAATCGCGGCACTCGAAGCGGCGGTCACTAATGGGATCACGGTATCTCCTCACCCTTACTTGGTTGTGGGCAGTCGCGTACGAATCATTCGAGGTCCTTTGGCGGGGCTTACCGGAATACTCACGCGAGACAACCAAGTATCTCGAGTTGTCTTATCGGTCGACCTGATTTCCAGATCGATCAGTGTTCAACTGGATGCCGGAGATGTGGAGTCGATATAGCGCCGCTCACGCGTATGTAGGCCGAAGGGCTAATGTTCCCCGCCTTCGCGCGGGCGTCGTGGGCGCTAGTTAGGCGGGAACAACACCCATGCTACACAAAGGAACTATGCCTCCCAGATACATTAGCGTTGCATTCATGCTATTTATGCTAAGCGGTCTTGCCGCGCCGCAAAACCTACCGGACTCGCCAGGCGTCACTGTAGGACTCTTCCCGTCAGCGGCGTTGGCGGCCGGGGTAGTGACAATGCCACCGCCCGCGGCCCTTGGGCCTTGGATTAACCCGACGGTCGCGGATGCCCCTTATTGGTCCTCTACTGCAGCGCTTTTTGCCACAACACTTGCAAACGTCGAGCTCACGACGCGCTGCTCAGAACAGCATACCTGTCTTACCCAAATTGCTCCAGGCTCTACCCGGCTGACGCTATATGCCTACACGCTACCCACCGATCTCCTTGTGTCATATCTTTCTTACAAACTTAAGGGGAAGACGCACTTTTGGATCGTGCCGCAAGTACTACTCACGGGCGCCAACTTGTTTAGTGCCGGCAGATCTTATGGGAGAATCCGATGATTGCGATTAGGTCGGAGTGTCTTACGCATTGGCGGAATGACGGATGACGCGACGACTTCGCAGTGGGCTTCCCTCCTGGCTTTGCAGCCCTAGTTGTCGACAACGACGGACGACGTTCTACTTACACTGCGATAAATGGGAACTGATGAGCGAATGACGGACAATCAC
>Ga0181531_10001447_pt1 | contig 15015 bp, 15 predicted proteins | sample PEATcosm2014_Bin_38_FD_119743 | JGI IMG/M metagenome (GOLD analysis project Ga0181531, IMG submission 119743) | Peatland microbial communities from MTU Mesocosm Facility, Houghton, MI, USA - PEATcosm2014_Bin11_10_metaG | ecosystem: Environmental > Terrestrial > Soil > Wetlands > Peat | place... | reverse complement strand
GTCGCGCTTGACGCCGATTTTCGCTTTGACGCGATGGTCGCGGGCGTGAATGTCGGTGGCAAAACTCTCAAAACGGTCGGCGACGAATTTGACCGGACGGCTGAGAAGTTTCGATAACGCCGCGGTCGCCATCTCGTCGGCATAAATGTGCACTTTGATGCCGAACGAGCCGCCGACGTCCTTGGTCAAGACGCGCACCTGCTGCTCGTCGAGACCGAGGTGCTTGGCAAAAAGATTCTGCGTCATGTGCGGCGCCTGGGTGCCCTGATAGACCGTCAGGCGTTGCTCGCCGGGATTCCAATCGGCGACGATGGCGCGCGCCTCGTTGGTAACGCCGGTGTGGCGGCCGAACACGAAAGTGGTTTCGACCACGGCGTCGGCTTCGGCAAAAGCCTTGTCCGGATCGCCGGCGTTAAGCACGCGCTCGAACGTAAGATTGTCGCCCAATTCGGGATGGATCACCGGCGTCGTTTTGTCGAGTGCGGTTTCGGCGTCGGTGACGCTGGCGAGGACCTCGTAGTCCACCGCGACAAGCGCGGCGGCGTCCTCGGCTTCGGCGCGGGTCCGGGCGACGACGGCACACACCGCTTCGCCCTGCCAGCACGCGCGCTCGACGGCGATGGCATGCTGCGGCGCCGATTTTAGGCCCTTCAGATGCGTCAGCACGCCGACCCAGGGCGTGATCACCTTGGCAAGTTCGGCGCCGGTGACGACGGCGACAACGCCCGGCACGCGGCGCGCCGCCGCGGCGTCGATATTTTTGATCGCGGCATGCGCGTGCGGCGAACGCACGAAGGCGACATGCGCCATCCGCGGCAGCGCCACGTCGCTCACATATTGGCCGCGTCCCTGCGTCAGCCGCGCCAGATTCGGCCGCGGCACCGAACGGCCGATATAGGAATTCGGCCGATCAAGCGCGGAGAGGCCGGAGGGTTGATCGGGAGAAATTTTCATGGCCACTCACACTTTGACTGTCATTCCGGGGCTGAGCGAAGCGAGGAGCCCGGAATCCATAGTCGCTGACCTATGATTATGGACTCCGGGCTCGCGGGCAAAGGTCCGCGCCCCGGAATGACGACTAAAGAAACCGCGTCGGCCACATCAGCGTGCGCCACATGTGCGAGGATGGCGTGTTGTCGAGGCCGAGGCCTTCCTTCGGCTGCTTGAAGTTCCGGCCGACGATATCGACGAAGTCGTCGAGATCGACCTTCGCGTCGGGATCGAATGAATAAATATCGTTCACCGTGATCAGCCGCGAGGTCATGTACCATTGATGGTTCCGCGCGCGCTCGTAATCGGCGACGATGTAGGGTTCGGGCTTATAGTCGGCGCCGAAATAATCGATGTACATTTGCGGATATTCGTAGCCGACCGACGGATCGGGGAAAAAGCGCAGCGCCTGGTGCATGCGCACCGCCCAGCTCACCTCTTCGTCGACATAGGGCTCGATCATCTGCGCGCCCCAATAGCCGTGGTCGCAGCGGATGAAACTGGCGACGCCGATGTCGTGCAGGAGGCAAGCCAGAACGACCTTTTCCGGGTGGCCGGCTTTGAGCGCATGCGTCGCGCTTTGCAAAAGGTGATTGAGCGAGGCGAAGCGGCACTTGAAGAAATCGATCAGCGTCGGCCTTTCCGGCATGGCCGGCAGGCGCGGGTCGGCGCCCATCAAAAAATATTTGTCGGGATTGGCGGCCTTGAGCACTGGGCCGCTCTGCATCTCCACCTTGCCGTCGGCCATGTTGAACAGCACCGACTTGGTGGCGATATGCGCGCCGAGTTCGTGCATCATCCGCTCTTCGATCGCATCGGCCCGCTCCGACAGCGTCAGCGGCTTCGCGTGTTCGTTCATGATCAGCCTGCCTTTCCCATCCGCGCCAGCGTGCGCGCTTTGGCGATCGATTCGATCGCATCGACGATAGCCTGATAGCCGGTGCAGCGGCAGTAATTGCCGGAAAGATGCTCGCGGATCGCGGCGCGACTGGGCACGCCGCCGTCGCGCGACAAGAGAGCCTGAGCGCCAATCAGCATGCCGGGGGTGCAGAAGCCGCATTGTAACGCGTTGCGCCTTTGAAAGGCGTCTTGCAGGTCGGCGATGGCGCCGGAATCCGATAGGCCTTCGATGGTGTCGACCTCGGCGCCGTCGCACTGCACGGCCAGCACCAGACAGCCGCGCACGACTTCGCCGTCGACCAGCACGGTGCAGGCGCCGCAGACGCCTTGCTCGCAGCCGATGTGGCTGCCGGTCAGCCCCAAATCCTCGCGCACGAAATCGACCAGCGTTTTACGGGCCTCGACGCGTTCGTGCACGGCTTCGCCGTTAACGCGAAGGCGGATCTCACACCAGCGATCGGCCACGGGCGCTTCCTCTGCGTTTGCTTTGGGCCGATTCTCGCAGGCATCCGGCGAAGGTCAATGCCGTTTAAGCCACCACGACCGCTGGGGGACGGCCGGCATGGCGTCGTGGCTTATTCGTCGTTGTTTCGATTGGTGAAACAGGCGTTGCCGAGGCCGGTCCCGATGGTGAGAATGCCCCAATGCGACACATCGCGCATGACCGGCACTTCGCTCAAACCCTGCACCACGGCGTCGTTGTGCATCACGATGGCGGTTTCCTCGTCGCCGATGCGCGGAATTTCCCGATGCAAAACGGCGGGCAGGTTGAACTTGCTGCTTTCCCAATTGCCCGGCAGGTTTTGCGCGCCACGGTCGATCGAACCGTCTTCCTCGATGATGCCGGGACAGCCGATACCGATGAAGGGCGCGAGTTCGAGCCCCTTCTTCTTGCTCGCCGCGATCAGGCCCTTGAGCATATTGACGAGGTGCTCGACAGCGTGTTCGCGCTTGATATCGGCTTCGTCGCCGTGACGCCACAGAGCGAACTTCCAGACATTCGCCTTCGATAAATCGGTCGCTTTTTTAAGGTTGAGCCGCACCACGCCGGCGCGGATATTGGTGCCGCCGATATCGACGCCTAAGATGGAATCGTAGGCTTTGAACATCCAAGCCGGCGCCAGATGCGCCGCGCCGATGAGACCCGCCTCGTCCGGGTCATGACTGATCGGCTTTAGCTCGAGTTTGACGTCGTCGGCTTTGAGGATGACGGCGGTGCGGCCGATTGCCAATTCGCCGACGCGGCTGCCGCTAAAGCCGCCGCCGATCGCGAGCCGCTCGGTATCGCGCCAAGCCTTGAGTTTGAGAAAGCGCCGGATCACAAGCGCGAGATTTTGGGAAAAATCCTCGATGGCACCCTGCACCAGGCCGGCGGCTTCGACATCGCCGCGGGTCAGAAGCATGTCGAGTTGCTTCTTGGTCAGGTCTTCACTCGCCTCATCGCCCAGCGGATCCTCACCGGCCTTGCGCAGCGCCTTGCGCCAGTTCTCGATGGCCTGCCGGAACGCGCCCTTACTGGCGCGATCGCCGATAAAACCCTCGTCGTCTTCGATTTCGACATTATAGCTGTCGAGATCGACCTCCGGCAGCCTGCTGGCGCCGTGCGCCGCGATCTTCGGCGCGGTGGTAATCTGTTCGGCCATCCGAGATTGCCCCGAATCGTCAAAGAACTAACTATCAACGAATTGGCGGGCAAAGAGTTTCAAGACGCCGTTTCGGCCAGAATATCGCGCACGATATCGATGGCGCGGCGCAGCAGTGTCATCGAGGCCTCGGGCGTGCGGAACGCGGCGTGCGCCGTCAGCGTGACGTTTTCCATGTCGGCCAGTGGCTGATTGCGCGCAAGCGGTTCTTCATGAAACACGTCGAGGCCGGCATGGCGAATCCGGCCGCTCCGCAAGGCGGCGAGAAAGGCGGCCTCGTCGACCAAGGCGGCGCGCGCGGTATTGACGAAGATCACGCCCGGCTTCATGCGGGCGAATTGGGCTGAGCCGAGGAACCCGCGCGTGTCGTCGTTGAGCGTCAGATTCATCGAGATCACGTCGGACCGCGCCAAAAGCTCGTCGAGCGGCACGAGCGGCGGACCGGGACGCGCGGTGCGATTCCAACCGATCACCTCCATGCCGAGGCCGCGGCCGATGCGGGCTACCTCGCCGCCGATGCCGCCGAGCCCGATCACGCCAAGCGTCTTGCCGAGAAGCTGTACGCCGTCGTGCGGCACCCAGGTGCCGGCGCGCACCTCGCGGTCCATGCGGGCGACGTCGCGGCAAGCGGCGAACATCAAAGCGATGGCATGTTCGGCGACCGCGGTATCGCCGTAGTTTTTGATGATATGGACCTTGATGTTGCGCTCAGCCAGATCGGCAAGGTTCATGTAACTCGCCGGGCCGGTGCCGAGAAACACCACATGCTTGAGCGCCGGACATCGGTCGACCAGCGGCGTCGGCATGTAGGAATGATCGTCGATGCAGATATCGTAGCCTTCGAGCAGGCGCGGCAATTCTTGGCGCTCGAACGGTTTGCGATTGACGTCGATCGGCGGATCGCCGGCCCGCCAGACGCGCTGCCAGACCGGGGCCAGTTGATCGTTGCAATCGAGGAACAGCGATTTCATGCGGCGTAGCTTTATCTTGCCACGATCGGCTGCGCCGCCAATGCAGGCGCGCGCTGCGGTAATCCGGAGAACGCCGAACCCTCTTCGAACCACGATGCCGGCGCCGCCTGTCCCCACAAGGTTTGGCGCTGCGGATCGCCGAGCGACCAGCGGATCGGCGCATGATCGGGATCGACGGTAAGATAGTCGGAGGTGAACAACTCGACGCGGTGGCCGTCCGGGTCGCGGACGTAGAGGAAAAAAGCGTTGGAAATGCCATGGCGGCCGGGGCCGCGTTCCATATTCGCGAGGTAACCGCTGGTCGCCATGACGTCGCAGATATGAATGATATCGAGCACGCCCGGCGTCCATAGCCCGACGTGGTGCAAGCGCGGCCCGGCGCCGTTAGTGAAGGCGAGGTCGTGCACATTGCCCTTGCGATGCAGCCACACCGCCCAGAGTTCTGGATTGCCGCCGTCGGTCTCGGAATATTCCGTGAGACGAAAGCCAAGTTCGGTATAAAATTCGTAAGACGCCTGCACGTCCGGCGTAAAGCAATTCAAATGATCGATGCGCTGGATGCGTGCGCCCCGATAGGCGCCGTATTTTTGCAGCATCGACGGCGCCTGATCCATCTGCACATAGAACTCGATCGGCATGCCTAATATGTCCGCGGTGCGCAATGTTCGGCCCTGGTGCGGCACGTCCGGGAACGTCGTCGGCAGATTGCGGCGGCCGAACCAGAACGCGGCACGATCCAAATCATCCTCGCTGGCCAGTTTGAAGCCGAGCGTGCGCACGTCGCAATCGCGCTGGCGCCACAGCACCAGCGAGTGATGATTGCGCTCCTCCACACCGCGCAGATAGAGCGCATCCTCGGCTTCGTCGCTGACCAAGAGGCCCAGGCAATCGACATAGAAAGCGCGCGCGCGGGCGAGATCGCGAACCCCGAGCACCACGTGGCTCGCGCGCACGATATTGAACGGCGGATCGAAAACCGGCTTGCGGACGGGCATGGGTATGGCCGTAGTTTGTTGGCCGTTGACGGTCGATGCGCCGACTTCTAACACATCGCCCGAACGGTGGAAGGCGGCGCGCGGGCAACGCAGGGCCGCTCGACCCCAGGGAGACGCCACATGCGCCTGGTAAGCTACGCGCTGCGCGGCCGGCCGAGTTTCGGCGTCGTCGCCGGCGATGGCATTATCGATCTGCGGCCGCGGCTGAGCCGCTTCGCGACGCTGATCGAGGTGTTTCGCGGCCAGGCGCTCGACCAGGCGAAGGCCGCGTCGGACGGCGTGCGGCCCGACATACCGCTTACCGAGGTCGAACTGTTGCCGCCGCTCTCGACGCCGGAAAAAATCCTCTGCGTCGGCATCAATTACGCCAATCGCGGCCAGGATTATAATGTCACCAATAACCCGAAATATCCGAGCATGTTCTACCGCGCGCCAAATTCGCTAGTCGGCTCGGGGCAAAAACTGGTCCGGCCGAAAATTTCCGAGCAGCTCGACTACGAAGGCGAGATCGCCATCGTGATCGGCCGCGATTGCAAACACGTGCCCAAGGAACGCGCGCTCGGCGTCATCGCCGGTCTGACATTGTGCAACGAAGGAACGATCCGCGATTGGACGCGCCACGGCCAATTCAACGTCACGCAGGGCAAGAATTTCGATGCCTGCGGCGCCATCGGCCCGTGGATCGAAACCGACTTCGACCTCGGCAAGCCGCTGCATCTTGTCGTACGCAAGAACGGCGAGGTGACGCAGGACGACACCACGGCAAGCATGATCTTCTCGTTCGCCGATATCATCGCCTACACCACAAGCTTCATGACGCTCAAGGCCGGCGACGTCATCTGCACCGGCACGCCGGTCAAGATAACGCCGAAAGTCGACCCACCGGTCTGGCTTAGGCCCGGCGACACCATCGAGGTCGCCTGTCCGTCGATCGGCGTGCTGCGCAATACCGTGGTGGACGAGGCGTGACGGCGCACGCCCGCGCGGCTTGCGTCATCGGTTGGCCGATCGAGCATTCGCGCTCGCCGCTGATCCATAATTATTGGCTAAAAGCTTACGGCATCGCCGGCGAATACCGGCGCGAGGCGGTGCCCGCCGACCAATTCGCGGCTTTTGTGCAATCGCTCGCCGCGCGCGGTTATGCCGGCGCCAACGTGACCGTTCCGCACAAGGAGGCAGCGCTGGCCGTGTCGCAACCCGACGATCGCGCGCGCGCCGTCGGCGCCGCCAATACGCTTTGGCTCGACGGCGTGCTGCGCTCGACCAATACCGATGTCGAAGGTTTTTTAGATAATCTTGACGCCTGCACACCCGGCTGGGACGGCCAGGGCAGCCAAGCGGTCGTGCTTGGCGGCGGCGGCGCGGCGCGGGCGGTGGTCTATGGACTGCTTGAACGCGGCTTCGAACGCATCGTCGCGATCAATCGCACGCCGCGCCGCGCCGAGGCGTTGCGTGAACGCTTCGGCGGGCGCGTCCATGTCGCCGGCTGGGACGAGCGCAATGCCATGCTCGCCGATGCCGCGCTCCTGGTGAACACAACGACACTCGGCATGGCCGGCCAGCCCGACCTTGCCCTCGACATCGGGCGTCTGCCCGGTCAGGCCATCGTCGCCGAGCTCGTTTATGCGCCGCTGGTCACGCCATTGTTACATGCGGCGAGGTTGCGCGGGCTTCGCACCGCCGATGGGCTTGGCATGCTGCTGCATCAGGCGGTGCGCGGATTTTTGCTGTGGTTCGGAAAAAAGCCCGAAGTCACGGCGGAACTGCGGGCACTGGTCGAAGCCGATCTGGCCCTTACCCCGGCACGCGGCGGGGAATAAGATAGCGTGTTTGGGGTTCTAGGCCTGTCGCCCCCAGCGGAAAACCTTGGGCATCAATCGAGAGAATCGAAAAAATGACGATACGGACGCGAACAATGACGGGCGCGAGCGCCTTTGCCCTACTCTTCGCCGCTTCACTCGCCACAGCGCAAGCGCAGGACGCGGTTCGGGTGCGCGGTACGATCGAAAGCGCCAACGGCCCGATCCTCACTATAAAATCGCGCGACGGCACGCTGGTGACGGTGAAGCTTGCCGACAATGGCACGGTCGTCGACATTGTCCCGGCGTCTCTTGCCGACATCAAACCGGGCGGTTTTGTCGGTATCACCGCGATGCCGCAGCCGGATGGCACGCAAAAGGCGGTCGAGATTCATATTTTTCCGGAAGCCATGCGCGGCACCGGCGAAGGCCATCGCCCGTGGGACCTGTTGCCCAACAGCACGATGACCAACGCGACGATCGACAGCGAGGTCGCCATCAGCGACGGTCAAAAGCTGATCTTGAAATACAAGGACGGCGAGAAGACCTTTGTCGTGCCGGCGAACGTGGTGGTCGTCGCTTTTGCCCCAGGCAGCACGGCCGACCTCAAGGCGGGCGAAAAGGTGTTCGTCGCGGCGGCGGCGAAGCAGCCTGACGGCACGCTGACGGCCGCAAGAATCAATGTCGGCCGCAACGGCGTCACCCCGCCGATGTGAAGTCAGTCGACGACCGCCGCTCTTTCTGGCATGGCAATTGCTCGCTTATCGCGCACTCGCCCTTCAGTGCCAGGAGACCGCCCATGACACGCGCCGAACTCACCGAAAAGCTGCTCGACATCAAGCGCGAAAAAGGTTGGAGCTGGAAATATATCTGCGGCGAAATCGGCGGCATGTCGCCGGTGCTCATCACCGGCGCAGTGCTCGGCCAGATGAAGCTCACCAAGCCGCAGGCGGCCAAAGCCGCCGAAATGTTCGGCTTGAGCAAAGCCGAACAGGCGCTGCTCAACGAGGTGCCGAATCGCGGCTCGCCGATGCCGCCGACCGATCCACTGATCTACCGCCTTTACGAACTGGTCATGGTGAACGGCCCGGCCTTGAAGGTGCTGATCGAAGAGGAGTTCGGCGACGGCATCATGTCGGCGATCGACTTCGACATGCAGATCGAACGCCAGCCCGATCCCAAGGGCGATCGGGTCAAACTCTCGATGTCGGGAAAATTCCTGCCGTACAAATACTACGGCGCCACCGGCAACGCGCAGGCGTACGGTTACAAGGAAGAGTAGCCGCTCGGTTACATCGCCGCGATGATGCGGCGATCGATGTCGGCGATGTTGGTCACCCCCATGAGCGCCATGGTGACGTCGAGTTCGCTGCGCAGGATCTCGATGGCGCGGGCGACACCCGCCTGCCCGCCGGCGCCGAGCCCGTAGATGTAGGCGCGGCCGCTCATGCAAGAGCGCGCGCCGAGCGCCAGCGCGCGCGCCAAGTCTTGGCCGGAACGGATGCCGCCGTCGAACATGATCTCGATGTCGGAGCCGACCGCGTCGACGATCGGCGGCAGCATCGAGATCGAAGACGGCGCGCCGTCGAGCTGACGCCCGCCGTGATTGGAGACGACCAAGGCCGCGGCGCCGATCTTCGTGGCGATGCGCGCATCCTCGACATCGAGGATGCCCTTGAGGATCAGCTTGCCGGGCCACAGGCTTTTGATCCATTCGACGTCTTTCCAGTTCAAGGCCGGATCGAATTGGCTGTTGGTCCACACCGCCAGCGACTTGACGTTCTCCATGCCGCTGACATGACCGGCGATATTGCCGAACGTCTTGCGTTTACCGCGCAACACGCTGAGCGCCCAGCCGGGCTTGGTGGCGATATCGATTATGTTTTTGAGCCGCAGCTCGGGCGGCACGGAGAGGCCGTTCCTGATATCGTTATGGCGTTGACCGAGGACCTGCAAATCGACGGTCAGGACGAGCGCACTGCACTTGGCCGCCGCCGCGCGCTCGACCAAGGCGCGGATGAAGCCGCGGTCTTTCATGACGTAGAGCTGAAACCAGAATGGCTTGTCGACGGCTGCCGCGACGTCCTCGATCGAGCAGATCGACATCGTTGACAGCGTGAACGGAATTCCCGCCGCCTGCGCCGCGCGGCAAGCCAGTATTTCGCCGTCGCCGTGCTGCATGCCGCAAAGCCCGATCGGCGCTAGCGCCAGCGGCAGCGCGGCCGGCTCGCCGAGTATCGTCGTCTTGGTGCTGCGCTTCGACACGTCGCACAGGATGCGCTGGCGCAGCTTGATGCGCTCGAGGTCGTCGCGGTTGGCGCGTAATGTCTGCTCGGCGTAGGAGCCCGCCTCGGCATAATCGATGAAAGCGCGCGGCACCTTGCGGTGGGCGGCCTGCCGCAGATCCTCGATACAGGTCATGATTTTCATCGTCTGGCTCCCAGCTGCCAAGGCGGCCGTTTGATAGCACACAGCTTGCGTTTGGGTGGCCGTTATGCGCAAGGAACGGCAACGATTTGAAGCCGTTATATTCCCGGCCGGTTGGGTATTTAGCGGAACCGCCGCCATTGTGGAAAGGTGACGAAGATGGATGAAAAGCGCGCCGCGAAGGACCGCGAGGTAAAGCGTCGGCAACGGGACGCCAAGCAACACGACAAAGTGGACGACGCCCTCGAGCTCGGTCTGGAAGAAAGCTTTCCAGGTTCCGACCCGGTCTCCGTCACCCAGCCGCCCCACAGCCCGTTCGATAAGAACGAAACCAAGCCTCGTTAGCCGGCTCCGGCCGCCTGATTGGCCACTTTAACCTGTTGATTTCAGGGCTCCTTACGGTGAACAGGCGGTTACCGAGATCGGTAAGATTACCTAATAATTTTTGAAGCCGTTGCGACCAGGAAGGGGGTAGTATCAGGCCCTCTTCAGCCTTCAGCGAAGGCGGCAGCAGGCGGCGGGGCCTCACAAAATGGTTCGTAGTTATTTCGGCACCGACGGCATTCGCGGCCGCGCCAACGGCGTGATCACGGCGGAATTGGCGCTTAAGGTCGGACAGGCCGCCGGCGTGGTTTTTCGCCGTGGCGAACATCGTCATCGCGTGGTCATCGGCAAGGATACGCGGCTTTCCGGCTACATGATCGAGACGGCGCTGGTCGCCGGCTTTACTTCGGTGGGCATGGACGTCCTGCTGCTGGGCCCGATGCCGACGCCCGCTGTCGCCATGCTGACCCGCTCGATGCGCGCCGATCTCGGCGTCATGATCTCGGCCTCGCACAATCCGTTCGACGACAACGGCATAAAACTGTTCGGGCCGGACGGCTACAAGCTTTCCGACGCTGTCGAGCACAAGATCGCGGCCCTCATCGACGCCGACATGACCAAGCGCCTCGCCAAAAGCGAGGAACTCGGCCGCGCCAAACGCATCGACGGCGTCCACGACCGCTACATCGAATTCGCCAAACGCACCATGCCGCGCAATCTCTCGCTTGAAGGTTTGCGCGTCGTCATCGACTGTGCCAACGGCGCCGCCTATCGCGTGGCCCCGGATGCGCTATGGGAACTGGGCGCCGACGTGATCTCGATCGGCGTCGAGCCCGACGGCTTCAATATCAACCGTGAATGCGGCTCGACGGCTCCCGACGCGCTGTGCCGCAAGGTGCGCGAAATGCGCGCCGACATCGGCATCGCGCTCGACGGCGACGCCGACCGCGTCGTGATCGCCGACGAACACGGCCACCTGATCGATGGCGACCAGCTTCTGGCGGTGATCGCGGAAAGTTGGGCGGAGGATCAGCTCCTGAGCAAACCGGGCATCGTCGGCACGGTGATGTCCAATCTCGGCCTTGAGCGTTACCTGCAATCGCTAAAGCTTTCGCTGGCGCGCACGCCGGTTGGCGACCGCTACGTGCTCGAGCATATGCGCGAACACGGCTATAACGTCGGCGGCGAGCAATCGGGACATATCATCTTGTCGAATTACACAACCACGGGCGACGGTTTCGTCGCGGCGTTGCAGCTGCTGGCGGTCGTTAAGAAAAAAGACAAGCCGGTATCGCAGGTCTGTCACCGCTTCGAGCCGCTGCCGCAGGTGCTGCGCAACGTTCGTTACCGCAGCGGCAAGCCGCTCGAAAATAGCAAAGTGCGCTCGGCGATCGCCGACGCCGAACACCGGCTTAATGGCCACGGCCGCTTGGTGGTGCGCCCATCGGGGACGGAGCCGGTGATCCGGATCATGGGCGAGGGTGACGACCAGGTCATGCTGGAGGAAGTTGTCGACGGCATCGTCGATGCGCTCACCGCCAACGCGGTGTGACGGTTCGGCTTTACGCTCCCGTGCTCGCGGGGCCAGAAAATTTCAGCCCTGCGTCTTTAAAAACTGCGCGAACGCCTTCAGCGTGCTTTCCGATACGTAGTGCTCGATGCCCTCGGCGTCGGCTTCGGCGGATTCGGTCGGAACGCCGAGCGCGCGAAGCAAATCGACCACCAGCCGGTGGCGCACCCGTACGCGATCGGCCAAGGCCTGGCCCTTCTCGGTCAGGAACACCCCGCGATAAGGCCGCGCGGTCGCCAAGCCGGCGCGTTTGAGGCGTGCGATCGTCTTGATGGCGGTGGCGTGAGAAACCCCCAACCGCCGCGCAATGTCGGTCGGACGGGCCTCGCCTTCGCCCTGCAAGAGGTCAGCGATCAATTCGGCATAGTCTTCCAGCAACGCGGTCGATTGCGCCGAGCGCGTTTTGCCGAAGCGGCGCGCTTGGGTTCCTTCGGCGGGGAGCTTTCCCATGGCGACCTGGTTGCGGTGACCTGAGAGCGGGCTGGCGTCACCCGATGGCGCCCCCAGCCGAGACCATATTTTGCTCTTCGTGTCAAAATGTAGCTTGAGCTACACTGTACAGCCGTTGACGAAAACCGCATCGCCGCCTATCTTGTATCCGGTGCTACATATTCGTGTGATTGCTGCATACGGCGTGAAATATGACCAGTCCGACCATCGTCGAATCGATCGAGCCGCCGGGATCGCTCAGCGAACGCACTGTCGCCACCGCGCGTCAGGTGCTGGCCGGGGAGCGCTTCGGGCTTCGCGCGTCGCTGGCCTTCGCCGGCCCCGCGATCGTCGCCTCGATCGCCTATATGGACCCGGGGAATTTCGCCACCAACATTCAGGCCGGTGCAAAATACGGCTACGGGCTGCTCTGGGTGGTGTTGCTGGCCAATGTGATCGCCATGCTGTTCCAGGCCCTCTCCGCCAAGCTCGGCATCGTCACCGGCAAAAACCTGGCGGAAATGTGCCGCGATCACTTTCCGCGGCCGTTGGTTTGGGCGATGTGGGTGGTCAGCGAAATTGCCGCCATGGCGACCGATGTCGCCGAGTTTCTCGGCGGCGCGATCGGCCTGTCATTGCTGTTCCAGATGCCGCTTTTGGCCGGCATGGCGGTCACGGCGGTCATCACCTACGGCCTTTTGATGTTCGAGGGCTTCGGCTTCCGGCCGCTCGAACTGATCATCGGCTCGATCGTGGGCCTGATCGGGCTTTGCTATCTCATCGAGCTTTTTATCGTTCCGATCGATTGGGGCTCGGCGGCGTTCCATACCGTCACGCCGCAGATCGTCGACGCCGAGGCGCTGCTGCTGGCCGTCGGCATCATCGGTGCGACCGTCATGCCGCACGCGATCTACCTGCATTCCGGCCTGACGCAGGCGCGCGTGCCGGTTCGCAACGACAGCGAGCGGCGAAAAGTATTGCGTTTCTCCAACCAGGAAGTCGTCATCGCACTGGCCGTCGCCGGCCTCGTCAATATGGCGATGGTGATGATGGCCTCGGGCGCCTTCCATGCCGGCCATCCCGATGTCGCCGAGATCGAAACCGCCTATCACACGCTGACACCGCTGCTGGGGATCGGGGCCGCAGGCGTCTTTCTGTTGTCTCTCATCGCCTCGGGTATTTCCGCATCGACGGTCGGCACCATGGCCGGGCAGATGATCATGCAGGGTTTTGTCGGATTCCGCATCCCGATCTGGTTCCGCAGGCTGGTGACGATGATACCGGCCTTCGTTGTCGTTGGGCTCGGCGCCAATACCACCAATGCGCTGGTGATCAGTCAGGTGGTGCTGAGCATTGCGTTGCCGCTGCCGATGATCGCGCTCATCATTTTCACCAACAGGACCGACATTATGGGCCCGTTCCGGAATAGCCGTCTGACCCACTTCGCGGCCGTGGTTGGAACCGTGGTCGTGCTCGCTCTCAATGCCGTTTTGATTGCGCAGACGCTCGGCGTGCCAATTCCAGGACTTTCCGGCGCGCAGTGACCGCGCGCCGGGATCGGCAATTGCCCGATTAGTTTAATGGGTGCGGTCGACACGACGACCGCGCCACGTCGCGTTACGACAGCGTCTTCAGATTTTCAGCGGCCGACTTGCCGGTCTTGCGATCCACCACGACTTCGAAGGAAACGCGTTGACCTTCGCGCAGCTCGCGCAGGCCGGCGCGTTCGACCGCGCTGATATGGACGAACACGTCCTTGCCGCCGCCCTCAGGCTGAATGAATCCATAACCCTTCTGCGCATTGAACCACTTCACGGTACCGTTATCCACGGGTCTCTCCTCATAGACATGTCAACGTGAACCGCGCGCTCGGGCGCGGCTCGGTTAGCTCGAGATTTTGGTGAAGGATCGTCAGTCAAGCGCGGTGATCGTCGCTGCGTAACAAGTCATTCGGCCGAAAACTCGAAGCGATTTATTTAGCGGCAACCGGCAAAACCTGCAAGACCGTGCCGGGCCGATTATGACAGCCGGCGGGCGAGCCTTAATGGAATCAAAAGACGCCTGGCGCTGCGTGCCCGGCGTCGGAAATCGTTTTTCAACCACGATGACGGATCGCGCGAAATCTGCTCGCCACTGTCGGCCGGTTCGATTTGTTGGTCACGACAAATCCGCTGATCACTCGCCCGCCGATCACTCGGACGCCATTCACTTGGCCGCCAATCACTTGGGCTCGACGCGCTCGATCCCGGACGTGCAGCAGGAATTGGCCGACGGCTGCGGAATACTATCTTTCAGCCAGCAGCGCGCATTGGTCCCTTGCAGCCCGGGATGCACGGCGGTCCAAGCCAGGCAGCGATTCTCCGCCTTGCACTCGCTTTGGCACAGCGCCCAGCTGTCGGCGGATAGATCAAAATTGCGGTAGCTCGAACCGCGCAGATCGGTATTGACGAAAGGTCCGCTCGCGGCGGCGGCAGCCGTCGGCGCGGAAGCGGAACTCACCGCCGTTGCCCGCTCGAAACCGGCGATGCAGCAGGGACTGGCAACCGGATTTGAACCTTTGTTCTTCAGAAAACAGCGGGCATCGTTGCTGTAGATGCCGGGGCGGACATAGTCCCAGGCCAGGCATTGTCCCTCGGCGCGGCAGGCCGCCTGGCATCCTTCCGGCGTCGCATCGGCGCCTTCGAAATAGCGATAGGTGCCACCCTCTAATTCGATCCCGGGCTGCGCGCCGGTGACACCGGCCGGCACCGGCGGCGGCACGCGCATTTCCGGAGCCGGCTCGCGCTCGATCCCGGACGTGCAGCAACTGTCCCCGAATTGCGCCGGGATGACCGCCTTGAACGAGCAGCGTGCCAGGCTTCCCGACAGACTGGGCTGCGTATAAGTCCACGCGATGCACCGCGGATCGGCCCGACACGCGGCCTGACAATTGGCCGGATCCGCCGGAAGGTCTGTCACGCGATAGAG
>Ga0181531_10001446_pt1 | contig 15017 bp, 14 predicted proteins | sample PEATcosm2014_Bin_38_FD_119743 | JGI IMG/M metagenome (GOLD analysis project Ga0181531, IMG submission 119743) | Peatland microbial communities from MTU Mesocosm Facility, Houghton, MI, USA - PEATcosm2014_Bin11_10_metaG | ecosystem: Environmental > Terrestrial > Soil > Wetlands > Peat | place... | reverse complement strand
GTTCGCTTCGCAGTGCGGCGCATTCGGAACGCGTGAGGGTGGGAGCGGCTGCTTTTGACAAATCAGCAATCACCAGTCAACAATCGACAATCCGTGCCTCTCCAATCCGCCATCGAACGCCTCGCCGCCCTCGGCGATCTCTCCAGCAATCCCGAGGCCCAACCGACGTTTCTCGAATTCCGCGACGCGCTTACTCAGGGCAATATCCGCGCCGCGGAAAAGAACATCGATCCTGCGAATCCCGGCCGCTGGGTGGTCAATACCTGGGTGAAACACGGTATTCTGCTGGGCTTCCGGCTGGGCGAACTGGCCGAGACCGGCTGCGCCGCGCTCACGTTCGTTGATAAAGACACCTTCCCTGCGCGCAAGTTTTCCATTGCCGACCGAATTCGCGTCGTTCCCGGCGGTTCGTCGGTGCGCCTCGGCGCTTATGTGGCGCCGTCAGTGATCTGTATGCCGCCCATGTTCATCAACGTGGGCGCTTATGTGGATGAAGGTAGCATGATCGATTCGCACGCGCTGGTGGGATCGTGCGCACAGGTCGGCAAGCGCGTTCATCTCAGCGCGGCGGCGCAGATTGGCGGCGTGCTCGAGCCGGTGAATGCTGCGCCCGTGATCATTGAAGACGACGTGCTGGTCGGCGGCAACTGCGGGGTCTACGAAGGCACGGTGGTGCGCACGCGAGCCGTGCTGGGCGCGGGAACGATTCTCACCCGCTCGACACCACTGTATGACTTGGTGCGCAACGAAGTTTACCGCGCCACGCCCGACGCGCCTCTCGAGGTTCCCGAAGGCGCAGTGGTTGTTCCGGGATCGCGCGCGGTGAAGAAGGGCGCGGCTGCCGAGATGGGTATCTCTCTCTATACGCCGGTGATCGTGAAGTACCGAGACGAGAAAACCGACTGTGGGATTGAGTTGGAAGACTGGCTGCGTTGATTTTCTAAGCAGTCTACAAGAGCAGATTCCTCTCTTGCTTCGCCGCGCTTGGGCGCGGCTCCATCCGCGCTCGGAATGACAAGATTTCACATCACTCTAACGCACCTCGATGGTCATCCCCGCACCGTTGAGTGCCACCTGAATCCGATCAAGCTTCGGTATGACGACATCCGCTTCGCCGAGTACCGACGCGGGATAAGTGCTGGCCAATGCAATCACCTTCATCCCGCCCGCGTGTGCGGACTGAATTCCGGCAGGCGCGTCCTCGATCACCAAACACAGCTTGGGATCGAAACCCAACAGCTTTGCGCCCTTCAGATACGGCGCCGGATCGGGCTTTCCATGCGCAACATCGTCGGCAGTGACCATGACTTTGGAAATCGGTATTCCGAAAAGCCGCAGCCGTGCAGTCGCGAGCAAACGCGTTCCCGACGTGACCACACACCACCGCTCCTCGGGAATCGCCCGCACCAGTTCGATAGCACCGGCCATAACGGCCACTCCTTCTTGATCCTTCGCTTCGCGGCTTTCGAGCTTGCGCACTTCAGCCTCGGCGTCAAGATGAGGAGCGACGACGCGAATCACTTCAATAGTGCGGACGCCGTGAGCGATTGCCATCACTTTGTCGCCGTCAATTCCCTGCTCGCGGGCCCAGATGCGCCACTGCCGCTCGACCGAGCGGGTGGAATCGACAAGGACTCCGTCGAGATCAAAAAGAATGGCGGCGCACAGGAAAGTGGTCATTCTTTTTTTTAACACAGATTTTTAACACAGAGCGGGCTAGCGGATCTGTGCGGGAAGAATCAGCGGCGATGATATGGGCAAAGCGGCCTGATGGGCCTGCTGGCGTAGATGCAAATGCCGCTCGCGAAAGTGAGCCTTAGCGCGTTCGCCCCAGGCACGGACGAACCAGTAATTCAGTCCGGCGCCAATGGCGGAACTGACCAGAGGGATCATGCGCCCCGCCCACTTCTCCACGACTTCAGTACTGGCGCGGGCGGCGATTCGCTGGATTACGCGCGGCACGAACTTGTTGACCACTTCTTTCTCCACCAGTTCGCGGCTGATGTCGACTCCGGCGGCGCTGGCGGCAGCGACCCAAAGCTCGGCAATTTCACCATCGGTATTGAACTGAAAGCCGTAAACCAGGCTGAGTTTCTGAATCGTACGCATGGTGATGGCGGAAAGAATACCGAGATCGGGAAGAATGGTGATCAACCCGCCCAGACCGAATCCCGCGCCCTCAACCGCCGCGAGTTTCATTCCGCTACGAATCAGATCGTCCGCCACGGCATCAAGCTCGCCCATCTCCAGCGAATAAGTTCCGTGATAGCCGCTGATAGGCAGCCTGTACGCAGTGCGCAGCTGTATTAGAAATTTTCCGGGATCGACCTGCACCGTGGAATAGGCGCGCGTCAGTCCCTTGACCAGCGTCTTCTCAACCCGCGTGCGAAGCCACGACTTGGAATCGTCTGCCACTTGATTCAACCTTAACTGTTCGCGCGGAAGAATGCTATCGGCGAGGCCGCAAGGGAGTCCCTCGGTGCGGTGCGCAACAAAGTCTGTGCTAGCATCTTAAGTATCTAATGCCCACTGGAAAACTGCAGATTATCCCCCTCGGGGGCCTCGGCGAGTTCGGTATGAACTGCATGGCGGTCCGCTGGGGTGACGACATTATCGTGATCGATGCCGGCCTGATGTTCCCCGAAGCCGAATTGCTCGGCGTCGACATTGTGGTCCCCGATATTTCTTATCTCGTCGAGAACCGCCAGAGAATTCGCGGAATCGTTCTCACCCACGGCCATGAAGACCACATCGGTGCGCTGCCCTGGTTTCTTTCCGAACTCAAGGTGCCGGTGTGGGGCACTGAGTTCACGCTAGCCTACGTGGAAGACAAACTCGACGAGCATGGATTGCTCGAAGATGCCGACCTTCGCGAAATGCAGGCCGGTGAGCGCTTCAAGGCTGGCGTATTCACGATTCATCCCATTCGCGTGACGCACAGCCTGGTGGATTGCGTGGCGCTCGCGATTCACACGCCGCTGGGCGTGATCATTCATACCGGCGATTTCAAGGTCGATCCCACCCCTACCGACAATCATTTGTTCGACCTGCACTCCTTTGCCGAATACGGCAAGCAGGGCGTGCTGGCGCTGTTTCAGGATTCCACCAACGTTGAGCGCAAAGGTTACACGCCCAGCGAGCGCGCGGTGCGGCGCAAGTTTGACGAAGTTTTCGCGCACACGCAGCGGCGGTTGTTCATCTCATGTTTCTCGTCTTCGATTCACCGCATCCGCCTGGCGGTCGAACTGGCTCACCAGCACGGGCGCAAAGTGGCATTTATCGGCCGCTCCATGAATAATTCCGCCGAGATTGCCGAGGATCTTGGCTATCTGGAAATTCCCGCCGGCACCGTGATCAATCCCGGGGAGATGAAGAACTTCCCGCCGGAAAAAGTTTGCGTGATGATCAGCGGCACTCAAGGCGAGCCTATGTCGGCGCTGTCACGCGCGGCTGTCGACAATCACAAACACGCCAAGATCGAAAAGGGCGACACCGTCGTGCTGTCGTCGCGCATCATCCCCGGCAACGAGAAGACCATTTACCGCATGATCGATCACCTCTTCCGCCGCGAAGCCTACGTGATCTACGAAGACGGCACCACGCCTCCCATTCACGTGAGCGGACACGCCAGCCAGGACGAACTTAAGCTGATCATCAACCTGGTAAGACCAAAATACTTCATTCCCATCCACGGCGAGTACCGGCAACTGAAACTGCACGCCGAAATGGCGGGAGCGATGCACAGTTCGGTCGGCAAAGTGGTTCTCATCGAGAGCGGCGACGTTCTCGAAATAGACGAATACAACGCCCGCAAAGCGGGAAAAGTGAACGTGGGCCGTGTCTGCATCGATTCCGGCTCGCGCACCGACGTGGTGGAAGATTTAATTATCAAAGACCGTCGTCACCTGAGCGAAGACGGGATCGTGCTGCCCATCATCGCCATCAACAAACTCACGGGACGCGTGGAAACTGCTCCGGAGATCGTGACCCGCGGCTTCAACCCCGGTGAAGACGGCTTGCTGGACGGCGCTCGGCGCATCGTCGAAGACACGCTGGCGCACTCCAGCGAAGAAGAAAAAACGGACTACGGCGTTATCAAAGAAAAAATCCGCGCCGATTTGAAGCGCTACATCTCCAGGCAGACACAGAAGCGGCCGTTGATTATGCCGGTGATCCTGGAGATTTAGCGGTGCCTGTGCGGTGTTACTATTAAGGGGGAGAGTTGCACATGGCAACGGAATACGTGGAGCAGCGCGACGGCGGATACTGGATCACCAGCACGCGCGTTTCCCTGGATTCCATTGTGTATGCCTTCCTCCGCGGCGCTGCCCCCGAAAGCGTTGCCCAGTCCTTCCCTATTCTGAGACTGGAAGAAGTCTACGGTGCGATAACCTACTATCTCAGCCGCCGTGCGGAAGTGGACTCTTATCTGCGACAGCATGACCGGGAATTCGAAGCGTTGCGCTCCGAGGCGCGGCGGGCAAATCCTAGCCTGCACAGGAAGCTGGAAGAATCCAAGAAGATCGAAGAAGTGAGCCAGCGGCTAAATCCTTGAAGGTACGCTTCCAGGCGGACGCTGATCTCAATGAAGATATCGTCACCGGCGTCCTGCGTCGCCAGCCTCGGGTTGATTGTCAGAGATTCTTCCGCCGCAGCTCGTGTTAGTTCAGACACTGCGTCGCTTTATCCCTTTCGAAAGATTACGCGACGTCCGGCCCTTCCGCTTTTTGTCGCCGCCTGGAAGAGTGGCTGCCAGGCCAAGGCGCAGCATGGTGTTCACAACCTGCTTGAACGATTCCCCTGATTGATCCATTTCGGCCTTGAGTTCCGCCGCAACATCGTCATCGAGCGTAATCGCAACTCTCACGGTATGAAGCTATCTGCGTTGCAAACTTTCGTCAACGGCGGATTGTGGCGCAAGCTACACTAATGATCGTAGCCATGGTCACCCTCTCCGATATTCACTCCGCCCGCACCCGCTTGCGCGGCATCACCGTCCACACGCCGCTGATCGAATTCAAACTCCGCGCCGAAGACTCTCGCCGCCTCTATCTCAAGCCTGAAAACCAGCAGCCGATCGGCGCCTTCAAACTCCGCGGAGCGTACAACAAGATTGCTTCCCTCTCGGAACAAGACCGCGAGCGCGGAGTCATTACCTACTCCAGCGGCAACCACGCCCAAGGCGTAGCCTACGCGGCGCGAGCGTTAGGAGTGAAAGCCGTCATCGTGGTGCCGAATAATGCTCCGGCCATCAAGCGCGACGCCACGGCGGCTCTGGGCGCGGAGCTTGTCCTTGTCGGCCCCAGCGGCGTTGAGCGCCAGGTCAAGGCCGAAGCACTCGCCCTGCAGCATGGATACGTGGTCGTTCCTCCCTTCAACGACGAGCAAATCATCGCCGGTCAAGGCACCATCGGACTGGAGATTCTCGAAGACCTGCCGGAAGTGGAAGCAGTTTTCGCGCCGGTCGGCGGCGGTGGAATGATCAGCGGCGTAGCCACTGCCATCAAGCTCACCAATCCTGCAATCAAAGTAATCGGCGTAGAGCCGGAACTGGCGGGCGACGCGCAGGCCAGCCTGCGCGCGGGAAAAATCGTTCAGTTCCCTGCCGAGGAAACGTCGCGCACCATCGCCGACGGTCTGCGCTCGCAGAGCATTGGCCCTATCAACTTCGAGCACATCCGCCGCTACGTCGACGACATTGTAACCGTATCCGAATATGAGATTCGCCAAGCGGTTCGATTGCTGGCAGCGAATCCTAAAACTGTGGCCGAACCCAGCGGAGCCGTGGCCGTGGCCGGTTTTCTCTTCCGGCGCGACCAATTGCCCAAGACGAAAGTGAACGTTGCCATCATCAGCGGGGGAAACATCGACCCGCAGATTCTGGAAGAAATCCAGCGCGGACCGGCATAATACGGTCGGCATAATACGATCGGCATTGAGATCGGCACGATAAAACTGAGCCTACTTAGCGCGTCCCGCCAGCACCCAGCGACGTATCGCAACCACAGACCACACGGCCTCGACCAAGCCAAAGGGCCAGGCTCCCTGCAGAAAACCGTAGAGCGAGCCGAGCATGCAAGATCCGGCGAAGGCCAGGATGAACCACCGGCTCCGCGCTTCGAGCGCATAACACACCAGCATCGCCGTGACCGCGAACAGGCCGAAGATCGATAAAGGTGTCATTCCAGCGGGTTGGGCAAAGCTACTCTCCACCCGCGCAAATGGTCAAATGTAATTTAACGCCATCTTCATCGCCGAAGCGTGCCTATCCCCGGCTTCTGGGCTAACATACTTTAAGGTTCTGAGAAATTATGAGACCTCGATTCGCCCGCTCTGTCCTATTCACGATCGGCGTAACCATAATCCTCGCTGCTTCGTTCGCCTTGGCTGACGTTCAGCGTGGAACGCTGGTGCATGAAGAAACCATCCGCGTGACTCCCAACCCGGACGCTGCCAAGCTGGGCGAGGCCCTACGTGGGAACGAACTAATCATTATCGAAACCAGCCGCGACTGGGTCCATGTGGAAGCAATTCTCCGGGCTCCGAGCCACGAAGAGGGCGCTACCGAGGACGAAGCCGAAGGCAAAGCCGTCACCGGATGGGTTCCGAACAAGGCGTTCATATCCGCGAACACGCAAGATGGCGACAGGATTATCTTTGGCGAAGCGGCCGATTCCGAAGACCAGGCCAGCCGCCGCCGTGGCCGGCGCGACGCCGCGCAGGATGCGCTGCGCCTCTATTACCGCGTCTACGATCTGATGCCCACCTCGCCGCTGGCCGCAGAAGCACTGTATCGCGCCGCCGACATCCGCTGGCAAATCGAACGTATCGACGTGATGACGCGGCCTTCCGGGCACGCGCGCGAAGCCTACATGCGCGGCCAGATGAATGAAGAGTGGATGAAGCTGGTGATCAAGAAATATCCTGGCACGAAGTGGGCGGACCTGGCCGGCTTTCGTCTGCTGGAAAATAAATTGTGCGGCGATTGGGAAGGTTTGTCGAAGTGTCCCGACAAAGAAGCCGACCTCTACGAAAACTACGCCAAGGATCACCCGCAATCTCCGGCCGCGCCTGAAGCGTTGTATAACGCGGCCTCGCGGCGTGCGGCGCTGATCGAGATTTACAAGACGGAACCCAATCAGAAGAAAGCCACGGAATCGAAGGATCGCGCTCTGGCGCTGGCGCAGAAACTGATCAGCCAATATGGGCAAAGCGATTGGGCCTTGCGCACCCAACGGCTGATCTTCTACATTCAACAGGGTATTCCAACCTACGGAAACACGGCGGACTAAATTTGCCAATCTATCAAGCGGTAGTTCTTGCCATCATTCAGGGCCTGGCGGAATTCATCCCGGTCTCGAGTTCAGGCCATCTCATTATTGTGCGCCGTTTGCTCGGCTGGAACGAGCTTTCTCCCGCGCATGAACTCACCTTCGACGTAGCGCTGCACTTCGGGACCTTGTTGTCTGTGCTCTTCTACTTCCGCCGCACCTGGTTTCAGATCGTCCGCGCCGCACTGGGAGGCAAGATCGTACGCTTCTCCGAAACTGGCGGGTCCGACGAGAACCTGACCCTGCAAGAGCGCAACGATGAGCGCATGTTGCTGTGGTTTCTGGCTCTGGCGACGATCCCCGGCGCCATTGCCGGCAAACTGCTCGAGCACTCCGCCGAGGATTATTTTCGCGAACACATTGTCCTGATCGCGGCAGCGCTGATCGTAGTCGCGCTGCTGATGTGGCTGGGCGAGAAGGTCAGCAAACTGGAGAAGCCGCTGACCCGCATTTCCTTCGCCGATGCGCTGATTGTGGGCTTGGCGCAGGCCTTCGCGCTGGTCCCGGGCGTTTCCCGTTCCGGTTCAACCATCACCGCAGGCCTGTTCCGCAACATGACCCGCGAAGCCGCGGTCCGCTTCAGTTTCCTGCTGTCGACTCCCATCATCGCCGGCGCCGCGTTGCTGAAGGCGCACGAACTTCACAAGGAGGGACTGCCCGCCGGAATGCACAAGCCGTTCCTGGTCGGCATTATCGTTTCCGCCATTGTGGGTTATGCCACCATCGCATGGCTGATCCGCTATCTGCAGTCGAACAGCCTGATGATTTTTATCATCTACCGCATCGTGGCGGGTGTGGTCGTGATCGCCTTGGCGTATGCGTGGCACCTGGCGTAAGCAACGTTACAGGAACTCAACTGTACACCCCCACCCGATTCCGCCATTGCCCACGCCTCTGCTTCTTGGCATAATGATAAGGCTCTGGCCGATTTGCGCCACGGACTGGTCGGCGTCCGTGTGAAAAACGGCCCACATGCGTTTTCTGGCAAGCATCTTTACTCCCACGGGCAACCGGCGGCTGAATGAGCTGATCGGATTCCTGTTGTGTGTATCTGCGCTCCTCCTCTTCCTCGCGCTCGCGTCCTATTCCCCGCTCGATCCTTCGCTGAACAGTGCCTCCGTGCTCACCGGCGCCCGCGCAGCGCGCAACTGGATCGGCGTAGTCGGCGCGCTCATCTCTGACCTTACGCTACAGTTCTTCGGCATCGGCGCATTTCTGCTCCCCATCTTCCCCTTGATGCTCGGCGTCCGCTGGTTCGCTTCGCGCAAGATCCAATCCCCGGTGGCGAAAAGCCTGGGCGGAATCTGGCTGGTGGTCTTCGTCCCCGCCATGCTGGCGCTGCTGCCGGGCAATATGCGCTGGCTGCACGTGATTCCCATCGAAGGCTTGCTGGGGCGTGTGGTGGGCGATGTGCTCATCCACTATTTGAATCTGGCAGGCGCCTACATCGTGTGCGCCAGCGTGCTGGCGGTCGCGCTTTATCTTTCGACTGCGTTCTCCTTCTCGTCAATCCAACTATGGGCACCGACGCGCTTCGCGTTCGTGACCGCCCTGTGGAACCGCTATCAGGATTGGCAGGAGGAACGCGCCAAGCGCCAGCAGCAAAAAGAACTGGAGAAGCGCCGAATTTCGAAGCCTGTGGTCAAGACGCAGTTGATCCCGTCCCGGCAACCGGCCGAGCCCGCGGTTCAGCCGAGAGTCGCGCCCGAAGCTCGACGCACCGGCATCGAGCGCATGTTGGAGCCTGAAGTCACCGAAGCAGTTCCAGCGGCGACGGGTGGAATTCTCCCCGGGTCTCTGGCCGCAGATGGACCGGCCGATCCCGAGTTAGCCGATCCCGAAGTAACCCAGCGCGCCGACAGCGATCACAAGGCCAAAACCACGATGCCGCGCATCGCCGGGGGCTACAAGCTTCCATCAAGCAGCCTGCTGCAGCGTCCCGACGAACAGCAGTCCGTCGATGCCGACGAACTCAAGCTCCTGGCGCAGGTGCTCACCGAAAAATATGCCGAGTTCGACGTTCACGGCCAGATCACGCAAATCAATCCCGGCCCCGTCGTCACGACATTCGAGTTCAAGCCTGACGCCGGAATCAAATACAGCCGCATCACCAATCTCACCGACGATCTGTGTTTAGCCCTCAAGGCCGAAAGCATTCTGATCGAGCGCATGGCCGGCAAATCGACGGTCGGCATTCAGGTCCCGAACCGCGAGCGCGAAATCATCTGGCTGCGCGAAAACATCGAGTCGCAGGAATTCATGGGCCAGAAATCCAAGCTGACGATGGCCCTCGGCAAAGACATCAACGGGCGCATTGTGGTCGCCGACCTCGCCGGAATGCCGCACCTGCTGATCGCCGGATCGACCGGCGCCGGCAAGAGCGTGGCCATCAATGCTTTCATCATGTCGATTCTCTACAAGGCGACGCCCGATCAGGTCCGCCTGATTTTGGTCGATCCGAAGCGCCTCGAACTCGGCAACTACGAAGGCGTTCCGCATTTGTATACTCCAATCATCACCGAGCCGAAGCTGGCCGCGAACGCCCTGCGCAACGCCGTGCGCGAAATGGAACGCCGCCTGAAGCTGCTGGCCGCCAAAGGCGTGCGCAATATCGACCAGTACAACCGACTCTTCGATAACGGCGGCACTCCAAGCTTGTTTGAGGAAGATTCCGACGACAAACCGATCCCCTACATCGTGATTATTATCGACGAGTTGGCCGACTTGATGATGCTCGATTCCTCGAACGTCGAGGAATCGATCACGCGCCTAGCCCAAATGGCGCGCGCCGTAGGCATTCACCTAGTGTTGGCCACGCAGCGTCCATCGGTCGACGTGATTACGGGGTTAATCAAAGCCAACTTCCCGGCGCGAATTTCGTTCCGCGTGGCGACGAAAGTAGATTCGCGCACCATTCTCGACGCCAACGGAGCCGAAGCCCTGCTAGGCAAGGGCGACATGCTTTATCTGCCTTCAGGATCGGCGCGGGTTCATCGCCTGCACGCCCCGCTGGTCACAGAAAAAGAAATTGCCGCGGTGGTCGAATTCTGGAAGGCGCAAGGCTCGGCCGAATACCAGCAGCAATTCCTCGAAGCCCCGCGAGACGAGCGCGAGGGAGGAAGCAGTGGCAGCGACGGCGCCGAAGGATCGGAAAACAGCGGCGAGAACGATCCGCTCTATACGGATGCGGTCAAGCTGGTAGTCGAGTTCGGCAAAGCCTCCACTTCCCTGCTCCAACGCCGCCTGCGCATCGGCTACGGCCGCGCCGCGCATCTGATCGATCTCATGGAGCAGGATGGAATCGTGGGCGCGGCCGATGGTCCCAAGCCGCGCGAAGTGTTAAAGCGCCCCGACTGGATTTCTGAGATCGAAGAGACCATGCGGTAGATTATCGCTGCGCACCCAGCTCGCACCCCATGCCAAAACGCAATCTCCGCGTCCTGAAGTGGCTGGGAACTACCCCGGCGATCGCAGTCTGCACTGCCTGCAATCGCGAATTCAGAGTTTCTCTCGAAGTATTGAAACGCGTGGGCGGAGCGGTGGAAGAGCTCAAACTCCAGTTCGCGCAGCACCAATGCACACCGGACGAGCCGGCAGCAGAAGCTAAGGCTTAGCTTCCGAGCGCATGCCTCGAACCGCCAGCGCTGCCAGCGCCAGCACCGCCAGAATCATCGCCGCCCACAAAATTCCCATATGCCGGTCGGAAAACGGCCGATCATCCGGACGGCCGGTGTATTCCGGGTTGTGAGAACCCAAGCCCAGCACGGCTTCCGCAGGCGATGTGTCCACATGAAAGAAGCGGGCGTAATCATAAACCGGAGCGGATAATTTTTCGTCCCCGTAGTAAAGCTTGAGCGAAGCTTTCCCTTTCGGATCGAAATACACGCGGCGTTCCAGCGAGAGCGGTTGCACCGCTTCAATCGCCAGCGGCGGATTGTCTTCGTTCTCCACCGAGATGGTGATTTTGCCGGCGTCGCCGGCAGAAACACCAGCAACGGCGATCGCCATCTCCTCCGAGGTAACCAGCGTGCCCGCGCGATTGATGCGGACGCGGCTGAGTTCCCCACTCGCCTCCTGCACGCCATTTACGCCCTCCACGCTCACCGTGCGGCGGAAGTTCACCTGGCTGGCCGCAATCTGAAACGACACGCGATTCAACGGCACCTTCGGGGGCACATCGCAAACGATCACCGTCGCGCGCGGTTTCTGCTGCGGAGCCGAACAGGAACCAACTTTCGTCCAGGAAGCCTGCTGCTCCCGCACATTGGAAATTGTCGCGCCTTTCACTTGCAGCGGCAAAATCCCTTTCGCCAACTTAATGTGCAGGTAACGAAAACTGGATGCAGGCAGCTTCAGGACAGTGCTCGATCCCAGATGTTCGCTGCTGAAATCGTAAAGAGTGGAAGGCGCAAAATCAGTCACGGGTCCTTGTCCGAGCGCGTTCGACCCGGCAACGGAAGCAGTCACCACAAAGTCTTTGGCCTCAAGTCGCAGACGAACGTGGTCATAGGCCGCGATCCCCTGCGCGTCGAGATCAAACTCGGTGTGCCCGGCAACGGTGCCTACATTCAGAATCTTCGCTTCCACTTCTTCCGAAGAAATCCCTGCCCGCTGCTCCGAGAGCGAATACTGCAACGGCGAGTCCCCGTCGTAAATACGCAGGTCGCCGAGATCAGCTCTTGAATGATTCCAGATTTCTTCGTCAACGACGATGAAGTTCTGCCGGTCCGGCTGCCCGACGTGAATCTCGCGCACGTTGCTAAAGTACGCGATGGCAGCTTCAGGCGGATTCGGTGCCGCCAATACCAGCAATAAAAAGAGTGAGCCAGCCTTCATACGCGGATCGAGTTCCTTCCTGCAGTGGTAGTTACGATAAGTCTTTGCCTTAACAACGAGGGTTTACCCGGTGTTCCCGACCCTGCCCTGGGCGTAGCCCGAAGGCTGTCCTCCGTGGTCAAAGGTTCCAGCTTGAGCTAAAGGCTAAAAGCTAGCAGCTAAGAGCTTCTTCCCTGTTTCCTGGCCGAAAGCTTCAGCCAATCTCTCTGATACACAAACGAAATCGCCAACAGCAACGCGCCCAGAACAATGAAGCTGACGATGCGGTATCCGCGGTCGAGTTGGGAAACGTCGTATACAAATACCTTGAAGATGGTCGCGGCGATCAGCAGAAGAGCCTGCCAGCGCACAAAAGCCGAACGGCGAACGAAGCCTATCACCATCAGCATGGCGCCGTAAGCCATCCACAACGCCGAGTAGCTGAAGTCGCGCTCGATCCCAATGGTCCTCCAGTCCGCAACATAGGCAGGAATTCGCCGGCCGCGCAGTGGCTGCAGCGCGCTCATCTGCCGCGAATAGTAATCCGCAATCTCGTGGCTTAACGCGATCAGAGCGAGAACATTCAACGCAACCACAGCAACGGCAGCAACCATGCGCGCCGCGTCGTCTGCGCGGCGCGAGGCGTACCACGCCACTGCGCCTAGCACCGCCACTGCGACCGCGTAGGTGGCCATGCGCAGGTTGAAGATCAGCTGCGTCGTGTAGAAATTATCCAGCAGCAACAGCCGCACGACTCCCAACACCAGCGCCGCCAGGGCAAAACCGTTCAGCAAGTCAGACTCAATGCAGTCCGCCACCCAAAGCAGCACGCCCGCTTCCACGAACCACCCAATTGTTATCCAGTGCGCATCGAGGCGGATCGGGATCGCCACCGTGATGAATCCGAGCGCCACCGCCAAGTGCAGAAAGTGCAGTTTTTCCGCAGCCGCAGGCGTGAGTTTGCGGCTCTGCACCTGCCGGCTGAGAAAGATATAAACCGCCGCCAGAGCCAACGCAAACCATGCCATGTCCCGCTTATCGATTTCCTCGAACATGGCGTAGGCCTGCAAGAAATAAACGACCGCGTTCACAAAGGCCAGTACCGCCGGAATGGAAGCGAACAGCGGAGCCTCGCCCTCGGGTTGCAACGTAACCAGCGGCGCGATCGCGAAAATAGCGAAGAACAGGGTCGCAAAACCAAGCGTAGGGCTGATCTGGCTGCGACTGTAAAAGCTGGAATACCAGCCGACATAAAGCAGCAGCGTGCCCACAAAGCTCATCACCAGTAGCCGCCGCCAGGGCTTCAACACCACCAGCAACAACGCCCCCACATCGAGCAACGCCACGTAGGAAAACAGCGCCACTTCCCGGTTCTGCCCGGTTGAAAGCAGAAGAGGAGTGGTGAAGCCGCCAGTGAGCGCGAACGCGGCCAGCAGTGGCGCGTCCTGCGTCCACGCCATTACAGCTGTGGCCGCCGTCACCGCCAGCATCATGACAAACGCAACACTGCTTGGGATCAGGCTGTAAACCTGAAACGCTGCCCACAACGAAAGATAGAGCGCCCCAATTCCCACCGCCTTCAACGAATAAGAGAACGCCTTGTAGCCTTTGGTGCGAAAGCGTTCGCTCCACACGATCACAGCGATTCCAGCCAGTAGACCGATCGCCACGCGGCCAGCTGGACCGATCCAGTTGTTGTCGAAGGCGAACTTAAGGAAATAAGAAATTCCGATCAGCAGCGCGGCGATGCCAATGCGATTCAGCCAGTGCGAGCCAATGCGCGCTTCGAGGTCCGCCTGCGGTTCAACCTTCGGCGCCCTCTGCACAGGCGAGAGAACATATGGAGGAGGAGGTGCTGCCGACACGGGCTGTCCCGGTGGAGCGTCGACCGCTGAAGGCTTCGGCGGTGGAGGTTGAGCGGGCGCAGTTGCGTGGGATGGGACGGCAGTCTCAGGTTCAATCCGCAGCTTCTGCTCGATCCGGTAGACTCGTGTCGTGAGGTCGGCAAGAATCCGCCGGATGGCTTCGAGATCGTTATGCGATGGGTCCATAACCGGAGCATCGAATTATCCGCGAAAAATGCCTTGTGTGCACGTTATTTCTATATCGATTTTTTTTGCCGCAAGATCGCCTGAGGTTCGGGTTAGTTCAGATAAAATCTCTGTGCTTGAGGATCACACATGAGGACACTTACGGAATATTTGACCTTTCATACCAAGACCCATCGCGCCTATATCCACCTCACGCCGCAGGTCGATGAGATCGTCCGCAAAAGCGGAGTGGTGGAAGGCATGGTACTGGTCTCCGCGATGCACATCACAGCCGGAGTCTACGTGAACGACAACGAGAGCGGCTTGATCGAAGATATCGATCAATGGGTCGAACACCTCGCTCCCTTCCGCAAGAACTACAAGCATCACGAAACCGGCGAGGACAACGGCGACTCCCACCTGAAGGCGCTGCTGATTCATCACGAAGTAATCGTGCCAATCACCGCCGGAAAACTTGATTTGGGAACCTGGCAGCGAATCTTCTACGCCGAATTCGACGGCCAGCGCGACAAGCGCGTGATCGTGAAAGTCATGGGGGAATAAAACAGTGGCCAGCGGTCAGTGTTCAGTGGCCAGTCAGAACTTGTTCCGCTTCAAGCGCAACTAGACCGTTATGAGAAACTAGGTGCCGACACCAAATACTGACCCCTGGCCACTGACCCCTGGCCACTGACCCCTGGCCACTGCTCTTGGAGGATGCATGACCGATGAAGCTCAAGAGTTACGGGAAGCCGCGGAAAAGGCCCGCGAGGATAGTTCCCTGGCGGCCGTATCGCTAACCATGGCCGTTCTGGCCGTATTCGTCGCCGTGGTTTCGCTG
>Ga0181531_10001443_pt1 | contig 15029 bp, 11 predicted proteins | sample PEATcosm2014_Bin_38_FD_119743 | JGI IMG/M metagenome (GOLD analysis project Ga0181531, IMG submission 119743) | Peatland microbial communities from MTU Mesocosm Facility, Houghton, MI, USA - PEATcosm2014_Bin11_10_metaG | ecosystem: Environmental > Terrestrial > Soil > Wetlands > Peat | place... | reverse complement strand
CCCGTTAAAGCTGCAAAATCCGGCTCCAATTGGCTAAATTTGACTATTTCCCTTACGAAGTCCGTGGCCAACCGTTAGCAGTTGATGACCGACCGTTAGCAATCAGTATAAAGTTGGCTGTCCTTTTAAGAACGAAGCACTTAAACGTATACCATCTGGTTATTTCACAGGCCAAGGACAAGCTGCCGCACATGGCCGTTTGGAGAAGTTTTGCCCCAAAGCCACACGGCGTATGTCAGGTTGTCCGCGTCGGATCACCGACGTCTACTCTCCGTCTTTCCTATTGCCTCCTCCCAGAATGGCCAGGACGATCGGCAAAATTCTCTTTACGTTCTTGCTCCAACTTCTGAGCATCTTGACGCGCGCGATGGCAAATTCTCGCTCCTCGCCGGAAAGTTTCTGCGCCTCGACCGCGAGATTGTCCAACCGCGCCTTGCTGTCGTCGAAATAAGTGAGCACCTGCTGGCGTAGGAAACGATTGGCTAGGTTGCGCAGTTGGGCCACTGCCTCGTAATGGACCCGGCGGTCGCCCGCGACATAGACCGTGCGCACCGCCCCCAAATCCAGCAGGTACCGCAGCCCTTGGCTGGCTGATCCCTTGCTCAGATTCAGGCGTTCGGTGAATTCGTCCTGCGGCATGGGCTTGAGCGAGACAAATAGCAGGCCATAAATTTCAGCCACCGACGGTGGCTGGCCCAAGGCCCGGGACAGCTGGACAAAAAGATGGATGACTTCGACTTCGACCGGGTTCAGAGGCGCGGCTTTCGCGCCGGCCGGAGTTTCCACGATTTCGAGCGGGTTGCGCTTCACAAGACGGAAAGATAGCATACACACCGAATTGTTCAATAAAAAATGAACAAAATAAATTCTCCAGTGCCGGGCGGCTGATTTTATTTGCCGTTTCGAGGGCAACAGGCATTTTATGGGATTTAATCCGGTCGGGCATAATCGGGCGTGAGAGGCAACCATCCCATCCAGATGGCGCGGCGCATTGGGTTTCTGATACTCATGGCGTTGGCGGGTCTCATTTCCACCAGGGAAACCGTCCGCGGGCAGGAGGCGCTGCGGATTTCACTGGCGGGAGACCTAGCAGCGGAGGCGCAGAAGCAGGCGGAGAGCGCCATTGGCTACTACAACCTGCTCACCGGCCCGGTCGCCTGGCGGTTTTCCTCCGGATTGGAAACGGATTATAACGACAACGTCCGGCTGCAATCACGGGACGCTCAAAGTGATTTCATCTTCCGCCCGAACGCCAATGTGCAAATGCACTGGCCGATCACGCAGCTCAATGATTTGAACATGTCCTTGACGGCGGGTTATTCGGCCTACGTGCAACACAGCGACCTGGACCAGTTCTTTGTGAATCCGGGTTCGGGAATTTCCTTCAACATTTACGCCGGCGATTTCGTCATCAACCTGCACGACCAGATTTCCATCACCGAGAACGCCTATCAAAACCAGTCGGCCAGCGGGAACGCCACCTACGCTGCCCTGCAAAACACGGCGGGGGTGAATGCGTTGTGGGATTTAAACAAGGCGGTGATGACGCTGGGTTACGATCATGGCAATTACCTGGCGCTGAATTCCAGCCAGGGGCAGCCGGACGCGGCTTCGGAAAATTTTTTCCTCAACGGCGGCGTGCGCCCGGTTTCCGCCATCCTGGCGGGTGTGGAGGCAGGCGGCGGACTGATCCACTACAGCGGTTCCACCCCCACCCCGGATGCGACGCAGTGGAACGTGGGCGCGTTTTGCACCGCCACCCTCAGCCAATATCTGGAGGCCCGCCTCGACGCGGGTTACACCAAATTCTTGCCCGACATGACGTCCACCAATTTTGACAGCGGGGCGTCATCGGGATTTTACGTGCAGTTCCTCCTGACGCACCGGGTGAACCGGTTCCTAAACTATTCGTTCTCCGCCGGCCGGAGCATCGATTTGCAATACAACGGGCAGCCCTACAACCGTTACACGGTGCGGTGGCAGCCCAACTGGACTTTTCTCCATAACTACACCCTCAGCACGCCGCTGTGGTGGGAGCATGGCACGGAGCTCTATCTGCAATCCGCCACTTACGACCAATACGGCGCGGGGATCAGCCTGGGGCGGCAACTCACGCAAAAGCTTTCCGGCAGCCTTACCTACCAGTTCGTCGAGGAAACCTCAGGCCAGCCGGGACTGAGTTACACCGACAACATTGTGAGCTTGAGTTTTTCCTACCAGTTTTGAATAATACGATAATTATGGAAGGCTTGCTGCGGCGTAATTCGTTATGGGTCCTCCTCATCGGCGTTGGAACCGTCAGCGCGCAATTGCCGGTGCCCATGCTGCCGCTCACCCAACCCGACACCGTCACACCTCCGCTGGCGGCCCCCGCGCCGGTGTCCGCCGCCGCTCCAACGGCGCCCGCGCCGGCGACTCGCGCCGTGCCCGGCCTGCTCAATGGTTATGTGCCGGACGACACCTACAAATTACGCGTCGGCGATACCATCAGTTTCCAGATTTCTGAAGACCGGATTTGGAATCCTCAAAGCGCGCCTCAACCGCTGGTGGTGATGGATTCCGGCGAGACGGACGTGCCGTATATCGGGCGGGTGGAAGCGGTGGGCAAAACCTGCAAGCAACTCGCCGCGGAAATCAAGACCGCCCTGGAGGAAAATTACTACAAGCAGGCTACGGTGATTCTGTCGCTCAACGTCGCCACCCCGATCCTCGGACGCGTCTATATCTGGGGGCAGGTGCACAATCAAGGCTCCCTGGACATGACCGTCAACGAAAACCTGACGGCGGGCAAGGCCATTTTGCTGGCCGGCGGCTTTGGGGATTTTGCGAACAAGCGAAAGGTCAAGGTGGTGCGCACGGACGCCAATGGCAAGTCCCAGACTTTTGAATTGGACATGCAGCAGATTCTTGATGATGGCAAGGTGGACAAGGACATCGTTTTGCAGCCCAACGACCTCATCATCGTGCCTTCACGCCTGGTCAATTTCTAAAAACCTGAACCCTACGCATGAACGACGAACCTACCCCGGTGACGCATGATCGTCCGGCTTGGGCGGCGAGATTCTTCACACGGCTGCAACGATATCGCAACCTGCTGTTTCAACGCTGGTGGGTGTTGATTCTGTGTACCGGGCTGGCCGTAGGCGGAGAGGCCGTTTACCTCTGGCAATCGCCGCCCCAATATGTCTCGGTGGGCCAGATGATCGTCGGCATCAAGCTCAACATCCGGCAAGACTCTCTTTACACGGAGGAGTTGGGGAACTTTCTCGGCACACAGGCCGCGCTGATGCAGGGCTCGGAGGTGCTCGACCGCGCGCGCGACCGCGTTGCTAGCCAAAACCCCGGCCTGATTCCGCAGGCGGTTTCCGTGAATGTGTCGGTCCTTCCCCGAACAACCATTTTCCTGCTGCGGGCGACCGGGGAAAATCCGAAATACACCCAGGCCTTCCTCCAGGCCTGCATGGAGGAATACATCGATCTGAAAAAACAAATGATTGAACGCACCTCCAGCACTACCATCGCCGGGTTGACCGATCAGATGTTGCGGCTGGAACCGGACCTGCAAACATGCGACGACGAGATGCAGTCGTTTCTCAGCACCAACGACGCCGCCCTGTTGCAGGAAGTCAACGGCGTCGAAAATTACCTGTCCGTGCTTTATCAACAACTAGCCGACGCGCGCTCGGAATACGCGCTGCTCCAGTCCATGACGCTGGATCAAAACCTGTTGCTGGAACAGAGCGAAACGCCGCCGATAGCGGGCGCCAATCCGGCAATCAACCCGAACGCCGCCGGCGGGCTTTTGATTAACGCCGGCCTGGCCGCCCAATCCGGGCTGTTTGCCCCCGATACAATCGGCATGGCGTATTTGACCATCAAACAGCAAATCCTGCTGTTGCAGGCGGAGCAGAAACGGTTTGGCCAATACCTGAAACCGGAGCATCCGGAAATGGTCGCCCTGGCTCAGGAAATTGATCAATACCAGCAGATGCTGGATATTTACCGGGATCAGAGCGTCGAACAATTGGAGGCCAAGAAAAGCGCCCTGGACCTGCAAATCCAGAACCTAGAGCGGCAAACCAAACAATGGGGACAGCAAAACCTCGAACTGAGCCGCAAGAGCGCGGCGTACCTGCGCTTGAAAGCCAAGGCCGACCGCATTCAGGGTTTGTACGATTCGCTGCTCGGCACCCTGCAAACGCTCGATGTCAACAAGGACATCAGCCCGGAAACCGTCACTATTTATCAAGACGCCAGCAGCGCCTTTCCGGACAAAACGTTGCTTCAAAAAGGGCTGCCGATCGCCGGAGTACTCGGCCTGGTTCTGGGGGGGGTGTTGTTGATGTTCATGGAGCGCGTGGACGACCGTATGAACAGCTTCACCGAATTGCAGGAGTATTTCGATGAGGACGTGCTGGGCCAAATTCCGCGCGAAAAGAAGGACATCCGGGGCGGCATCCTGCCCTTTGTGCATCCGGACGACCGTCGCCATCCGTTTGTGGAATCTTACCGCAATCTGCGTTCGTCGTTGCTTTACCTAGCGGAGACGGGCGCGCGCCCGCACACCCTGCTGGTGACCAGCGCCGTGCCCAACGAAGGCAAGTCCATCACCGCCGCTAATTTGGCCATCACCCTGGCCATGGGCGGCCCACGGGTGTTGCTTGTGGACGCCGACCTGCGCAAGGGCACATTGCACGATCGGTTCGACCTCCAGGCCAACACCGGCCTGTCGGAGGCACTGGCTCAAAAGACTGACTGGCGTCCGGCGGTCAAGGACACCACCGTGCCCAATCTGCGATTGCTGCCACGGGGCGCGACGACGCAGCGTTCCAGCGAACTTTTCATCGGGCCGGTCATGGAAAAATTTCTGCTGGAAGCGAACAAGGAATACGACTACGTGCTGATTGACACCGCCCCAGTAATGGTGGCGGACGACGTGACCAGCCTCGCCCCGCGTGTGGACGGCGTCATCTTTGTCATTCGCGCCGAATTCACCTCCGCACGGGTAGCGCGGGTGGCGTTGGACATGCTGTATCAACGCAAGTCACGCATCCTGGGTTTGGTCTTCAATTCCGTGCGTGCGACAGCCAGCGATTATTATTCCTATCACCGTTACAAGGACTATTACAAGCACTGACCGGGCGCGCGGCTTTTCCGTCCATGACTCCGCCTGAAAGTTCATGCTGGTTTTGCCTCCGCTCGCAGCCCAAACACGAACACCTCGTTGCGGCGTATCTGCGGCAGTTCAATGAAATTACGGTCTTTCTCCCGCGCGTCCGCTTCAAGCGCGCGACGCGCCGCGGCGCGGCGTGGGCGACGGAGGCGCTGTTTCCCGGTTATTTTTTCGCTCGGTTCAACTGGCGGACCTCACTGCGGCTGGTGCAGCACGCGCACGGCGTTCGCGGCGTCGTTCACTTTGGCGAACGCTGGCCCACAATACCTGAAACGATCATCGCAGAACTGCGCCAGTCTGTCGGCGAAAATGAACTGCGCACCATCTCCGCAGTATTCACACCTGGCGACGCTGTCCAGATTGCCGAAGGCACACTTTGCGGGTTGCGGGCCGTCGTTTCGCATGTGATGCCCGGCCGCGAGCGCGTTGCCGTGCTGATGGGATTTTTGGGGCGGCAGACGATGATCGAGGTGCCGGCAGGTATTCTGGTCAAGGAAGGTGAAGGCCGCGCGGAAATCCTGTAAAAGCGCATGGCGCTTTACGCTCCGCGTCCTCAACCCCGCCGCCGGCCCAGGCTGAACAGCACCGCGCAAATCAACAGGAAGAGAAAAACGATGGAATGGATCTGGAAGGGAAAATCAAAGCGCGCATGAACCAGGCAACCCGCCAGCGCCAGCCACGCCAGGATCACAAACCGCCGGCCGCCACGGATGCCGCCCGGCGCAAACCAGCGCAGGACTGCGCAGGCCAGCGCCGCCAGCACCAGCGCCAGCCCGAACCAGCCGAACGTGATGCGTGTCTCCAGCCAGTCGTTGTGCAACTGTTCCGGCCAGTAGGTCGCATTGGAAATGCGGTAGAGCTGGAAGACGGATGCAAACGTTCCCGGCCCGGTGCCGAAGAGCGGATAATCCGCCGCCATAGGCCGTGCCGCGTCATACATGACCTCGCGATTCTGAAAACCTTCCGAGATTTGTTCCATCCGCAGTTCCAGCGCGTCCCATCCGAAATACCAGCCCAGCGCCACCACCAGCGCGAAAAAGAGTCCAAGGATTGCTGTGGTTCCCCTCCGCGCCCGGCGATCGGGTAGCCGCCAGGTCCGTAGAAACAAGTTGGTCACCGTCAGGAACACCGCCGCCAAAATCAAGATGCCCACAGCGACCAATGCGCCGCCGCGGCTGGTCGAAATGATCGGGCACGCCGCCAGGATTGCCGCGCACAGCAGCAGAAGTTGATGGGCCTTGCCCCGCAAAGTGCCGGTGTGGTGCAATGTCCACCAAAAGCCAAGACACAACGGCCAGAGCAGGTTGAAGTATTGCGCGGCGTTTGACCGATACGCATACGGACCGAATTGATCCAAAGCTTCCCGATTCGTATGGGTTTCCACCAGAAACAACAATTTGTTGGAACCGCTGGCCCGTTGGATAATAGCCTCCATGGCCAACACCGCGCCATTGAGGCAAAGCAACCAAAGTAGACGGCGCAACCGCTCCGGCAGCATTGGTGAAGGACTTTCGTTTTCGTCGCCGCGGTGAAGGGCGCGCTCTTCATTGACCGTCAAGCCCACCAGCCAGTCCCGGATTCCCCAGAACGAGCCGGCCAGCCCCAAGTACATCCAAAACACGGACCAGGTGCGATGGCTGTCCAGGCTGGATGGCAGCCAGTGAAGATAATGGTGATATTCAAACAGCCGTGTGTCGGGATGGTAAGTGGCGGCGGCATTGCAGGCGCTCGTCAGACAATAAAGCAGAATTGCCACCGTCAATCCGGCGAGGGTTCGCGTGAGCAGCCGGGCCAGTGGATGCCGTCGGCACGAAGTCCAGCCGGAACGCGTGGAGAAATTTTCCCAGCGTGGCGGGCGGAACCCTTTTAACTCCCGGATGAATAGCTTCAGGAACAGCAAAATTCCCAGAACGAAGCCGGCCAGATTCATCGTCCAGATGGACCAGGGTTGCGTTGTGCCAAACGCCCAAGGGCTGAAGACGACCATCGGGAAAATCAGCGCGCCGCTCAAATCGTCACAGATTCGATGGAGTTGGACATCCGCGGCTCGCAGCCGGAGAAGGCGCCCGGGAAACCACCGCGCATTCCCCGTCGATTGGGAATTGTCAGCCACGCCAACAGCTTGGAATCTTAGCGGGCTGTTATTCAAGTCCGAACCACAGCCTTCGTCGCTTTCTTCACGATTAAAAGGTGTACCCGGGTTCATTGCTTGTTTTCATATGCCTGCCTTGTGAATTCATAACACTAACGGGTTTATTAGCGATAATTACACGTTCCTCTAGCCGAGACTTTCGCCTTCATACTCTTTCAGCGCGGCGGCCCACGCGAAATGCAGTGGCACCTACAACGGGCAGCGCAAGAACTGAGGGTTCTGGCACGGACTGGAACGCCAGTCCATTATGCTCATTCAAGCCGGAGGCGAAGGAGCTTTGCCCTTCGCCGGGCGTTATTACAACAATCTGGTTACCACCCCAAAAGTTGTGTTGACAAGCGCCACGAACAAGTCGCTCGTGCTGTTAAAGGCCAGCGACACAGGACCACCTGACACAGTGGCGAAGGTGCTTCGCGTCCCACCCGGCGTAAATTCATAAATGTTGCCGCTAGTGAGATCCGCCTCAAACAGATTTCCCGCACTGTTAAAAGCCAGACCGTATCGCCAGCACAGTGGCCGCCTGTCAGGGAGTTCGTCTTACTCCGCTTGTCGTTGTCCTTGACGGTGACGTGACTTCCCTATTTGCCGCCGGCCTTCAATCACTCTGAAGACCGACTCGGAAAGTATGACGTCGCAGCGTTTCCCAAACTTTTGAGTCTCATAAAAATCTCCGCCGGCGCGCTGATATTCAGCTTCGCAGCCTTTGAGGACATAACCCACACCGTCAAGCAGTGGACCATAGAGGGTAACGCGCGCCATAGCCACACTTCAAAGCCCGTTCCGCCCACGCATAACGATACGAATGCAGCGACACGCCCAAAATCTCCAGCCCGTCGCAGCGTTGACGAAACTCCGTGGCTCGGTCCCCTGCCCTCACCGTGCGAAGGTAGTGTCGCTGTCTTGCGCGGGATGCGCTTTGATTGGCAGGACGGGCTGACACAGCTTTGACACAGAATCCAGCCATGACACAGTATTGACACAAGCCCGAAGCCTGACACAGCCCGACACAGTGTTTTCCACTGCTTGTTGCCCAAAGATGCCAGAAAACACTTGCAATCATGCTGGTAATGCCGTACTATCACTCGCAGGTAAGTTTGAGGAAAGGCAACCATGAGCAATGACGAAAACACCCAATTTGCAGGTTCGACCCCCGCCGCGCGCACCAGTCTTAGCTCGGAGTTGTGTCTTCGCGGATAAGTTGTCTGGTTTCATAAAAAGGTGGAAACAGGAGGAAACAGGTGGAAAAAGAGTTAAAATCAACGACTTACGAGGACTGTTTTCAGGTTAACGGGGGGTGTGAAGTTGTCGGGATTTTTGGGGTCTGTTCAATTTCAAAAAGTAAAACTTCCAATCGTAAGTCTTTATCAATCAATACTTGGAAGTTTCATTTAAGACAAATTATCCGCACGGAAGGGGGTGTGAAGTGTGAAGTAGTTTTTTGGCGAATTACGGAAACAAATCCTTAAATTGAAAGAAAAGGCTCAGCGCTATTGACACCTGGGCGGTGATTGCCGGGGTTTGAGCCTTTCCGATTCACGGTTGCTCTCCCAAGTTAATATGGAGCGAATGCAAATCTCACTAAGTCTCGTAGTTTAGGAGCATGATCCATGTTGGCCTTACCGTCACATAAAACTTTGACGCGCTTCCAAGCCCGGAAAGGTTTGTCCTTAGAAGATTTTGGGCGGTCAGCTGGTTCCCAGAGCGTGTCTTCAAGCGTATCCTCGACCACATGCACATTCGCAGCACCTAGTAAGCCTGCGATTTGTATATTCGCATGGAATTCGTGCGTTGGCTCAGCGGCTAGTTCGGGGTCTGTTTTTCCTTTTCGGTCCATGTCGTGAATCGCACGCGCCGGCACACCAAACGCCATCAGGAGGCGCGCAATCGGAATAATGGTCCACTTTACCGACTTATGCAGATGTAATCTGTTTCGAACATTGCAATAGAAAACAGAATCTTTACGACAAGAGATCACGCTACATTCCAGCAAGCCACAGTCTTCTCCTCCGCTTACCTAGAAATTGGCTAAACGGTATAATTGCGGTCGCAAACGGCAACAGACACAGATGGGAAGCTTTCGAAACTGGGCTTGCTGCTCCTAATGGACCCGAGCTCGTGGTTCCAATCAGATTTCTCAGGGTATTCTATGCCCTGCCCAAGAGCCTATATAATGAATGGAAGTCAAACCAAACTCCAACCGGGTATATCCCCAGCGGCAAAACACCCGCTCCAACCCGTTTCCAGAAACGGCTATCGCGTCATCGCCTTCGATCTTGACGGCACCCTCTTGCGCGGAATTGATTTCTCCTGGACTTTGGTCTGGAAATACCTCGGCTTTCCGGAAGCTGTCTACAAAGGGGCGATGCGCGATTATAGGAAAGGCAAAACCACTTATAAGGAATGGTGCGATTTGACCTGCGCGCACTTCCGAGCGAAAGGTTTGCTGCGCAAGAATTTTGCTGAGATCGTGAGTGGTGTCACTGTAACCAAAAATCTGCAGGAAACTCTAAACACGTTGAAGGCCTCCGGCTTTATCCTCGCCCTCATCTCCGGCGGAATCGACACGTTCATCGAAGAAAAGATTCCGAACGCCGCTGAACTCTTTGATTATAAGCATGCCCGCTTGGTGAGTCAATCATCGATACGCCATCAATGAAAGCCAAGTAGCCGCATTTTCGTAAGTTCCGGGTTTTGCTACTGCAACGCACTCCCTGACTCAAAAAAGGCGAAAAATGTCGGCCCAGCAACCATCGATAATTAATAGTTATCCATGCTTTTGCGGGAAAAATAACACTTCAGACGGCCTGAAAACACGCGGTCGCGTTACACTGCCGTGAAACTGAAATTTGCGCCATTTTTGTGACTCTTACTGATTGACGCCGCCACCCCGAACGATACGTTGTCACAAATGATGGTGGATTTTGCGCCCACCCTCACGGCATCTGTTTTGGTCTGCCACGCGCGTGCTGCTAGTTTGGAAGTTGGACATTTCAGAAACGGACATGAGTAAATTCATTCTCGCCATTGATCAGGGCACCACTAGTTCACGCGCCATTCTTTTTGACCATGCTGGCGGCATCAAAAGCGTCGCCCAGCGCGAATTCACCCAACATTTTCCGCAACCTGGCTGGGTCGAGCACGATGCCAATGAGATCTGGTCCACGCAAGCAGGCGTGGTGACCGAATGCGTGGCCCAAGTGGGTGTGGATTTCAAACAGATCGCCGCCATCGGGATCACCAACCAACGGGAAACGGTCGTGGTCTGGGATCGAAAGACAGGTGAGCCGGTTCACTATGCCATTGTCTGGCAGGATCGCCGCACGGCTGAACTTTGCGATAAACTTAAAAAAGATGGCGTGGAACCAATGATCCGGCAGAAAACCGGCCTGGTGCTTGACGCCTATTTTTCCGGCACGAAGCTGAAATGGATTCTTGATCACGTTCCCGGCGCGCGTAAGCGGGCGGAAGCCGGCGAGATCGCCTTTGGCACCATAGACTCCTGGCTCATTTGGAAGCTGACCGGTGGAGCAACCCACGTCACGGATGTCAGCAACGCCAGCCGCACGCTGCTCTACAATATCCACACAAACCAGTGGGATGACGACCTGCTCAAACTATTCAGCATCCCGCGCAATATGTTGCCTGAAGTGCGCGCTTCAAGTGAGCGCTACGCGGAAACAGCCGCAAACCTCTTCAGCACGCGGGTGCCTGTTGCCGGGATTGCCGGCGATCAGCAGGCGGCGCTCTTTGGTCAGTTGTGCCTTCAGCCTGGCATGGTGAAAAACACGTATGGCACCGGCGCCTTCATGGTACTCAACACCGGCAACCAGCCCGTTCCCTCCAAAAATAATCTGCTGACGACAATTGCCTGGAAGATTGACGGCAAGATCACTTACGCGCTTGAAGGAAGCGTCTTTATTGCCGGTGCCGTCGTCCAATGGTTGCGGGACGGGTTGGGCATCATTCACACATCTGCCGAGATCGAACGACTTGCCGGGACGGTAAAGGACAACGGGGGCGTCTTTCTGGTGCCGGCGTTCTCCGGGTTGGGCGCGCCGCATTGGGATCAATCCGCGCGCGGGACCATTATCGGCATCACGCGCGGCACGACGGCGGGGCATATCGCCCGCGCCGCTCTGGAAAGCATCGCCTACCAGACTGGAGATGTGCTTCAGGCGATGGAGGCAGATTCGGGCATTTCAGTGAAGGAACTGCGCGTGGACGGCGGTGCAACCGGCGACGATCTCCTCATGCAATTCCAATCAGATATCCTCGGCATCCCACTGGTCCGCCCGAAGGTTCGTGAAACGACTGCGCTCGGTGTAGCTTATCTGGCCGGGCTGGCCGTGGGATTTTGGAACGGCATGGCCGATCTTCAAAAGCAATGGCAAAAAGACAAGGAATTTCACCCGGCGATGGATGCTGCGAAGGTGACCGAATTGAAGCGTAACTGGCACAAGGCCGTCGAGCGGGCAAAAGGCTGGCTACGAGATTGATTTCAGGCCCGCCGCTCACGCACAGAATCCAGGTTGCGAAAATCGCAAAATCTTACGGCAACTTTTCCAGTATTACTTCGGAAGAAACCCGGTGGCAATCTCGTTGAAGGCCGCAAGCTGACCTCTTTGCCAGTTTTCATCACGACCGAGCGTGACCGCCAACAAACGCGCAGCGGCAGGCGCCATGGCAAGCGCGGCGCGGGCGTTGAGAAAGAGCGCCCGGGTACGACGGGCAAGCACATCATCCAAAGTCCGTGCCATCTCATGACGAACCGCCCACACGATTTGTGCAGCGCAAATGGGCAGGGACTCGTGCAGCGGCGCCGCCAAGTTGGATTGTTCGCGGATAAGTCCGTCAATGAGTTCAGCGTCCGAACCATAGCTCGCCAGTGGGCCGGACATTCTCATTTGATGCAGGAAACCATGCAGTGGCAAATCCTCCGTGACGCAAGGTCGCACAGACAATGAAGCCAGCTCAGCGGCGTGATTCACGGCATCCTCGGCCATTTTCCGGTAGGTTGTCCATTTGCCGCCGGCAATCGTCAACAGGCCGGAGCTGGAAACTTGAATCGTGTGGTCGCGGGAAAGAGCGGCGGTGCTGGACTCGGATTTGATTTTCACCAAGGGACGGATGCCGGCGAACACGCTCAAGATGTCGGCGCGTGTCGGGTTACGGGCCAAGTATCGGTTTGAGGTTTGAAGAATAAAATCCACCTCGTGCTCCTGCGCCCTGGGTTCGAGAGAAACCTCGGAGACCAGCGTGTCCGTCGTGCCCACGACGACGTGACCGTGCCACGGGACGGCGAACATCACCCGCCCATCGCGTGTGTGCGGCACCATGATGGCGGCATCGCCCGCCAGAAATTCACGTGGCAAAACAATATGCACGCCCTGGCTGGGCGCAATCATCGGTGCGGCGGTCTCATCGTCCAAGTGACGGAGCTGGTCACAGAACGGGCCAGTCGCGTTGATGACACAACGCGCGCCAAGGGTGTGTTCGCGACCGCTTTCTTCATCCCGGAACGTGAGGCCCTTAACCGAACCTTTTGCGTCCTTCACCAAACCCGTCACCGGCGCGTAATTCAATACCAGCGCGCCCTGTTCAACGGCGGTCTGGAGGAGATTGATGAGCATACGGCTGTCGTCAAACTGGCCATCGTGATAAATCACGCCGCCGCGTAAGCCGTCTGGCTCCAACGTCGGGATGTGCTTCAACACTTCGTCGTGGGACAGAATTCTCGACCGGCCGAAGCCGTGCCTGCCGGCCAGCAGGTCATACATTTTGAGGCCGACGCCGTAAAATGGCGCTTCCCACCACAAATAATTCGGCACCACAAATTCCAGGTTGTGCACCAAGTGCGGCGCGTTCTGAAGCAACAATCCGCGCTCCTTCAACGCTTCCATGACAAGCGGAATGTTGCCCTGTTGTAGGTAACGCACGCCGCCGTGGACCAGTTTCGTAGACCGGCTCGATGTGCCTTTGCCGAAATCATTTTGTTCGAGGAGAACCACGCGGTAACCGCGCGACGCCGCGTCCACCGCGATGCCCGCGCCAGTCGCGCCGCCACCAATGACAGCGATGTCCCATACCTCACGGTCAGTGACGATGGTTTGAAGAAAGGCTTCGCGAGTCACCGGGCGATATTGTGCTGTGCACGTAAAAAAGTCACGACCCGGTCGGGATAATCCGTGAACACGCCGTCCACGCTAAGGGCACTCATCAAGGCAATATCTGCCGGTCGGCTGACTGTAAAAACAAACACCTTCAGCCCGCGCCGATGCGCGTCGGCCACCAGTTCGGGCGTCACGCAGCGCTTGCCAGGATGAAGGGACCACGCGCCCAGCCGTTCCGCAAATTCCGCCAGTCCCGGCGGTACTTGTTTGATCAGCGCGCCCGTGCGGATTTCGGGCAGCAATCTTTTGGCAGTCTGGATTTGCGTGAAATCAAACGAGGAGACCAGGAAATTTTCATATCGCCAACCGCCCGCCCGCACATATTTGTCAATCAGCCGCACGACCGGCGCAGCTGTGTCCGGTCCTTTGAGCTCCACGTTGATGACCGCCCGGCGGTTGACTGCGTCAAAAACTTCCGACAGCGTGGGGATGTGTTCGCCCTTTCCCGCGTCAAGAGAACGGAGATAAGCAAACGACTTTTCCGCGACAGGACCAACCCCGTTGGTGGTGCGGTCTAAAGTGTCATCGTGAATCACAATCAGACGGCCATCCGCCACATGCACGTCCACTTCTATTCCGTTCGCGCCGAGTTCCAGTGCCTTTCTCACCGAGCCGAGGGTGTTTTCAGGCGCGTGTCCGCACGCCCCGCGATGGCCGAAACAGAAAAATTCAGGTGTTTTCATTTGAATATAATCGGCCTGAGCGATTCAACTTTCCCTTCCCGGTGATCTGAGATTTCATGCGATCCTCCGTGACCACGCGGTAGTCGAACTGCTGTGCAAGGCACGCTGACATCACTGTTAAACGAGCTAAGAGGAACGATACTTTAGGCATTTTAAATGCTTAATATTTAATATGAGCCTTTGATATAGGAAATTCCATAGAATGGGTATGACTTCCACACAAAAAAAGACAGTTGTTTTTGCGGCAATACCTGCGCTTGCCGCAGTAGAGGTTATATTGGATTTGGGAATTGAGAGAGATTCAAAAGGTTCCCTCGCTAGGTGGAACTGATATGAACCTGGAACAATTCATTCGGGAACCGAAAACAGCCTCAAGCGAGGTTGTCACGATGACGTTTCTGTCTAAGCACTTGCCTGCCGCGTCGGTCAGTGAACAGGTGGCGCGGGTGCTGCACGCGGAAACGGGTGCATCCGTGGCGCTAATCCGGCTTGTGCGTCCCGCCAATGGTGACACGACGAAATTCCTGCGGGAGCGGAACCTCACGTTGGAAAAGAATTTTTCCCTGCCGGCAGAATTGCCGCGCACCGACGGTGGGTTTCACTTTTTGACTGTCGGACAGGATGGTGAATTATATCGACCCGAATGGATACCGTCACTGGTAGAGCAATTGCGCCGCCGCTTTCGCCATGTGCTCATTGAAGTGATGGCGGACGAGGTATTCACACCGTCGCTTTTTGAATTTCTCCTGCTTTCTGATTCCAGTTACTTTTTTGTCCAGGCCGCCAACGAGGATGTCTATCATCTTGACCTCTTGCTTCGTGAATTACGTCCGCGATTGGATACCAGCAAT
>Ga0181531_10001442_pt1 | contig 15030 bp, 9 predicted proteins | sample PEATcosm2014_Bin_38_FD_119743 | JGI IMG/M metagenome (GOLD analysis project Ga0181531, IMG submission 119743) | Peatland microbial communities from MTU Mesocosm Facility, Houghton, MI, USA - PEATcosm2014_Bin11_10_metaG | ecosystem: Environmental > Terrestrial > Soil > Wetlands > Peat | place... | reverse complement strand
CGACATGGAGGTGCAGCACCACGGCGAGGAGGAGCCGGTGACGGCGCTGGCGACGATGGCCGATTCGCTGCCCGGGCTGGGGATTGTGGCGGCGGTGCTGGGGGTGGTGATCACCATGGGCGCGCTGGGCGGACCGGCGGAGGAGATCGGGCACAAAGTGGCGGCCGCGCTGGTGGGGACGTTTCTCGGGATTCTGCTGTGCTACGGGCTGGTAGGTCCGGTGGCCCAGAACATGGCGAAGTCGACGGCGGAAGAGCATTCGTTTTTGTATGTGCTGCGCGTGCTGATGCTGGCGTTTATCCGCGGACAGCCGCCGGTGGTAGCCATTGAGATGGGACGGAGGGCGATCCCGGCGCACGTGAGGCCCACGTTTGCGGAAGTGGAAGAAGCGTGCCGCAACCAGCCGGCGGCGGCTGCGCCGGCCGCCGACGCGGTCGTGTAGGGGGCTCCATGGCAGTGAGCAAGCAGATCATCGTTATCAAGAAGAAAAGCGGTCACGGCGGCCACCACGGGGGAGCGTGGAAGGTCGCTTACGCCGACTTCGTGACGGCGATGATGTCGCTGTTCATCGTGCTGTGGCTGATGAACACCAGCGAGAAGGTGCGCCAGGCGGTGGCGGGATACTTCAACGATCCGCGAGGCAAGTCGACCATGACCGGGACGGATCAGTCGGGATCGGGAGAGAGCCTGGCTCTGACCGAGAAGAACATTCCGGATCTGAAGAAAAAGATCGAAGAAGCGATCCGGCAGATGAACGATCTGAAGGCGCTCCAGAACCAGATTCAGATCACGATTACGCCGGAGGGGCTGCGCATCGAGCTGCTGGAGACGAAGGACGGGACATTCTTCAACTCGGGCAGCGCGACCCTGAACAAGAATGGGGAGGAACTGCTGAAGATGATCGCCGGGCAGCTGGGAGCGCTGCCGAATCGGGTTTCCATCGAGGGACACACCGATGCCGCGCCGTACGCAACGAAGGATGGGTACGGGAACTGGGAGCTTTCGACGGACCGGGCGAACGCGGCGCGGAGGGTGATGCAGGACGCAGGGCTAAAGACGAATCAGGTGTCGCAGGTGCGCGGATACGCGGATCAGAAGCTGCGGGTGCCTGCGAACCCGCTGGATCCTTCGAACCGCAGAATCTCGCTGATCGTGCAGTATGTGACGGCGGAGGAGCCGCCGGTGGCAGGGGACGCGAAGGGGGCGGCCGGTGGGAAGCCGGGGAGCGGCACGCCGTCGCTGGATATTCCGGGGCTGGGCGGTGGCGCGGGAAAGCCGGGAGCCGGCGCAGGATCGAAGCCCGGCGAGGGGAAGGGCGGCGAGGGGAAGAGTGAGCCTGGCGCTCAGCCAGCGGCGAGCCAGCCGGGTCCGGGCGCAGCGCCGGGCGCAACTCCAGGCGCAGCTCCAAAAGACGGGACCCAGGCGCCTGCAAGCGCGGCGCAATCGCCGCCGGCGAGCAAGCCTTCGGCGGCCAAACCCTCGGCGGCCAAGCCCGCGGCAGGCAATATGGTGTCGCGGCTCTGGCAGAAGATCCATCCGCCGAAGAAGGACTGAGTCTCTCCCGCGCCGGAGCGGGATGGCTGCTGACGGCCTGGCTTCTCGTCCCGGTAAACGTCTCGATGCTCAAAGAATGGAGCGCTGGACGTGATCTTGTGCCAGGATAGGGCATTAGTCTTTTGCAGGCGCGATAAGCATTCCAGAACAAGCAGTCAACGCGCGTAGTTTTTTTCAGGGAGAGACAAGGGCTTGGACGAATTAGTGCGCACGCACGAAGATACCAGCGATATCGACCTGCTGCACGATATTGGCAGCCGGATGGCGGCCGCCGATCCCTTTCACGAGGTCCTGCAGCGGGTGATCGATATGGTGACGGCCGCGGTGCGCTGCGACTCGTGCTTCATCTACGTGCTGGAAAAAGAAAGACTGGTGCTGCGCGCCTCGAAGAATCCCCACGAAGACGTCGTGGACCGCATGCAGATCGACATGGGCCAGGGCGTCACCGGCTGGGTCGCCGAGCACAAGCAAACGGTGGCGCTGCCGGCAAAGGCGTGGGCGGACCCGCGATTCGCGCGCTTCCCCTCGCTGCCGGAGGATCGTTTCGAGGCGTTTCTGGCGGTGCCGATTCTGTGCCGTGGCAAGCTGGTGGGGGCGATCAACATGCAGCATCGCGAGCCGCATCACCACTCGAAGCGCGAGATCAAGCTGATCACGATGATCGGCTACCTGGTGGGCGCTGAGGTGGAGCTGGCGCGCATGGAGTACGAGAAGTCGCAGCTGGCCGATCAGCTGGAGACCCGCAAAGTGATGGAGCGCGCCAAGGGTCTGCTGCAGCGCGAGCTGAATATCGATGAAGAAGCCGCCTATCTGATGTTGCAGAAGCAGAGCCGGCAGAAGCGCAAGCCGCTGCGCGAGATTGCCGAGGCCATCATCCTGATGGACGACCTGCGCAAGGGCAGGAAGTAGAGAAGCCCGTAGCCTGCAGCCTGTAGCGCACTGGCAATTTCGTCTGGATTCTGGATCTGATCGCTATCGGTCGCTCGCGTCTCCTGGCTTAGCTACCGTCTACGGGCTACTGGCTACAGGCTGCATTTGTCCATTTCTGAACAGTTCAGGGCGATTGCGGACAGGGCCTGTCGCGCGAATCCCGGTAACTGCTCTCTTATCAGAATCCAACTTTGGTCCGGCAACTGCGGTTGAGACGCCTGCGGCGGTCTGTGCTCCCCCCTTTCATTCTGGAGGAAGAATGTTTGCTGACTTGAAATATGCGTGGCGGCAGTTACGAAAGTCGCCGGGATTTGCGATCACGGCGGTGGTGACGCTGGCGCTGGGCATCGGCGCGACGACGGCGATCTTTACCATGTTCGACCAGGTTCTGCTGCGCATGCTGCCGGTGGAGAAGCCGAAGGAACTGGTGCGGCTCGAATGGCACGGCAGCTTCTCCGGCTCGATGAGCGCGTTCGGCGGGGACATCGGCAACTACTACTCGTACCCGATGTACAAGGACCTGCGCGACCAGAATCAGGTGTTCAGCGGCATGCTGGCAGCGATGCGCACCAACGTCGGCATCGCCTGGCAGAACCAGGCTGAGAATGAGCACGTCGAGGTCGTGAGCGGAAATTATTTTCAGGTGCTGGGGCTGAAGCCGGCGGTGGGCAGGTTGTTCGACGCCCGCGACGAGACGGCGAAGAACGCGAATCCCGTCGTGGTGCTCGCTTACGACTATTGGCGAACGCGCTTCGGGGCATCGCGCAGCGTGATCGGACAGGCGGTGATGATCAACGGCCATCCGTTCACGATTGTCGGCGTGGCGCCGGAGAACTTTCAGACCGCCATCGGCGGCTATCGGCCGCGCTTGTTTCTGCCCGTCACGATGGGCGAGATCGCGATGCCGTTTTCCGTACAGTGGCACAGACTCGATAACCGTCTCGCCCTCTGGCTGACGGTAGTGGCGCGGCTGAAGCCGGGCGTGACGGCGACGCAGGCGCAGGCCGGCGTGGAGCCTCTTTGGCATTCATTGCGGGCGCAGGAACTGACCCTGTATAAATCCGCCTCCGACAAATTCAAGGACAGGTACGTCGCTAAGGCGACCATCAAGGTAGTCGACGACTCGCGGGGATTCACGCCGCAGAGGCTGGACCTTCAAACACCGCTGGTGATCCTGCTGAGCATGGCGGGTTTGCTGGTTGCGATGTGCACGCTGAATGTGGCGACGCTGCTGCTGCTGCGCTCAGCCGCCCGGGTGCGTGAGATGTCGATGCGCTACGCGCTGGGCGCGAAGAGCAGCCGCATCGTGCGGCAGCTGCTGATCGAGGGTGGTCTGCTGGGCCTCGCTGGCGCGGCGGGCGGGCTGGCGTTGTCGCCGGTGCTCGCGCTGGCTCTGGTGCGGCTCATGACCAGCGCCGATCCGGGCAAAGAGCCCTACTCGTCATCGCTGGACGTACGCGTGTTGCTGTTCACGCTGGGGTTGGCATTCGTGGTGAGCGTGCTGTTTTCCATCGCGCCGGCGCTGCACTTCCTGCGGCCCGATCTGGCCGGAGCGCTGCGGCAGAGCACGGGCACGGCATCGCGCAGCTCGCAACGTTTCAGGAAGGCGGCGGTGGGCGTGCAGATTGCGCTGAGCGTGCTGCTGTTGGGCGGAGCAGGGTTGTTTATGCGGACGTTGCGGAATCTGCGCGAGCAGCCGGTGGGATTTGAAACCAGGAACCTGGCGACGTTCGTGCTGGATCCGTCGGAATCGGGCTACGGTGAGGACAAAACGCCGCAGATCATGAGGGCAGTGCTGGAGAGGCTGGGGCAGATTCCGCGCGTTGAAACCGTTGCCGGCACGACGGATCCGGAGCTCAGCGGAGATTCCAGCGTGAATGGCTATGTGATCCAGGGGCACAAGCCGGTGGAGGGTGAGAACACCGACTTCGAGACGGCGTGGATTACGCCGGGATACTTCGGGACGATGCGCTTGCCGCTGCTGGTGGGCCGCGAATTCACGGTGGCCGACAAAACCGGCGGGCCGAAGGTGGCGATCGTGAACCTGGAGCTGGCGACGAAGTTTTTTGGGTCGGCGCCGAATGCGCTGGGACGGTCGATCGGCGACGAGGACAAGCCGGACACGACCATCGTGGGGGTGGTGGGCAACGTCAAACATCAGAGTCTGCGCACGGACATTGGCCCTGCGGTGTACGAGCCGTACTTCCAGACGGAGCATCCTGGGGCGATGGAATTCTACCTGCGGACGAAGGCTGCGCCGGAAACCGTGGAGCCGGCAATCCGGCGAGCGATCCACGACGAGGATCCAACGCTGGTGATCGATAACCTCGAAACGATGGAGCAGCAGGTGGACATCAGCGCGTCGAACGAGCGCTCGCTGGCTCTGCTGGCTGCGAGCTTTGCGGTGCTGGCCGCGATTCTTGCTGCTGTGGGGCTGTATGGCGTGCTGGCCTATTCAACGCAGAGCCGAACGCGGGAGATTGGCGTGCGGCTGGCGCTGGGCGCGCCGCGGCGCACGCTGGTGGGCCTCGTGGTGCGGGAGATGGCGTGGATCGCCTTGATTGCAGCGGTTGTGGCGCTGCCGGCAACGGTGGCGCTGGCGCGGCTGTTCACCAGCCAGTTGTATGGCGTGAGCGCGTGGGATCCAATGACGATGGGCGCCGCGCTGCTGCTGACTGGAGTGATGGTGGCACTGGCGTCGGCGCTACCAGCGCAACGAGCCACCGCAGTCGATCCCATGGAGGCATTGCGGACGGAATAGCGTTCGGCACAAGCGTAACCGGAACTGATCGCAATGATGGGCCACCGTCGTGGGTGAGAAGATAGAGCAGGTATGCGCGTTTCGATTCGGGGCCTGCGCCGGTGGATTGTCGGAGCCGCGGCCCTGTTGCTGGCCGTCGTTGCCGGCTTCTTCATCTACGGGCGGAGCCGGTTCCGGCACATCGAAAAGGATCTGCCGGGACGGCTGGGGATCAATATCCAGCAGACGGCGAACACGATCACGTTTTCGCAGTCGACCCAGGGACACACGCTGTTCACGCTGAAAGCCGCCAAACAGGTCCAGATGAAGTCCGGGCACGTGCTGCTGCACGACGTGGACATTACGCTGTACGGACCGCCGGGGTCGAACCGCTCCGACCGCATTTTTGGCAGCGATTTCGATTACGACCAGGACCACGGCGTGATTGTCAGCCAGGGCGACGTCGATATCGAGTTGCAGGGGACGGGCGCGAAGCCGCAGACACCGGCACCGGGCAGCGACACAGACGACACTTTGATCCGGGTGAAAACGCGTGGGCTGACGTTTCTCGAGAAGACCGGCGAAGCGTCGACAACGCAGGCGGTGGAGTTTCAGCTGCCGCGCGGAGCCGGCACCGCAGAGGGTGCGGATTACAACTCGAAGACCGGCGTAGTGGTGCTGAACAGCCAGGTGCACATCACCACCAGCAGCAACGGAAAGGCGGCGGTGGTGGAAGCGGCGCATGCGACGCTGCTGCGCGCCTCGGATCAGGCGCTGCTGGTGGGCGCGGTCCTGAATTACGAGACGGAGGAAGCCAGCTCGGATCAGGCGACGGTGTATTTCCGCAAAGACGGAACGGCGGAGAAGATTGACGCGAAGGGGCACGTGCGGATGAAGAGCGACACCGGCGCCACAGTGAACGCGGAGACGGCGCGGATCCTGATGGACGAGAGGAGCCAGCCGACGCAGGCCGACCTGGGGGGAGGCGTGCAGTTCGCATCGAGCCGGGAAAATGCCACGATGCAGGGCTCTTCGACGGATGGCACGCTGTTGTTTGGGACGGTGGATGCCGGCGGCCACGCACAAACCTCGCTGCGTCACGGAGAGTTTCGCCAGAACGTGAGCTTTGACGAGCAGGTGACGGGTTTGGCGAAGGATCCGCGCGGGCGTGCCGAGAAGCAAATGCATGCGGAGAAGCTGGACGTGGAGTTTGCCCCGGTGGCTGCGGGGGGATCGGCGGAGGCAAGGAAGGCGATTGCGGCAGGCAATCCGGCGGTAACCTCGCGGCAGATGCCGTCCAGGGGGCCGGAGCAGACTACGCGCATCAGTGGCGACGAACTGGTGGCGACGCTGGGCGAGGGCAACGTGCTGCGGCAACTGGACGGCAGCGGCAACACGCAGATCGTGCAGTCGTCGACGGATGGCTCGCACAACACGACCCGCGGCGACGTGCTGCACGCGACCTTCATGCAGGAGCCGGCGCCGGTGCGCGGCGATCAGGATCAGGCTTCCGACGATCCGGTATCGGCGACGGACGAAAACGGCAAGGGTGCGGGGAAGAAGGACGGCAAGAATCAGGGTCCGAGGATCGAGACCACGCTGGAGACGGCCATTGAGGACGGCAACGTGATCCTGACCGAGTTGCCTGCGAAGAAACCCGGCGCGACCGCGCAGCCCGCGACACTGACCGGTTGGGCTCGGCACGCCGAGTATCACGCATCGGACCAGGTGCTGCATCTGACCGGCAGTCCGCGCATCAGCGACGGCGCCTCGATGCAGGTGGCGGCGGAGCAGATCGACTATCACCGCGACACGCAGAACGCGGCGGCCAGCGGCAACGTGAAGGCGACCTATACCCAGCCGCAGAAGGCGGGGGCCCCGAGTCAGGCCGTGGCTCCCACGATGGGGGGCAGCGGTCCGGTGCACGTCATCGCCGAACGCGCCACGATGGACCATGCGACGAACCAGGATTTCTTCTACGGATCGGAGCATACCCCGGCGCGCATGTGGCAGGATCCCAATTCACTGCTGGCACCGGTGATTGCCATCGACCGGAACCAGAATCTGCTGAAGGCCCTGGGCGAAAACACCGGAGCCGCGCCGGTGGTCAACGCGAACTTTACCTCGGCGATGGGGGCGAAGCGCCAGCCAAGCGTGGTGCGTGTGCACAGCCAGACCCTGGTCTATTCCGACAAGACGCGGCAGGCGGATTTTCATGGGACCGTGACTGCGGAGCAGAGCGACGAGGTGGTTCATGCCGACGATGCTCTGCTGTTCCTGAAGCCCTCGCCGCCCGCGAGTGGCAAGTCGAGCCAGAATGCGCCAGCGCCGCAGACGACCGCGGCTGGGAACGGCAGCGGGCTCAGTCCGGCGTCAAGGCAAAATTCACAGCTCGATCACATGGTCGCCACCGGCCACGTCATCTTTACCCAACCCGGCCGCAAAGGGAGCGGCGAGAAGCTCGTCTACACGGCCGATGACGGGAAATACGTGCTGACGGGGACCGAATCCGCATTACCGCAGATGTGGGACCGCGTGCACGGAACGACGACCGGGGCTGCATTAATTTTTAACAGCCAGGACGACAGCGTCGAGGTAAGTGGGGGAAAATCGAGCGCGGTGACCGACACGCGCGCCAAGAAGTGAGAATCTGCGCCACTTCTTTGCCAGGAGCCGCGTCTCACCTATAAGCTAAAAAGGGATTCATGCCGAAGCTGTCTACCGACGAGATCAACAAGTCCTACAAAGGGCGGCAGGTGGTTCATGGCGTCAGCGTGCAGGTGACAGAGGGCGAAGTGGTCGGCCTTCTGGGTCCCAACGGCGCGGGAAAGACCACGACCTTCTACATGATTGTGGGCCTGGTGCAGCCTGACGGCGGGCGCATCCTGCTGGATGACGAGGCGATCACCAACGTACCCATGTATTTGCGGGCGCGTCAATACGGAATCAGTTACCTGCCGCAGGAGCCGTCCGTCTTCCGCAAGCTGACGGTCGAGGAGAATATTCTCGCCGTCCTGGAAGTGAAGCCCATCGCCCCCGAGATGCGACGCTCGCGCGCCGAGAAGCTGATCGAGCAACTGAACCTCGGGCATATCCGCAAGACGCGGGGCTACGCGCTGTCGGGTGGCGAGCGGCGCAGGGTGGAAATTGCGCGATGCCTGTGTATTCAGCCGGTTTTCATCCTGTTGGACGAGCCCTTTTCGGGAATCGATCCCATTGCGGTCCTGGAGATACAGGAAATTATTTTTGACCTCAAGACCAGCGGCATCGGCGTCCTGATTACGGACCATAATGTTCGCGAGACGCTTTCGGTGACGGATCGCGCTTACATCATTAATGAGGGGCGCATTTTCCGGCACGGAACGCCGGAGCAGCTGGGCAACGACCCGGAGGTCCGGCGCGTCTACCTGGGCGAAAGCTTCAGCCTGGGGTAAGGTAATCACCCAAACCGGTAATTACCTGCGGAACCATGAAGATGCGATAACGGCAACAGAATTGCTATGCGGAGCCAGGCCAGCGGATGTAAACTCGGGGCAATAGGCAGTTCGTAAACGCATTCTTAGTAGAGGATTATGGTTCTTCTTCAGCCAAGACTCAGTCTTAAGGTCGCACAGCGGCAGATTCTGACGCCGGGACTGATGCAGATGGTCAGCGTTCTGGCGCTGAACAAGCTGGAGCTGAAGGAGATGATCCAGGCCGAAATTGCGGAGAATCCGGTTCTCGAAGAGCTGGAAGAGAACGTTCCGCTGCTGGACGACGTGGCCCGCGCGGAAGAAGATCGCGACCGGCCGGTCGAGACGCAGCCGGTGACGGAAGGGGAGAAAAAAGAGAAGGATCCCTTCGACGAAATCGACTTCGGATCGTATTTCCAGGACTATCTCGATCCCGGCTTTCGCTCGCCCAACAATTACGAGGAAATTGAGAAGCCGTCGATTGAGAATTTTCTGTCGGCGCCGGCGACGCTCACCGATCATCTCTTCTGGCAGCTCGGCGCTCTGAACCTGTCGCCCGCCGTGCGTGAGGCTGCCGAGTACATCATCGGCAATCTGAACGAAGACGGCTACATGACGGCCACCGACGACGAGCTGCTGGCCGGCTATTTGCGCGAGCAGATGGAGCCCGACACCCCCGACCACGCAAAGAGCAGCTACGAGCGCGTGGCGGAGCTGCCTCCCGCGATGGCGGAGCGCGCCCGCGGCCACTTGACCGCCGCGCTGGACGTTGTGCGGCAGCTGGATCCGATCGGCGTGGGCACAAGCGACCTGCGTGAATGCCTGCTGGTGCAGGTAGAGGCGCAGAGGAAAGAATTCGAGCTGATCTTTGCCCGCACGGCTGTCGCCGAGAAGAACGCGGCCCGTTCCGCCGGTGGAAACGGCTCAACGGCTGCGGTGAAAGCTGCGGCGTCCGAGGCGCATCCGCATCCGGCTGCGGTTCCGCATCACGCTCCGGAATCGAACAACGGACACACCGCGCTCAATGGAACTGGCGCGGGGTATCCAACCCACATAACTGCGCACCCGACTCCGCAAGCAGGACCGAACGGCAACGGCGCCAGGCCGGAGCCGGCGCATCACGAAGAAGGCAGCCGCCTGGAAATCTTTGAGCTGGCGCGGCAGATCATCGATACGCATATGCTGCTGCTGCAGAAGCGCGACCCGCGCGAGCTGTCGAAGGTGGTGGGTAAGACGGTGGAGGAGACGCAGCGGGCGATTGACTTTATCCGCACCCTCGATCCGCGGCCCGGCCAGCGCTACAACCGCAGCGAAGCGCGGCTCATCGAGCCGGATGTGGCCTTCGTGAAGCGCGGGGAGGAATGGGTGGTTGCCATGAACGAAGAGGACCTGCCCACGCTGCGGCTGAACCAGGGTTATCGGCGGCTGCTGACCCAGGACGGCGCGGAAAAGGACGTTAAGGATTACGTGAAGGAGCGCTATCGCTCCGCGCTGCAGCTGATGCGCAACATCGAGCAGCGCAAGAACACCATTCTGCGCACCTGCGAGGCCATTGTTCGGCGCCAGGGTGACTTCCTCGAAAAAGGCGTCGAGGCGCTGAAGCCGATGATGATCAAGGAAGTGGCCGAGGAGATCGGCGTGCATCCGTCGACGGTTAGCCGCGCGGTTTCGAGCAAATATGTGCACACGCCGCAGGGCGTCTACGAGCTGCGCTTCTTCTTCTCCGAGGGCGTGAATGGCCCCGAGGGCGCGGGCACTCCGCTGATGCTGCTCAAGCGCAAGGTGAAGAAGCTCATTGAAGACGAAGACCCGCGCAAGCCGCTCACCGACGATCAGATTGCGACTATGCTGCAAGGGCAGGGCATCGACGTAACGCGGCGCACCGTGGCAAAATACCGCGAAGACTTACGTATTCCCAGCACGCACCAGCGGCGCATCCGCGGCTGACGCTCTCCATCCCCCGAACGAGGAGCTTCCCATGCAGGCTGAGTACACAGGAAGGCAATTGAGCATTACTCCGGCGCTGCGCCGGATGGGCGATGAGGGCATCGATCGCATCGCGAAGCTGCTGCCCAAGGTGGTCGGCGCCCATATCGTGCTGACCTCGGAAAAATATCGTAAGACCGCCGACGTTGCGGTGAAGATGCGCGCGGGCAAGATCGTCGGCTTCGCCGAATCGAACAACACGGAACAGGCGCTGCGCGAGGCGCTGGAGCGCGCCGAGACGCAGGCGATCCGCTACCGCAAGCGCCAGCACGCCATCAAGCGGCAGCCGAAGGAAGAGAAGCTGCAGAACGAAGTGCTGCCAGTGCGGGCGCGCAAAGCCAGCCGCACGCGGGCTGAGAATTCTGAGCCGGAAAACGGCGGCGCGGCGGTCGCAGCCACGAACGGCAAGCGTCCCGGGAGGACCGTGGTGCCGGTCACGGTGCATACTTTCCCGGCCACGCGGCCCATCTCCGAGCCGCACGTAGTGCGTTCGCTCGACTCAGTAGCGCTGCGCCCGATGACCATCGAGGAAGCGGTGAAGGAGGCGGAATTCCGCGACCGCGAGGTCTTCGTCTTCCGCAATCCGCAAGGAACGCTGTGCGTCCTGCACCGCAAGCGCGACGGCAAGATGGAGCTGATCGAAGCACCCTAGAGCAGGCAATAGGCAGTAGAGGAAGGGGCTCGGGCACCGAGCCCCGTTTCGCTTAGCGCAGGATTACACGTCTTCATCCAGATCCAGGTGGCGAATCGCATCGTCGAGAGCCTGCTGAGCGGTCTTGTGTTGCTGTTCGAGGTCGGCCTGGTCTTTGCGCAGGGACTGCAGTTGATCCTCGTCGGTGTTCATTTCGCCGGCGTAGCGGCGGGCAAGGGCGCGCTCTTCCGGACTGTCCTTTAAACCTGCCAGGTTATCGTGCAGCCGCTTCTGGTCCGCGGCCAGCCGGTCGATGTCTTTCTGTTTTGCGTCGATCTGTGTGTCGAGGTCGTGGACTTTGGCGCGTGCGGCGAGCACGGGTGCCAACGCCTTTTCAATGGCGGCGCGATTGCCGGACCCCGAGAGGATGATCTGCAACTGATCGTCAGGGAGATTGGTGAGTTGCCAGCGAGATGCGCCCGTGTACGCTTCGCCGATTTTCAGCCGGACGGTTTCCCCCGGCTTGGCAGCAACGCTGAAGCGGTAGAGCGACGCCGTCGTCTCGACGGGCTTGACGTCGGAGGTGAGCTTCCAGCCGTTCTGGACCGGATGTTCGACGAGGACCGTGCGCGCGTCGGTCGCAGCGTTGTGGACGACGTACGTGACCTCGCGTAGCTCTTCGTTGCGCTCGGTCAGGTAGCCGTCGTGCACCGTGATGTGGCGCAGGTACGAGGAGTTCGTTTGACCCTCGGTGCTGACGTGGACGGCCTGGTCGACAGCGTAAGAGAGCAGGCGCTTTTCGCCCGTGTGGATCGTGTCGGTGAGGCCTTCGCCCGCAAACTCACCGTGGTCGAAGATGGAGAAGCTGCCGCGGTCCAGCGTCGAACTGCCGGAGTTGGTGAGCCACAGCGCGCGCAGCGGCACGGGATTCGATGCGTTGTAGAGTGTGACGCGCTCGGCCTGGACGTTGGTCTGGAGCACGGGGACCAGCGCCGACTCGTTCTTGTGGATAGTGACGGGCTGGGCCAGGGTGTACGCGAAGAAGTCGTCGAACTTGGCGGAGTTGGCGCTCGCGGTTTCGTTCTGGATGTAGCGGGCGTCCTCGTTCAGCCACTTCTTGTAGCTTGCGCTGCCGGCGGATCCGGAACCGGTGCCGACGCCGGGGGCGAGAGCGGCGAGGCCGCCCACAAAGCGATCCGACCTGCTAGTGAGGTCCTGAATCTTGTGTTCCGTTAGCAACTGCGCGTTGGCGCCCGTGACCGTCACGGTTTGAGAAGGGGACGCAGGCGGCGGTGGAGGGCCAGGAGGTACGTCGACCGCCCCTTCATGCGTGACGGGCGCGATGTTCGCCGCCTCCGGCACCGGCACCTCGGGGCGCTGCGTGTAGATGGGCTGCGAAAGCGGCTCAATAAAGCTCTGCGGCGCGCCCGCAACCAGCGACAGCTGCACGTTGCTCCAGTCCGAACCGACGGTGTTGTCGACCACCGCCCATCCCTGCAGAATCGCCGTCTCCGGTCCCGAAGCGGACGTGTTCGATGGCCCGCTGTCCGGGAAGACAATGCGGTAGGTGCTCTTCCAGACCGGAACTTCGCTGATATAACTCACCCGAATATCGCGCGAGCCGGTGCCTTGCGCTTGCAGCGTGAGGTGCCGCACCTGCTGGCTCTGCGTGGAGGCGAGCAGCGCGAGATATTCGTCGAGGTCACGGCGCAGGCCGCCATCGAGAACGCGCACGCTGGTCGTCCCCGTCAGCTCGAAGGTGCGAACCGCGCCGGCGTCGCTCACCACCGTGAGAAAAGCGCGCTCGACGCTGTCGCCCGCGGGCGTCTTCTGGGACCGCGTCTCATAGCTCACGGCGCGCCCGGAAACCGTAACTGCACCAGCCCCGCTCACTTCGACACGAGCGCCGCGCAGAGATCCATAAAGATCTTCGGTCGAGGGCTGATCGTCGAGTCCCAGCGGAATGTTTTTGAGCTGCTGTTCGAGCGGCGTGGTGGAGTTGTAGCCAACGCCCGCGATGCGGCCTCCGCCGAGGTCGAGCGCGGTGAGAGACTGCAGCGCGTCGTCCAGCTGCGAGGAGGTGAAGTCGACGGTGACAGACTGATTGCCGTTGACGCGGCCCGCGTGCTCGAAGTAGCCGACGCCGTTCTTGTAGAGAACTACGCGCCGAACGGGAAGCTCGCTGTTCTCGCGCGAAGCGGGTGGCGGCGCGGCCTGTTCATGGGGTTTGGCTGAGGTTTGGGCAAAGAGGAAGGCAGATGAGAAAAGCAGAGAAGCACAAACGAGCCGGCATTGCAGCACGCGGGACCTCCTGTAGCTAACTACGACGGAAGCTGTTGGGATAGACGCAGCAAGTTGGGAAATGTTCCCGGGGAACGCCCCAGGAATACTCTCGAGTCTCTTTGCCATGCCAAAGAACGGCGCGAGGCAGGGAACTTGCACATCATTTCGGGGGATCAGAGGAGGCCCGGTGCCTGACAGCGTTATCAAGCTACGGGCTACGGGCTACCCGCTACTGGCTCGGTTCACAAATACTCGTTCATCATCCGCGCCCAGGTTGGCCAATCATGCGCGTTGTACGCGTCCCAGATGTAGAGGTGGTGCGGAATACCCTTTTCGCCCATGATGCGGGAGAGGTTTTGGTTCTGCCAGAGGCAGTGGTCGTCCCAGCCGGTCGCGAGAATGTAGGTGTTGTTGCGGTAGCGCTCAAAATACCAGGGATCGCTGAGGTTCGGAATATAGTGCGGCGGCATGTTGAAATAAACGTCCTGGTCGTAATAGCCGCCGAGAAAATTGCTCAGCTCGAAGGCGCCGCTCATGGAAAGGAATCCGGTGAAACGGTCAGGATGGCGCAGCGCGATGTTGACCGCGTGATAGCCGCCGAAGCTCGCGCCAAGAGCAATGAGATGCGGGTCGAGATTCCTCAGCCGAATGAACGGCAGGACCTCTTCCACAAGGTAGTTCTCGTACTGCACGTGGCGCGCGATGCGCCAGCGCGGGGGAACAATGCGGTTGTACCAGCTCTCGGAGTCGACCGAGTCGACGCAAAACATCTGAATCTCGCCGCGATCGAGCTTGTGCGCGACAGCGTGGACCAGACCGCGGTCTTCATATTCAAAAAACCGGCCCTGCGAGGAAGGAAAGACGAGCACAGGCACGCCGCCATGGCCGAAGACGAGCAACTCCATATCGCGGTCAAGCCGCCAGGACCACCACTTGCGATATTCGCGGTTCATGGTTTGTTCACGCAGCCGTTACGGTATCGTAAAGCATCGGAATCTGACAACGCGGGGGTTCACGCGACTGCGGCGGGACACGACCAGGAGAGAGCGCGAGGAATTGGCGACACAGATTCAGCCGCAGACGCAGCCTGTTCCTACGCCAGTTGAGCCGCCGCATCCGCGGGTGCGCAAACATGCGGGGTTCGCCAGCCGCTTCCTGCCGGGTGTGCGCGATATCAGTGTCTACATGCCGCCCGAGTATGACGAGGATCGTAAGCGCAGTTATCCGCTGCTGCTCTTGCAGGACGGTCAGAATCTATTTGACCCGGAAACGTCGTTCATCCGCGGCAAAACCTGGCGCGTCGCCGAACATGCCGACGAGGCCATCGCCGCCGGCGAAGTGGAGCCGCTGGTGATTGCAGGCGTGGCGAATGCGGGCGAACGGCGGCTGGCGGAGTACACGCCGTCGCGCGACATGAAAATGGGCGGCGGCGAGGCCAACAAGTACGCACTCAT
>Ga0181531_10001441_pt1 | contig 15041 bp, 11 predicted proteins | sample PEATcosm2014_Bin_38_FD_119743 | JGI IMG/M metagenome (GOLD analysis project Ga0181531, IMG submission 119743) | Peatland microbial communities from MTU Mesocosm Facility, Houghton, MI, USA - PEATcosm2014_Bin11_10_metaG | ecosystem: Environmental > Terrestrial > Soil > Wetlands > Peat | place... | reverse complement strand
GTTGTCGTAGTCGATGAAGGCGTCTCCCCAGCCGACAAAGGGGATAGTCGTCTGGGCAATGCCGGCCTTGTAGCTCACGTCGCTGAAGCTGGCGTCGCCATCATTGTGGTAAAGCACCTTGTAGTCGTCGCCGAAGTCGTCAACAAAAAGATCCAATAGCCCGTTGTTCTCGTAGTCGCCCACGGCAATGCCCATCGAGGCAATCTCGCGCCCGTCCTTGTTCAGCGCGAATCCTGAGACGTAGCTCTGATCGTCAAATGTCCCATCCCCTTTGTTGATGTAAAGAAAATTCGGCTCCGAGTCGTTGCCCACCAACAGGTCCGGCTTGCCGTCCCCGTTCAGACTTACAAAGATTGTGCTGAAGCCGTAGTACCGGTCCTTGTCCTCGACGCCGGCCTTGACCGTCACGTCGGTAAAGGTCCCGTCGCCGTTGTTGTGAAAGAGATGGTCGGGCTCGCCCTTCAGGCCCCTCGGTCCGCAGTTCACCGCCGCGCCGCGATACATGCAACTGGCGTACCCCACCGCCTTGGTCCCCGCAATGGGCAGGTTGTCGCGGTCGAAATGGACGTAGCCGGAAACATAAAGGTCCAGCAACCCGTCGCCGTCGTAGTCGCCCCAGGCCGACCCCGGCGACCAGTTGCCCAGCGCAACGCCGGCCTTCTCCGCCACATCGGTAAACGTTCCGTCGTGATTGTTGCGGTAGAGTCGGTTCTTGCCGTAATTGCCTACATAAATATCGGGCCAGCCGTCGTTGTTGTAGTCGGCAACCGAACATCCGTAGCCCCAGCGGTCGTTGGCCACGCCCGCCTTTTCCGTGACGTCGGTAAATGTGCCGTCGTGGTTGTTGCGAAAGAGCGCGGCGTGCGGAGGCGTTTCCTTGCCGTCGAGCGAATCGAACGTGGCGCCATTGACCAGGTAGATGTCCAGCCAGCCGTCGTTGTCGTAGTCGATCAGGCAGACCCCCGACCCGTTGGTCTCAACGATGAAGTTCTTCTGCGGCACGCCCATCTTATGAATCCAGCCGGACAGGCCCGCCTTTTTGGTGATGTCCTCGAAGACCACCGTGCCCGTGTCCACGAATCCGCCAGCGGTGATGGGCCTCTTCAGTTCGTCGTATACCGGGGCAGCCCCGATGCCCCCGGCAATGCCGCTCATGCCACCTTGCGGCTTGGGCGGCTGCTGGTTCGGCTGCACTTGCTGTGGCTGGGCCTGCTGGGTAGGTTGTGGATTGGCTGGTTGAGCCTGCTGCGCCCGGCAGTCGCCAGGGAAAGATAGTACGCCAATCAGGATGCCGAATAAGAGTCCGCGAACACGCAGCAACGAGAGTCCTCCACGCGTTGAAGTGTATCGTAACCGGCACTTTCGCCGTTGTATGAAGCTCTTCTGCTCCCTATGCGACAGACCGGCTCAGCGTCGCAGGCCTAATCTGCATCGAGCAACCAAATCATGGAGGCGGAATACTTGAGCAAACAAGGGAGCGAATTGCCCATCGTGGTGAAGGACCGGAACGTGCACGACCACTTCGGCCGATTTGCAGCGACGGCCTCTGGCTGGCTGGGATCGACGTGGGCTTTCGCTGGCGCAGGCCTGGTGGTGATCGTCTGGATCGCGACTGGCCCGGTCTTTCATTTCTCACCCACCTGGGCCCAGGCCATCAACACGGGAACCGGCATCGCCACGTTTCTCATGGTCTTCCTGATTCAAAGCACCCAGAATCGCGATTCGCGGGCCATCAATCTGAAGCTCAATGAGCTGATCCGGGCCATGGACAAGGCCCGCAATCAAATGATCGATATCGAGAGACTGAGCGATATGGAGCTGGACCAGATGCAGGCCACATACGAAAAGATCAAAACCGGCTGGACCGAGCGCCAGGAACGAAATCCTCGAGGCCCTGCGGAGAAGTGAAGCGGCGCACCGAGCAACTGAGCTCCGCGAATGCGTCTGGCCGATTGGATTCGATTGCCCGATCGAAAAACTCACCCCACGAGAATTTGTTCCCGCCGAGCAAAGAGCGCTTTGGGCAGTCGTGTTCAATTCGATACTGTGCCCGGCCGGGGAATCGTGAAGAAATGTACTGCAAGGAGCATCGAAAATGGACAAGGACAGGGTAAAAGGCACAGTCAACGAAGTAGTGGGAAACACGAAGCGCCAAATCGGAAACCTGACCGGCGACACTCGGACGGAAGTGGAAGGCGCGGTTCAACAGGTGAAGGGCAAAATTCAAAATGCCTGGGGCAAGACGAAGGACGCGGTTCGCGACGCTCAGGACAACGCCAACGCGACACCGGTGACCGACGAGGAAGTCATTCGCGAACATCGCTAAGTCGTAGCCGCGGAGGAGCCTCTCGTCATCTAAGCCAGATAAAAAATCAGGCCTCTAGGGTGCATAGGTCCGAGCGTCATCAACCGCGCGATCTGTGTGCCCTCTTGCTCAAGAGGAGACTTTCCCAAGTGAACGCCCCATGAATTCCTCCAACACCCGTTTGTCGGTTGATCCATTGCCATGGAATCTCCAGTCAAGTCCGGGTATACTGTGGCCAGGGCGGCGCGCATCGAGCCGCGCCTTCCCCAAGTGAGGTGCGTCTTCAGCAGTGACCTCGGTTCACTGACGTTCGACGTTCCACCATCGGAGACTTCCCGTTGGCGCGCTGTGGCCCGCGTGCTTCGAAGTCCCATGGACGCCTTGGGTTGTGCTCTTCTTCCTGCATTTTGCGCCCTCTGCGGATCCCCCTTGCCGCATCTCTCTTCCGCGCCAATTTGCGATGCCTGCTGGATGGAGTTTTCTGTTCTGAGCGGCCCCGTGTGCGCGCGCTGCGGCGATACCCTGGCCGCGCCAATGTTGGAATTGGGGCCATCGATCGCAGGGCTCTGCCGGCCGTGCCGTCTCGCCCCGCCGCCCTTTGTGCGAGCCGTGGCCTTCGGGCCTTACCAGGACCGCATGAAAGCGGCCATTCACGCACTCAAATACGACCGGCTGCACCCGGCGGCCCGCCGCCTGGGCCGGATGCTGGCCGAGGCCATCGCTCAACTGGCTGCCGAAGCGCCCGCTGAGATGCTGGTGGTCCCAGTTCCCCTGCACCGCTCAAAGCATGCCCAGCGCGGCTTCAATCAGGCTCGGTCGCTGGCGGTGCACGCGCTCGGCTTTCTCGCCAAGACCCATCCGCAGTGGCGGCTTACGCTGGCTTCGAGCACGCTGATGCGTCTCAGGGCCACCGAAAGCCAGGCCGGCCTCACCCCCCGGGAGAGGCGCTCGAACGTGCGCGGCGCCTTCACAGTCTCCGATCCGGCCGCCGTCACCATGAAACACATCCTGCTCATCGATGACATTCTCACCACCGGCGCCACGGCCCGCGCTGCCGCGCAATCTCTGGCTCAGGCCGGGGCAGCCTCCGTGTGGGTGGCCACGCTGGCCAGGGCGCGCCGCACAAACGAATTCCGCCGTGGTTCTGACGTCTCCTTCGAGGACGCGAACGACAGCCCAAACCTGTCCGGCAACCCGCCGGAGGTAAGCCTCGATCCGGTAAGCATTTATTCATCGCAAGACCAATCATCTTTTTGACGGGGGAAGAGAGATGTCGCTGGGAAAAGCCATGATTCATGCACGCAAGCAAAAGTCCATCGCCAGGGCTGCGGCGTTCGGGGGCGAACCCGCCGCGGTACAGTCCTGTCACATTCTGCAGATGCCGGTGCTGGTGCTCAACGCCTCCTACGAGCCCATCAACATCTGCGGCGCGCGGCGGGCCCTGGTGCTGGTCCTCAAAGGCATTGCGCGTACGGAGGAGGAGCACGGCCTGACCCTCCATGCCCAGCGCAGCCGCATCGCCATGCCTTCCGTGATCAGGCTGCTGGAGTATCGCCGCATCCCTCACCAGACCCGCGCCCTCTCGCGCAAAAATATTCTGCTGCGCGACCGCAATGCCTGCCAATACTGCGGCGTTGTGCTTCCCTCGAGCGAACTCACGCTGGACCACGTGATTCCCCGTTCCCGCGGAGGCAACTCCACATGGGAAAACCTGGTGGCCTGCTGCCACGCCTGCAACCGCCGTAAGGGCAACCGCATGCTCAGCGAGATCGAAGACATGGTGCTGTTGCGCGACCCTCGCCCCTTCTCCCTGCACACCAGCCGCCAGATCATGCGCATGCTGGGCCGCGGCGACGACCGCTGGCGCAAATATCTCTTCTATTGAGGGAAATCTCCTACCGATCTGCTTCTGGCTGTCTCGCCGCAGCTCCCGCATCCCGATGGTCGATAACGCGATAGCCGGCGGGAACCTTGAAGGTTTCAGGTTCGGCGGCGGTGAGCGAAATATCCGTGAGCCAGAGGGTCTGGTCGCCGTCCCGCGGGTCATGCCGCTTCACTTGCGCGTTCACCCCGAGAGCCGGCGAGTACCAGTACTCACTGGTGCGCAGGATGGTTCGGGAGTTGCCGGCGGTCTGGGCGTAAAGTGTTATGGTCTCGCGCGATCGCTGAACGTCCAGGCCCGAAAACGTGTCCATGCCTAAGTTTTCGCGGGTCAGGTAGGTGGTTCCGTCGGGCTGCAATCCGGCCGGAACCAGAGCCTCCGTTATCGGCTCGTAGTAGGGGAAAAGGTTGCAAACCTTCATGTCCGCGTTGCAGCGGTATAGAGTGTGCGCCACAGGGTCGGTGTATTCCGTGGCGTAGGCGCGCGACTCCTGCTTGCCATCGCTGGGCACAGGCACAAAAGTGCGGCGCTCCTGGAAGATGCGGCCCTCAACGTCGCGAGCGACAACGCGGGCGTTCTGCTGGGTCACTGTGGATCCGTCGGGCAGCGTATGCACCCACAGCGTTTTGGCCAGGGCCATAAACGGCGCATGGGGTTTGGGTGGGAAATAGAGCGGTGCAATATGGGGCAGTGCCCGGAAGTCGGGTGCGTGCTCGGGACCAGCCTCCTGTGCCGTCAGGCACGGTTTCGGTGCAAGAGTGATGAAGACCGCAAGAAAGGCTGTGGCAAATTGCCTCATCCTGGTACCTCCGCTTGGACCTGACCGGCTCCAGCTTCCAGGCGCATCCTCATCTCGTGCATCGCGGATACCGCCGCTCGGCAGGAAGCTGCCCATCAGTGTCTATTTCTTCGGCTGCGCATCGGGCTGCTTCTCCGGCGCAGTAATGTCCTGCCCCTCATAAATGATCTTGGTCGTCGAACCGAACTGCTTGTAGTCGGAGTACTTGATGGTGTCGCGCATGTGCACGTCCTGGGCCATGTAGCCGCTGCCGCCGGCAAAGTGCAGAATCCCCTCGCCCTTGGTATAGACCGGGAACCAGAAGTGGCCATCCACCTGCTGCCGCCAGGTCATGAAAGGCGGATGCAGGTCCTCGCTTCCCTTGCGCGTGTCGTCGGGGACCATTCTGCCGTTGGTCACCACGATCTGCAAGTCGGTCGCATCCACCCAGATGCGCCCCAGAAGGTAGCGATGCTTCTTTTCAATCACCTTGGGGCTCACGTCAAAGACGTAGCAGTCCACTTCATCTACTTTTTGCCGGCCAACATACTTCACGTCGTATTGGCCTATCTCCTCGGCGGTCAGGACGAAGGGATATCCGCGCTGAATATCCGACAGATCGGAGGGAGACATGCTGACCCGTTGCAAGGTGTTCTCCGGCGCGAAAACTACCTTTTCCGTCCGATTGCCGGAAGGGTCGAAGATCACGTCGTCCACCTCGTAGTATTCCCCATCCACCTTGTTGTCGTCGTCGATGGTCTGCACGCGTGCAATGCGGCGATAGGTGTAGTGATTCAACGCCTGCCGGAACTCGCTCTCCTTGGCGGCAAACTTGCGGATGATCTCCGCCGGCGCCACGGCGGGCTCTGTAATGTCCATCGGCCCAAAGCCGGCGTCCATCGCCATCGGCGTAAAGCTGTCCTTGCTCTGCGCCGCGGCAGCCAGGACGCACCCCGCGGCCACCAGCGTCGCCATCCATGCTCGATTTCGCACCCTGTCTCTCCCCTTTTGTGCTTTTGGCCGTTCCGGCGCCCTCAGAATGGCGCCCTCTCCCATTCCTTCGCAATCTCCCACAGCCTACAACGTTAGACGCATGTACACGGCCGTTCGATCGTTCCAAGATGAAGTCTCGGGATACCTCTGGTCCGCGTGACCGTCGGTCGTGTCACCACCAAGCGCACTCACTGGACCTGAAGTGAGCCGCCGTGTTCTGCTTGCGTTGAGGGGCGACCCGCAGCCGGTTTGCCGTTCAAGCCAGGCATACCCGCCCAGTTCGCGGAACCGTCAAGGTAACCCCGTTTCCCGTCGATGAGGACGGAAGGAGATATACGGCCTTCATGCCCGATTATTACCATCTCCCAGCGCTCATCCTGACCGCCTTGCTGCTGCCTGGCTTCGGACATCTCTACCTGCGTTCCCGGGATACTCGCACCCTGCTCTGGTTTCTGGGATTCTTCTTGGCCCTGGTCCGGATGATCCTCCACTACCACCTTGGGCATTGGAGCTTTCACGAGGAGGCGCATCCCTGGGTGGCGGCGGCAAGCCAGACCTCCATTCAGATCAGTTCCGCCCTGTTTCTGGCCTCGCTTTCTCCACTTCGTTTTCGCCTGGGCCGGTTCAACGTCCTCTACGTCATCCCCTTCACGATTCCGCTGATTATTTATTCGATCCTCTTCTATGGCGTCTTTCACGGCATATTGCCCAATGGTCCGATCTTTCTAGTCTTTCCAGCCCTGGTTGCGGTTTCCCTTCTCACAGGCTTCTTTTGGAGCGCCGCCAAGGGCCGCATGCCCGCCTGGCTGGGGATCGCTGCCTGCGTCGTTTTGGGCAGCCTCGGCGTTTGGATTCTTTTCGCCGTGGGAGGCGGTTGGCCTCTAACCTTTATCGAGTGCGCCAACCACCTCGTCACCGCCTTGCTGCTGGTTTTTGTCTTCCGGCGTATCTCACCGGGCTTGATCCCAAGTGTGCTGGGCTTTGCTGCCTGGTCGCTCTCCATCCTCGAGATTTTCCCGTCGATTGCCAATGATCCGGTGATCGACCTCTACCTGGCTCGTTTCATCGTCATGGGAAAGGTTGTCGCGGCCATCGGCATGATTCTTCTCGCGCTGGAAGACGAACTGGCCATCAACAAGGCCGCCAAGGAGCGCGAGCGCAGAGCCCGTGTCGAGCTGGAAGCGTATACCAATCTCATCCTCTCGCGGCGCAGGGTTGAGGATTTCGACCGCCAAGGGGATGAAATCTGCAAAACTGTGGCGGCGCACAGCCGTTTTGCCCAGTCGGCGCTGCTGCTGCACACCGCCTCGCGGTATCGCGTGGCCGGAGCTGCCGGGCTGGACGCCGCCACGGTTGCGGCGCTCGACGCACTGGCGGCGCGAATTCCCGTCAATGGGTTCCTGGCCCCTGGTTCGGCGCCATCCGCCATCGAGCACAGTCAGACGCTTGATTTGGATCTCACGCCTTGGCTCACCCCAGGCGACGACCTGAAACGCCTGCGCTTCACTTCGGCGCTTGCTGTGCCCTTGACCGGTCGCTCGGCCACTGAGGGAGCGCTGCTACTGGCTGGCATGCGCAATCTTCAGGGCAGGCGAACCGACCCGCTGCGCGCGGACGACTTGCTGCCCGTCGAGATGCTCACGGCGCGTTTGCAGGCCGTGCGCAATCAGACCATGCTGCTGGAAAAGCTGATCGACTCGGAGAAATTCGCCGGGCTTGGCCAGTTGGCCAGCCACGTAACCCAGCAATTGAACAATCCCTTGACAGTGATTCTGGGCTACGCCTCGCTGCTCGAAGAAACATCCAATCTGGAACCCTATGAGCGCAAAGGCGTAGAGTCCATTTTGACTGAAGCCCGACGCATGAGGTCCACTCTGGAAAGCCTGTCCCGCATCTCGCGGCCCCAGAGCGACCAGCTCGCCGCGGTTTCAATAACCGAGCTGCTGGCCGACATGGAACAGCTCCACCGCTCCGAGTTCCTCCACCGCTCCATCGAATTCCGCCTGAGCATCTCGCCGGAGCTGCCCAGGGTTCTTTGCCATCCCCAGCACCTGCGCCAGGCCGTGTTGCACTGTCTGCAGTTTGCCATTGAAGCGGTTGAGAGCCAAAGTCCGGCTGCGGCCCGGGACGAGACCAAGACCATCCGCCTGGAGGCAACCAGCGAAGGGAACCTGGTGCAGATTCTGGTGGCGCACTCCGGGCCCGGATTCCTCCATCCAGAGCGCGCCTTCGATCCCTTCGTCCCCGCGCAGGCCACCGGGGAGACAGCCGGCCTGGGCCTCAGCCTCTGCGCCACCATCCTTCGCGACCACAATGGCCGCGCCTCGGCAGTCAACTTGGATCCCCGCGGCGCCGCCATCATCCTCGAACTGCAAGCCGCCTGACGGTCGAAAATCAATAGGTTGCGCTTTCCCTCGATGCGGACACTCTGAGTTCCCGCGAATGCTGTCCTTTTGAAGGGGTAAGGTCGAACCAACCTGCGCCGTAGTCTAGGAATCCGTAGAATAGACTTGGATGGCTTTTTCCGAACAATACGATGTGGTGGTGGTAGGCGCGGGTCATGCCGGATGCGAGGCGGCCATGGCTGCGGCCCGCATGGGATTGAAGACTGCGCTCATCACGATGAACATGGACCTGATCGCGCAAATGAGCTGCAATCCGGCCGTCGGCGGCGTGGCCAAGGGACACCTGGTCCGCGAAGTGGATGCGCTCGGAGGCATTATGGGCGAGGTGGCCGATGCCGTCGGCATTCAGTTTCGCCTGCTCAACACATCGCGGGGACCGGCGGTGTGGAGTCCGCGGGCGCAATGCGACAAACAACTCTACCGCATTAAGATGCGTGAGGTTTTGGAATCGCAGCCGGGGCTGCACATCCGCCAGGCCGAGGTGGTGGACTTGGTCATCGAGGAGGGCGGGCAGGAGCCGGCCGCGGTCTTCCAGGAACCCGGCCAAGTCCCTCGGCCCATTCGTTCACGGCGACGCGTTCTCGGCCTCAAGCTCCGCGACGGCCGCAGGCTGCTTGCCGGGGCCACCATCATCACTACCGGCACGTTTCTGAACGGGCTCATCCACTGCGGCGAAGAGCGCTACCCGGCCGGCCGCAGCGGTGAGCCCGCCTCCGTCCTGCTCGGCGAAGCTCTCCGGGCATTGGGCCTGAGGACGTGCCGCCTCAAGACCGGCACGCCGCCTCGTCTCGACGGCCGCACCATCCGTTGGGAGGCCTTCGAGGAACAGCGCGGCGACCTGGACCCCACCCCCTTCAGCTTCAGGACAAAAAGAATCGTCCAGCCGCAGATAAGCTGCCATATCGCTTTCACCACGCCGGAGACCATGCGTTTGATCCGGGAGAATGTTCACCGCTCGGCCATGTATTCCGGGCGGATCGAGGGCATCGGGCCGCGCTATTGCCCCTCCATCGAAGACAAGATCGTCAAGTTCCCCGACAAGACGCAGCACCAGTTCTTCCTGGAGCCGGAGGGGCTCAATACCCACGAGGTCTACGTCAACGGCATGTCCACTTCGCTGCCCATGGAGGTGCAGTGGCAGATCGTGCGCTCTATCCCCGGCCTCGACCAGGCGGAGATGCTGCGCCCCGGCTACGCCATTGAGTACGACAGTGTGGATGCGACCGAGTTGGACCGGACCCTGCGCGTCAAGAGCATGGAAGGCCTCTATTTGGCCGGACAGATCAACGGAACCAGCGGCTACGAGGAGGCGGCATGCCAGGGCATTATGGCCGGCATCAACGCGGCCCTCTGGCTGAAGGGCCAACCGCCCTTCACCATCAACCGGGCGGAAGGCTATACCGGCATCCTGATCGACGATCTCATCTCCAAGGGCATCAACGAGCCTTACCGCATGTTCACCTCACGGGCGGAGTTCCGGCTGCACCTGCGCATCGACAACGCCGACCGCCGGTTGACCCCGCACGGCCGCCGTCTTGGGCTGATCGGCGATGAAGCCTGGACTGAGTATCAGCGGAAGCAGGCGCGGATGGACGCCCTGGAGCGGCTCCTCACCACCCGCAAAGTGGATGCGGAGCGGCTGGTTGGAGCAGGATTCGGCGCGCTCACCGCAACCGCCGGCCTCACCTGGGCGCAACTACTCAAGCGCCCCGAAGTAACCATCGAGCCGGTGCTCGGCGCCCTGCGCGAAACCCTTGTCCAGGACCCGCTGCTGGCCGAATGGGTCGCCCTGGACGAAAATCCAGACCAGGACGCAAGAGCGGGGACCGCCATCCTGCGCAACGAGGCCCGCGCCGTTGAAACCGAAATCAAGTTTGCCGGCTACCTGGAACAGCAGAAGAAGTCCATCGAGAAGCTCAAGGCCGCCGAAACGCTGGCCATTCCAGAGTGGATTGAGTATGGGACAATCAGCGGGCTTTCCCGAGAGATGCGCGAGACGTTGGAGCGGGTGCGGCCCGTCACCATCGGCCAGGCCAGCCGCATTCCCGGCGTGACGCCGGCCGCCCTCAGCCTGGTGCATATTTCAATCCGATCGCAGGGAGCCGGAAGGCTGGCCAGCTAGCCCTCGCCGAATTGAGAGACTGCAGGGAGGAACGGCCGCGCCCCCACCCTACTGATTCTTTTCGCTCTTGGTGAACAGTGGAATGTGGAAGGGAAGCTCGGCGTTGGATTGCTTCCGTGGCTTGGCATTCGAATCCTCGCGCAGCACAGTGCGCTGCGAATTGATGCATACCCAGCCGCCGTGCAGGCGCTCGAAGACGTGCGTGAATACGCCCTTTTCGTCTAATACTGCGGAATTGACCTTATGACGCAGCGCATAGGTGCCGTTGGCCACGGCAATGTCGCCCAGCAGGCGCACCGTAATCACCCTCTGTTCGATATGCACCACCTTGTCCTCGCCGGTAATCACTTGGGCCAATTGCTGGTTGCGGGTGGTGATGTCGCCGCTTGCGGAAACATCCACAAACAAGGGCGACAATACGAGTTCCAGGCCATACTGGTCGCGCTGGTTGACGGCGATCGACCACGCGTCTTCAATCTTCTGGAATTCGCGGATCTCGGGACTTTCCGCAGAGGTAACGGCGGGCTGTGCCGGAGGGGAAACCTGGGTCTGGGCAACGGAAACACAGCAAGAGAGAAGAAAAACAGAAAAACAAGCCACAAAACGCTTCATACGCAACTTGAACTCCCACCTGAACGGTCTTCTCGAGGTTATAGATCAATTGTCAGCTTCAAGAATTCCCCGCGCCTGCACTGAAAACTGACAACTGAAACCTGACCACTAATTCAATGATAGCTCTTGGACTCGGGAAGCACCCGGAAGGGAGCGCAAGGCCGGGAAATCCAACTCCGCATCGGCCCTAGACCAGCGTCTGTAACCGCTCCGGATGATGAATGGTGACGACAGAGTCTTCGATCGAGATCCAGCCATCTTTGCGAAACTGTCCCAACGTCCGGGTGACGGTCTCGCGAGTGGTGCAGGTCATCGAAGCCATTTCCTCGTGGGTCAGTAGCAGCGGAAAACGGAAGCCGCCGCCCTCCACATGCTCGCCGATCTGATGGGCCAACTCGAGAAGTAGCCGTCCCAGGCGGGCGGCCACGGTTTCGGCCAGCGCAATGCGGCAGGCGTCCTGAAGAGCGAAACGGTACTCCTGGCAGATGCATTGGACGGCGCGCATCTGCGCTTCCTTGTGGCTGCGCAGAAAGCCGAGGAACCTTTCCCGCTCGACCGGGCGAAGCTGGGCGCTGGTCAGCGACTCGGCGGAAACTTCATACACGCCGTGAGAAAGCACCGCGTACAGGCCGAGCATCGATCCAGGTCCGGCCACGCGGACAATCATTTGCCGGTCCGCTTCGCGCCCGGCGGTGAGCTTGAGGTAGCCGCCGCAAATCAGATAGAGGCAGCGGGCATCCTCGCCTTGCGTAAAGAGCGAAGCTTGCGCGGGAAGAGAGATGGTGCTGGTGGCCAGCTCAAGATCGGCCAGAACCGCGCTGCCCAGAGAGCAGAACCAGCCCGGCCTCCGATTGGCGCATGCCGCACACCCCACCGGAACCGGCCGGGGAAGGTGCTTTTGCCTTGCGCGTGCTCCTGCCGTAGTCTCTGCTTCCGCCATGGTCTTGCTCCGTTCGACACCGATCGAGCACTCTCGCCCCAGCGGATTCCTGAGCCCTGTTCATTGCTGCAAGGGCTTTGTCCGGCACGAAAATGCTCTGGGCCCCCCGGAATAGAGGCTCTTCTTGAATCAAAGTTTGCCCGAGCAGTGACCGCTGTGGATGTGATGGGCCTCACGTCTCTAAACCGCCGGTCCGAGACCGGGCCGCACAATGGCCCGGGAAATTCCGGCCGGGCATCTATCCCCTTCAAGCGCCGAACTCGCCCTGGGTTCGAAGCAAGAGTCTTAAGAAGCGGTTGGAAACATGAGAGTTCACGACCGGAGTTGACCCCGATCAATCCAGCGACAAAAGTGTGCCATCTTGCACAGCGTGAGAAGCAGAATCCTGTTTTTCTCTACGGAGGGATTACTTCCGTAATCCCTCGTGTGGGTTTCCGGTGGGCAGTCTGCGTCGCTAACTCTTTCTATTGCAGAAGCTCTGGCTTGGGACTTCGGCAAAGTTAGGACCCAAGTCACTCTTGGATCGGAAATCGCGCCTTACGCTGGGGTACACTACCGGACGTGATGTACATCACGGTTGATTGCTGAAATGACAGGTTACGATTCGCGAGTGAAGTGATGCTTCGCACAATGAACGACTTCTGCAACTGTGGGACCAACGAATTCGCCGCCGATCCGGTCCTCCCGAAAGGGAGATGCCACGCTTGGCAGCCTGAACGTTGGCGCCAACGCTTCCGGAAGAGGCAACGAGAGCACCAAAGGCGGTATTTTCATGCATCGAGATAGGCCTGTAGCGCAATTATTGATCGGTGCGGTTCCGGGCAAGTGGCCGGGACTGCGAGCGTGTTTGATGTTGATCCTGGGGGCCATGCTGTTCTGTGTCCCCGTGCTGGCAGTTTCGGCGGCGGACGACAAACCAACCACCGCACAAGCCAAAGATACGGCCCCCGCGGACTTCGTGGGCGCCGATACCTGCGCCACCTGCCATGAAGAGGTAGCCAAGGGGTTTGCCTCCAATCCTCACATCAAGATGGCCGAGATGCATGGCAAATCCGGAATCACCTGTGAGAATTGCCACGGGGCAGGCAGGGCGCATGTTGAATCCGGCGGCGACAAGACCAAGATCTTCAACCCCGCCATAGCTTCGACCAAGGAAGTGAGCGAGAAGTGCCTGGGCTGCCACTCGGGAGCGCACCCCAACTTCGAGCGTTCTCCTCACGCAAGGGCCAACGTCGGTTGCATCGGTTGCCATACCATCCACGCGGCCGAAGACAAGGAGCACCTGCTCAAAGCCTCCCAACCCGCGCTCTGCTACGGGTGCCACGCCGACCAGAAGGCGCAGTTCAACATGCCTATTCACCACAAGGTGAACGAAGGCCTGGTCAAGTGCACCGACTGCCACGACGTGCACGGGACCTTCTTAGCCAACAATGTCAGGTCGACTGAGGATTCAAACGCGGTCTGCACCAAGTGCCACACCGATGTGCGTGGGCCGTTTACGTTCGAGCATGCTCCGGTCAGGGCTGAGGGCTGCACCACCTGCCATACTCCGCACGGAACGCAGAATCCGCGGCTGCTGAACATGCCGTCGATTGCCCTGCTCTGCAACCAGTGCCACAGCCCGCTTTCAGCAGGCGGCGTGCACGGGCTGGATGCGGGTTCAACGACTGTCACGCCATGCGTCACCTGCCACACATTCATTCACGGCTCGAATGCAAGTCAGGCATTCGTCCGGTAGCGAAGTGCTGCCGCGTCTCCGCAGGGTGGCGCGGCGCGAATCCTAAGACGCGCCAACGTTGAGGATTTTTGGGGTAAGCGAGTTTTTTCAAGTGAGGCTTCATATGAAGATTAACGGCTTGTTTTCAGGGCTTCTTAATCAACAGCCCTCTTCCGCAAGAGTTCGCCGCGCTGCAGGCGCCATGGCAGTAGTCATGCTCCTCGCCACGGCAGGAATCGCAGTCGCTCAGGATGCCGTCCCCGCCGCACCGGCTCCGGAGGCAAAGTTCACTACGCCGGATGGTTATACGAGTCACCACACCATCGACATGGGCGGGCGCATGACCAATCTTTCGGGAAGCGACGCCATGTACGACACTCTTGTCAATCTCCAAAGCGGTCCCCGGGTTCAGGGTGAGACTTTCGAAATGCACGCGCTTCCCGGAAACAAGCACAGCCTGGTCGATGATCTCTCGGCATTTGGCACGGGGTTTGGCGGCGATCCAAGCATCATGGCCAGGCTGACTGCCTCAAAAAGCAAAATCTACGAGTTCTCGGGCATGTTCCGGCGTGGCCGGCTCTACTCGGATTACGATCTGCTTGCGAATCCGAACCTTCCCAGCGGACTGTCCATTCCCATTGGGCCGGCCAATAAGCCGACCGGCAGGCTGGCTTGGCCGCTGGTCAACAATTCGCCGGTGATGTTCAACACCGTCCGCCGGATGACCGACACAAACTTGACACTCAGGCCGTTTGATACATTCACCTATCGGTTTGCGTACTCCCACAGCACCATGGAGGGTCCGGCTCTCAGCCCCTCCTACACAATCATGAAGTACAACGCGCTCCTGCGCCAGTACGAGCGCAACGGCAGCGACGACTTCCTTGGCGCGCTCGACTGGAAGCCTTCGCAGGCAACCAAGATCACCTTTGAGATGCAGGGGAACCACTACAAATCGGACACCTCCTTCACGCTGGACCCGAACGGTTTCCTGGTCCAGGAGGCCGATGGAACGCCTGCTTATCTGGGCAACTTTACCAGCTTTACGCCTTACGGCGGCGCGGGCCTCTCAGGGGTCTGCAATACCTCCAGCATGGGCAGCGCGTACACCAGTTCGACCGTCTACACTCTGCTGTCGCCCGCGAACAAGCCCGGCGGCATGCCGATCATCAATCCGGCTTGCGCGGTCGTGACCAGCTATCTGCGCACCCAGCCGACCCGGATCTGGACACCGACCGGGACGATCCGTCTGCAGAGCACGGCGATCAAGAACGTCAGCATGAACGG
>Ga0181531_10001440_pt1 | contig 15044 bp, 8 predicted proteins | sample PEATcosm2014_Bin_38_FD_119743 | JGI IMG/M metagenome (GOLD analysis project Ga0181531, IMG submission 119743) | Peatland microbial communities from MTU Mesocosm Facility, Houghton, MI, USA - PEATcosm2014_Bin11_10_metaG | ecosystem: Environmental > Terrestrial > Soil > Wetlands > Peat | place... | reverse complement strand
TCGCCGCCGCCGGCCATGGTGCCGTTATAGCCGATGTAGGAAAAGGCATAGCCGCCGGCGACCGGATCGTAAAGGAGCATCGTATCGGTGCCGAGAGCCCGTTGACGACCGAAGGTCAGCGTGCCGAAATCCGCGGAGGATATACCGCCGTAATATTCGTCATTGAGGGGCTGGCCGGCGCGCGCCCCGTCGATGGCTTCGGAATACTGGCTTCTGGGAAGGCCGTTGTCTTCAATGTCGGTGGCTGACGCGTTGGAGAGCTGGCCGGACTGCGGATTGATGCCGGTGGAAGCATTGAAGACAACGGCCCAGCCATGCGCAAATTCTTCTTTGCCTCTGATGCCCAGCCCGGTCTGCGACAGGTTATCCGGTTCGACGAGGAAACGAGAATGATTGGCGTTGCGGTTCACCAGAGATGAGCCTTCATAGTTATAGGGGTTTTGCGGTAAGCCGTGGCTGACCCAGCCGACGCCGACGTCATAGGCACCATACAGGGTGATGCCGTGCCAGGTCAGCGCGTCGGAGGTGGCTGGAGCTGCCGTGGCCGCTGCGGGAGCCGATTCGCCGGCCTTAACCTGGTAGAAGCCTGGCGTTCCGGTTACTTTGATAGTGAACGGCTCGATGCCGGCGATCCTGAAGCTGGTCGGAGTCAACCTGCTTGAGAAATATCGATCCTGCCCGAACGCCAGCGTCGATGAGAAGAAGATAACCGCCGCGGTGAGAATTAGCTTTGCCTTGTTCACAATTCCTCCAAAAGTGTTCTGTCGATCCGCGTGGTGGCGAGGGCAGTCATGGTTTGGCGCAGAAGCCGGTGCAGAATTTCCGCTCGATGCGAGGAGTGAGGGTCGCAAGGGAGTTCGTCCAGTGCGGTTGCTCGGGCTGCGCCCGCGAGAAGGCAGACACAAAGACGGGTAAGGGTCATCATGATCCTGCAATGTATGGATTTAAGCGGAGGGAGTCGTTAGTTTTGTATCATAAACGATGACTTTTAGCGATTGCCACCCGGACGGCGCGGGACGTTCTGCCAACACATGCCGCTTCGGCGCGCCTTGAGCGACATACGGGCCAGCCTCCGGCGTTCCAGACGTCGCTGCGGGCTGTGACTCTGGCATCCGTGCGGCAGCAAAAGAAAAGACCCGCCGAAGCGGGTCTCTTCTGGGTGAGTTCGATTCGCGGTTACGGCATGTAGTAGCGGAGCGATGTCTCGATCACGTTGTCGTTGGTGTTGATGGATGTGCCGCCGAGACCGGACCAGAGGTACCGCTGCAGATAGCTGTACTGGAAACCCTGGCGCAGACGGCCATGCGGGCCTGCGTAGAAGTTGTACCAGTAGCCGGCGGTAAACTCCTGGGTATCTTTGTTAGCGCTGGCGCAGGTACCGGTGGTTGCCGGCGAAGTGCCCGTTCCGGTGCCGGTTCCAGGATTGGACTGGGTCATGCAGCCAGAGTCGTTGGCGAAGGGGCTGCCGTAGCCGACCTGGCCGGCGCCGACAGCAGCCAGGTCGCGGCCGACATACTCGCCGCCGTAGTAGGCATAGAGATCCAGACGCTTGGTGGCGTGGCCTTCCAGAAAGGCCATGCCCGAGAACGAGTGCAGAGGCGAAAGAGCGCCGTCGGGACGAACCGTGACGTCAGGGAGGGTGCTGGTTCCCAGACGGCCCGTGCCGTCGCCGTAGAGACCCTTCAGGCCCAGGTCCATGCCGCCGAGGTGAACACGCAGGCTGCCGCCGATTCCGCCGGCGGGAGTGGTGTTGTTATAGGCGCCAACGGATGTGGTGTTGGGGTAAATGCGGTCGCGGAAGAACCGGGAGACACCGAAGACTTCCATGTGGGCAAACTTCGGATCGAAGGCCAGTTTAGCCACGAACATGGGCGCGACGTTATAGGAATAGGTGGTAAGAGCCGAGGATGAGCTCGCGCCCGGCTGACCACCGTTGTTGTAAAGACCGCCGCCGGTGCCGGGGGCCCCGTACAAATAGTTGGTGGGGCAGGAGGGTGCGGTTCCGGTAGCAATGGCTCCGGCGCAGGAGGGGGCCAGCATCTGGTCGTTCTCGACCGACATGCCGAGAGCCGCCATGGTGCCGAAGTTCTTGACGACGTGGAAGCCGGGCTGGCGCGTCCATACAAATCCCACGTTATAGTTCGGGTCTATATTGAAGGGAACCGCTTCGGCTTTGCTGTTCAGCAGCTTTGTGTACTCAGTGACCATCGACCACTGCTGGCCGCCGGTGAAGGTCCATCCGCTGTGCATGGCGGCCTGGGCGAAGAGAACGCGCTGGCGCAAGACATAGCTGTTGGATTGATTGTTGTTGGAAGTAACGCCGACCCCTAGCCAGTCAGCCTCCCAGTAGCCGCGGATGGTGGCGTTGGAGACTTTGCCTTCGGCGGTGAGGGCGACGCGCGACTGGCGGCCGGTCATCTCGAATTCGCTGATGTTGCCGGCGTCGGCGGCTTCCAGCGGAATGCTGGTGAAGGGTGTCGGGATGTCGGAGGCCGTCGCCCGGGTGCGATCCACGGTGGCAAATTCGATGAAGCTGCCGGTGGGCGAGAGGTTGATGCCTTTGAAGTGGATGGCATCCGGATTTTCGACCATCTTCCTGGTGGCCGTCTGCTCTTCCTGAATCGTGCCGGCGATGGAGATGTTATTGGCTTTCAGGTCGCTGACCGAACTCTGGAGGCTGGAAACCGCGTCGGTATTAGCAGAGATGGACTGCTGCTCCGCAGTAGCGGCCTGCTGGGCTGCCTGCGCGGCCGCCTGAGCCTGCTGGGCCGCTTGTTGCGCCGACTGGAGCTGCGCATCGCGGTCGGAGAGCTGTTGCTTCAGCGAATCGATCTGACCGCGGTCGGACTGCTCCTGCTGGCGCAGTTCCTCGATTTGCGCTTGAACGCTGGGTCCCTTTGGTACCGGCTTTTTGTGATGGACCGTCTTTGTCGTGCCAGGGGTGCTGGCCGTGGTCTGCGCGTAGCCCGCGGTCACTGCCGTGGCCAGCGCAAGGATGGCGAGCGCCTTCAATTGGTTGGTCATTCAGCCTCTCAGGAGTTGGAAATACGTGTCGTGAAATTACTGCGGGGGGAAATGCCTGGGATTCTCAAGCCGCGCGGACGATAGCAACGGGATTGCATGCCATTTTCCGAACTGGCCCATGGGTACCCAAGGGGCATGGTCGCAGGCAATTGTGAACGTCCCAAGAATTTGCGGTGAATGTTCGGGGAAAACCCGGCCGGATGCGGCGGGGAATTAGTGAGGGGTCAACAGCTTACGAGAGTCGCGAGCGTCGCTGACATGGACGGAAGTATACGTCGAATCGCGGCCGGAAGTCCAGGGCGCTCGATGATTGGTAGTGGCGCAGTTTGAAATTTATCTGGAGGGAGCATGAGGGTGCGTATGGAATCGATGTGGACTATGCAGGGCTCCACAAGATTTACGGAGCGCCCACAGGCGAAGAGCAGCGCCGATATTCCCCAGCAAAATGCATCGGCTGCGATATGAAAACCGTGAGCGGGAAACCCGATCCAAAGCACGTGAGCACGTCTTTTGCAGAACGGCAGAACCCTGCGATGCGGATGGGCATGCGACGCTTTACGCGGCTGACGAATGCCGTCATGAAAAAAGATCGACAATCACCACCACCCGGTTGCCCTCTACTTCGTCTACTACAACGTCTGCCGTGTCCACCAGACGCTCCGCGTCACCCCGGCGATGGAAGCAGGTTTGACGGATCACGTTTGGGAAATCAGCGAACTCGTTTCTTTTGTCGGAACGCGCTCAGGTGACTGAGGTACTGAAACCAAAAGGGTTATGCGGGAATCTGGTGCGTGACTGTAGAATGTGGTAAGGTCCCGTGCAGAATGGCGAAGCGTACTGCAAAAAAGTCACAACCGTTGACGGCGCAAGCTCGGATAGATTTTAGATCGGATACGCCATCGTACTACGTGAACTTCATAGCCGTTTCCCACACGGCCTACGACATCACACTGACTGTTGCCAAAATGCCGTCGCCTCTCACTCAGGAACAAAGTGAACTTGCGACAAATGGCAAGCAAATTCCAGTTGAGCCGATATTACAACTGGTGATGCCTCCGCTTGTCGCTGACAGTCTAATCAAGGCGTTGATGGATCAAAGGGCGAAGCACGAGAAAACTCTGGAGCAGCAGGTAAAGAGCAATGAAATTCAGTACAAGCAATACATTAAACCGGGTAATTCTATCCACTGAGTCCATGACCCCAAGACAGGTCGTGGTAGGCGATGCGCCTCGCGTTCCCCGCTCACGACGTGCCAATAAGAGCGTGGAGAGCGCCGTATATGCATACATGAGGGCGGTCCGCTCTCTTGGTCGCACCAAAATAACCACCGCCGAAGTAGCTGACGCTCTCTCTCTCTCAATCAGAGATGTGAACAGCGCCCTTTCATCCCTTAAGAAGAGGGGCGTTCGCGCGTTGAATGGCTAATCACGTTCAAATTCCCGTCAAGGTCATCGGAACCGAACGATGGGGAATGCTGAGTTGGCTTGGGGTTGACACGCATTTGGTTTGCGGCGAATCGGTGAAACTGAAAGATGAGCAATTCAGCTTTGCTGGCGGGCACCGGGTTCGGCTCTTCTTGTTCAAAAAGAACGTAGCCTTCAAAGTTCCAGAAGGCGTCCCCCTAGACATCGCTGGAGTACCGCCAGCAAATGCGCCTCGCAGATCCCAGCGCTAGAAATTGATCCCTTCGCTCAATTCTGTTGCCACTTTCCCGCCCCGTCATCTTCATCAAGAGGCAAACTGACCCACTACCCGATGATTGCGTCAGCGCTGCGCCTGATTTTTCCCGGCAGCAATGAGATTGGCCAGCAAGCGATAAGCTCCGGGGACGCCCTCCGGCAGCTGGCGATATACGGCGTACGCCATATAAAAGTAGTTCCCCTTGCCGTAGCGAGCTTGTAGCAAGCCGCCCTTTTGCGGGTCCTGGCCGGGATCGTGAACCTCGGTCAGCGCGGTGTATTGCGAGGACCACGATTCGAGGAAGGAGTGACCGCGCTCCTCGACCCAACCGTCGAAATCGGCGGCAGCGATGTGATTTGGCCAGGTGAAGACTCGACTGCCGGGGTCGAGGAGGGTCACGGGGGCGTGCTCATCGACTACCTTCTCCGGGTTGCGCCCCAGAGTGAGCGGATAGGGAGCAGGGAATTCCACGCTCTGGTATTGAACCAGGAGTGTTCCACCGTTTTGAACGTAAGCCAGCAGGCGCGGTGTGGCTGAGTACAGGCCGGGGAGCGCGGAATAAGCGCGGATGCCGACGACGATCGCGTCGTAGGAGGAGAGCTCGCCCTGGTCCAGTTCCGAGGTGGTCAGCAGGTGCGGCTGGATGCCGATTTCGGCCAGCGCCGCCGGGACATCGTCGCCTGTCCCCATGATGTAGCCGACCTTCAAATCCGGCGCGAGCTTTACATCGACCGCGCGCAGCTGGTAGGTGGCCGGACGGTACAGATAATATGGGCGCAGCCCTGGATATCCCACGGTGGTGAAGCCTTCGGTGAAGCGGTCGTTTCCACTCTGCGCGACAGCGCCGATCTTGTAAGCCTGATCGGTGAGCTGACCGGGATGCAGCGTAAAGCGTACCTCCTGGCTGCTCTGAGGAGTGAGGTGAAACGGCACCTGTGGCGGCTCAGCGGACCAGCCAGAGGGCAAGTCGAGGTGGAGCGTACCGTCGTCGTTATCCTGTTGCTGATTGCTGACTGTCACGGTGAACGGAATCGTCGTTGTCCCGAGAGGAACCGCGCCGGCTGCCGCCGGGAGATTGACGGAGAGCCGCGGCACGACCGCGAGCGGCTGATACACGCCGCCAATTCCATGGACCCGATGGACGGTTTGGACCACTTGCCCGAGGCGAATGGGAACGCCCAGGTATTTGAACTCCGCCCATCCGGCGAGCGGATAGGGGGCAAAGGGCAGCGAGAGCCAGCGCGGGTCGGTGACGTCGTACCAGGGCTGCTCGGTGGTGGGTCGCGTGAAATAAGGACGAGTGAGTGCGGCATTGCGCGGGACATACACCCGGAAAATCGCGTCGCCGGCGTTACTGGAAACCGCATCCAGTCCGGGCGCGCCGATGCGCGTGATCTGCCAGGAGCTGCCGTCGGGCTGATCGAGCCAGGTGCGGGCCAGTTGCAGGCCCTCGACGGATGGTCCCCAGAACGGAGCGGCGGTGACGTGCACGCGGACATCGATTTCAGAGCCTGGCGTCACCGCGGGCGGCGTTTCCTCCGGCACTGTGGGCGGAGTGGGATTGGCGCCGGTCGCGGTGCGTGGTAACACGAGCGCGTTGACTTCGAGGCCCAGGGCTTCGGCCAGGGCCGTGTTGAACTGCGCCAGCTTGATGTTGAGTTCGTGAACGACGTTGGCCTTATCGTCGGCATTGAGGCCGCTGCCATTGACCCAGGCGATCAACTGCTGCGTGACTTTGTAACCGGCGACCAGCTCCGGCGCCACCTTTTCCGGATGACCGGGCAGGTCGGCGTAGAGCGCGGTTGCGATGTGGTGGTGAATGTCAGCGAGCGCCGCGGTCAGCTGGGCGGCGTCTCCGGAGTGGACCAGCGAGGCGATCCCAGGCAGGGTGGTGTCGATGCCGTCGAAAAACGTCTCTTCTCTGTCGCCGGTCTTCACCTGCGATCCGTAGCGGTGATACCCAACACTCACGGGCCCAGGCAGGGGCAGCGTTCCGCCGCCGTTCTGCGATTTCTGCTGGCTCCATCCGGTGCGCGCAATCTGGAAATACGATTCGCCGAGGATCGGATCCCAGGCGCCTTCGGGGATTTCGAGGGTGGCGGCGGGGAAGGTGTCGCTGACCTGCCTTGTCACGTAGTCGTAAAAATGCGCGGGGGCCCATTTGTTCGTCGCATAATCGAAGACGCCCTTGCTGCTGGCTGCGAAGAACGGGACACGCGCGTAGACCTTGAGCGGCGACCACGGTCGCAGGCCGGCGGCGATCTGTTCGGCGCACACGGTGGGATCGCCGGCGGCGGTGAAGGCTTGCTGGCTCACTTCTCCCGAAACCTGGTGATGACCGTGGCCATCGGTGATGTTGCCGGTAAAGGTGGAAGCCAGGACCAGCGGGCGCCAGGTGCGGACGGCGCGCACCACCTCGCAAAGCACGCGATCGTGCCCCCATTGCTGGTGGGCTTCATCGATGGTTTTCGAGAATCCGTAATCGGCGACCGTGGAGAAGAACTGCTCGGAACCGGAGTATTGGTCAGCGAGCAGCAGCTCATTGGTGCGGATCAGGCCGAGCGCGTCGTAGCTCTCGCCGGACATCGCATTCTGGCCGCCCTCGCCGCGGGTGAGGGTCATGATGGCGGTGCGCGCGCCGAGGCCCCGTGATTCGTAAGCCAGCATGCCGCCGTCTTCGTCGTCAGGGTGGGCGACGATGAACATCAGGCTCCCCCAGGTGTCGAGCTTGCGCAGAGTCTGCGCAAGGCCGTCGGCGCCTCGATCTTCGGGAAGAGTCTGCGCGTCGGGTGAGGCCGCGATCTGGGTGCGCCATGGAACAGCCTGGGCGGACGCAGCGAGCGTAGTGGCGAAGGTGAGCGCGAGCGCGGTGGCGCTGCGAGGGGCACGGGGAATCGGAGCAGAGCGGGGAAACATGAGTCCTGAAATGCCAGTGTAACGTGAGGCGATTTGATACAAAGGCAGAACATGGTCTCCGAACCTGTTGCGCCGGGAGGATTGGGTGGGGGGACAGACGGGGCTCGGCCTGAGCCGGTTCCGATTGTGCCCGAATCAGGCGCCCCGGTTGCGCCGGGAACAGGTACGCCGCATTTAGAGCGCCGCATCGGCCTGGCCAGCGCGGTCACGCTGAACATGATGTACATGATCGGCGTTGGCCCGTTTATCACGCTGCCTTTGATCGTGGCGGCGATGGGTGGATCGCAGGCGCTGCTGGGCTGGCTGCTCGGGGCGCTGATCGCGGTCTGCGATGGGCTGGTGTGGGCGGAGCTGGGCGCAGCCATGCCTGAAGCGGGCGGATCGTATGCGTTTCTGCGGGAGATCTACGGTCGCGACGGCGCTGGACGGTTCTTCTCCTTTCTGTACATCTTTCAGCTCGGATTCAGCGCGCCACTGTCGATTGCCTCGGGCTGCATTGGATTCGCAGAGTTCGCCTCGTTCCTTATTCCCGGGCTGCGGCTGCCGATCTTCGGGGTCTGGCCCAATGGTCCGCACTGGACCAGCATCCTCGCGGCAGGCGCCTGCGCCGCGATCGTGGGCATGTTGTACCGGGACATCAATGCCATTCTGCGCACCGCCTGGGTGTTGTGGGCGGGAGTGATGGCGGCCATGGCCATCGTGCTGTTTTCCGGCTTCACGCATTTTCATCCGGCACTGTTACGAATGTCGTCGCACCCCTTCAGCTTCTCGCCGGCATTCTTCGCGGGTCTGGGATCGGCGACTCTGATCGCCACCTACGACTACTGGGGCTACTACAACGTCTGCTTTCTGGGCGGGGAAATACGGAACCCCGGCCGGACGATCCCGCGGGCGGTTCTGATTTCGATTGCGGTTGTTGCTCTGCTTTACATCGCGATGAATGTCAGCGTGCTCGGCGTGATTCCGGCACAGGGCATGGGCCGCACCGTGGTTGCGGAGATGGTGGCTCGCACGCTGGGGCCAGGGCCCGCGGTGGTCATCGTGTTCCTGATTATGTGGACAGCATTTTCCTCGGTGTTCGCGTTGCTCATGGGGTACTCGCGCGTTCCGTACGCGGCGGCGCTGGATGGAAACTACTTCCGCTTCTTTGCGCATCTGCATCCGAAAAGAAATTTTCCCGATTTTTCGCTGTTGGCGCTTGGGGCGGTTGCCGCGGTTTTCTGCTTCCTCCGCCTCGCGCAGGTGATTGCGGCATTGGTGGTGATCCGCATCGTGCTCCAGTATCTGCTGCAACAGGTAGGCGTGATGGTGCTGCGCGTCCGGCGTCCGGATTTGCCCCGGCCCTTTCGGATCTGGCTGTATCCGCTACCGCCTCTGCTGGCTCTGGCGGGTTTTCTCTTTATCCTCTTCTCGCGAACCCAGGGCCTGCACGACCTTTATTATGCGGGGGCGATTGGCCTGGCCGGCAGCATCTTATATCTGCTGCGGGCACGGAAGCGCCACGAATGGCCGTTTAGAATTGGGCAGCCGGAGATGAGGTGATCCGTGGTCGATCTGTCGGTATCCGAAGGCAAACTGATCCTCCATGTGCGAGGGATGGATCAGTTGTGGGCGTTAAGAAGCACGCTCGAAATTCCGCTGGAACATCTCGTGGGCATTCGCGCCGACCCCGGCATCGCTCGTGGCTGGTGGCACGGGTTCAAACTGGCCGGTACGGAGATTCCAGGCGTTCTGCACGCCGGCACCTTCTATCAGCACGGCCAGCGCATCTTCTGGGACGTTCACAATCCGGATAATACCGTCGTGATCGATTTACGGGATGAGCGTTACAACGAATTGATCGTTGAAGTCAGGGACCCGGCTGCCGCCGTACAGGTTGTTGAACCATACCTCCCGCGGAAATAGCTTGTGAATGCCTTTGTACTTGCCGGCGGACAGAGCACTCGGATGGGGCGCGATAAGGCTGTGCTCGAGATTGGCGGCAGGCCGCTCGTGGAACACATGCTGGAACTGCTGCGCGGCCTCGGACTCAATCCGCGGATTTGCGGCTCGCGGCCCGATCTGGCCCGCTTCGCCGCAGTCGTGCCGGACAACTTTCCACTCTGCGGACCCTTGGGTGGAATCGAAGCGGCGCTGGCGGCTTCCGACTCGAATCTGAATCTTTTTGTTCCTGTCGACGCGCCGGGCCTGCCGCCCACATTTTTGCAATGGATGATCGAGCGAGCCGGGCGCGGCGGGGCGGTGGCGACGATTCCGCATTTTCGAGACCGGCCGCAGCCACTGTGTGCGATTTATAGCCGCCAACTCCGGCAGGGGCTCGAACGGTTCCTGTCTGCGGGCAACTACAAGGTGATAACCGCCGTCCGCGAGGCGGCCGCGTCTGTCGGCGAGGTTGCCGATGAATTCAACATGGAGTCGGTCGCGGCCACGCTGGGTCCCGGGGTGTGGCCGTCGCACCTGAGGATGACGTCCTGGTTTGGCAACGTCAATACGCCCGAAGACTATGAATCAATCGCGGCGGTAACCGGCAAAGCACGCCATCCATTAAGCGAAGAAGAAAGGTAAGCTGAAGAGGGAAGAGGCAGGCGAGGAATACAGGAGCAGCGTGAGCACCCCCCCGGAAGTACCTATCGAGGTCAAGGCGGAATCCAACGGTCACGGCGACCGGCACCCTTACATCGCCTTTGAAAATGTCTCAAAGTCCTTCGGCAGCCTGCACGTGCTGAAGGACATCAGCTTTTACGTGAATCCTGGCGAGACACTTTGCATCCTGGGCCGGTCAGGCGTGGGTAAGTCGGTTTCGCTGCAGCTCATCATGGGCTTTCTGCGTCCCGATGCGGGGCAGATTCTGGTCGCGGGCGAAAACATCACCACCTTCACGGAAGAACAGATGCAGGCGGTACGCCGCAAAGTCACAATGGTCTTCCAGAATGGGGCCTTGTTTGACTCGCTCTCGGTGGGCGAGAACGTGGCGTTTCCTCTGCGCGAAGGCCGCGGGCTCAGCGAGGACCAGATTCAGCAGATCGTGCGCGGCCTGCTGGAGATGGTGAGCGTGGCGGAAATGATCGACCTGCTGCCTTCCGATCTTTCCACCGGCATGAAGCGCTCGGTGGCGATTGCGCGGGCATTGGCTGCGGAGCCGCAGGCGATCCTCTACGACGAGCCGACGACCATGGTCGATCCGCTGATTGCGCGCCTGCTGGGCAACCTGATTCTGAAGCTGAGAAGTCAGTTGCACCTCACCAGCATCGTGGTGACGCACGATATGCGCTTTGCGGAGCGGCTGGCGGATCGGGTTCTCTTTCTGAATCAGGGCAAGGCGGAGTTCTTCGGCACCGTGGAGGAGATGAAGCAAACGAACGATGAGGTGTTGCAACAATTTCTGGAGCTGGACGCGCTGGTGTTGCCTGAGGTGTAGCGGCAGGATCGGGCTCCATTCATGCAAATTCCCTGACTGCCGATAACGGGACCAGTCATGATTTCGATGCGGAGAAGCCTTGTCCCCCGGCTCCTCGTCCCCACAGTGACCATGGTTGTGGCGATGATGGTGTTGTTGAGCGTTTGTGCGGCGCATGTTTTCGAACTGGAGATTCGCGATCGGGCCTCCCAGCAGGTGGCGGAACAGACCGGGCGGGTTCTGGACACGCTGAAGATCGTGGATGCGCTGAGTTCGGCGAGCGTACGCGCGTCGGTGAAGGTGCTGATGCGGGAAGGGCGGGAGCGTGGCGACGCGTCGCTGGGACCGGGGGTGACGCTGGACGGCAAGGTTGTGCCGGATCTGCGGCTGGGCAGGAACTCCCAGGTGGGCAATTTCGATCTGGTCGACGGAGTCAAGGATCAGATGGGGGGCACAGCGACCCTTTTCGTACGCGATGGAGGCAACTTCGTCCGGGTCTCGACCAATGTCATTCGACCCGACGGCGGGCGGGCGGTGGGCACGGTTCTCGATGCGAAGGGAAGGGCTTACGCGGCGATTCGGGAGGGGCAGGCGTTCTACGGGGTCGTGGATATCCTTGGCAAGCCGTACATGGCGGCGTACGAGCCGATGCGCGATGCGACGGGCGCCATCGTGGGCATCTGGTACACGGGGTATCCGCTTTCCTCCCTGGGCGATCTTGGCGCGTATCTTGCGCGGGCGCGGATTCTGGACCATGGCTTCATGGTGTTGCTGCGCGACGACGGAACGACGGTCTTCAGGCCGGCGGGCATTGAGGATGCGCTGCTTCATTCGGTGCTGGCGGGCAAGGCGAGAGGCTGGGTTGCGACGACGAGCCGGTTCGAAGCGTGGCGTTACCGGCTGGTGATTGCGTGGCCCGAAGCCGACGTTTCGGCGCGGCTGCTGCACATGAAAGGCCTGCTCGCAATCTGCACGTTGCTGATCTCGGGGGTGGTGGTGGCGGTCATCGTTTTCCTGCTCCGCGCGCTGGTGCTGGCGCCGGTGCAGGGGCTGGCCACGCGACTGGAGAATGCCGATCTGAACACGTTGCTGGGGGAGCGGAGGCTGGATGAAGTGGGCAGGCTGGCGGTGGCATTCGACAGCTTTGTGCTGCGGGTGCGCACGACGCTGCTGGAGGTCGCGCATGTTTCATCCGATCTGAACGAGAGCGCCACGGGGATTGCGGCGTCGGCAGCGATCCAGGCCAGAGCATCCGCGGAGGGATCGGCGCAGGCCGGACAGATCGTACAGGCGGTTGAGGAAATTTCGGCCACCATCGAGCGGGTCTCGAATCATTCGGAACGGGCGGCGCAGGCGGCGCAGGAGACGGCCGAACATGCGCTGAGCGGCCGCAAGGCGGCGGCGGAGAGCGCGGGGAGCATGAAGAGCCTGGCCGCGGAGGTCGAGGCTACAGCGCAGGGAATTGCCGAACTGGAGGGCCACTCCGGCAAGATCGGGACGGTCATCGCGCTGATTGGCGAGATTGCCGCGCAAACCAACCTGCTCGCGCTCAACGCGGCCATCGAGGCGGCCCGGGCGGGCGAAACCGGGCGCGGGTTCGCGGTGGTGGCTGGAGAGGTGAGAAGGCTGGCGGAGCGCACCACGGCGGCCACGCGGGAAATCGGCGCAATGGTGAGCTCCATTCAGGCGGAGACGCAACGAGCTGTCCAGGCCATAACCCGGAACCGGGATGCGGCGGGAGCCGAGAGCCGCCGGTCCGGCGAAACGGGCGAGCATCTGGACAGCATCACGGAGATGACGAGCCGTGTGGGGGACATGATCGTGCAGATTGCCGGGGCCGCAACCGCGGAGACAGCGAGCATGCGGGTGATCAGAGAAAATATCGATCGGATGGCGCAGGTAGAGGAAACCACGGCGCGGGAGGCGGGACAAAGCGCCGAAGCTTGCTGCAATCTGTCGGGCCTGGCGATGAAGCTCGAATCTCTGGTCAGCGAGTTTAATTTGAAGGGCGAGTCGCTTTCGGCAGCGGGCGCAGATCGTGGGTCGACGGCGCACTCTCTCAGAGCAAAGCCTGCGCCAGAACGGCGCGGAGCGGATTTCGATTCGACGGCTGCTCTGACCGGCCGCTGATCTTTCTTCAGAGCACCTCGACCCGCGCTCTCGATCCTGCCGAGCGGAGCGCCCGATCCCTGGTCACGAGGGGCGCATCGAGCGCCTCGGCCAGGGCGAGATAGGCGGCGTCGTAAGCCGTGAAATTGTTCCGCAATTGCCACATACGCGGAAGCAAAACGTGGTGCGGATAGCGATGGAGGGGGAAATCGGCGAGATCGCGCAATGCGTCCCCGCCGCGATCGGCCGGAATCAGGTTTAGGCGCACGTACCTTCGCAAAACAGACGCAGCTTCAACATCGAGCAGGTGCGGTGCGCAAAGGATCTCATTCCTAGAGAGAATCCGCTGACTTACCCGCGCGGCCGCAGATGTCTGCAGCAGAACTTCCAAAATGGCCGATGCATCGACGACGATCAACGGCTCATCCTCTCGGCGCGCACGGCGGCAGCGGGAGATAACCTGGGTTGCACGGGCTGACGCCCCACCAGCCGGGCCCTGATTTCATCAAGGGTAGGGCGCTCCAGCGAAGATCGAACTTCGCGAAGAAGGTAATCGGACAGCGACATGCCTTCCAGCGCCGCTCGGGCCTTCAGGGCGCGATGCACATCCGGGGGGACGTTTCGTATCTGAATCATGCCGGGCATGGGATCAGTATACTCCCATGCGCTTCACATGTTCGTTACGGTTCTACATGCCGGATTGCCGATCCGAAGAAAGGACCGGTCCCTGGCGGTTGCTACACTGGAAGAGTGAAGGTTGCGCTGGCCCAGATCGATCCCACCGTCGGGGATTTCCGCGGGAATACTGCAAAAATCATCGATTTCACGGGCAGGGCGCAACAGGGAGGCGCGGATCTCATCCTGTTTCCCGAGCTGGCCATTTGCGGTTATCCGCCGGCCGATCTGCTGGAAAAGCCTGAATTCGTGGCGCGCTGCGGGGAGTCGCTTTGCGAGATCGCCCGCGCTACGGCAAAGGACCGCATTGCCGTTGTAGCCGGATATGTGACCGCGGCGGAGCATGGAGCAGGGAAGCACGTCATGAACTCGGCCGCGCTCGTCCACGATGGGCACGTGAAGTTCGTCCAGTCGAAGATGCTGCTGCCCTACTACGACGTCTTCGACGAGCAGCGTTACTTCGCGCCCGCCGCGCGGCAGCGCCTTTGCCATCTCCACGGCGAGCCGGTAGCGCTCACCATCTGTGAAGATGCATGGAATGACAAGAGCTTCTGGGAGAACCGGCTATATAACGTCGATCCGGTCGAGGAGCTGATGAAGCAGGGCGCGTCGCTGATCCTGAACATCTCCGCGTCGCCGTGGTGGCGAAACAAGCGCGCGCTGCGCCGAGAGATGCTCGCTGCCATCGCCAAGCGGCATCATGCGCCGGTCGTGATGGTAAACCAGGTGGGCGGCGACGACAGCCTTATCTTCGATGGGTCGAGCCTGGTGATTGGTCCGGATGGCGAGGTGATCGCGCAGGCAAAAAGTTTTGAGGAAGATTTGATCTTCGCGGATCTCGAGGCGCTTACCGGCGACATGCGCGAGCAGCCTGGCGACGAAGACGAAGCGATGCTGGAAGCGCTTTCGCTGGGCACCCGCGACTACGTGCGGAAGTGCGGATTTTCGAAAGCGGTCATTGCGCTGAGCGGCGGCATCGATTCGGCGCTGGTGGCGGCTATCGCGGTGCGCGCACTTGGCGCCGAGAACGTGACGACACTCGGCATGCCCAGTCCTTATTCATCGCCGGGTTCGATCGACGACAGCCGTGAGCTGGCAAAGAATCTCGGAATCCGTTACGAGGTCGTTCCCATCGATGAAATTTTCAACGGGTTCAATCACGCATTGGAGCCGATATTCGCAGGCCGCGAGCCGGACATCGCCGAAGAAAATGTACAGTCGCGCATTCGCGGTTCGCTGCTGA
>Ga0181531_10001435_pt1 | contig 15057 bp, 14 predicted proteins | sample PEATcosm2014_Bin_38_FD_119743 | JGI IMG/M metagenome (GOLD analysis project Ga0181531, IMG submission 119743) | Peatland microbial communities from MTU Mesocosm Facility, Houghton, MI, USA - PEATcosm2014_Bin11_10_metaG | ecosystem: Environmental > Terrestrial > Soil > Wetlands > Peat | place... | reverse complement strand
TTCCAACGCGCCGCGTCGGATTATGGCCTGGGCCAGATCGACGACCTCATGGCCGGAATCGGATACGGCAAGTATTCGGCGCGGCAGGTGCTGGCGAAGCTTTCGCCCGCGGCGAGCGCACCGATTCCCGACGAGAACGCCAGCCTGGCTTCAACTGCGTCGAGCGGCGTCGCCAGCGTGGTGCGCCGCGTCTTTGGCGGCGACAATCACAACGCGATTCGGGTCAAGGGGCAGGGTGACTTGCTGGTTTATCGCGCCCGCTGTTGCAATCCCATACGTGGGGAGACTGTCGTCGGCTACGTTACGCGCGGCAAGGGCGTTGCGGTTCATGCCATCAACTGTCCGAATGTGACGAACTTGATGTACGAACCAGAGCGTCGCATCGAGGTTGAGTGGGGACATGAAGATGAAGTGGCGTCGGCTTACCCGGTGAAGATTACGGTGTTCTGCGACGACCGTTTCGGTATGTTAAAACAGATCACCGCCGTAATCAGCGACACCAAAACGAACATCCGCAACATCGAAGCCCGCACCGCGAATGGGCAAGCCAATGTCGACGTCGTCCTCGACATCGCCGACCTCAAGCATCTGGAAAATATCATTAATGGTGTACGCAAAGTGCCGGGCGTACATGATGTGCAGAGATTGCAGAAGATATAGGAGTCATCTATGCGTGAAGTGATTGCCAGTAAAGACGCACCACAAGCGATTGGCCCCTATTCGCAAGCCATCCGTGCTGCGGGATGGGTATTTACTTCGGGCCAGATTGCGATTGATCCAACCACACAGCAAGTCGTTCCGGGAGACGTCACGCCGCAAACCGATCGTGTGTTCAAGAATATCGTTGCGATCTTGCAAGCGGCAGGGACTTCTTTAGATAAAGTGGTCCGCACCACTGTGTTCTTGAAAAACATGTCCGACTTCGCCGCGATGAACGAAGTTTACGGTCGATATTTTTCGGCTAACCCGCCGGCGCGTTCCACGGTTGAAGTGGCGCGATTGCCGAAGGATGTGCTCGTGGAAATCGATGTGATCGCGTTGGCTTGATTGCCGGGATTGTATGACTGCCGAGCACGCGGAGCTCGCCGAGGAGTCTTGCGATAAGACATCAGGATTTACTCTGCGGACTTCGCGCTCTCGGCAGTCAAAGACTAAGCCTTGACGACTTTGCCGCTGCGGATACAGCCAGTGCAGACGCGGATGCGCTTGCCTGCGCCCTTCACTTTGGCGTGAACTGAGCGCAGATTGACATTCCAGCGGCGCCGCGACACGTTGTGGGCGTGGCTGATCGTGTTTCCAAATTGCGGCCCTTTGCCGCAGATTTCACAAACTTGTGCCATAACTAACTCCAGAGATCTAAGAGAGATCGGGGATACTGCCTCGAATCCCTTATTTTAGCCGAAATCCCCGCTTTCGCCAAATCATTTGGTGTCGTTTTTGCGAACTGGCCGATGTTCGCCGGAAATTCTTTCTGAAGACGGCGATTTTTCGTGGCAACGACCGCTTGTCGGCTGGTAAACTCAACTTGTGAGTATGCAAGCGATTAAGAAAAAGTCGATTCTCGAAAACCTCATGGTGCTCGTGCTTGTGGGCCTTCTCGCAGGAGCCGCAGGGGCGGGAGCGGTTGGCTATATTACGGGCCGTTCGACCAGTTCTTCCTCTGCTCCGACCAAGTAATTTGTCGGCTGGCCGACCTTCGCGCTCCTTTCGACAGGCGTCTCCTGGTAATGTCCTCGACCGATCCTCAATCCGTGAAAGTGAATCTTCAGAGTGGAACAGGGGTTGACGTCGTCTGGAGCGATGGTCACGCTTCGCACTACGGCTTCGTTTTCCTGCGCGACGCTTGCCCTTGCGCCATGTGCGACGACGAACGGGGCAAGAGTGGCCGCAAGCAGGGAGAGCCTGCCAAACTTGCTCCTGGGACATTGCCGATGTTTAAGGAAAGAGCGAAGCCACTTTCTGCCGAGGGCGTGGGGAAGTACGCCATTCGTTTCGATTGGAACGACGGCCACGCTTTGGGTATTTATTCCTGGAAGCTGCTGCGCGAATTGTGTCCCTGCGCGGAGTGCAAGTCGACGGCTGAGACGCCGGCTGCGGTTGCGGGCTAGCCTTCACTCATGCAAGAGGGAAAGTTCAGTAGAACCGCGCAGCGAGTCGCAATTCGTAGGGCGGCACATCAGTTGCTTGACCAGCCTAGGGTCTTCGACGATCCTATGGCGCTGCGGATCATCGGCACCGACGCTGCGGCTGAGTTGCGTTCCAATCCTAAAGAGCATCATGCGTTTTCCAGGGCGTTTCGGGCGTTTATGGCGGCGCGCAGCCGTTATGCTGAGGACGAACTTGCTCGCGCGGTCGCCCAAGGCGTGAGGCAGTATGTCGTGCTCGGAGCCGGACTGGACACGTTTGCTTATCGGAATCCATATCCATCGTTGCGGGTGTTTGAAGTGGATCATCCGGCGACACAAGCTTGGAAGCGCGAGCAATTGCAGGCGGCGGAAATTGCTGTACCAGTCTCCATGACTTTTGTCCCGGTTGACTTTGAACGGCAGACTTTGGAAGCGTGTCTTGCGCACTCGGGATTTGATTTCAATAGTCCGGCATTCTTTTCCTGGCTCGGAGTTACGCCGTACCTTACCCGAGAGGCCTGCATGGCGACTCTCGCTTTGACTGCGAAAATGCCTGTTGGCAGCGGGGTCGTGTTCGATTTCGCGATCGATCCTGCTCTGCTGAATGCAGGCCAACGGCAGGCGCTGGCGGCGTTGTCCGAACGCGTGGCCGCGGCCGGAGAGCCGTTTCAGTTATTTTTCGATCCCGGTGAATTGCAAGACGAATTGAAATCTTTGGGATTTCATCGCACCGAGTTCGTTCAGGGTAAAGAACTCAACGCGCGCTATTTTCAGGATCGCGATGATGGTTTGATGGTCCGCGGCGGCATGGGACATTTGATGGGAGCATGGGTGTGAGCCAAAGGCGTTCGGTATGCTGATAAGCTTGCTGAGATGGAATCGCTCGCGCAAAGGCAGATAGACTCGCCGGTCGGCCCTCTGACGCTGGTTTCGTCGCCGAAGGGGCTGGTTGCACTGGAGTTTTCAAGCCGCTCCAAGCGCGCGCCGGGAATCCATTCGGCGGAGGCCCTTAGCCCTTACGTTCGCGAACTTGAGGAATATTTTGCTGGCCAGCGGCGCAGTTTCACTTTCCCGCTCGATCTGCGCGGAACTGATTTTCAGCTTGCCTGCTGGCGCGCTTTGCTCGAAATTCCGTATGGCGAGACTCGTACCTACGCCGACATCGCCCGCTCTGTCGGAAAGCGGAAGGGATTCCGCGCCGTTGGCATGGCGAATAACCGGAATCCTATCGCGATTGTGGTTCCTTGTCATCGCGTGATCGCTTCAGACGGGACGTTGTGTGGCTACGGCGGCGGCCTCGACGTCAAGCGACGTCTGCTTCAACTTGAAGGAGCATTGTCCGCTGACTTGGCGGCGTAGCGGACTATTTGCCCGACGAAATTAAAGAGCGTTCTCGTCCTGTAAAATCACAGTAGCAACTCCGGAGCTTTCTCCCTCATTGTCTTTTCTTGATCAACTGAATCCGCAGCAGCGTGAAGCCGTCGAAACTGTCGAAGGGCCGGTGCTTATCCTTGCCGGTGCGGGGAGCGGGAAGACGCGCGTTATCACCTATCGGATTGCGCATTTGATTGAAGCGCATGGCGTGATGCCGGATTCGATTCTGGCGATGACGTTTACCAATAAGGCCGCTGCGGAAATGGTCGAGCGCGTGGATAAGCTTGTGGGCGGATTGTCCATGGCAAAGCCCGTGATCGCGACGTTCCACTCTTTTTGCGTGCGTGTGCTGCGTCGGGACATTGAGGCGCTGCAGATTCCGTCCGCTGTGCCGGGCAAACCCCCGGTTGGATATACGAAGAGCTTCGTGATTTACGACGAAAGTGATCAGCAGTCGGTGGTGCGATCGATCATGCGGCGACTGGGCATCGACGACAAGCAGACCACGCCACGCGCCGTGTTGTCGCACATCTCATGGGCGAAAAATCACATGCTCGATCCGCAGGAAGTGTATCTGCAGTCGGGCGATCCTAAGACAGAAAAAGTGGCGCAGATTTATGCCGAGTACAAGAAAGAATTAGCCAAGGCGAATGCGTTCGATTTCGACGATCTGTTGCTCGAGACTGCGCGCCTCCTGAAGGCAGCGCCTGCGGTCCGCGAGTATTACAATCGGCGCTTTCAATATATCCTGATCGACGAATATCAAGATACAAATCGACCGCAGTATGAACTGATGTTGATGCTCGCTGGCAGCAAGCACAATATTTGCGCGGTGGGCGATGAAGATCAGTCGATTTATTCGTGGCGCGGGGCGGACATCAAGAACATTCTTGAGTTTGAGAAAGACTTTCCTGAGGCGAAGATCATTCGCCTGGAACAGAATTATCGTTCGACGCAGAATATTCTTCAGGCCGCGTCGGCTGTAGTCTCGAACAACATTCACCGCAAAGGCAAGAACCTGTGGACATCGCGTCAGGGCGGGACGAAGATTGGCTACTACGAAGCGCCCGATGGAGAGAACGAAGCGCTGTTCGCAGCGGACTACATTGCGAAGTATCTACGTGAGAGCGGCAGCGAGGGTAAAGCCGCCGTACTTTACCGCACCAATTCGCAATCGCGGTTGTTTGAAGAAGCGATGCGCCGGTATGGGTTGAAGTATCACGTCGTGGGCGGGCTGTCGTTTTACGAACGCGCTGAAATTAAAGACCTGATTTCCTATCTCAAGGTCATTCACAATCCCGATGACACGATTTCGCTCTTGCGCGTGATTAACACGCCGACGCGCGGGATCGGCAAGGCGACGATTGAAATCCTGGAGCAGCTCGCGCTGGAAACAGGGACATCATTGTGGGGCGCCATCCGCGAAGCGATTCGGCGGCAGTTGTTGCCTGCCCGAGCGGCTGCTGCGCTCAAAGTGTTTGTGGATTTGATCGACGATGCACGCGCCATGCTCGCTGGCAAGTTTGCGGATCGGTTGACGGATTCGGCGGAGGGCACGACTGATTTTGTTGGGACGGAAACGACTGCGGTTCCAGAAGCAGACGCTCTGATTGACGACGAGACCGGTTTCGATCCCGACAACTTTAGCTTCGATTTCGGGCCAGACTCGAACGAGGAGAATGCGCCAGAGAGTCCCGCAGCGAAAGAATCGGCGGTGAGTCCCGCATTTCGGGAGCCGGGCGCGGCCGCATCGACCGCGGAACTGCTGAAGTTTCTGATCGACCGCACGCGGTACGTAAAGCTTCTTGAAGAAGAGGACACGCCGGAAGCGTTCTCGCGAGTGGAAAACTTGCGCGAATTGGTTAATGCGGCGATGGACTCGCGCGACCGCGGAGAATCGCTCGATCAGTTCCTCGACCATGCGGCGCTGGTGGCCGATGCTGATGCTTACGATGAGCGTTCACAGATCACGCTGATGACACTTCATGCGGCGAAGGGCTTAGAGTTTCCGTTGGTCGTTTTGGCCGGACTAGAGGAGGGATTGTTCCCGCATTCGCGAACGTTTCTCCATCCCGACGATATCGAGGAAGAGCGACGTCTTTGTTATGTGGGCATGACCCGAGCGATGGACACACTCATCCTCAGCCGCGCGATTTATCGACGACGCTATGGAACCGACCTGCCTGAGGCAAGTGTGCCTTCGAGATTTCTGGAGGAGATTCCTTCGCAGTTGCTGGAAGAACTCGGGACTTCCAGAGGACGGAGTGCGCGGACAGGAGTGTCCGCGCCTCACGACGGCGACACGTCTACGCACTATTCTTACGAGGACGAAGACCAAAGCATTAGTTGGGCAGGGCGTAACCGTCCCAAGCCGGCGGCGCCGAAGTATTCCGCTCCCGCTTACAACTCGATCGAGAACATTGCGGAGTTTTTTGCGTCGCGGGGAAAGAAGTTTACGGCGCCAAAAGCGATGGTCGAAGAGCCCAAAGGAAGGCAGGGATTTCGTCCCGGACAAAAGGTGAAGCATCCGAAATATGGCGAGGGAACGGTATATCAGCGCGAAGGAGACGGCGCGGAGGCCAAGATTACGGTACAATTTCCTCGCTTCGGTTTGAAAAAGCTGGTAGAGAAATATGCCCAGTTAGAACGAGCTTGAGAGTGATTTGGTAATTTTGTAATTAGTAATTTGGTAAGTTAGAACAGATCAAATTACAAAATAACCCGATTGCCAAATTACAAAATCTGTTCTTAGAAAGCATTCATGGCCAATACAAAAGCACTTGCAAAACCGGAACGTAAGAAAGCCAAGCGCTCTGCGCGCAAGAAGAAGGCGACGGAATCGCCGTTGAAGCCTCGCGAGTATGCTCGCGGTTCGGCCAAGCGCAAGGTGAAAAAGCTGGTGCGAGGCGCGTCCAAGCGGTAGGGTAGTCGTTGTGGAGTAGGCCGGAGGTGAAGTCTTTCCGGCCCGCTAGCGTTTTCGTCAGACCTATACACGAGGCTACTTGGCGCAACTGCCGACGATCTCCGACCCTGGCAAACAGCCGGCAGTGGTGCGCTCGTCCGACTCGCAGATGTTGTGCTGCAAGTCGATCGACAAGCTGATCGAAGAGTCGGAGAATCCCGAGCACCGCCTCAAGAAGACGCTGGGGCCATGGTCGCTCACGGCGCTGGGCATCGGTGCGATTATTGGCTCGGGAATTTTTGTGCTCACCGGCACCGCCGCCGCGGGCGAGCACTTCGAGGCGCCCTCGATTCTGCACGCGCAGGTGCTTGATCTGTTCGCGAATTTTGTGCGCACGGGAAGCACGGCGGGCGCCCTGATGCACGGACGCCCCGCTGCGGGGCCGTCCATCGCGATTTCGTTTTTGCTGGTGGCAGTTGCTTGCAGTTTTGCTGGCTTGTGCTATGCCGAGCTGGCGTCGATGATTCCCATCGCGGGCAGCGCCTACACCTATTCCTACGCGACGCTTGGCGAAATTTTTGCCTGGATCATCGGATGGGATTTGATTCTCGAATACGTGGTCAGCAACGTGGCCGTCGCCGTCGGTTTCAGCGGATATTCGAAGGCGCAGCTAGCCGCATTCGGCGTGAACTTGCCGGACAAGTGGTCGAACCCGGTGTTTGCAGCGGGGCATTGGACAGGCGCGTATTTCAATTTGCCCGGATTTCTGATCGTCTTTATTCTGACGCTGTTATTGGTGCGCGGAGTTAAAGAATCAGCCAAGGCGAACAATATTATGGTGCTGATTAAGATCGGCGCCATTCTGACATTTCTCGTCGTCGGCGGAATGTTGATCAATCCCGCGAATTGGCAGCCGTTTGCGCCCTCGGGTTTTGCAGGGATCGTGACCGGCGGGGCGATTGTGTTCTTTACTTACATCGGCTTCGATTCTGTTTCGACTGCAGCGGAGGAGTGCGGCAACCCGCAGCGCGACTTGCCATTCGGCATTATCGCGTCGCTGGTGGTCTGCACGATCTTGTATATCGGCGTTGCGATCGTGCTGCTGGGCATGATGAAGTACACGACTTTCGCGTCAGGTGAGGCGGCGGATGCGCCGGTGGCTTACGCGCTCAAGATTTTGGGCGCGCATCCGTTTTATCGGTCCGTGATCGTGCTGGGCGCTTTGATGGGAATGATTTCGTCCATTTTGGTATTTCAATATGGGCAGGCTCGCATCTGGTATGCAATGTCGCGCGATGGGTTGTTGCCCAAGTTATTTTCGAGGGTACATCCGAAGTACAAGACGCCCGCATGGTCTACCTGGATTGCTTGCTTCGCGGTCGGAATCCCCGCTGGCTTTGTAGATATTGGCGACGCCGCGGATCTTTCTAATATCGGTACGCTGTTCGCGTTCGTACTCGTGTCGATGGGGGTGATCCTGTTGCGGCACCGTCAGCCGGATCGAAAGCGAGGATTCAAGGTTCCGTTTGTCCCCTGGTTCCCGCTGATATCGGTTATCTTGTGCGCAGGATTGATGACCGGACTGACCGTGATCACGTGGCTGCGCTTCATCGTTTGGCTGGTCATCGGACTTATTATTTATCTTTTCTACAGCCGCCACCACAGCGAATTCGCGAAAGCGAAAGCTTAGACTCTTCTCCTCCCTCAAAACTTCGCCGTAATCTTGACGCGAAAATTCCTTCCGTCCTGTTGGATGGAGTCTTGTACGTCTTCCGGCCGTCCGGGATCGTAATATTTCTTGTTGAGCAGGTTGTAGGCGGTGGCGGATAAGTCCAAGTGCTTGTTGAACGCATGGCCGAATAGAGTGACGTTGTAATCGGAAAATCCGCTGACCGTATTGCCGGCCAGGGTCTGGCGCGGACTGATGTATTGCGCGTCGAGGCTGGCGAAAACGTTTCGGTTGAATGCGGGAAAGCTCAAGTTCAATTTTCCCAACTGGCGCGGAGAGTTAGGAATGGTCTGACCGGTTCCCGGCTGAGCGACGGCAGTGTAACTGTAGCTGGCCCTGGTTTCGATGCCGTGATCGAAGCGTCCCTGTAGTTCAACCGAGACGCCGGTGGCGTCGATCTTTTCGGAGTTCATGTAAATGTAAAGGCCGGCAGTAGCATTGGGTTCGAGCGAGATGAGATTCTCGATCCAGTTGCGGAAGATGCCGCCCGACAAAGTGAAGCGCCGCCCCAGGCTTTGCTCTGCGATGGCTTCCAAGCTTCGGATAGTTTCCGGGCGGAGGTTTAGATTATTGCCAAACGCGGCTCCGTCATCGGGGGTGAGTTCAAAGGGTTCGGGGGCACGAAAGGCGGTGCCGTAAAGCAGTTTCAAAGTGGTGGGGCGGAAGAGATGGTAGATCAAGCCGAGGCGCGGATTCGCGGTGCCGCCGAAGTCGGAGTAGTGATCGTAGCGCAGGCCGGCGCTCAGGGTTAGAGAGCGAGGGATGGCGAATTCATCCTGGACGTAGAGCGCCCAGATGGTCGATCTGCCCGGTGCTGCGACGAAAATGTTGCCTATAGAAAGGTAGTCGCCTTGATCCTGGCGCAGGTTGTCGGTGAACTCGGTGCCCAGTGTAATTCTGTGTTTGGCGAAGAATGTTCGGTTTAGTTTCACTTCGCTGTCCCACCAGTTTCCACGAAACGAGTAGGTGTCTACGGTAGTCGATCCGTCAGACAGTCCGGTCGAATAGGCCTCGGGGGCTTGCAGACGAGCTTGATCGTAAGAAGTGCGAGCGGTCAGATCCCATTGCCTGCCGATCGAATGTTGATAACTCAGGTCGAAGTATTGGTGATAATCGAGATTCCGGGTGCGGGGATCGTTGAACACAGCGCCGTAGTAAGCAGTGGGAACGCCCTTGTCGCGGGCACTGAACAATCCTTGCAAAGTGAATCCGTGAAAGCTGAGGGTTGTAAGAATGTGCTGCAAGCTTTCGTAGTCGGTGTCGCGCGTGACGCCGTCATTGGTGGCGGGAGTGTCGAACTGAGGATAAAACAGAGTCTGCCCGGAACTGTTGTAAAACGTGCCGGAGAGCATGATGTCGAGGCCGCGGAACTGGGCGCCGAAACTGGCTCGTCCGTCGTAGGTGCCGAAACTAGCGGGCGCGAAGGACAGTTCAAATCCCTTCAATTGCTGCGCTTTGCGCGTAACTACGTTGATCACGGCAAAGAAGGCGTCAGCGCCGTAGAGTGACGAACTAGGGCCGCGAATGATTTCCACACGCTCAATCAAATCGACGTCAACCAGGAACTCTGTGCCCACGTACGGTTCGCCGAAAACATTGTCGTTGATGCGGTGGCCGTCGATCAGAATCAGAATGCGATTGTTGGAATCTCCCAGGCGGCCGAAGCCGCCCACTCCTACAAAACTGTAATCGCGGTCGTAGGTGACGTAGAAACCGCGAACGCTTTGCAGAATTTCCGCAAGAGTGCGATAACCGTAGCGCTGGATTTCGTCGGCGGTGACGACGGTCACGGAAGAAGGAGCGTCGCTGACATTCTGCAAATGTTTCGATGCGCCATAAACTTGGATGTTGGAGAGTTCTTCGAGGCTCTTGTCGGTCAAATCGGTTTCGGCGACCGCTGAGATCGCGAGCAGGAGCGAGAGCGCGCCGAAGCATAGCTTGGCGGGGAGGGGCTTGCGACCGTGAATGTTGGCGCGGCTCACTGTGTCGCCGAACCTTCTCTGCCGATGACGGTTTTGGCAACGGCTAAGAGTTTGGCGCTCAGCTTCAGATGTTCGGCGTCGGTGGCTTTCAGATTGATCTCAAAGCGCACCCGGTCGTCGTCGAGTACAAAGTTAACGTCCCCACCCATTTGAGCGAAGCCTTCGGTGTCGGCCACGGTGAGAACGCTCGCGCCCTTGAGGCTGTCGAGAATCTGTTGCATCTTTTTCTTTTGGGTGGAAGGGATGAACAGGATGTGGCATGTTCGTGCCTCGGTCGCGTTTGTGGGATAAGAAATTTGGAGCGTGTGTCCGCTTACAGACTTGCCAGCAATTACTCGTTCGAAGTCAACACCGAAGGGGCCCTGACCGAAGATGCAAATTTGCAGGGGAGCGTCGGCGCTGGGGAACTTATTGGAGGGCCATTCCACAAACTTGGCGAAGTTGAAGAGGAAAGCCGCTTTGACCTGATATTCAGGGGCGGACTGCGCCTGGGCTGCAATTGCGCAAAGCAAGGAGATACTGCCCGCGATTCCGAGAGAGGATCCGCGGAGTCCGGTTATAAAATGCCGTAAGAGCGCCGACCATCCTTCCGCGCAGAGTCGGTTGGGACGAGGCGGGTTCTCGGGTCTGGCTAGAAGTGCCAAGTCAGCTTTCCATACATGCTGCGTTTCACGAGTGTCGATTCGAGGATGCCGGAGCTGTCGACGAATTCGAGATGGCGGTCTTTGACGAGATTTTGCCCGAATGCGCTGAAGGAAAGCGCCTGGTTCAGTTGCCACGTGAGCCCAGTGTCCAGCCGGGTATAGGAAGGAACGGGACCGCTGCTAAGGCGATCGACGAAATAGGCGGAAGCATCCCATGCCAGCCGGTGAGAGATCTCGAAATGCGAGCGCAGTTGAGCGCTTTGCACTGGACTGGCTCCCTGCGCCTCGTTAATGGAGAGGGTGTCTTTGCTGGAGGGTTGGACGTGCATGTGAATCTGTTCGAAGGCGTAGCCGGGGCTGAGAGTCCAACGGGCGCTAGGCTTCCAATTGACCGCGGCTTCGAAGCCATGCGTTTCGCCATAGCCTAGATTTTTGTAGGTCGCGGCGGCGAGAACATGAGGCGGCGAAGGCGTAGTTTCAAGAACCGGGACAAGCGGCTCGATACTATCCTGGTGGTCGTAATCGTTGTAGTAGAGGGCATAGTCCGCAGAGAGATGAGTCGAGATCGCGACGCGGTAGCCAGCCTCGTAGGCGATCAGGCCTTCATTCTTGACATGTGGATTGCCCACGAAAGCCGCCAGGATAGGCAGCCCTCCCGGGCCGGGAACGCTGCCGGTGTTTTGCCGAGTGGCGGCATCGCTTTCGGCGGGAACCCGTTCGGCTCGGGAAACGGCGGCCCAGAACATGTTGCGTTCATTGGGCGTCCAGGACAGCCGGGAGCTGGGCATCAAGCTGAAGCCGGTGTAGTGGTTGTGGTCGACCTTGGTGCCTATGGTGAAGTACAGTCTGTTGGGGAGCAAGGCGAACTCATCCTGCGCGAACCCGCTGAAGGGCTGCATGACGAGATTGGGCGGACGGAATGAGACTGTGAGATTGCCTTCCGAGTCGGAAGACGTATAGCCGTACGCAGCTCCCCAGACAATGTCTTGTCGGCTTCCCCAGAGGATGTGATGTTGGAAGTCGATGGCAAGGGTATTGCGCGCCTCGGTGAGAATGTCGTTGCGTTTGTAGCGATCAACGGAAATTTGCAGGGCGGTGTCGGAGCGTGAGGAGCAAACGTGCTTCCATGCGGCCTGAGCAAAACCACCGGAAAGAGTAGCGATCTGATGGGCTGCCTCGAACCCTGGGGACGTGACGGCGGGAAGGAACCAGATGGTTCCATCTTCGCTTCCGGTGTAAACGTCGCCTTGAAGAGAGAGCGAGTCTTTAGACGAGAGCGAACTGTCGGTGCGGAATCCTCCGCGCAGCAAATGCCATCCGTCGAAGCCAGCGCCACCTGCGAGTCCAGGCAGGTGATCCTGATTGAAATATTTGGTATAGATCCGGTAGTCGGTGGCGTGACCCAGCTTGCCGCCGTATTGTGCTGTGCCGGAGCCCTGATCGAGATTGCCGCCTCCGGCGACGAGCATCGTGCCGGAAGTTTCGGCAGCTTTCCTGGTAATGATGTTGATGACGCCGTTGACCGCGTTTGCGCCCCAAATGGTTCCTCCGGGACCGCGGATGACTTCGATGCGCTCGATATCTTCGAGCGGAAGATCGAGGGTGTCCCAGAGGACGCCGCCGAAGGTCGGGGTGTAGACGTTGCGACCGTCGAGCACGACCAGAAGTTCATTGCCGAAGCGCGCGTTGAGTCCGCGCACGGACACGGCCCAGGTATTGGCGTCGATTTGAGCCACATCGACGCCGGGAACCATGCGTAGGAGGTCGGGGATGTTGGTGGCGCCGGAGCGCTGGATATCAGTGGCGCTAATGACGAAAATGGCGGATGCGGTGCGCGAAAGAGTCTGTTCTTTCTTGGAAACCGAAGTGACCTGGATATTCATCAAGTCTTCCAGGCTCTTGTCTGCCAGATCGACCGGCGCGGAATCGGGTTGTTCCGGAAATGCCGTTAGACTCAATACGAACACCATGAGGGCGAGCCGGGCTGGGTTCGACAGGTTGACGCGCAACCCCGCCATCGCCTGCCTGAGAAGTGTCATAACGCCTTCTTCGGCTGAATTGATCTATGTCTTTACAATTCGAGGCCATACAATCGCAACATGGCCTTTGCGCCCAGTCGTTACATTCTCGCTTTGCCCAAAGCGGAGCTTCACCTTCACCTTGAGGGCTCCATCGATCCGGCTACGCTGTTGGAACTCAGACATCGGCACGGGCAACGGGATACTCTGGCCGACGTTCTGCCGCTTTACGCTTACTCCGACTTCAACGGTTTTCTCATGGCGTTCAAGGCCATTACGGAAGATCTGCGAACGCCGGAGGATTATGAGTTCATCACCTACCGGCTCATGCAGAAATTGAAGGATGAAAATGTGCTGCACGCGGAAGTCTATGTTTCGGTGGGTGTGAGCTTGTGGCGTAAGCAGGACTTCTCGGCGATCTTTGAAGGGTTGGAGCGGGGACGGGAGTCAGGCGAGCGCGATTTCGGTGTCTCGCTGTTATGGATCTTTGACGCAGTGCGACAGTTTGGTGCGGAGGCGGCGCGTGCGGTGTTTGAGTTGGCGGTCCGCTACCGTGATCGGAACGTCGTTGCCATCGGTATTGGCGGCGACGAGGTGAAAGCTCCGCCTGAGCTTTTTCGCGAGTCTTACGCATATGCCGAAACGAATGGTCTGCGGCTGACGGCTCATGCTGGGGAAACTGCGGGGCCGGAATCCATTTGGGGTGCGATGAACCTTCGTGCTGAGCGGATTGGACACGGCTTAACTGCGGCGCTGGATTCGGAACTGGTTGAGGAATTGGCGCGACGGCAACTGCCAGTCGAGATTTGCATCACGAGTAACGTTAAAACCGGAGCGTGTGCGTCTCTGGAGTTGCATCCAGTGCGAAACTATTTCGATCAAGGATTGATGGTCACGCTCAACAGCGACGACCCGGGAATTTTTCAGACTTCGCTCGCCGGGGAGTATCAACTGGCGCAGGAGAAATTTGGTTTTACCCAGGAACACCTGCGCGAGCTGGCGCGCAATTCGTTCGAGGCGTCGTTTCTTCCGCCGGAGAAAAAATTGGCGTTTCTGAATTTGCTGGATGCCGCGCCGGCATTGTCCTCCTAATCATTTCCTGGCTCGACAAGGAGTCTCATTTGTCACCGACCGTTGCACAGTCTAATGCTAGACTTTCGCCATGCGGACCGACATTCTCCCCTTGTGCGACAAGCACCATCGCACCATGGAGTTTTGCCTAGCGCCATTCAGCAGCAGCCATTCGGTCGAGTTCTTTCGGTGTACGGATAAGTTCTGCCATCGCTGCTTCAGCGAGGCTCTGGGCTATGTCACCCCGCGTAAGGACGACACACCGACCATCCTTCCGAATCAGCCTCGCTGCGATCGGCACGGGCGTCCGATGCTGATTTACAGCCTGGATCGCCAGCGCAACGTGATGCACTATGCCTGCCCGGAAGAGGGTTGCAGTGAGAAGCTTCCCAACCTATGACGCGTCTCGCGTGTACCATGAGTCTGTGCGCACACTGAGCCAACGAGTTGCCGATTACATCCATGAGCACAGACTGATGTCTGCGGGCGACCGGGTCGGGCTGGCCGTTTCCGGCGGAGCGGATTCCGTCGCAATGCTCAGGCTGATGCTCGAATTACGCGAGACTCTCGGGATTGTTGTGCATGTCGTGCACTTCAATCACAAGCTTCGCGGAGCGGAATCGGATGGCGACGAAAGGTTTGTTGCCGATTTGGCCAGCGCGTTCGGCGTTGAATTTCATTCCGGGTGCGGCGATGCGAAGAAGCATGCCCGCTCGGGGTCGCTTAGCCTGGAAACGGCGTCGCGAAAGTTGCGGTATGAGTTCTTCCAACGGTTGTTGGAGAACAAGGTCGTGGATTCAATTGCCACCGCACACACCCTGAACGACCAGGCCGAGACCGTTCTTTTAAAGTTAATTCGGGGAGCGGGAAGCCGAGGTTTGGCTGGAATTTATCCGCGATTGCAAGAGGCCGGGGCGATTGTTCGTCCGCTATTGGGGGCGCGGCGTGAAGAAGTCGAAGTTTACCTAGGCCAAGTCGGTCAGGACTGGCGCGAGGATCTAAGCAACCGTGACCCGTTCCATACGAGAAATCGTGTGCGCCATGGTCTGCTTCCGCGACTGAAGAGCGATTTCAATCCAGCGATTGTGGAAGTGCTAAGCGATACGGCGGACGTGTTTCGTTCTGAAGAGGATTATTGGAGTGAAAAAGTCTTCGGATTGTTGTCGGACGTTTGGCGGAAGAATCTGGATGGTGGAAGGCTCGATCGTGCG